>Ga0164243_10014937_pt1 | contig 10769 bp, 9 predicted proteins | sample OricompcompostOP_FD_108781 | JGI IMG/M metagenome (GOLD analysis project Ga0164243, IMG submission 108781) | Organic Plus compost microbial communities from Emeryville, California, USA - Original compost - Organic plus compost (OP) | ecosystem: Engineered > Solid waste > Mixed feedstock >...
CCGGTCCGAGGATCGGGCCGAGCATCATCGGGATGCCGACGACAGCCATCGCGCGGCCCATCCGCTGGGGGCCGACGGCCCGGGCGACCATCGCGATGCCGACCGGGCTGACCAGGCCGGCGCCCGCTCCCTGCAGCACGCGGAAGGCGATGAGGGAGGGCGCGGACCAGGCCACGCCGCAGAGCAGTGATCCGGTGGTGAAGACGACGACCGCTCCGAGCCACACCCGCCGGGCGCCGTACCGGTCCATCGCCCAGCCGGCGAGCGGGATGGTGGCGGTGAAGGCGAGCAGGTAGCCGGTCATCACCCACTGGATCGTGGTGAGCGACACGGCGAACTGAGCCGCGAGGCGGTCGGTGGCGACGCTGACGATGGTCGCGTCGAGGACGGTGGCGATCATGCCGAGGACGACGACGGCGATGACGGTGCGGGCCGTCCGGTCGAGGGGCGCGGCGGTCGGCGCCGCGGCGGTGGCGGTCTGGCTCATGACCGCCCTCCTTTCGTGGTGTCAGTCGAAATTTATATCGACTCTAAATTTGGAGTGCGACAAAGTCAAGGTAGGGTTCCGGCATGGCCGAGCCGGGACTGCGCGAGCGCAAGAAGCTGGAGACGCGACAGCGGATCACCGATGTCGCGATCGGGCTGTTCGCCGAGCGTGGCTTCGAGCAGGTGCCGGTCGCCGACATCGCGGCCGCCGCGGACGTGTCGACGGCGACGGTGTTCAACTACTTCCCGGCCAAGGAGGACCTGATCTACGACGGCATGGCGGCGTTCAACGCCCAGCTGCTCGCCGCCGTGCGGGACCGTCCGCCCGGGCAGAGCGTCGTCACCGCCTTCCGGGACTACGTCCTGCAGCCGCGGGGCGTGCTCGCCGATCCGAGGTCGCCGGTCCTCGCCGGTCTCTCCCGGATCGCGCGGATCGTCCAGGACAGTCCGAGCCTGCAGGCCAGGGAGCGGCTGGAAGCCGATCGCGCCGTCGTCGCCCTGCACGATCTGCTGGCCGAGGAGCTCGGCGACGACCTGCGCTCGTGGGCCGTCGCCTCCGCGCTGGTCGGCACGACCCGCGGGATGACGCGCGCGGTCCAGCGCGCCGCCGCCGACGGCAGGCTCGACGCCCGGGTCGCCCGGCGGCTGCTCGCCGGCGCGGCGGCCGCCATCGACGTCGTCGAAGCCGGTCTGGCGGCGACCAGCTGAGGGCCGCGCCAGCGGGATGTGCGGGCGATCCGGCGGGGAATCAGGCGTTCGAGGCGGGCCGTGCCATCTCGGGGATCGGCGTGCGCAGGGTGCCGTCGGCGAGCCAGGAGTCGAGATTGGCGAGGGTGAGCTCACGCATCGCGGCCCGAGTGGGGTGGGTGGCCGAGCCGACATGGGGGAGCAGCACCACCTGGTCCATCGCGGTCAGCTCCGCGGGCACCTGCGGCTCGTCGGCGTACACGTCGAGCCCGGCGCCGCCCAGTCGTCCCTCCCGGAGCGCGGCGACCAGCGCGGGCTGGTCGACCACCGAGCCGCGCGCGATGTTGACCAGGACGCCGTCGGGGCCCAGCGCGTCCAGTACCTCGCGGTCGACCAGGGCCGCCGTGTCGCCACCACCCGGAACGACCACGATCAGGCTGTCGACCGCGGCGGCCAGCTCCCGCGGGGACGCCGCATAGGCGTACGAGACGCTGGGAACCCGGCGCCGGTTGTGGTAGCTCACCGTGCAGCCGAAGGCCTCCAGGCGCTCGGCGACCGCCCGGCCGATCCGGCCCAGCCCCACGATGCCGACCCGGCTTCCGGAGACCTGGTCGGTCAGCGGGAAGGCCCCGTGGAGCCACCGGCCGTCGCGCACGAACCGGTCGGCGACGACCAGTTGGCGGCGTACGGCGAGCAACAGGGCGAGCGCCGTCTCGGCGACCGCGGCATCGAGCACCTCCGGTGTGTTGCTGACCGCGATCCCGCGTGCCAGCGCGGCCGGCACGTCGATGTTGTCGTAGCCGACCCCGTGATTGGCGATCACGCCCAGGCGGGGCAGGGACTCGATCAGCTCACCGGCGACCGTGCCGGTGTTGCTGCACACGATGCCCACGACGTCCTCGGCTCGCGTGTCGAGATCGGCGAGGTCGACGGCGTCGTAGCGCTCGCCGACGGCGTCGTGGAGCGGGGGGCTGAGCGGGGGCACACGCAGGATCGTCGGGCGGCTCACCGCCCCACCGTAGACGACCGGTTGAGCGCGGCGTACGCGAGCTGCTCGACCAGGAGCGACGTCGCCGCGGAGGACTCGGCGGCGGCGTCGATCGCCGCCTTGGCCCACGCCACCGCCAGCGCCGGCTGAGCCGCCAGCTGTTGCGCCAGCTCCAGCGCGGCCGGCAGCGCCGCGCCCGGCGGGGTGAGCCGGGTGAGCAGCCCTCGCTCGTGGGCCGCGTCTGCGCCGATCCGCTCGCCGAGGAGGATCAGCTCGCGTGCCACCGCGGGGCCGACCGCCCGCACCAGCCGGGTGAGGCCGCCCGAGGACGGCACGATGCCGAGGCCCACCTCGGGCAGGCCGAACACCGCGGTCTGGTCGGCCACGCGCAGGTCGCAGGCCAGCGCGAGCTCGAAGCCCGCGCCCAGGCAGTAGCCGGACACCGCGGCGAGCGTGGGCTGAGGAAGCCGCGCGACGACGTCGTACAGCGAGCCCGACCCCCGGTAGTACGCGGCGATCCGCTCCGGCGTCATCTCCGGCAGCTCGCCGGTGTCCGCGCCAGCCGAGAACGCGCGCTCGGAGCCGGTCACGACCACCGCGCTCGCCCCTGTCACTGCGGGAGAGCCGATCGCGTCCAGCACCTGCTGCTCCAGCTCGGTGGACAGTGCGTTCAGCTTCGCCGGCCGGTTCAGCTGCACGACCACGACGGCGCCGTGGTCGTGCAGCCGCACCAGGTCGCTCATCGCGGCAGCGCTCCGGCGTGATCGAGCAGCCGGCCGGGGCCGCGCTTGGCGAGCTCGTTGCCGATGATGAGCTTCTGGATCTCCGAGGTGCCCTCCCAGATCCGGTCGACGCGCAGCTCGCGCCACAGCCGCTCGACGGGGTTGTCCCGCATGTAGCCGCGTCCGCCGAAGATCTGCAGCGCGTTGTCCACACAGCGGTTGGACGCCTCCGACGCGCCGAGCTTGATGACGGCTGCCTTCGCGTTGAGAGTCTTGCGGTCCATGCCCTGGTCGGCCTCCCACGCGAACTGGTAGACCAGCGCGCGGTTGGTGAGGATGTCGACGGTGTTGCGGGCGAGCATGTCCTGGATCATCTGGTAGCCGAGGATCGCCGACCCGAACTGCCGCCGTTCGGCCGCCCACTCGGTCGCCAGCCGGGTCGCCCTCTCGGCCGCGCCGATGGTGCGGGCGGCGATCATGATCCGCTCCTCCACGAACCAGTCCCGGGTCAGCTCGTAGCCCTGGCCGATCTCGCCGAGGATCTTGTCGGCGCCGACCCGGACGCTGTCGAAGACGAACTCGGGGTGCTCGTAGACGAAGGTGTGGGTGTAGCGCGGGACCCGGCGCACCTGGACACCGGGCAGGTCCTTGTCGACGATGAACATCGTGGGCGCGCCGTCGACGGTGGCGAGGGTGAGGATGAAGTCGGCCGCGTCGCCGACGGTGACGAACCACTTCTCCCCGCTGATGAGATACGAGTCGCCGTCCTTCACCGCGGTCGTGGCGATGTTCTGCGGATCCGAGCCGGCGTTCGGCTCGGTGATCGCGACCGCGTCGCGGCGCTCGCCGCGGATCTCGGGGAGGAGGTACTCCTCGCGCTGGGCCGGGGTGGCCGCCTTGAGGGCGTTGGCCGGGCGCCACATGGTGTCCCACAGGGCGCCGGTGAGCTTGCCGACCTCCTCGGAGATGATCGCCTGCTCCAAGACGGAATAGCCGGCCCCGCCCAGCTCGGCGGGCATGTTGATGGCGGCCAGCCCGTGATCCTTGATCAGCTGCTTGACCTTGTCGTGCTGCTCTGCGCTGAGCCCGTTGTTCATCTCGCAGTCCAGTTCGAAGTCGTACATCGCCTCGGTCCAGGCACGGGCCTGGGCCTTGAGCTCGATCTGTCGCGGCGTCATCCGGAAGTCCATGGGTTTTCTCCTTGGGGGTGGGTGGGTGAGGTCCGGGGTGGGACGAGATGTCAGCTCATGAGGCGAGCACCACCCGCGCGTCGAGGGCCAGCGCCCGGTCGGGTGTCACGGCCACCGGGTTGCACTCGATCTCGGCGATCTCCGGGTGCCGAGCGGCGACCTGCGTGATCCGGGACACCACGTCCGCCGCGGCGTCGAGATCGACCGGCGGGCGGCCGCGCGCGCCGGTCAGCAGAGCCGCACCGCGCAGCGAGAGCAGCAGCTCGCGCGCCTGCTGGGGCGTGACCGGCCCGAGCGCGCAGCGCACGTCGCGCAGGATCTCGGCGTACACACCGCCGAGCCCGACCAGCGCGACCGGCCCGAACCGGGGGTCGCGGCGTACGCCGACGAGCAGCTCCACCGCGCCGGACAGGTCCGCCATCTCCTCCACCGAGCAGCTCGGCGGCGCGAGACGCTGCTCGAGGTCGGCGAAGGCGCGAAGCAGCGCCTGCTCGTCGCCGATGCCGAGGACGACGCCGCCGCGATCGGACTTGTGCTCGTCGCCGAGCGCCTTGAGCACCAGGGGGTAGGCCAGCCCCGCCGCGGCCGCGCGCAGCGCGGCGGACGAGGTCACCTCGTGAGCGGCGGTGAAGGGCACGCCGCCGTGCGCCAGCAGGCGGCGCGACGCGAAGTAGCCCGGCTCACCCGGCTCGCTCGACGGAGCCGGCAGCTCGGGCACGCCGGTCGCCGGGGAGGTCGTACGGCGGGCCAGCCGTCCCAGCACCCACGACGCCTCGTCGATGCCCCGGTAGACGGCGACGCCCGCCTCCCGCAGCCGCTCGGCCGCGGCCGAGGTGTGGTTCATGGTCTGCACCACGAGGGTGCCCCCACGCTGGGCGGCGACGGCTGCCATGGCATCGGCCGCCGCCAGCTCTCCGGCCGCGAGCTCGGGGCCGTAGCCGCCGTACCCGCCGAAGTAGCCGGTCATCAGCGTCGCGTCGACCTCGTCGGTGGCCTGCAGGTGCGCGAGCACGCGGTCGAAGCAGCGGATGTCCTGCTCGCCGCCGCCGGCGACGTCGACCGGATTCGAGACGCCGGCGGTGGGCGGCAGCTCGCCGGCGAGCTCGGCCTGCAGGGCGGGGGAGAACTCGACGACGTCCAGACCGGCCGCGGCCGCCCGGTCGCTGGCGACCGAGGCCTGGCCGCCGCCGTCGGCCAGCACCGCGACGCGCGGTCCCGCCGGTGGCCGGGCCCGGACGAGGCCCTGCAGGAGGTGGGCCATCTGCGCCGGGGAATCGACCTGCTCGATGCCCGCGGCACGGCACGCGGCGTCGACCACGACGCCGGAGGACACCAGCGCGCCGGTGTGCGAGCGAGCGACGCGCGCAGAGTGGCGCGGGCGAGGCGGCGGCCGTCGCGGAAGTCCTCGCAGTAGAGCGCGATCGCCGCCGTCTGGTCATGCGCGGCGCAGGCGTCGACGAGGTCGGCCGCCTCGAGGTCGGCCTGGTTGCCGAGACTGGCGAACCGGGAGATCCCGAGCCCGTGGTCGACGAGCAGGGTCGAGAGCTCGAGCGCCATGTTGCCGCTTTGGGAGATCACCGCGATGTCGCCGACCGGCAGGTCGTTGGAGGCCAGCCGCAGGCCGGAGGTGTGGTCGAGTACGCCGAGGCAGTTGGGCCCGAGCAGGCGGGCGCCGGCCGCGCGTACCCGCTCGACGATGCGGTCCTGGCGGCGCCGGCCTTCCTCACCCGCCTCGCCGAGACCGGCGCTGATCCCCACGATCGCCCGCGCTCCTGCGGCGAGCGCGTCCTCGACCGCCTCCTCGAAGCCATGGGCCGGGACGGCCACGACGGCGAGGTCCACCGGCTCGCCGACGGCCGTCACGCTGGGTGCCGTCGCGCGGCCGAGCACGGTGGCGCGCGTGCGGTTGACCAGGTGCACCGGCGGCGTGCCACGCAACGCCTGGACCGCGATCCAGTTCCCGTACTTGCGGGTGTCGTCGCTCGCGCCGACGATCGCCACGCTGCGCGGGGCGAACAGGGCGTCCAGAGGGTCGCTCGGGGATTCCGCCGGCGCGGCGGCCGGAGGCAGGGTCGAGGTCACGGGAGTGCCTTTCACGGAGGGATGGGATCAGGGGCCGGGGACCGGAGCCGCCGATGGAGCGGATCGGCCGGTGCCCCAGGCGTCGACGCCGCCGTCGACGACGAGAGTGGTGCCGGTGATGTACGCCGCGGCCGGCGTGGCGAGGAAGGCGATGACGTCGCCGACCTCGGCCGGCGTGCCGAGCCGGCCCAGGGGAACGGCGCCGGTCCAGCCGGCGACGTCCTCGGGGGAGTACTGCTCGTCGAGCCCCTCGGTGTGGATGGTGCCGGGCGCGACCGCGACCGACCGGATGCCGTAGCGGCTCCACTCCAGGGCCAGGCCGCTGGCAAGGTTCTCGACCGCGGCGCGGGCCGAGGTGGCGTGGACCATGCCCGGGATCCCGCGTCTCGGTGAGAACGCCATGAACACGACGAGCCCCGAGCGGCGCGGGATCATCGTGCGCACGGCGACCTCGCGGGTCACGCTCCACACCGCCTCGACCGAGAGGCGGTGAACCGCGCGGAAGCCGTTGACCGTGAGCTCCTCGGCTGCCGCCATGAACTGCCCGCCGGCGTTGTTGACCAGGACGTCGACGTGGCCGAAGGCGTCGAGCACCGCGTCGACCAGGGCACTGACCTGCTCGGGCTCACGGACGTCGGCGGCGAGGGCCAGCGAGCGTCGGCCGAGCGCGTCGATCTCCCCGGCGACCTCCTCCAGCGCCTCGGTACGGCGACCGCACAGCGCCACGTCGGCGCCGGCGGCCGCGCAGGCCAGCGCGGTGGCTCGGCCGATCCCGGTGCCGCCGCCGGTGACCAGGACGACCCGGTCGGCGAGCGCGTCGGACCGCAGTACGGTGCTCAACGCCGGACGCCCTCGTCGACGGGAGACCCGCTCAGGCCGGGATCTCGGGCGAGAGAGGCCTCGTCGAGCGCCTCGGCCTCCAGCGCGGCGAGCTCGCGGTCGACCTCGGCCGCGGAGGCGGTCGGGCGAGCGGCCACCGCGTGCGCCGCGGACGGGGGCGTCGTGCCCGGCGGCACCTCGGCGCGCAGCGACACCAGCGTGCCGACGGCGAGCACGATCATGACGACGGCGAAGGGCGCGGCCATCACCAGCATCGCCTGCTGGAGCGCCTCGAGGCCGCCGGCGATCAGCAGCACCGCGGCGGCGCCGGCCGTGTCGCTGCCCCAGAAGATCACGGTCCACCGCGGCGGGTTCTCGTCGCCGCGCGAGGACAGGATGCCCATCACGACCGCGGCGGCGTCCATCCCGCTGACGAAGAACAGGGCGACGAGGAACATCACGATGAGCGTCACCAGCTTGGCCGCCGGATACTGGTCGAGCAGGGCGAAGAGCGCGGATGCCGGGCTCTCGGCGACCGCGGCGGCGATGTCGGCCTGTCCGGTGACCTGTGCGTACATCGCGCTGCCGCCGAAGATGACGAACCACACGAAGCTCACGCCGGTGGGCAGGAGCAGCACCCCCCAGACGAACTGCTTGATGGTGCGCCCGCGCGAGATCCGGGCGATGAAGGTGCCGACGAACGGCGCCCACGCGATCCACCACACCCAGTAGAAGACTGTCCAGCCGTCGACGAAGGCGGCGCGCGAGAACGTGCCGGTCTGCATGCTCATCGGGATGACCTGGGAGACGTAGCCACCGAAGGACTCGACCATGGTGTCGGCGATGTGCCGGGTGGGGCCGAGGACGAGCACGAAGAGGGCGAGCAGCACCGAGGTGACCATCGCGACGTTCGCCAGCAGCTGAACGCCCTTCTTCACGCCGGTGACCGCGGAGAGGACCATCATCGCGGCCATCGCGAAGACGATCACGAGCGCGATGGAGGTCGAGCTGGGCACGCCCCACAGCGAGGTCATCGCGCTGTTGATCTGCACGGCACCCAGTCCGAGCGAGGGCACGACGCCGAAGAGCGTGGCGAACACGGCCATCCCGTCGATGACCCGGCCGGCGCTGCCGTCGCAGCGGCGGCCGAGGATGGGCCGGCACGCCGAGCTGATCAGGTTGCCCTGGCACTTGCGATAGCTGAAGTAGGCGATGGCGAGCCCCGCGACGGCGCAGATCGCCCAGCCGTGCAGGCCCCAGTGCAGGAAGGTGTAGTTCATCGACGCCCGGGCGGCGTCCTCGGTGCCGGGCTCGACGTGCGCCGCCGGCGACGGATCGGCCAGGTGGCTCATCGGCTCCGCGACACCGTAGAAGATCAGGCCGATCCCGATGCCGGCGGCGAACATCATCGAGATCCAGGAGACCGTGCGGAACTCGGGCTTCTCGTGGTCACGGCCCAGGCGGATGTGGCCGAACCGACTCTGCGCCAGGTAGATCGCGAAGACCAGGAAGCCGTTGGTCACCAGGATGAAGAACCAGCCGAAGTTGTCGGTCACGAAGGTCATGGCCTCGTTGGCCACGTCGGCGAGCTGGCCGGGGGCGACGGCGCCCCAGACGACGAACGCCGTCGCGAGCGCGGCCGCCGGGATGAAGACGCCGAGATCGGCCCGGGGGCGGGATCTCGGAGCGTGCTCGGTGGGAGCGCCGTGCTGGCCCGAATCGGGGCGGTGGATGCGCGTCATGAGTAGTCCTCGGATCCGGTGGGCCGCGATCGGTCCGATCGACGGCGCAATGTCTGACTGATGGTCCAGTCATGTCGTTGCGATCCATTGTGATCACCGTCTCATCGGGCCTGTCAACCCCTGAGTTTCCGCCGTATCGACCCTCATCGTGGTCGCAGTGGAATCATGAGGATTCACCAGATCGGGGGCCGATCTCTTGCGAAAATCGCAATTGTTGCCTACGCTCGGCCGAGTGGAGGATCTCTTTCGGCAGCGCGTGCGCCAGGTGCTCGGCGCGATCGCGCCGACCCAGCGCGAGGCGGCGTCCAGCATCGGCATCGACCCGACGAAGCTGTCGAAGTCGCTCAACGGCACCCGCCGCTTCACCGCCGACGAGCTCCTGCGGCTCGCCGACACCGGCGGTGTCGCGGTCGAATGGCTCGTCCACGGGCGAGGCGCCGGGCCGGGTGGCCCGTCCGGGGCGACCGCTGCCGCGGCGGATCCGGCCGCGGCCGCCGACGACGAGCGCCGCCGGCGGTACCTGGAAGCGGCGTGGAAGCTGATCTCGACCAAGGGCTTCCATGCCGTGCGGGTCGCCGACATCGCCCAGGCGTGCGGCACCAGCACGGGCGCCGTGCACTACTACTTCCCGGGGAAGAAGGAGGTGCTCGAGGCCGCGATGCGGTACTGCGTCGAGCGCGCCTTCGCGCGCCAGTACGACGCCCTCACGGCCGAGGAGGACGCCTACCGCCGAATGCTCACGCTCATCGGGAACCAGGTTCCGGGCGAGGGCCAGGTCTCGCAGGAGTGGTCGGTGTGGCTGCAGTTCTGGTCCGAGAGCGCCCTGCGAGCAGAGCTGCGCCCGATTCACCAGGAGTACTACGCCAAGTGGCGCGAGACCGTCGTGCGGATCGTCCGGCGCGGACAGCGGCAGGGCGTCTTCCGTGACGTCGACGCGGAGGAGGTCGCCCTCCGGTTCACCGCTTTGACCGACGGCCTCGGCATCCAGGTCGTCACCGGCTCGACCGAGGTCACGCCGGAGCGCATGCGCCGGGTGCTCGTCGACTTCGTGGACCGCGAGCTGCTGGTCGAGGCCCACGAGACCGCGGGCCGATGACGGAGCCGACCGCGACCTGCTGGGCCGACGACCCGGAAGCCGTGGACGAGGTCGTCCGGCGCCGTCTCGCCACCAGGGCTCCGGCCGTCGCCGACGGTCCACGCCGTGCCGCGGTCACGGTGAGTGTCCTGCCGCACCGCGGCCGGGCGCACGTCCTCGTCATCAAGCGCTCGTTCGCCGGCCGGAACGCCGGCCAGTGGGCACTGCCCGGCGGTCGCGTCGAGGACGGCGAGGAGCCCGACGCGGCCGCCGTGCGCGAGCTGGCGGAGGAGACCGGGCTGCACCTGGAGCCGACCGAGGTCGCCGGTCGCCTCGACGATCTCGTCACGGAATCGGGCTTCGTCATCACCCCGCTCGTCGCCGTCGTCCGGCGCCCCGTGCGGCTGCGCCGCGACCCCCGGGAGATCCACTCGCTCCACCCCGTGCCACTGCGGCGACTGCTGGCACCCGGTGTGCCGCGCTGGAAGCATCGGCCGGCCGGGGCGCCCCTGCTCCAGCTGCCCCTGCGCCACGACATGGTGGTTCACGCCCCCACGGGCGCGCTGCTGTGGCAGTTCCGTGAGGTGGCGCTGCTCGGCAACGAGGTCACGACGGCGGATCTCGTCCAGCCGGCATGGACCCACACCTGAGGCGAGCCCCGTGCGGTCAGCCCGTGCGGTCAGCCCGTGCGGTCAGCCCCGCCCGGCGGCCAGCATCCCCGCGCGAGTCGCGACCTTCACCCGAGCCCGCCCCTCGGCGGCGCCCAGCGCGATCTCGTACGCGTCGAGCCGCTCCCACGAGGTGTGGGTGACGACCTCGACCTCGCGCTCGGCGAGGTAGGCGTCGACGTCCTCGAGGCGCCGGGCGGTCGCGGTCGGGCGCGTCTCGGCGAGGAGGTGGCCGACCGTCTCCGCGGCGTCGCTCTTCGTGTGGCCGATCAGGCCGACCGGGCCGCGCTTGATCCAGCCGGTGACGTAG
>Ga0164243_10014938_pt1 | contig 10769 bp, 10 predicted proteins | sample OricompcompostOP_FD_108781 | JGI IMG/M metagenome (GOLD analysis project Ga0164243, IMG submission 108781) | Organic Plus compost microbial communities from Emeryville, California, USA - Original compost - Organic plus compost (OP) | ecosystem: Engineered > Solid waste > Mixed feedstock >...
AAGGGGATCAGCCGGGACCTACCTTGTGGGTGTGCCGCTCGCCGGGCACACGGGGTCGGTCCCTCGGCCCCACCGAGACCCAGTGCCCGCGCGAACCCCCCACCGGCCCATCCCCCCACCGAGGAGTCTCCTTGACCGGGCTCACCCGTGCCAGAAGGACCGCCGTCGTCACGGCGGCCGCGGCCGCGGCGGCGGCCGCGCTGCTCAGCGCCCCCACCGCCGAGGCCGCGTCCACCCGCATCGTCGGCGGGACCACCACCACGACGTCCGCGTACCCGTTCATGATGCAGATCACGGACGCCGCGCAGAACCAGTTCTGCGGCGGGACGCTGGTCTCCCCCACCAAGGTCGTCACGGCCGCCCACTGCATGGCCGGCGAGAGCCCCGGTGACGTCCGGGTCGTCGGCGGCCGCACCTACCTGAACGGCACCGACGGCACCGTCGCGAAGGTCGCCGGCATATGGGTCCACCCGGACTACACCACGGCCACCAAGGGTGACGACGTGGCCGTGCTGACGCTGTCGACGTCGATGCCGTACGCCACCGCCGGGTACGTCGGCTCCTCGGACACGGGGGTGTACGCGGCCGGCACCGGCGCCCGCATCCTCGGCTGGGGCACCACGTCGTCGGGCGGCAGTTCCTCCAACCAGTTGCGGACGGCCACCGTGCCCACGGTGTCCGACTCGAGTTGCGCCGGTTCGTACGGCTCCGACTATGTCGCCTCCGACATGGTCTGCGCCGGGAAGACGTCCGGCGGCGTCGACTCCTGCCAGGGCGACAGCGGCGGTCCCCTGCTCATCGGGGGCGTCCTGGCAGGGATCACGTCCTGGGGCGAGGGCTGCGCCCAGGCGGGGTACCCGGGTGTGTACACCCGGCTGACCACGTTCTCGGACGAGGTGACCGACCAGGTCCGGTCCTAGCCGGGAACCACAGACCAGGGGGCGTTGCGGGCCTCCACGAGCGGCCCGCAACGCCCCCTGTCCATTCCCCGGCCTCCGCTCCCTGTCCGTTGCCGGCGGCTCCTGTTTGAATGAGCCACCGGCAGGGATGTGGGGGTGAGGTCATGGTGTCCACCGACCGGATGATGGCGTTCGCGGCGATGTCGCTGCTGGTGATCGTCGTTCCGGGGCCCAGCGTCCTGTTCGTCATCGGCCGCGCCCTCGCGCACGGGCGCCGCACCGCCGTGGCGACCGCGCTGGGCAATGTCGTCGGCTCGTATCTGCTGGTGGTCGCCGTCGCGGTCGGGATCGGCTCCCTCGTGGAGCGGTCCGTGACCGTCTACCTCACGGTGAAGCTGGCCGGGGCCGCCTATCTGGTCTGGCTCGGGGTGCAGGCGTTCCGGCACCGCAGGGAGCTGAAGGCGTCGGCGATCCGCACGGGGGCGCGGGAACCGGCGCGCGGCGATCTGCGCACGCTGCTGGACGGCGTGCTCGTCGGTGTCACCAACCCCAAGGGCGTGGTGTTCTTCGCCGCGGTGCTGCCTCAGTTCGTGGACCACTCGGCGGGTCGTGTGCCGTTGCAGATGCTGGTGCTGGGCCTCGTCCCCATCACCATCGGCCTGGTCACGGACACCCTGTGGGGCCTGACGGCGTCCGCCGCCCGCACCTGGTTCGCCCGCTCCGACCGCCGGCTGTCCCTGATCGGCGGCGCGGGCGGCTGCACGATGATCGGGCTCGGCGTGACGGTCGCGGTGACGGGCCGCGCGGACTGATCCGGGCGCTGCCGTCAGGCGTCGGGGAGCCATCCCGGCCGGGTCGGCCGACGGTGCGAACTCCCGTCCACGGTGGGCTTTCCCGGCCGTTGTGCCCGGGCACGCACACAGCGTGAGACCTGTTACGATCATCGTACTTTCGGCAGACTGACGTGGCGTCATGCCGCGCGCGGGGGGACAGTCGCCTCAGGACCCCATCGCGAAGGAGTCGCTGTGGACCCGTGCACCCGGCCCGACGGGCGGGCGAGCCGACGGCCCCGGAGGGAACCCGGCTGTCGGACCGTCGTCACCCCGGAGGCCAGCGTACTCCACCACCGCTGAACCCGCCTCGCCGAACAGCAGGCAACATCCGTCCACAGAAGGCGTGTTGGCCTTGCGGAGGAACCGTGGCTCGCTCTCGGGCGCCGTCACGCCGGTGATAGCATCCCCGCATCTGCGACCTTGATCCACTTACTTCAAGCGTTGACTTGGGGTCCGCACGCTCAGCAGCCACAGAGCTCGGGTAGGCGGCATGGTCTGTCGCGGGTGCGTACTCGCGGGGGAGTTATCCGTCTACGTCCGCATTTCATGCGCCGGGAAAGGTTTCCATGTCTCGAGACGCGCTTGCGTGGTGCCTGGTTGCGATGACGGCCATAGCCGTCGCAGCGATCGTGGCACTCGTCGTCCGCAACAGAGCCCTGGGGAGGAGAAAGCAGCAGGCCGAGGAGGCACTGAAGGCGGAGCTCGCGACCGCGCAGGGTCACCTCACCTCGGTGCAGGCCGAGTTGGCCCGGTACAAGCACCAGTTCGACACCACCATCCGGCAGGCGGAGGAGGCGGCCGAGGACAGCACCAAGGCGGTCCTCAAGGGTTCCGCCCGCTTCCTGCAGAGCCTCGCCGCCGAGCAGATGACCGTCCTGGAGGGCATCCAGGGCAAGTACGGCAACCACCCGGTCCTCGCCGAACTCCTCGAAGTGACGCACGCCAACGCGCAGATGCAGCGCAAGGCGCAGGGCATCGCCGTGCTGTGCGGCGCGCCGGCCGGCCGCCGCAACCGGCCGGGCAGCGTGTACGACGTGGTCCGCAACGCGCAGTCGCAGATCCGCAACTTCCGCCGGGTCGAGATCATGCAGCAGACCGGTTTCGCGCTGAAGGCGTCGGCCGTCTCGCCCGTCGCGCTCGCCGTTGCGGAGCTCCTCGACAACGCTGCCAGCTTCTCCCAGCAGGACGCACCGATCGAAGTGACGTTCCAGCGGATCCAGAAGAACCTGTGCATCGTCATCGACGACGCCGGTGTCGGCATGAACGACGAGGAGCGCCAGCGGGCCACCGCCCTGCTGTCCGGCGACTTCGTCCCCCGGCTCTCCCAGCTCGGCAACCAGCCGAAGTTCGGCTTCCCCCTGATCGGCCTGCTCGCCCGCCAGTACGGCTTCCGGGTCGACGTCACGGGGATCTCCCGGTACGGCGGCGTCCGTGCCGTCGTCCTGCTGCCCGAGGAGCTGTGGACGGAGGAGCAGCCCGCCCCCGTCAAGGAGGCTCCGGCCCCGGTGAGCATCGTGCGCGACGAGCAGTCCGCGCCGAGCCGGCCGCGCACGGTGCACGGCCTGCCCAAGCGCGTGTCCCGGGCGGCCGCCCCGGACGACGAGCGCCGGCCGTCCCGGACGGCCCAGGACACCGGACGCGTCTCCGGACGCAGCCGGGGCGCCCTGGGCGCCCTGCAACGAGGCACCATCTCGGGCCGCACGTTCGATTCCGCAGCCACTGAAGGGCCCGAAGAAGCATGACCACCGACCTGTCGTGGATGCTCGAAGACATCGTGACCAACGTGCCCAAGGCACGGCACGCCGTCTTGCTCTCCGCCGACGGCATCTCGCGGGGGGCCACCCAGGGTCTCGTCGACGACGACCTGAGGACCATCTCGGCCGCCATGGCCGGCATGCAGGCACTGAGCCGCGCCGCGGCCCGCTTCATCGAACCGGTGCAGGACCCGCAGTGGCACCAGACGATCATCGAGTTCTCGCACGGGTGGATCTTCCTCATCGGGGCCGGTCAGGGGGCCTATCTGGCCGCCGCCGCGGAACTCGACGTCGACATCCAGCAGATCTCCTTCCGGATGCACCGGCTCGTGGCGCGTCTGGGCAACAACCTGACGACGCCGCCCCGCGTCGACGCCGAGGAACCGTCCCTGCACGGGGCGGGCGCCTCCGACGGGACGGGCGAGGGCGGCCGTACCGGAACGGTGCTCGCCGACCTGGACGAGGTGATCTCCGGGGTGCACGGGGCGCGGCACGCCGTGCTGCTCGGCGCGGAGGGCCTGCCCCTCGGGGCGACCAGCGGGATCGACCGGGACCTGGTCGACACCATCTCCGCCGCCATGATGGGCATCCACGCCTACAGCCGGGTCACGTCCCAGTTCGCCGGGGTCCAGACGGGCGCGGAGTGGCGGCAGACCGTCATCGAGTTCCAGCACGGCTGGATCTTCCTGATCGCCGGTGACCACGGCCGTCTGCTGGCGGCGGCGGCCGAACACGACACCGACATCGAGGAGTTCACCACGCGTCTGGGCGAGGTGGTGCCCCGGCTGACCGAGGAGCGCGTACCGCGACAGGAGGCGCCGAGCGATGTCTGACGCACACGACCACGACCCGGAGGTGGAACTGACGTCCGCGTTAGTCCCGTTCTTCGTGATCACCAACGGCCGCGCCCTGCCGCCGGACCAGCAGTACGAGCGCACCGCCCTGGTGACCGCGCACCAGGACACCGCCGCCATGGCCCGCACCCTCGCCCCGGAGGAGCAGGCGATCATGGATCTGGTCGCCAACCGCATGCTGGCCGTCGCCGAGATCGCCGGCCGCACGCACCTGCCGCTCGGCATCGTGCGCATCCTCCTGTCACAGCTGGAGGAGAGCGGCCTGGTCCTCGTCCGCAAGCCCGCCCCCCGGGCCGACAGCAAAGACCGAGAACTGCTCAGTGCCGTCCTCGAAGGCCTGAAGAACATCGGAGCGTAACCCGTGTACCTGGACGCAGACGACGTGCGCTCGGTGAAAGTCCTCGTCGTAGGGCCCTTCGGAGTCGGCAAGACCACCTACATCGGCAACATCTCCGAGATCGAGCCCCTCCAGACCGAGGAGGAGATCACCGAGGCGAGTGTGGGCTACGACGACCTGTCGCGCACACCCGACAAGACGACCACCACGGTCGCCATGGACTTCGGCCGGCTCACGCTCAGCGACGAACTCGTCCTCTACGTCTTCGGAACGCCCGGTCAGGAGCGTTTCAAGGAGATGTGGGAGGAGCTGTCCCGCGGAGCGCTCGGCGCGCTCCTCATCGTCGACCCGCAGCGGCTGGACGAGTCCTTCCCGGTCCTGGACCTGGTCGAGCGCTTCGGCCTGACCTACGCCGTGGGCGTGAACCACTTCGAGGGGGCGACCACCTACCCCCTCGACGAAGTCCGCGAGGCGCTGAACCTGCACCCGGACACCCCGGTCGTGGCCTGCGACGTACGCGACCAGAAGTCCGCGCTCCAGGCCCTGATCGCCCTCGTGCAGCACCTCATGTCCCTGCTCGACTAGGAGCTCGCCATGCAAGAACCCCACACCACGCAGGGCATACCCGCCGGGTGCCCCGCGCACGGCAACGCGCAGCTGTACGGCCCCGAGTTCGCCGCCGACCCCGAGGCCACGTACGGCCATCTGCGGTCCCTCGGCCCGAGCGCGCCCGTCGACATCGCGCCGGGCGTCGAGGTCGAGCTGGTCACCAGCTACGACGCCGCGCTGTTCATCCTCCAGAACCCGGCGTCGTTCGTCCGTGACTCGCGCCGCTGGAACGCCCTGAACGAGGGGCGGGTGCCCGCGGACAGCCCGGCGCTGCCCATGATGGGCTACCGCCCGAACGCCCTGTTCAGCGACGGGGCGGCGCACGCGCGGCTGCGGCAGGCGGTCGTCGACAGCCTCGCCACCGTCAACGAGCTGCATCTGCGCCGCAAGGTGCAGCAGTCGGCGGACTACCTGATCAGCCAGTTCGGCTCGGACGCGTTCGGGCACGGCGAGCTGATGGCCTCGTACGCCATGCCGCTGCCGCTGCTGGTCTTCAGCGAGCTGTTCGGCTGCCCGCCGGAGCTCGGTGACCGGGTCATCGCCGGCATCAGCGGCATCTTCCAGGGCACCCCGGGCGCCGACGAGGTGCTGGGAGGCGCGCTGGCGGAGCTGATCGCGCTCAAGCACCGCCGGCCCGGCGAGGACCTGACGACGAAGCTGATGCAGCACCCGGCGCGGCTGAGCGACGAGGAGGTCCTGCACCAGCTGGTCACCCTGCTGTCCGGCGGCACCGCCCCGCTGGCCGCCGCCATCGCCACCAGCACGGCGCTGTATCTGAGCGAGGACTCGCAGGCGGCGCTGCCCGTCGAGGACGCGGTCGCGCAGACGCTGTGGAACTTCGCGCCGATCGCCAACTACGCCGGCCACTACCCCACGCACGACGTGCAGCTGGGCGGCAGGATCCTCCGGGCGGGCGACCCCGTCCTGATCTCGTTCGCGGCGGCCAACACCGATCCGAAGCTGGCGCAGCACCGGGAACAGCTCAGCGCCAAGGCTCACTTGGCGTTCGGCGCGGGTCCGCACGCGTGCCCCGCCAAGGACCCGGCCTTCATGATCGCGGTGAGCGCCGTCGAGTGCCTGCTCAACGGGCTGCCCGACCTCGAGATGCGGGTCCCCTTCAAGGACCTCACCTGGGGCGAGGGGCCGTGGAGCCGTTCGCTGGCGTCGCTGCCCGTCCGGTTCACCCCGCGCCCGGCCGGCCCGTCCCCGGCCGAAACCGCTCGCTCGGCCGCGCCGCAGCCGGCCTCGTCGGTCCCGCAGCCCGCCGCGACCGCGCATTCTCAGCCAACCGCCCAGCCGGCCCACCCGCGTGGCCTGTTCTCTCGCTTCCGTGCCTGGCTCGGCGGCGAGTGACGAAGGTAACCGTCACCTGACCTCCACAAGTGGATGCTTCAATCACCGCATGGGTACGTATGGCGGCTGATCTCCCAGGAAGGAGCCGCCATCGTGGTGGTGGACGCTCGCACGTCGCACGACCGTCGTTCAGCTGTCAGCCTCTTCGCCCGTCTGCGGACGGCGGAGGGGCAGGCCGATCCTTTTCCCTACTACGCCCGGCTCAGAGCCATGGGCCCTGTCACACCCGCCCCTTGGGGCAATGTGCTCGTCACCGGTTTCGACCTGTGCGACCAGATCCTGCGCTCGCGTGACTGGCTCGAACCGGACAAGCGCTGGCGCGCGCAGCAGGGGGCCGGCACCCGCTGGAACGCCCCCTCCTCCCAGGAGATGAGCAACACGCTGCCCGCGCTCAACCCACCGGACCACACCCGAATACGCAGGGCAGCAGGAACGTTCGGCCGCAAGACCCTGGAGCGGATCGGACGCACGGTCGGGACCACCACCGACCGCCTCCTGCTGTCTCTCGACGAGCGACTGCGCGACGGCAGCGCCGACTTCGTGCCCCTCGTGAGCGAGGAACTGCCCGTCGCCACCATCGGCGACTGGCTCGGCCTGCCCTCGGCCGACTGGCCCCGGCTGCGCGAACTCACCCACGAGCAAGTCTTCACCCAGGAACTCCTGCCGACGGCCAGCCAGTTGGCCAGGTCCGACGCGGCGACGGCCGAACTGCGCGCGTACTTCATGGACCTGGTCCGCCGGCGCCGCGCCCAGCCGGGCGACGACCCGGTGTCCCTGTGGATCCACACCTTCGACACCCTGGAACCCGACCGGGACCAGGCCGACGAATCGGTGTACTTCCTCGCCCTCTTCGTGCTGCTGGCGGCGCTGGAGACCACGTCCACCCTGCTGTCCACGATGGCCCTGCGGTTACTGGAACAGCCGCTGCGCCGGGATCTGCTCGCCGCCGACCCGACGCTGGTGCCCGCCTTCGTCGAGGAGACGCTGCGCCACGACCCGCCCACCCATGTGATCAGCCGGGTCGCGGCCGACGACACCGTTGTCGGGGGCGTCGAGGTCCCCAAGGACGCCATGGTCCACCTGATGGTGGGCGCCGCGCACCGCGATCCGGCCCGGCACACCGACCCGGACCGCTTCGACCCCGAGCGGCCCCGCTCCGACCACCTCGCCTTCAGCAACGGCATCCACTACTGCCTCGGCGCGCCCCTCGCCCGGCTGGAAGCCCAGACCCTCCTCCACCACATGATCAGCCGTCTGCCCCGCCTCACGCTCGCCCAGCGCCCCACGTGGGAGCCCCGGGTGGCCTTCAGGCGCCTGTCGAACCTGGAAGTCGCCCTCGCATGACCGAGACCCAGACCCCCTCCCCCCTCACTCACCGCGCGCTCAAGGCCGTGGCCGTCGACGAGGACGGCCCGGTCCTGCACGTACGCCTCAACCCCGAGCAGGGGGACGACACGCTCGGTGTCGCCTCCCTCGACGATCTCCTGGCCGTCCTGGACGGCCTGCACGAACGGCCCGACCTGCGCGTCCTCGTCCTGTCGTCCGGCGGCGAGGACTTCTGCCTGGGCGCCGACCGCACGGAGTACCAGGAGTCCCTGGCCGCCGACCCCACCGGCGGTGACCTGCGGCGCGTCGTGGACAAGGCGCAGCGGCTGTGCCAGGCGCTGGAGACGACCCACGTCGTCACGGTCGCCCGGCTGCACGGCAAGGTCGTCGGCGCGGGCCTCGCCCTCGCCGCCTACTGCGATCTGCGCGCCGCCGCCGACACCACCCGGTTCCGTATGCCCGAGGTGGGGCTGGGCCTGCCGCCCGCCTGGGGCGGGGCCATGGGCCGTCTCGTCGCCGAGGCCGGCGCGGCCCGGATCCGCGAACTGATGCTCACGTGCGACGTGTTCGACGCGGCCACCGCCGAGCGGCTCGGCCTCGTGCACCGGACGGCTCCCGCCGGCGGGCTCGACCAGGTCGTCGGCTCCTGGGTGAGACCGCTCCTGCGCAGACACCCGGAGGCGCTCGTCCTCACCAAGCGGATGCTCGCCGGTTACGCCCGCGCCGACCGCACCGCCGACCTGTCCCTGCTCGACTCGCACCTGCTCACGGCACGGCTGACCGCCCCGGCCGCGCGGTCCTAGCCGGAGCCTTCACGTCCCTGGCCTGAGCCTTCACGCCCCTGGTCCTCCCGCCCCGCCCGATCGGGTGGGAGGACCGGGGGCGCGCGTGTGCCGGTCAGGGGATGACGGTGCCGAAGCGGACGTCGTAGGACTCCCGCAGGTGCAGCACGGCGAGCACCCGCTCCGCCTCCTCGGTCACCTCGGCGCGCTCGGACCGGCCGAGGCCGGAGAACGGTTCGATGACGAGGGCGTCGCCGATGAGGCGCCAGACGCCCGCGAGGAAGCCGTCGACCAGCAGCGGGCAGTAGAAGGTGTTCGCCTGCCAGGTGCGGCCCCGGTTAGCGGGCGGGATGACCCGGGTGCGGTCGGCGTGGGAGAGCAGGAGGTTGTCGAACTCGGGCAGCAGGCGCGGCGGTGCCGGGGTGTCCGGGTCGGGGCGCGGGGCGCCGGGCAGGTCGAACAGCTCGACGCCGTTCTCGTCCCGGAAGGTGACCAGCTCGGGCCGCAGCCGCTCGAAGACGGCGCGCATCCGGGTGAGGCCGGCCCAGGTCTGCATGTCCTTCACGGACGCCGGGCCGAAGGCGGCCAGATAGCGCCGGACCGTGTCGTCGGCGGAGGCGGCCGGCTCGGCCGGGCGCCCCAGCCAGTGTTCGACGGTCGTCAGGGACACCTGGGCGCTGCGGCCCCACTGGCCGCGCGGGGTGGTCTGCACCAGCGGGAGCCGGCAGCGGGCGGCAACGGCGAGCGACTGCGGGTCGGCGTCCGGCCACTCGGCGCTCAGTGCCTCGCGCAGCTGCTTCATCGTGCGGGGCGCCTCCTCGACCAGCTCGCGGGCGAGCACGGCGAGCCGGTCGAGGTCGACGCCCACGAGGCCCTTGCGGAAGTAGGTGATCTCGCGTTCCCGGGCGGGCTGCACGAGCGGACGCAGCGTCAGGCCGTCGTCGGCGGTGTGCAGATGGATCGTGGAGCGCATGGTGACCATGCGGACGAGCGACCGGTCGCCGAGGGGTGCGGACAGCGCGTCGGGCGTGAACCCGTCGAGTCGGGCGGCGAGCGCGTAGTACGGAGGCTTGACCTCCTGCGCCTGGAGGCCGACGAGATGCGCGACCGCCTCCGGGACGGTGAGCGGGGAGCGGCGCAGGAGCAACTGCCGTGCGAGTGTGGCGCGGTTGAGGGCGCGGGTGCTCAGGACCGGGTCCGTGCCGCTCATCGCCCTCGCCGCCTTCGTCGTGGTGGAGGTCCGCTTCATGCTCCGCAGGGTACGGAGGATCGAGGACGGGTCGTGTCCTAATTCGGGCTCTCGGGGCCGGGCCGACTGGCGGTGCCGGGCTACGTCATTCGGTGGCCTTTGGCCGTCCCGGCGTTATTCATATCAGCCGATTTCCTATTCATTCCACTATCCGGCTCTTGGTGCTGACCCGCCGTCACGAGGCCCTGAACCCAGTCGAGGAGAGTGGAAGATGAGGACACCGCCGAGATGGCGATCCGTCCTGGCGCCCGCCGCCATGGCAGCCGCGCTCGCCGCAGCCGCCCTGGCGAGCACGGGCTCCGCCCATGCCGATGACCACGCCACGCCGCACCCGCCGCAGGCGGCCCACCCGGCCCAGGCGTCGGCCCCGGCGCACGGGCCCCAGCCCGCGTACCCGGCGAAGCCGGATCACCCGGCGAAGCCGGGCCGGCCGGAGCACCCCGCCAAGCCGGAGCAGCCGGTCAAGCCGGAGCATCCCGCCAGGCCTGGGCAACCGGCGAAGCCGGAGCGGCCGGCGCACCCGGTCAAGCCCGAGCAGCCGGTCAAGCCTGAGCACCCGGTCAAGCCCGAACACCCGGTCAAGCCGGAGCAGCCGGCACATCCCGCCAAGCCCGAGCTCCCGGCGAAGCCCGAGTACCCGGCGAAGCCGGTCAAGCCCGAACACCCGGCGCACCCGGAGAAGCCGGCGTACCCGGCCAAACCGGCCCACCCCGAGAAGCCGGCGTACCCGGCCAAGCCGGCCCACCCCGAGAAGCCCGCGTATCCGGCGAAGC
>Ga0164243_10014939_pt1 | contig 10768 bp, 14 predicted proteins | sample OricompcompostOP_FD_108781 | JGI IMG/M metagenome (GOLD analysis project Ga0164243, IMG submission 108781) | Organic Plus compost microbial communities from Emeryville, California, USA - Original compost - Organic plus compost (OP) | ecosystem: Engineered > Solid waste > Mixed feedstock >...
AGGGACAGCGCGTCCGGCTGCGGTTCGTCAACAACTCGGACATGTTCCACCCGATGCACCTGCACGGCCACACCTTCCAGGTGCGCGGCGCGAACGGGAAGGGCCCCCGCAAGGACACGGTGATCGTCCTTCCCCGCGAGACGATCGAAGTCGACTTCGACGCGAACAACCCGGGCCAGTGGCTCACCCACTGCCACAACATCTACCACGGAGAAGCGGGCATGATGACGGTGGTGTCCTATGTGGAGTAGACACCTCAGGCGGTGGGCGCCGCCCGCGGGTGCGGCGGCGGTGAGCGCCCTCGCCGTCGGTGTGCCGACCGACGTCATCGACACGACGTTGTTCACCCGGATGACGCCGGTCCGCTGGTGGGAACCCCTGGTCCTGGCCCTCACCGCCCTGCTGGCCGGGTTGTGGGTCGCCATACCCCGCCCCACCGGTGATGTCCGTGGGCGCGGGGGCGTGCTGGGCGCGATCACGGCGGCGGTGTTCGCCGTTGGCTGCCCGGTGTGCAACAAGATCGTCGTGGCGCTGCTGGGCATTTCCGGCGCCCTCGGCGTCTGGGCACCCGTGCAGCCGGTGCTGGCGGGCCTGTCACTGCTCGCCCTCACCGCCGCGGTCCTGCTGCGGTGGCGCCGCCGCACCTGCCCGGTCGACGTCCCGGCGCAGCTCACACCGGGGGCCAGCCCAGACGCGCGAACGCCGCGAGCATCCGGCCCATCAACTGCGTCCATCCCCCGGTGAGCATCGCGATCCCCATCGCGATCAACAGCACGCCACCGACGATCTCGATCTTGCGTGTGTGCTTGCGCAGCCATCCCAGGCCGCGCTGCCCCCGCGCGATGCCCGCGGCGACGAGGACGAACGGCACGCCCAGTCCGACGGAATAGGCGAGCAGCAACAGGGCACCGGTTCCCACGGTGGCGGTGCTGGCCGCGGTCGCGAGGATCGAGGCCAGCACCGGCCCGACGCACGGTGTCCACCCGAGCGCGAACGCCGCCCCGAGCACGACCGCCCCGGCCGGCCCGCTGCGCACCCGGTGCAGGTCGAACCGGACCTCCCGGTGCAGCAACGGAATCCGCACCACACCCAGGGTGACCAGACCCATCACGATCACCAGCACCCCGCCGACCACCATCAGAGCCTGGCGCTGCTGGGCCAGCAACAGCCCGAGCGCCGAAGAGGTCGCTCCCAGCGCCACGAACACCGCCGAGAAGCCGGCGATGAACAGCAGCGACGCGGCACCCACCCGGCGCTTCGTCACCACGGCCGGCGCACCCACTTCCGAGGGCCTGCTGACACCGGAGATGTAGGACACGTACCCCGGCAACAGCGGCAGCGCGCACGGCGACGTGAACGAGACCACTCCGGCGAGCACCGCCCACGACAGCGAGGCGTACAACTCCACTCGACAAACCTGTCTGCTCGTTCGGAAGCCGGGCTGGACGGGGGCATGACCGCCACTCGCACCGGGCTTGTAGTCTACGAGTGATGATAGTAGGTGGCTTGGAGGCGGTGGTCACCGTCGCGGCGCTGGGCGTCGACCTCGGTCGCACGCCGGTCCTGCGAGGTCTCGACCTCGTCGTGGGCGCCGGCGAGGTGGTCGGGATCCTGGGCCCCAACGGTTCTGGCAAGAGCACTCTCCTCAGAGTGCTCTCCACTCTGCTACCGCCGACCACCGGCGGTGGTGCGGTGCTGGGCGCGCGACTCAACTCTGCCGCCGTCCACGGAGTACGGCCGTCGATCGGCCTGGTGGGCCACGAATCCGGTCTGCACCCGCGGCTGACCCTGTTGGAGAACCTGCGGTACCTGGCCGTGCTGACCGGGCGCCCGGAGGAGCAGGCGAGGGAGGCACTCGACGTCGCCGGTCTCACGCGTGCGGCCGGACGGCGCGCCGAGCAGTGTTCCCAGGGGATGCGCCGCCGCGCGGATCTCGCCCGGATCCTGGTGACGGAGCCGTCCCTGCTGTTGCTCGACGAGCCCCACGCGGCCCTCGACCGGTCGTCGTTCGGGCTGGTGGACCTCGTGGTGCAGAGGGTCCGCGCCCGGGACGGGGGCGTCGTGATCGTGTCGCACGATTCGCCGCGACTGGAATCGCTTGCCGACCGGCTTCTGGAACTCGACGCCGGGCGACTCGTTCCCGTCGGGTCCGGAATGGTGGCGGGGGGTCCGCGGTGGTGACGGCGCTGGCGCCCAGTCCGCTGCGCCAGGCACGCGAAGTGGCCAGGGCCGAACTGCGGATCGAAGCCCGGGGTGGCGAAGTTCTGTGGATCATCACCCCGTTCGGCGCCGTGGCGTTGTTGCTGGTGCCGATGGCCGTGGGCCCCGACCGTCCCCTGCTCGCCGGGATCGGCATGGGGATGTACTGGGTGGTCGTGCTGTTGTTCGGCGTGCTGGTGACACTGCGCCAGACAGCGAGCGACTCGTCGGGCCACCTGGCGATGCTGCGCCTGGCCGGGGTGCCCGCGGCGGCGCGCGCCGCCGGCCGGGCCGCCGCGAGCGCGGTCGTGCTGCTGCTGTTCGAAACCCTGTTGCTGCCGGTCGCGATCGCCCTCTACCAGCCTGACCTCACCGGTTGGACGTGGTTGCCGGTGGTCATGCTGCTCACGGCCGCGGGCCTGGCCGCACTTGGCACCCTCGCCGGGACGCTGGTGCACGGCTTCGCCGGCCGCAGCAGCCTCGGTCCCGTCCTGGTCTGCCCGCTGGCGCTCCCCCTGCTCCTGGGGGCCACCGAGACCTTGCAGGCCGTGGCTTACGGGCGCACGCCGTGGCTGTGGCTGCTGGTGCAGATCACGACGTCGGCGATCGGGTGGCTGGCGCTGCTGCTGAGTGCGAACGCTGTGGAGGAAAGCGCATGAGCCTGCTCGGACGTCGTCTGCCCGTCGCGACCGGGATCCTGGTGGCGGCCGGACTGGTCGGCGCGGTCGTCGCGCCACCGGACCGCATCCAGGGCGAGTACCAGCGGTTGATGTACGTGCACGTGCCGACGGCGTGGGTCGCGTACCTGTGCTTCGCCCTGACCGGCGTGCTGAGCGGACTGTGGCTGTGGCGCCGCGGGGACCGGTTGGACCGGGCGGCGGCCGCGAGCGCGGAACTGGGTGTGCTGTTCACCGGCCTGACCATCGTGCTCGGCTCGTGGTGGGGAAAGCCGGTGTGGGGGGTGTGGTGGACCTGGGATCCGCGCCTGGTGACCACGGCGCTGATCTTCTTCGTCTACCTCGGCTACCTCGCCTTGCGCCGCGGCACGCTGGACACGGTCGAGCGCGCGAGCCGCTCGGCCGTGCTCGGGATCGTGGCCCTGGTGCAGGTGCCGATCGTCCACATGTCCGTCGTGTGGTGGCGCGCCCTGCACCAGCCACCCACGGTGCTCAAACCGGGGGACCCCACGATCGACCACCGGATGTTGCTGGTGCTCCTGCTCAACGTCGCGGCCTTCACCGCCGTCGCGGCGATGCTGCTGCGCGCCCGCATCCGGTTGTCGGTGCTCGAAGAGGATCTCGCCGCGTCCCGCGCGGCGGAGGACCGTGAACTCGCCGGCGGAGCCGTCCGCGCTCCCCGGCTGGAAGGCCGGTGAACGATGTCCGAATGGGCCTGGGTGGTGGTCGGGTTCCTGATCGCCTTCGGCTCCCTGGCGGGTTACACGATCAAGCTGATCCTGCACTCCGCCGCGATCCGGCGGGAACGGGAGCGGCACCGGTGAAGCGTTACCGCCTGCTCGCCGTGTCGGGGATAGGCATCGTGGCCGTCCTCGTCGGCGTCCTGCTGTTCGGCAACCTCAACGGCAACCTCGTCTACTACCTGACCCCGGGGGAGGCGATCGCCAAGCACGGCGACTACCCGGACGGGCGGCGCTTCCAGCTCGGCGGGTTCGTCCGCCCGGGTAGCGAGCAGCGCATACCCGGTGGACTGGAGTTCGTCGTCGCCTCCGACACCACGCCCGACAGCCCCGCCATCACGGTGCTGCACACCGGCCCGGTCGCCCAGCTCTTCCAGCCCGGGATCGGTGTGGTCGTGGAGGGTGCCTGGCGGGGCCAGGAGTTCGTCTCCGACACCATGATCGTCAAGCACGACGAGAACTACCGGCCACCCGCGCCGTCGACGTCCCCGGTACCCAGTGGCGGTGACCCGCGATGAAGTACGCCCTCCCCGCCGCGGGCTGGGCCGGCGCGCTCCTCGGTCTGGCCGCGTCCCTCGTGCTCGCTCTCTACGGGTTCCGGGCCCAGCGGCACCCCGACAAGGTCCGGGTGAGCCAGCTGCGGGCCGCCACGTCGATGATGGCCGTGGGTGCGGCACTGTCGATGCTCGCGCTGGAAACAGCGCTGTTGACCGACGACTTCACGATGTCGTACGTCGCCGAGACCCACTCGCGCGCCACGCCACTGCTGTACACGATCACCAGCGCCTGGTCGGCGCTGGACGGCAGCATCGTCCTGTGGGCCGTGATCCTCGCCGGATACATCCTGTTCGCCGCACGAAAGATCACCGACACCACCGACCGGCTGGGCACCGGCGCACTGGGTTTCATGGGCCTGGTGGCCGCGTTCTTCTTCGGCCTGATCACGACGGTGGCCAACCCGTTCGAGATCCTGCCCGACCCGCCCGCCGACGGACCGGGACCGAACCCGCTGCTGCGCAACGACATCATGGTCGCGATCCACCCGCCCCTGCTCTACCTCGGATTCGTCGGGTTCACGGTCTCCTTCGCCTACGCCATGTCCGCTCTGGTGATCCGGCGGGCGGGCGTCGACTGGCTGGTGCGCACCCGGCGCGCGAACCTGGTGGCGTGGAGCTTCCTCACCGCCGGGCTGGTGGTGGGCGCGTGGTGGTCATACGAGGTGCTCGGTTGGGGCGGCTACTGGGCCTGGGACCCCGTCGAGAACGCCGCGTTCATCCCCTGGCTCGTCGCGACCGCGTTCATCCATTCCGCCGTGGTCCAGGTCAAGCGCGGGATGCTGCAGGCGTGGAACTTCGTCCTGGCCCTCGCCACGTTCGGGCTGACCATCCTGGGCACCTTCCTGACCCGTTCGTCGGTGGTCGCCTCGGTGCACTCGTTCACCCAGTCCGGGGTCGGTCCGGCCCTGCTGGGTTTCTTCATCGTGGTACTGGTCGGCGGGTTCACCCTGTTCGCCGTGCGCGGCGAGGCCGTCGCGAACCGGACCCGGTCGCTACGGCTGGCCAGCCGGGAGGGACTGTTCCTGCTCAACAACCTCCTGTTGTGCCTGTTCGCTTTCGTCGTCCTGCTCGGGACGGTCTACCCGATCTTCGTCGAGGCCTTCACCGGAAACCAGGTCTCAGTCGGGCGCCCGTTCTTCGACCGGATGGCTGTTCCCCTGTCCTTCGCGCTCCTGCTGGCGATGGGGGCCGGGCCGTTCACGCCCTATCGATGGGCCACTCCGGCTCTGATGTGGACCAGGTTGCGATGGCCACTCCTGGCTGGCAGCGCCGCCGCTGCGACGGTCACGCTCTCGGGAATCCGTTCGGTCGGGGTCGTCGTCGTGGTCTTCCTGGCGATCACCATCGTCGCCGCCGCCGTCCGGCACCTGCTCGTGACCGCACCGAACCGGCGGCCGTCCGGGCTGTGGCGGCTGATCAGCGGGCAGCGGGCCTACTGGGGTGGCCAGCTCGCCCACATCGGGGTCGCGGTGGTGGCGGTGGCGATCGCGGTCGCCGGAGCCACGGCGACTCGGACGACCGTCACCCTCGAGCCCGGGGGTAGCACTGAGTTCGGCGGCTACACCGTCACGTTCGACCGCGCCGAGCAGCACACCGAGCCGGACCGCGTCCAGCGGGACGCGCACCTGTTCTTCCACTCGGGCGGGGAGCTCGCCTGGACCGCCACACCGAAGCTGGAGTCCTTCACCAACCAGCCCCAAGCCGTCGGCATCCCGAGCGTCTGGAGCACCGCGGGCCGCGACATCTACGTGGCGCTGGCCCAGCTGGCCCCGGACACGATCACGGTCAACTTCTACCGCTACCCCCTGATGTCCTGGCTGTGGGCAGGCGGTTTCCTCATGGCCGCCGGCGGGCTGTGGGCGCTGACGGATCGGCGTCGCCGCCCGGAAGCCGGAGACCGCTCCCCCGCGGAGGAGGCGCCCGCAAGTGCGTAGAAAGCTCATCAGCATCGCCTTCCTGGCCGGCGTCCTGAGCCTGCTCGGTGTGGTGGTGGCTCAGCTGCTGACCGCGCCCGACACCGCGGGCGATCGCGCCTACCAACTCGAGCAGCGCCTGCGCTGCCCGGTCTGCAAGAGCGTCTCGATCGCGGAATCGCCGTCGGAGACCGCCACCGCGATGCGTCAGGCCGTGCAGGAGCAGGTCACGGCCGGCCGTAGCGACGAAGAGGTCGTCGACTACTTCCGGGCTCGCTACGGCGACTGGGTGTTGCTCGACCCGCCCGCGCGCGGCCGCACCCTGTTGCTGTGGCTGCTGCCGGCTCTTGGAGTGCTCGGCGGGCTCGTCGGTGTCGCGGTGCTCGCGCTGCGTCGGCGACACCAGCCCGCGCCGTTCCTGTCCGAGGAGCAACGGCAGCAGGTCTCGCATGCCGTGGCGGATGCGCGCGGGAAGTACCGTCGCGAGGATCTGTTGTGAGCCGTGAACGCGAACAGGCCGAGGAGGAGCGCGAGCAGGCGGTGCGCGACCTCGTCGCGCTGGACGAGCAGGTCCGAGCGGGTGAGATCCCGCCCGGCCCCGCCCAACTGCTCCGCTCGGAGTACGAACGCGCCGCGATCGACGCGATGGCTCGCCTCGACGAGCTGCGCAATCGGCCACAGAGGAGCGGGCCCGGCAGCCGCGGAACCCGAACCCGAGCGCTGGCCTACCTGGGCACCGTGCTGCTCGCGGCCGTCGCCGCGCTGATCGTCCTGCCCGATTCGGTGCAACAACGCCCGCAGAACGGGTTTGTCACCGGCAACGAGGTCATGCAGACCAACTCCCCCACGCCGATGCCCATGCCCATGCCGGCGGCGACGCCCTCGCTGCCCGCGGACGCCGACGCCGCGGCGACCGCACTGTGGATCCAGGCGAACGTCGAACTGTTCCAGCGCAACGACCCCGAAGCAGCCCTGCGCACGCTCGACCAGCTTCGGCAGCGCCCGGGGTTGAGCGCGTCCGCCCAGCAGGACATCGCCGCGCTGGCCGACACCGCGCGACGGGAACTCGGAAAGGCAGGCCGATGAGCACTCCGGCGGATACCGACGACCCCCGCACCTCGACGATGCGGTGGCTGCGCTGGGCCGCGCTGGCCGTCGCCGTCGTCACGATCGCGGTGGGCGCGATCCTGGGCACCGGGCTGGGCAAGGACCCGACCCTGGTCGACACACCGCTGGTCGGCAAGCCCGCCCCGGACTTCACACTGCCCTACCTCGAACGCGACGGTGAGCTGGCGCTCTCCTCGCTGCGCGGGCGCATCGTCGTGGTGAACTTCTGGGCCTCGTGGTGCGTTCCGTGCCGGTCCGAGCAACCGGTCCTCACCGCCGCGGCCGACACCTACGCCGAGGCGGGGGTCACCTTCGTCGGGATCAGTTACCAGGACCAGCGCCGGCCCGCCGTCGACTTCCTCAATGAACTGGGGCGCGGCCGGGAGTACCAGTACGTCACCGACCCGGAGTCCCGCACCGCGATGGACTTCGGCGTCTTCGGGATACCCGAGACGTTCTTCATCGACCGCTCCGGCACGATCGTCGCCAAGATCACCGGCGAGACGGACGCACCGCTGCTCGGCCGGATTCTGGACGACATGCTGGCCGGGCGCCAGCCGCAGTCCCGCACGGAGGGGTCGGTTCAGCCCGCCCCGGGTCAGTGACGGCTACCGCGACACCGGACTCTGTCCTACTATGAATGTTCGTAGTACGCCGCGACGCTCGGCGGGAGGACCCGTGGCGCGAAAGTGCCCGCTCACGACCACAGCGGCCGGCTACCTACTCGGCATCCTCGACCCGCAAGAGCACGCCGAGTACGACCGGCACGCCGGGATGTGCGCACCCTGCCGCCGGGAAATCGAGGAGCTCGCACCGGTGGTGCGCCTGCTGAAGGCGATCAAGGCAGACCACGCGGCCTCCAACGGACAAGCGGGGTGGAGCGCTCCGCGAGACGTTTAGGCGGCCAACGAGACGACGAGCGAACCGGCGAGCACGAGGCCGCAGATCACCATCGTCACCGTTCGGCCAGTGCGGGTGCGCGACTCCGTGCGAAGCGGGAACAGCAGCTGCCGCGCGAAGGTGTACGCGGCGATCGCACCGGCGAAGACGGCGCCGGGCACCGGCGTGCGGACAGCCAGCACGAGGGCGAGCGTCGTGATCCCGATCAGAAGCGCAACGGCGGCCTCGACGAGCTGGACGGGGAACCTCCGAGTGGCCAGGCGCCGATCCGAGGACCACAACCCCCATCGCGAGCTGGTCGGGCGCCCTGCGCAGCACCCGGTGAGGAAGCACCCAGGCCGGCCGACCGCCATCCCGAGGAAGATCCCCGGGGTGGTCACGTCGAGGAGAACACCGGGAGGCAATCCCAGAACGGCTGCCCCGATCACCACAACGGCGAGCGCCACCAGCAGGAATCCCTGGATGCAGGCGCCGGCCGTGAGGAAGTTGCGCAGGGGCTTGTGGTGCAGCACCAGATACCACACCTTGCCGCCCACGAACCCGAGCGCACACCCGAGGGCGGACAGCGCCAGCACGTCCCCCACCGCGATGCCCACTCGTGCCGCGAGGATCGCCTGCAGCACGATGGCGACCACCGCACCGAGACCGACCAGCAACGGCCAGGAGATCAGCCGGACCGACGGTCCGTGCGCGAGCACGCCGAACCGGGTGGTGGTCGTGATGACCCGGCGAGGCAACCGAGCAAGGACGGAGGCGGGCGTTCCCGCATCCCGGCCGGACACGGGTGTAGCCGTGACCCGCCAGGTCCCCGGGTTGATCCCCTGGACGCGGGAAGTGAGCGCGATCCGGCCACTGCCGGGAACAACACGTGCGAGGTGCTCGACGACCTCGAACCGGTCGCGCTGCTCCGGCCTGCCCGCCACCCCGGTTCGCGTGCCGGTGAACCGGACATCGAGCGGATAAGGGTGCCCGGTGGCCGGCGCGTCGAACCAGTACGTCACGGCCAGCCCTTGCGGCTCCGTCTCAGCCAGCCCACGCTCGAGACAGCCGACCGGTTCCATGTGCTGTTCCTCGGCCAACACAGTGGAGCCGCCACCCTTCTTCGCTTCCCTGACGGCAGCAGGCCTGCCCGGCAGGCCGGCCGGTGAGGCGGGCCGCGAGCCGGCTAGAGCCGCGGGAACACCGCCAACGGCCCTCGCGGGCGGCTTCTCCACGGTCGTTCGTGCTCCCTGCTTGCGTGCCTTCTTCCCCAAGAAACAGCTCCCCTCCAAGAACATCTACTAGCATCCATAGTACTAGTGTTTCTAGTAGACAGGAGCCCGCCAATGCCAAGGTCGAGGGTGCGGAAGAAGACCGCCTACACCCCGCCCCCGCAGCGCGCAGCAGTCCGCGCGCCGGGGAAGACGTCCCTGACCTACCTCATCGTGATGTTCGGACTGCTGTTCCTGGCGCTGGCCTGGATGGTGGTGCTCTACCTTGCAGGGCCGGAGATCCCGATCATGCGAGACCTGGGCGCCTTCGGTTACCTGGTCGGCTTCGGCTTGATGCTGCCTGGCCTGCTGATGACCACCCGCTGGCGATGACGGAGCAGCCCGGTCAGCACAGCCGCCACGGCCGCCCCGAGCATCGAGTACTCCGGCCACGCGCCCAGCCGGTCGGAGAGGGTCATCTCGCTTCGCAAGGGCACCTCCTCGACGACGGAGGCCGGAGTGAACAGCTCGGTCGCGCCGACCACAGTGCCGTCGGGCCGGATGACCGCGCTGACACCGCTGATCGCCGCGACCACCACGGAGCGTCCGTGCTCCACCGCACGCAAGCGGGCCATCGCGAGCTGTTGGTAGCTCATCTCGCTGCGCCCGTACCACGCGTTGTTCGTCGGCACGGTGAGCAACTGTGCACCGGCCCGGACCGCGTCGCGGCTCGCGTAGTCGTAAGCCACCTCGTAGCACACCGCGGCACCGACGCTGATCCCGGTGACCTGAAGGGCAGCGGGGCGCCCGTCTCCCGGGACCACGTCGTCGCTGTCGTCGGCGAACGGCGTGACCAGCCGGGCGATCGCGCGGGCGGGGATGTATTCGCCGAACGGCACCAACTGCTGTTTCGCGTAGCGCTCGCCTGCACCTGATCCCGGTTCCCAGGCGATCACCACGTTACGCACCCGTCCGTCCGGCAAGCGCTCGAGCGCTCCGACGAGCGCACTGGTGCCGAACTCGTCGACCATGGCGTCCAGTCGCTCCCGGTCGGACGGCATACTGGCCGCCGATTCCGGCCATACCAGGAGGTCGGGTTTGCGGATCCGGCCGGCATCGACCTCTGCCCGGAGCCGCCGGGTCTCCGCCAGGTGGTTCTCCCTCAGCAGGCCGCGCTGCCCTTGCAGGGCAAGACCGATGTCCGGGGCGCTGCCCTGAACCACCGCGACCGTCCGGGTCCCGGTTTGCGCCTCCGTACCGACCGTGGTCCAGACCGACAGGCCGGCGACAACCGGAACGAGCACTGCCGCCACCGGTCCGAGCAGCGGACGAAACCAGCCTTCCCTTCGCCGCCTTGCCACCAGGGCACTCGCTCCGAAGCCGCACAACACCACGGCGAAGCCCACCAACGGCGCGCCCCCGACCGAGGCCAGGGACAGGAACACACCCTCAGGCTGGGTGAATGCCACACGACCCCAGGGAAAC
>Ga0164243_10014940_pt1 | contig 10768 bp, 7 predicted proteins | sample OricompcompostOP_FD_108781 | JGI IMG/M metagenome (GOLD analysis project Ga0164243, IMG submission 108781) | Organic Plus compost microbial communities from Emeryville, California, USA - Original compost - Organic plus compost (OP) | ecosystem: Engineered > Solid waste > Mixed feedstock >...
GACCACTTCTGGCATGGCTCCAATCCTAAATTCAAGAACGACATCTGCTTCTTCATCCACGCACATGCGGCCGGTAGCCTGCTGTTGAAAGGGTTTTCCCTCACCACCTGGCTCGACCAGCAGCTGACGCATGGCACCGGGGATAACTTCCGGGAACACTTTGCAGAGGAATTCATGAAGAACGGCTCCAGGCTGGTAATGATTATAGACGGGTTTGATGAAATTGCTGTGTCCGCTGAAAAACTACGGCTTATATATACCAAGCTGGAAGACTTCATTTATACCAATGAAAAATTCCCGTGGATCAAGGTAATCCTCTCTGTTCGCAGCAGTACCTGGAATGAACTGTTCCAGCGTCCGAACGACTATTCCGCCTTCCGCCGCTACTGGTATGTTGGCGCAGAAATGGACGAGGAAACCAACATCAACGTCAAGCAGCTCTCTGACCAGGAAATCAAATCCGTCCTGGAAAAGCACGAGTACCCTGAATCCGTTATCAAACAATTCTCGGAGGCGTTTCTGCAAAAGCTCAGGCATCCTTACTATTTGCAGCTGTTTTGCCAGCTCAACCCGGATCCGAAAACTTCGTTTATAGACGAAAACCTGAGCCTGTTTGAAATTATCTCCCGGTTTGTTCAGAATAAGGTCTTCATTTCTCCAACCAGTTCCTTTAAAATCAAGATCATACAGCGGTTACTCGCCCTGCTGGACATGGGCCGGAACGGTATGTATGTGGAAAAAATTGAACTGCTGGACAAAAACCCGGAACTCTTCCCGGCCTATAAGGACCTCCTGGCAGACAACATCCTGGTGGAAGAAAACCTCAGCCAGGAAATCATGTACCATGTGAAAGTGCGTTTCGCGCATGCTTTCCTGCTGGAATACTTTGTGGCCATGCACTACCTGCAGAAGAATAACCAGCAGGTAGGGGAGGCGCTGCTGGAAGACGTATTATCCTACCTGCCGGCATCCCCGTACAGGGTGGGCGTATTCAAATGGCTGCTCCGCTTCGCCATCAACCACAAGCAGACGGACGGCATTATCAAAATGCTGCACCTGCAATTGTCGACCATGGAGAAGTCGCACTTGCTGGAATACCTCGTACTCCATTACCAGCTGGATGGCAACGATCCGATGGAACTGCGCTCCATCTTCCCGGCGGGCTTTTTCAAAAAGAACCCGATCGGCAGCTTTATCAACGATGAGTTCATTCACTTCCGCAAGAAGAAAGTGCTCTGGGCACTGCTGCCGCTGGCGGATACCAAAGAGGATAAACTGAAGATCCGCAGCATGCTGTTCACTATTTCGCTGCTGCAACTGGAAGCCGAGGAATGCGAGATGCACCTGCAGGCCATTAAAAAGATATATGGCCCCGGCGAGCTGGAAGACCTGTGGGTAACCCCGCACGAAATCCTGCTTTTCATTTATGAGAAGATGAAGTTTGGCGTAGCGGATGAACAGATACTACAGAAAATCTACAGTTACCATCACTACCTGATTCCGTGCACCACTACCGGTAAGGAGGCGCCTACCACCATCCCGCAGGAGATCGTGATCCGCCATATGGGGTATGTACTTGCACTGCTGGAAGATTACGGCAACCTGCTACAGTTCACCAAGCTGGTGTTTGCGGCCCATCCGTCGCTGCTGCGGAGGAAAACGGATTCCTTCCGGCTACAGCTGCTTTGCTGGCAGACGCATGCGCTGGCCCGCTTGGGCGACATGCGCACCGCCGAAAGGGTGTGCAGGCACACGGATATCATCATCAGGAATTACGCATCTGACTACTTTTCGAGCAAGTACGTGGAATCGCTGCAGAAAATGATCTCGGCCGACTACTACTACAAGGAGCAGGACCTGATGCGGGCGCTTCGCACAGCGGAAAATGCCGTGGAAACCGCCCAAAAGCTGGATTTTAAGATCCTTGCACTCAGGAACCTCTCGCTGCTGAAGAGCCTGTATGCGCAACTGAACATGTCAGGAAAAATGGAAGATACTCAAACTCAAATAGATACCATTAAAGCAAATACTTCTTTTAAACCCGATGCATTAATTTTTGCGCGCAAATTCTGATATAATTTTGCTTTCTTGCAGGATAGATGATTGACGAAAGCAGATATTCCTTTTCGCAGAAGCTGGTACTCAACCTATTAAGCTTAATAACGCTATTGGTACTGGCCCCGTATATTAACAGGTTCCTGCCTCTTATTAAGGCGGGCGGGTTGCACGTGGACCTGGTTGTAGCGGTCATCATTGCTTTTGGCTTTATTTACCTGCTCCGGTGGATATTCAGGCCGTTGATCATACCCGCATTCCTCATGGTGTGCGGGTTGTTCCTGGCTAACCGGCTCGTGGAAGGTTACTCCTTTACCAACGTCCTCAACGACTATAAGGGAATGGTGAGAGGCAACTGGGGGCCGAAGGACAGTAAGCAGATAGACATCCTCAGTCTTTACCCCCGTAAGGTGGAGAGCTACCGGGATAAAACCGTGCGCGGCATGCGGGAGCGGATCAATTACCAGGACTCGCTGGTGCGCAACTTTTCCGTGCAGCATTCCCTTGATTATTTTGATGCTTATTGGTACAAATACGGCAAAATTGTGCGTTTTCTCTCCCTTTTTAAATATATCAACAACAATTTCAAGTATGTGCTGGACTCCCGGAGGGACGAATATTTTGCCACGCCCCGGGAAACGATCCTGAACGGCCTCGGCGGGGACTGCGACGATCACTCGCTGCTGATGACTTCCTGCCTGCAATCCATCGGGGCGCGGTGCCGCATTGTACTCATCAAAGGGCATGCTTACCCGGAGCTTTATTGCGGCAACAAGGAGGAGTTTGAGGCCATGAAGCAGGCCATCATACTGCTTTTTCCCAAGCCTCCTATCAAGGAAATCTATTACCACGAGTTGAAAGGGGAGTACTGGATCAACCTCGATTATTCCGCGCGCCACCCCGGCGGCCCGTATCTTAATGATAAAGTTTACGCACTCATTGAGCTCTGATGCCCTAAATTTGCCACATGAGCAAGTTTAAAAACTTACGTAGATATCATAGTTTTTTTAGATTCAAGAAAGAATTCGAAACCTACAGCCTGAAAAAAGCAAGAAGCTACGAGATCATCATTCACTGGTTGCATAGCAAGCTCAGCAGAAATCAGTTTTTATTGTTATCCGGTATCCTCGTGGGTTGCGGCGCAGGAATGGCGGGAGTTATATTGAAGATGCTGGTCCATTATATTCACTTTGTGATTACGGACAAGGTGCATTTTTCCACGCAGGTTTTCTTTTACGCGTTGTTTCCGTTCCTGGGGATTGTACTGACCACGCTGATAGTGGTTTGGTTTTTCAAGGGGCAGTCCCGCAAGGGCATCCCTGCGATCCTGCATGAAATAGCCCAGAACTCGAGTATGATCCCACCCGTAAAAATGTATTCCCAGGTATTGCAGAGCGCTGTGACCGTGGGATTGGGTGGTTCTGCCGGCCTGGAAAGTCCGATCGCGGTTACCGGGGCGGCATTTGGCTCCAACTACGCCAGGACCTATCACCTGGGGTATAAAGAGCGGACGCTGTTACTCGCCGCCGGCGCTACCGCCGGTATTGCCGCCGCCTTCAACGCGCCCATAGCGGGGATGATGTTTGCGTTTGAGATATTGCTGACGGGGGTGGTATTTTCGGACTTCATGCCTTTGATCGTAGCGGCGGTATGCGGGAGTTTGCTGTCTAAAATTATTTTACAGGAAGATGTGCTTTTTCACTTTGAGTCACGTACCCCGTTTAACTACATGAACGTGCCGTTTTATATCGTATTGGGCGTGTTGTGCGGATTTTATGCCAGGTACTATGTGGTCATTTCCCGGAAAGTGGAACACTTCTTCAAAGGGCTGAAGTGGAAGCCTGTACAGAAGGCCATGCTGGGAGGCGCGTTGGTATCCGCCTTGTGCGTGGCCATGCCTCCTTTGTTCGGGGAGGGTTATACGGTGGTAAAATCCCTGGCTAACGGTCACGGTGAAACGATCCTGCAAAACAGCTTTTTCAGGTACATTCCCGAACAAAACCAGATGTTGTTGATTTTCACTGGTAGTATATGTTTATTGAAAGCCTTTGCCAGCTCCATCACCATCCAGAGTGGCGGTAATGGGGGAAACTTTGCACCATCGCTGTTTTCAGGCGGGTTCCTGGGATTTTTCTTTGCGTTGTTATGTACGCAGCTGGGCTTTTCGCATGTACCGGTTACCAACCTGGTTATCGTAGGGATGGCAGGCGTTATGAGCGGGGTAATGTATGCGCCGCTGACGGCTATTTTCCTGATTGCGGAATCCAGTTCGGGCTATGATTTGTTTATACCGCTGATGATAGTCGCAACGGGGTCTTACCTGATGAGTAAATGGTTTTCGCCGATATCCCCTGAAATCAAGGAGTTGGCGGAAGAAGGCAAAATATTCACCCGGGCGCATGACAAAAATATTTTGTCGCTCATAAAGATGGAAGACCTCCTGGAAACGGAAGTACAAACCATCGTGAACACCGGCACGCTGCGGGAGCTGATAGAACTGATCAAGGAAGGGGACAGCAGCAATATAGCGGTGGTAAACGAACATGGATTATTTGAAGGGTTGATACCATTGGACAGCATCCGGCCAATCCTGTTCAACCCGGAACTATATGACACGATGACTGTTAAGAAATTGATGAAGGCGCCGGCGGCGGTAGTAAAGGCCGGGGATAATATTGAACTGGTCATCCGGAAATTTGATGCGGCCAACGCCTGGCATCTGCCTGTGGTAAAAGATAAACGGCTGATAGGGATGATTTCAAAATCCCGGATTTTGAACCGATATCGTAAATTACTACAGGAATATTCAGACCTATAACGCTCCTAAAACCATTTGGCTGTATGGCCCGTGTAATGATCATATTTGCGCATCCGGCGCTTGAGAAGTCGAGGATGCACGCCCACCTTGTTCCGATGATCAGGAATATGCAGGGCATTACCTTCAACGATCTTTATGAGAAGTATCCTGATCTTGACATAGATATTTCAAGGGAACAGGCGTTGCTGACGAAGCATGATATCATCCTGATGCAGCATCCGTTGTACTGGTACAATGCCCCGGCTATCATCCGGCAGTGGCAGGACCTGGTGCTGGAGCATGGCTGGGCGTACGGCCACAGTGGCAAGGCGCTGGAGGGTAAATATATCAGCAACATTATATCCACGGGTAGCCAGGAGAAGGATTACCGGCAAGGCGCACGCCATGGATACCCGCTGGACCATTTCCTGCTGCCGTTCCGGCAAACGGCCGTTCTCTGCCGGATGAATTATATCTCTCCCTACACCATATACGGCGTACACCGGAAGGACAAGTCAGATATAGTAGAAGAGGTGCAAAAGCTGCGCTCCATGCTGGAAGTACTGAAGGCGCCAGACTTTGACCTTTCCACGCTGGACACGGTTACCAACCTCAATGAATTGATTAAAGCACCTGTACAAACCTCATAATATGGATCAGCATTCATTACTTTTTCAATCGATGGTGTACCTCGCGGCGGCGATCCTTTTTGTACCGCTGGCCAAGAAAATGGGGCTGGGCGCCGTATTGGGGTACCTGCTGGCAGGCGTGATCATTGGCCCCTCTGTTACGGGTTTTATAGGGAAAGAAGGGGAGGATATCATGCACTTCGCGGAATTTGGCGTGGTGATGATGCTATTCCTGATCGGGATGGAATTGGAGCCGACGCTGTTATGGCGGCTGCGTTCCGCTATCCTTGGGTTGGGAGGGCTACAGGTATTGATCAGTTCCGCCGCCATCGCGGGGCTGGCCATGCTCCTGGGCGTGAAGCTGAATGCCGCCCTGGCGATAGGCATGATCATGTCCTTGTCATCCACGGCGATTGTTTTGCAAACGTTGAATGAAAAAGGCTGGATGTCCACCGCGGCGGGGCAGAGTTCCTTTGCGGTACTGCTGTTCCAGGATATTGCGGTGATCCCTATGCTGGCGATATTTCCGCTGCTGGCTGTGCATGCCGTGCAAACGGAAGCGGCGCACAGCGCTTCCATCCGGGACAACCTGCCCGCATGGGGGCAAACGCTGGTGGTGTTGGGCGCGGTGGCCACGATTGTAATCGGCGGCCGGTACCTGGTAAAGCCCATCATGCATATCATTGCGCGTACGCGGGTGCGGGAACTGTTTACCGCCACTGCATTGCTGATGGTGGTAGCTATTGCGGTGCTGATGAACCTGGTGGGGCTAAGCAGCGCGCTGGGCGCATTTTTGGGCGGAGTGGTACTGGCCAACAGCGAGTACCGTCATGAGCTGGAAAGCGATATTGAACCGTTTAAAGGATTGCTGCTGGGATTGTTTTTTATCGCAGTGGGCGCCTCGATAGACTTTAGCCTGATCAGGGAAGAGCCCTGGATCATATTCGGCCTCGTGTTGGGGCTGATGGCTGTGAAAGCCCTGGCGCTCTTCTGCCTGGGAAAGATATTCAAGCTTAGCACGGATCAGAACCTGCTGTTTTCCCTTGCGTTGTGCGACATCGGGGAATTTGCATTTGTATTGCTATCCCTCTCGGAGCAAAGCCGGATACTGGATGATAAAATGACCGGGATGCTTACGGCGGTAGTGGCCATCAGCATGGCGATGACGCCTTTGCTGATGCTGTTTTATGAGAAGCTGGTGCAACCGCGTTTCACCATCAATGAAACCACGGAACGGGAGCAGGATCAGATTGAAGAGCACAATCCGGTTATCATTGCCGGCTTTGGCCGCTTTGGCAGTATTACCGGGCGTTTCCTCCGCGCCAACGGCGTGAACTGTACCATTCTCGATATGGATTCAGACCGGGTGGATGCTTTGCATAACCTCGGTATCAAAGTGTATTATGGCGACGCCTCCCGTTACGACCTGCTGGCAGCCGCCGGCGCAGAAAAGGCGAAGGTGCTGATTGTGGCTATGGACGACTACGAGAAGACCACTGAAGTGGTGAAGATGGTGAAGCGTTATTTCCCGCACCTGCAAATGCTGGTAAGAGCGAAGGACAGCCAGGATTCATTTGAACTGATGGACCTGGGCGTGTTGCATATTTACCGGGAGACGGTAGATACATCCCTGCGTTTGGGTGTGGATGCGCTCAATATGCTGGGGATGCGCGCCTATCACAATCACCGTGCGGCGCGTACCTTCCTGCGGCAGGATGAGTTGAGCCTGAAGAGCTTATCCGCTGCCAGGGATAACAAGAAAGAGTTTGTCAGCGCCCTGAAGGACAGGATTGCAGAAATGGAGCAGTTGATATCTGCCGATAAAATCAAAACCTGGCTGGATGAGGGCGAGGGCTGGGATTCCAGCTCCATCCGGGATGAAGTAAAAGGGGAACCGGAGTAGCGCGTTTATTTGTTGATATGGGAGATGATCAGCTCTGCCACGTGGTGGAGTAGCTCCACATCTATTTGCTTTGCGTGATCGTGCAGGGGATGGCTGGCTACAGCCCTGACGTAGCCTTCTTCGTCCGGTTCAAAAGTGATTTCCTGTTCGGCGATATCTACTTTATACACCGTCTTGAAAGACGACTCAGCAATGCGTACTTCGAGAATATGGGGTTGACCTTTGTATTCAAATTTCAATGTAAAATTAGCTGTCTGCATAATGGTTACCGCTGTGTGGCTGTGCTATTTTTCCTTGTGGTAATAATGTCTGATCCGGTGCTTTTCATCTCTGGAGAGTTGATGGATGTACCATAAGGAAAGGTAGGCCAGGCCGCTGATGACAAAAATATACCCGATGAAACCCAGCGTATGGAAAAAGGAGGCCCACACCCACTCGTTTGTATCGGCATACTGCGCTAAGATAGCCAAAAAAGCGCCTGCTGCTGCGAATACGATTGCTATTTTTTTCATGGGAGTTACAATTTGGGATACTAAATAAAACGATTGTCAATATTGGATTTCGCAAACCAGGTGCCACTGGCTTTATATACGTAAACGCGCGGGTCAGGGTTCTTGTTCAGCGTATTATTTTCTACAGAGTGTTTCCGGCGGGATAACGGAATGGGGAAGGGATGCGCGCACTGCACACAGCAGGCGCAGGGATGGCGACAGTACTCCGGCGTACCTACTGCATATCCGCTGGAATATGGCATGCGGCAGCGCCCGTGCGCCTGTGCTGAAAGGACGGGAGGGGATGGCCTTTGCGGCACTATCCCTCTCCCCCCAAAAAAAATTAAAACGACCTTAAAGCTGCAGCCTGATATGCAGCTTATTGAGGCCTTTGACCAGGAACAGCATCAACACTGCATATACAGCGCTCCAGATGATGCCCGGCAGGCCGTGCCCGAAGGCGTCCGGCAAACTGAGGCCGAGGAAAATCAGGAGGAAATACACTATGTCCGGCAGGATGTAAGTCAGCAGCGGGTTAGCGCCTGCCGGCCTGAAAAATTCCGTCCACTTGCTGATCCGTTTAACATCAATCAGGTAATAGAGCACTGCAAATACCGCGACGCAGCTGGCGGCACTGAATAATGCCCAGCTGGGCGTAGCGTGGATTTTGGAGACTTTGTACTGCGGGCGCAGGCACACGCCGGCCATTACCAGGATAATGAAGAAGCCTGTAACCCTTGATACGAGCTTGCTGCCGCGGAGGTCAAGGTCTTCATCGAAGAAGAAGAGGGACAACAGCATGCCGCAGAGCACTACCGCTGTATGAACAGCATTGCCGGCCTGCGCGCCCAGCCAGCCGTACTCACTGTTACGGATAAACGATTGTTGGGACAAGGCATAGTAGGCGATGCACACGGCGATCATCAGGAATATGCCGCCGGTAGCGCCTCGGACGAGCTGATAAATGATGCAGGCATACAGGTATGCCCAACCGATCAGCCCGAGGATGCCCCACCATTGCGGCGTGAGGCGCCGGGAACCGTCGTCGCCGGCGCGGAAGATCCATGCGAGGTAAACCAGCAGGAGGACGCCGGCTGCCTTGAAGCAATAGCCGATCCAGGCTTGTTTGAATGTATAGACGTTCCACACCAGGATGGCGCCTGCGTAGAACAGGAGGGCCCAGAGGCCCATGGACATGCCGGTGGCGTCCGCGTTGAGGTCGCCGGTGTTGACCATAAACAGGCCCAGCACCAGTAATCCCAGCGTGCGCCAGGCGATATGCCATTGTAATTTCCAGAAGCCGTCGCCCTTGGCGAGGCGGCTGTTGATCGCGAATGGTACAGACATTCCGACAATAAAAAGAAAGGCGGGAAATACTACATCCACGAAGGTCATGGCATCTTCGTTTGCGTGCGCGTGCTGCATCCAGTGCGGGATACCGGAAACGCCGGCTACGTTGTTTACGAAGATCATCACCAGGATAGTAATTCCTCTGAAGGCGTCGATAGAGAGGATACGCCCTTTTGTTAAGTTGTTAATCATAATGGAATTGCGGGGATAAAGTGAGCATCTAACCAAAATACGATATCAAATGGATTATTGTTAATATTTATACATGAGCGGGGCCTGATGGGTCCGTAAAATCCGGTATCTTCATTAAAACTATCATCTCGCTTATGAAGAAGTATTTACTGGCCGGCCTTAGTTTCCCGGCCATGGCATTCTTCCTGGCTTGCAACCAGGGTGATAAAAAAGCCGGCGAGGGCACGCCCGATCCGCTGGCAGCCCATCGGGATACCACTGTAGACCCCCGTCAGGACTTTTTTGACTATGCTAACGGCGGCTGGATAAAAGCCAATCCTATCCCAGCAGAATACAGCTCCTGGGGTATCGGCAACCTCGTCAAGGAAGAGCTGTACAACCGTTTGAGAACCATTAACGAAAAGGCCGCTGAAAATCCCGGCGATGCTATTTCCAAAAAGATTGCCGCCTTCTGGCAGTCGGGTATGGACTCCGCGAAGCTCAATGCGGACGGTATTAAACCTATCATGCCTCAATTACAGGCCATTGACGCCGTTACCAACGTGCAGGAGCTGGCCGCGCTGAGTTCGAAGCTATCTGTTTTCACCGGCGTGATGTGCGGCGTGTACATCGGGCAGGATGCGAAAAATTCCGAGGCCATGGCGGTATCGTTCTGGCAGGGGGGCCTGGGCTTACCTAACCGGGACTATTATTTCAACACGGATGAGCGCACGGCGAAGATCCGCGCTGCTTACCCGGGGCATATTTCCAAAATGCTGCAGTTCACCGGCATGCCGGCCGCCCAGGCGGATGCAGCCGCCACGGACATTGTAGCGCTGGAAACGCTGCTGGCCAAATCCAGCCGCAAGCTGGAAGCGCTCCGCGATCCGAATGCGAACTACAACAAAATGCCTATTGCGCAACTGAATAAAATTGCCGGAAACATTGACTGGAAGGGGTTCCTGGAGCAGCAGGGCATCAGCAAATTTGCGGATACGGTGATTGTTGGGCAGCCGGAGTTTTATACCACGCTGAGCAATGCTATTAAGTCGCAGAAGCTGGACACCTGGAAAAATTACCTCCGCTGGCAGGTGATCAACGCTGCGGCCCCCTACCTGAGCGATAGCATCAGCGGGGCCGACTTTGCATTTTACGGAAAGCTCCTGCGGGGCCAGGAGAAGCAGCAGGTGCGCTGGAAACGTGTGCTGGACGCTGAAGAAGTCGCTATGGGAGAGGCCCTGGGGCAATTATTCGTGAAGGAATATTTCAATGCTACTGCTAAAAAAAGGTATGAGAACCTGGTGGAAGATATCCGCGGCGCGTTGAAGACCCGTATAGAGCAACTGACCTGGATGAGCGACAGCACGAAGCA
>Ga0164243_10014942_pt1 | contig 10767 bp, 9 predicted proteins | sample OricompcompostOP_FD_108781 | JGI IMG/M metagenome (GOLD analysis project Ga0164243, IMG submission 108781) | Organic Plus compost microbial communities from Emeryville, California, USA - Original compost - Organic plus compost (OP) | ecosystem: Engineered > Solid waste > Mixed feedstock >...
CCATGATCACGAACCGTTCGAGACCGTAACGTGCCTACCTCGAAAGCGTCCCTGGTGCTGGCGGTCGTGGCGGTGTCGCTGGGGGCGCCGTTCGCGCGCTGGGCGGCACCGGCGCCGCCGGTCGCGATCGCGGCGCTGCGCGTCGGGATCGCGGCGCTCTTGCTCGGCGCGCTCGGGTGGCGCGAGCTCGGCGGGCTGCGGCGGATCGAGCGGGGCGAGGTGCCGCTCGTGGTGGCCGCGGGGCTCCTGCTCGCGCTGCATTTCGGCGCGTGGATCGCGTCGCTGTCGTTCACGTCGACGGCGGCGAGCGTGGCGCTCGTCTGCACGAACCCGATCTTCGCCGCGCTGTTCGGGACGCTGCTCGGCGACCGCGTGACGCGGCGCGAGGTCGGCGGGATCGCGATCGCGGCGGCGGGCTGCGCGGTGCTCGCGGGCGGCGACTGGAGCGCGGGCGGCGACGCGCTGATCGGCGACGGCCTCGCGCTCGTCGGCGCGGCGAGCGCGGCGGCGTACCTCGTCGTCGGGCGCAGGCTCCGCCAGGCCGTGCCGCTCCTGCCCTACCTCGGCGTCGTCAACGGCGTCGCGGCGGTCTCGCTCGGCCTCGTCGCGGTGGCGAGCGGGGTCGAGCTCACCGCGCTGCCCACCCACACGTTCGTGGCGAGCGCGGGTGCCGCGATCGTGGCCTCGGTGCTCGGGCACAGCCTGCTCAACGCGGCGGTGCGCACGACCCCCGCGCACCTGGTCGCGCTCGCGATCCTCGGCGAGCCGATCGGCAGCTCGCTGGTCACGTGGGTCGCGTTCGGCGAGCAGCCTCCGCTCCACGCCGTGTTCGGTGGTGCGATCGTGCTTCTCGGCATCGCGATCGGGTTCGTGCGCCGGCGGTGACCGCGCCCCGCGCGCCGGCGCCCGTCCGGCCTAGGCGTGCACGGCGCGCGCGACCGGCGCGTCCTTGCCCTGCTTCCACAGCGCGCGCTCGATCGCGAGGAGCAGCGGGCCGAACGTGGAGCGATCGAGCGATGACACGACGAAGCCGCCGCCGTGGCGCGCGAGGTACTCCGCGTCGGTGGGCTCGAGGCGGTCGGCCTTGTTCCACACGAGGATCCGCGGCTTGTCGGACAGCCCGAGCTCCTCGAGGATCGCCTCGACCGATCGGATGTGCTGCTCGCGATCGGGATCCGACGCGTCCACGACGTGCAGCAGCAGATCGGCGTCGTCCATCTCCTCGAGCGTCGCCGAGAACGCGCGCGTCAGCTCGGACGGCAGATCGCGGATGAAGCCGACGGTGTCGGTGATCACGACCTCGCGCTCGTGCGGGAACCGCAGCCGGCGGCTGATCGGATCGAGGGTCGCGAACAGCTTGTCGGCCGCGATCGCGTTGCCCTCGGTGAGTGCGTTGAGCATCGTCGACTTGCCCGCGTTCGTGTAGCCGCAGATCGCGATGATCGGCACGTCGCGGTGCGTGCGCCGCTGACGCCGCAGGCGGCGGTCGCCGGCGAGGTCCTGCAGCTTGCCCTCGAGCAGCCGGATCCGCTCGCGCGCGCGGCGGCGATTGATCTCGAGCTTCGTCTCGCCCGGGCCGCGTCCGCCGAGGCCGGCCTTGCCGCCGGGGCCCGCGGTCAGCCGCGACATCATCGTGTTCTTCTCGACGAGCCGCGGCAGCGCGTAGCGAAGCTGCGCGAGCTCGACCTGCAGCTTGCCGTCCCGGCTCGTCGCGTGCTGGGCGAAGATGTCGAGGATCAGCATCGTGCGATCGAGGACCTTGAGCTCGGTCGCGTCGCTGATCGCGCGCGCCTGGCCGGGCGTGAGATCGGGATCGAAGATCACGACCTCGGCGCCGAGCTGCATCGCGCGCAAGAGGATCTCGTCGAGCTTGCCGCGGCCGACGAGGTACTTCGGATCCGGCTCCGGCCGCCGCTGCACGAGCACGTCGAGGACCTTCACACCTGCCGTGCGGCACAGCTCGCGCAGCTCCGCGACGCGCGCCTCGGAGTCCCGGCTGCGGCCGATGTCGACGTGGACGAGCAGCGCGCGATCCTTGCCGCGATCGGTCTCGAACACGCGCTGCGCGCGCCCGAACTCGCTCTCGAGGCTCGTGATCAGCTCGGCGAAGTCGAGGCGCGACGCGGTCGCCTGCTCCGGCGGAAGCTCCTTCCACGGCCGATCGGGCGGGGCGTCCGCCGCGAGGTGACCGACGAACAGCTTGCCCGGGCGCCCGGTGGCGTCGACCGTGATCGCGGCGACGACGTCGAGGCGGAGCAGCGCGAGGTCGGTGAGATCGTCGCGCGTGAGCGCCTCGCCGCGCAGGTGCGTGTGCACGAGCCGGAGCCCGCGGAACCGGCCCTTGCCACCGCGCAGACGCCCGACGTCGGGCAGGAAGATCTTCGACGCGTCGCCGACGAACACGTGCTCGACGCCGCCACGCCGATCGATCAGCACGCCGATCTGGCGATGGAGCTCCGCGCTCTGTGCCGCGAGCTGGGTCGCGAGCTCCGACGACACGATCTCCGTCGGGGCGACACGTCGTCGGTACAGCCGCTCCAGCGCCTTGATCTCGCTCGCCTTGAGCCCGGCGAGGTTGCCCGTGACTTCTTGTTGCATTTCTTTGGTGAGGAACCGTACGTCGCCGTCGCGACGTGCGTGAGGGGGTCAATCTACCCGTTGCAGGGCGGGTTGGCACATATATAGTGCGGGCGTGACCCGGCGGTTTCGTGCGTTGGTGGCGCATCCTCACGTCGAGGCGCTGGGTGAGCTCGCCGAGCTGCTAGGTGGGCTCGACCTGCACGTCGAGACGGCGCGCTCGACGGTGGAGGCGCTCAACAAGCTCCGCGCCCAGCCCGCGCACGTGATCGTCGCGTGCCACGTCACGGGTACGTTCGACGGGGTGGGCCTGCTCGAGGGCAGCATCCTGCACGCCCCCGAGGCGCTGCGGATCGCGCTGGTGTCGTCGCCGGACGAGGCCGTCGAGCTCGACTACCGCCCTCCGCACGCCGGCATCATCATCCGGCTGGTGGCGCGCCCGAGCGAGCGCAGCCGCCTCGTCGCGCTCGTCGGTGAAGGCGTCAAGCTGCTGTCGCTCGTCGAGGAGCAGCGCGAGCTCGTGCGCAAGCTGTCGCTCGATCAGACGAAGCTCCAGCGCCGCGAGACGCTGCTCGACGTCGTCGTCAAGGAGCGGACCAAGGAGCTCGAGGAGAGCTACGAGAAGCTCAAGATCGCGAACCGGCAGGCGCTGTTCGGGCTCGCCGAGGCGATCGAAGCGAAAGATCCGTACACGAAGGGGCACTGCGGTCGCGTCGCGGCGTACTCGCTCGTGCTCGCGAAGGAGGCCGGCTACCCCGCCGAGGGGCTCGAGACGCTCGAGTTCGGCGCGTTCCTGCACGACATCGGCAAGATCGGGATCAAGGACGCCGTGCTCCTCAAGCCCGGTCCGCTCGACGACGCCGAGTGGGCCCACATGCGCGAGCACCCGGTGAAGGGCTACGACATCGCGTCGAAGATCGAGATGCTCCACCCGATCATGCCGGCGGTGCGCAACCACCACGAGCGCTGGGACGGCTCGGGATATCCCGACAAGATGGTCGGAGAGGGCATCCCGCTCGTCGCGCGCATCGTCGCGATCGCCGACGCGTACGACGCGATGGCCACCGATCGCCCGTACAAGAAGGCGCTCTCGCTCGAGGAGTGCGAGGCCATCCTGCGCAAGACCGCCGGCAAGATGTACGACCCGGAGCTGTGCGAGGTGTTCGTCTCGCGTCACCTCGGCGCGCTGTACCGGGAAGAGTACGAGGACCTCCCGTACGACGACGGCCACGTGGCCTGATCGTTTCTCGCACGCGGCGGCGCACACGGGCCGGGCACACGGTTCGCAGGTCGTTGCGGGCATGCGCATGCTCGCGATCGCGGCGATCCTCGCATCCGGCGTCTTCGCCGACGCCCCGGCCGCCAGCGCGCCGCGCTCGCAGGAGGTTCCGATGCAGCACGACCTCACGCCTGGCGTCGAGCTGCCCCAGGTCGCGTTCACCGGGCTCGACGCCGAGGACGGCACGATCCCCGATGTCTCGGTGTCGCCCACCGCGCTCACGATCCGGGGCGACGTGGTCCTTCCGCTCGTCGACGGAGAGCTCGCCGCCGGCGACGTCGAGGATGGCATGATCCCGAGGCTCCGCGACGCGGCGGCCTCGCTCCCCGCCGGTCGGCTCACGCTGCAGATCGATCGACGCGTGCCGTACCGGACGCTCGTGCGGGTGATCCACTCGCTGCGCGCGGCCGGTCGCGACCAGCACGCGCTGCTCGCGCGGGCCGGTGCTCACGTCATGAGCGCGCCGGTCGCGCTCGCGGACGCGACGCCGCCGCGGGGTGGCGCGCAGCTCGTCGTATCGCTGACGAGCGACGAGCTGCGGCTGTGGTCGCGCACGGGCGCCGAGGGCACGCGCGACCACCCGAAGCTCGCGATGCAGGCCGCCTCCGGCATCGACCTGAACGACCTCGCGAACGCGCTCGCCGAGATCCATGCGCGGCGCGGCGACGGCGCGATCCTCGTCATCGCCGACGGCGGCGTCGCGATGCAGCGCACGCTCGAGGTGATCGGCGCCGTCCGCGCCACCGCCGACGGGACCCCGCTCTACCCCGAGGTGCAGCTCGCGACGGTCGACTGACGGGTGGCGCTACGTCGGAGATGCGCCGACCTGCGCCGCCGCCGCGGCGTGCTCGAGCCAGCGCTCCATCTCCGCGGCGCGCACCGCGCCGAACTGCTCGAACAGGACCTCGCCGCCCGAGAACACGCTGAGGTGCGGGATGCCCGCGAGGTTGTAGCGGACGGCGAGCTCGGGGTGTTGATCGGTGTCGACCTTGAGCACGAGCGCGCGCTCGGCCATCTCCCGCGCGACACGCGCGACCTCGGGCGCGACGATCTTGCAGGGCTGGCACCACGGCGCCCAGAACTCGACGAGCACCGGGATCGGCGAGGACCGGAGGATCTCGTCGAGCGTCTCGGTGTCGACGTCGAGCGGCGTCGTGAGCGCCGGCAGGTCCGCCTTGCAGCGGCCGCAGCGCCCGGTGGCGGGGAGGTGCCGTGGCGAGAGCCGGTTCTTCTGACCGCAGGCTGCGCAGGTGGTGACGCAGGTGGTGACCATGATCGCCTCTCGATACGTGCAGGCTACGCCCACCGTCGTGCCTGGCAAGCGCGCAGTCCGCGCACGCGTCCGCTCAGCGCTTCTTCTTGCGTGGCAGGTCGCGACGCTCGACCTCGGCGCCGCGCAGCGCGTACGCGACGCCGCCCTTCGAGGCATCCCAGGGGAGCACGATGGGATCGGCGTCGTCGGCGGGCACCTCGTTCCAGCTCTGCTCGGTCCACCCGATCGCGGGCTTCGGCTCCACCCACAGCTCGCTGCCGCGCTTGCCCCGGACGGCGCGCCAGCTCGCCTCGAGGACGTTGCCGCCGAGCTCCTTGCGGATCTCGATCTGCGCGAGCGGGCTCAGCTGACCGCTCCACACGGTCCACAACATCAGCAGATCGCGGCTGCCGCCGTTGCCGCCCTGGCGCACCACCGCGGCGATCACGCGCTGCGTCCCCCGACCGAGCGGCAAGAGCTCGACCTTGCGGACGTCGGCCACGCGCGCCGCCGGGAGCGTCACGTACGCGAACTGGTCGGTGAGCACCGCGATCACGGTGCCTCCGGCGACGAGTCGCTCGGCGCCCCGGCGATCCGGATCGAGCTCGGCGAGCGTGTCGAGCGTGATGTCGCGGCGACGCAGCCGCGTGGTGCGCAGGAGCTCGTCGAGCAGGTCCTTGCGATCTCCGAGCTCGACGGTCGCGGTGAAGTCGTACGTCGTCATGTCGCGGCCGGCGGCGCGGTCGGCGTCGTGGAACGCGATCCGTAGATCGAGGGACGGCGTGCTCGACGACAGCCCCGGCACCTGCGCCGCGGGGATGCGGCTCTCGACGGAGAACCCCTTGGGCTGCAGCGAGTCGGCGGTGGCGACCTTCTTCGGGCTCGTGCGCCGCGACTTCGCGATCGCGTTGCCCGGGTAGACGTCGATCGCCACCGGCCGGCCGCCTGCCGCCACCGAGATCGTCACGTGGTCCTCCTGGCCGCCCCCGCGCGGCAGGCGGACGACGCGATCGTCCTCGACGTCGAGCGACAGGGCGAGCGCCTCGCCGTCCCACGCACACCGGAGCACGAGCGCGCCGTCGCCACGTTGCCCGGCGCGCGCCACGACCGGGCGCGGCCAGTCGTCGAGCAGACCGTCGATGGCGAGCTCGGCCGTGGCGAGATCCATGCACCGGATCGTCAGGGGACTCGTCTGGGGGCTCGCGTCGACGCTCGCCGACACCGCGAGCACGGCGAGTACAGCGCTCCACCGCATGACCCCGAAATCTACTCGGGTCGGTGTGGAGGATCCACGGCGCCACCGCCGCGCTGGCTAAGTTCTCAGATCCTCTACGATCCGTTCGCGCCGCGTGCTATAGGAGCCTCGTGCTGGAGACCCTCGCCAAGGGATTCAAGGCCGCTCGCCAGCGGCTCACTGGTGTCGCCGAGCTCTCGGACGACGTGATCGAAGATGCGCTGCGGGACGTGCGGCTGTCGCTCCTCGAGGGCGACGTCGAGTTCCGCGTCGTGAAGCGGTTCCTCGAGCGCGTGCGCGAGGCCGCGAAGGGCAAGGAGGTCGAGCTCCGCGCCAAGAGCAAGGAGTACGGCACGCGGACGATCACGCCCGAGCAGGCGTTCATCGCGATCTGCCAGGACGAGCTGACGAAGATGATGGGGCCGGTCGACACCGAGCTCCGCTGGGCGAAGAAGGGCCCGACGGGGATCATGGTCGTCGGCCTGCAGGGCTCGGGTAAGACGACGTCCGTCGGCAAGCTCGCGCGCTGGCTCGAGAAGAACCACGGCAAGAAGCCGATGCTCGTCGCCGCCGACATCTACCGCCCCGCCGCCGTCGAGCAGCTCAAGACGCTCGGCCGCCAGCTCGGGATGCCGGTGTGGTCGATGGAGGGCAAGGATCCGGTCACGATCTGCCGCGAGGGCACGGCGCAGGCGATCCAGCAGGGCTGCGATGTCGTCATCTACGACACCGCCGGCCGCCTCGCGATCGACGAGCCGCTGATGCAGGAGCTCGAGGACATCGACAAGGCCGTGACGCCGGCGAACATCTTCCTCGTCCTCGACGCGATGACCGGCCAGGACGCGGTGAACGTCGCCGATACGTTCAACAAGCGCCTCAACCTCGACGGCGTGATCATGACCAAGCTCGACGGCGATGCGCGCGGTGGCGCGGCGCTGTCGGTCAAGGAGATCACGGGCAAGCCGATCAAGTTCCTCGGCATGGGCGAGCAGCTCGACAAGCTCGAGGAGTTCCGCCCCGAGGGCCTCGCCTCGCGCATCCTCGGCATGGGCGACATCGTCGGCCTGGTCAAGGACTTCGAGCAGGTCGTCGACGCAGAGAAGGCGGAGGAAGACGCCCTCCGCATGCTCAAGGGCAAGTTCGACATGCAGGACTTCCTCGAGCAGATCCGGCTGATCCAGAAGATGGGATCGCTCAAGGACCTGTTCGAGAAGCTGCCGTTCTTCGGCGGCGGCCTGCCCGAGGGCGTCAACCTCGACGACCGCGAGCTCGTGAAGATCGAGGCGATGATCTCGTCGATGACGATCGAGGAGCGCCTGAACCCGCAGGTGTTCGTCACGACAACGTGGGAGGAGTTCATGTCCACGTCGGGTCGGCAGGCGAAGCGTCGCCGCGCCGACTTCGATCCGGGCCGCGTCAAGCGCGTCTCGAAGGGCTCGGGGCGCAGCGAGAACGAGGTCAAGGAGCTGCTGCAGAAGTTCGCGCAGATGCGACAGATGATGGTGCAGCTCGGGGCGTCGACCGGCCTCATGGGCAAGATCCCCGGCTTCAAGCAGTTCTCGCAGATGAAGCGGCTGGCGAACATGGACATCAACGCGCTGATGGCCGCGGGCGGCGGGCTGCCGCCGGGCTTCGGCGCGGAGGGCGGCGTGCCGAACATGCCGAACATGCCGGGGATCCCGACGGGCAACCTGCCCGGCCTGCCGAAGGGCTACACGCCGCCGGGCAGCAAGGGGATCGTCGGCCAGGTGCGCGCGAACGACAAGGCGAAGGCGCGCGACAAGCGCAAGGCCGAGAAGGCCGCGCGCAAGAAGAACCGCCGCTAGCCCGACGGTCGCGGCTCGGGGTTTCGTGGCGCGCGCCGTCGACTTCGATCTCGCCCGCGAGCTCCAGCGCCCGGGCTTCACCCCGGCACGGCGAGACGCGCCCGCCCTCGTCGCGCTGATCGCCGAGGACGCACCGGCCGCGACACGCGCCGCACCCGCCCTCGCCGGGCTCGGCGCCGCGGGCCGCACGGCGCTGCTGGCGGCGCTCGCCGGTGACGCCGGCGCCGACGAGGCCCCGGCGGGGCGGCTCGTCACCGCGCTCGGGCTCGTCGCGCGGACCGGCGACGCCGAGGCCCGCGCCGCGCTGATCGCGCGCACGACGGATCCACGCGTGCGCGTGCGACGCGCAGCGATCGTCGCGCTCGGCAAGCTCGGCACCGACGCGCGAGCTGCGAGCGAGCTCTCCGACGTGCGCGCGGCGCTGATCGCGCGATGGGACGCCGCCGACGTCCCCGCTGACGAGCGGCGCGCGCTCGCCGAGGCGCTCGGGAAGATCGGCGGCGACGACGCGCGGTCCCGGCTCGCGGCGCTCGACCCCGCGGGCGACCGCGAGCTCGCACGCCGCCGCGAACGTGCGCTGCTGATGGCTGGCCGCGAGGCGCAGCGCGACGCCGCCTCGACGATCGTCACCGACGCGGCGCCGCCCGCGCCGCTGCGCGTGCGCCTGCGCTGTCGCGCCGGTCTCGCCGAGCTGCTCGCGGCAGAGCTCGCGACCACGCCCCTGGGCCAGCGCGCGGGCACGGACACCGCTCCAGAGCTCGTGCGGGTTCGCGACGACGCCGTCGATGTCTCGCTCGCCGCGCCGTGGTCCACCCTGTTCGCGTCGCGACTGTGGGCGAGCGCGGCGATCCGGATCCCGCTCGCGCGGCGGCGCGACCTCGAGACCGCGCTCGTCGACACGCTCACCTCCGCGCCGGTTCGCGAGCTGCTGCGCGCGTGGACCCGCGGCGCGATCCGCTGGCGGCTCGGCGTGGCGCACGGCCACCAGCGCGCGCTGATCTGGCGCGTCGCGAAGGAGGTCACCCGGCGCGCGCCCGAGCTCGTCAACGATCCCGCGCAGACGACGTGGGACATCCGGCTCGACGAGGACGCGCGCACGCTCGAGCTGTCGCCGCGGCGCGCGGACGATCCGCGGTTCGCGTACCGGGTCGCCGAGGTGCCGGCCGCGTCGCACCCGACGGTGGCGGCGGCGCTGGCCTACCTCGCCGCGCCACGCCCCGACGATCGCGTGTGGGATCCGTTCTGCGGCTCGGCGCTCGAGCTCGTCGAGTGTGCGCGGCGCGGCCCGGTGCGCGCGCTGCTCGGCACGGATCTCGACGACACGGCGCTCGCCGCCGCGCGCGCGAACCTCGACGCGGCCGGCGTGCGCGCGGAGCTCCGGCGCGCCGACGCGCGCTCGCACGCGCCCGGTCCGGTCGAGCTCGTCGTCACGAATCCGCCGCTCGGCAGCCGCGTACACGTCGACGCCGCCGCGCTCCTCGAGAGCGCCCTCCCCGGCTTCGCGCGAGCGCTCGCGCCCGGAGGGCGGCTCGTGTGGATCACGCCCGCGGCCGCGCGCACCCGCCCGGCGCTCGAGCGACTCGGCCTCGTCTGCGCCCGCTCGCTGCCGGTCGATCTCGGAGGCGTGCGCGGCCGCCTCGAGCGATGGGACAAGCCGGCGCTGAACGCGGCCCGCGGACGTCGGTCGGTGTAGGCTGCACGCTCGGTGTCCGTCGCTTCGCTCTCGGTCCGCGCGCTCGCGCGGTACGTGGTGCCGCTGCTCGTGCTGTCCGCGGTCGCGTTCGCGCCGCTCGCGTGGCTCGCGTTCGGGCTGCGGCCGCCCGCGTCGGCGGTGCAAGCGAAGGCGGCCGTGCGGACCGCGTACCTCGTGGCGGGCGCGGGCGTGATCTCGCTGCTCGTGCTCGTCGGGGGCGCGGCCCCGCTCGTCCGCGCGCTCGCGGCCGACCGCCCCCTGTCGCAGCTGGGCGCGCTCGGCGCGGGGCTCGCGGGGATCGCCGGCGCGATCGTGCCGTGCGCGCTCGCCGTCGCGGCGGTGGCGATCGGCGGCCTCGCGCTCGTGGCGCCGGGGTTGCTCGTGCTCGTGCTCGTGGCGCTGACCGGCGCGAGCACAGCCCCCACGGCCGCCGAGCGCGTGCGCGAGTCGATCGAGATCGCGCGGCCGCGGCTGGGCCAGGTCGCGCTCGTGCTCGGCGTCTCGCTCGCCGTGTACGTGCTCGCGATCGTGCTGGCGCAGCGCGGCCTGGTGCCGGTGCCCAAGAAGCCGTCGCCCGCACACCTCGCCGCCTACCCGCGCCTCGCGCGCGCGCTCCTCCTCGGCGCGCTGCTCGCGGCGCCGGTGCCGGCCGTCGTGCTCGCCGCGCTCCACGCGCGCGCGACGTCCCGGTGCTGATCCGCCGCGGCTACAGCAGGCCCCACGCCGCGAGCGCCCGGCGCGCCTCGACGGGATCGCGCGCCGCCGCGATCTGCGGATCGTCGACGGGCCGCACGCCGCGCCCGTACCACACCGCGCGCCAGCCCGCGCCACGCGCGCCGGCGATGTCCGCCGCCCACGAGTCGCCGACGTGCACGGGACACGCGCCCCGCGCGTCGAGCGCGTCGA
>Ga0164243_10014943_pt1 | contig 10767 bp, 10 predicted proteins | sample OricompcompostOP_FD_108781 | JGI IMG/M metagenome (GOLD analysis project Ga0164243, IMG submission 108781) | Organic Plus compost microbial communities from Emeryville, California, USA - Original compost - Organic plus compost (OP) | ecosystem: Engineered > Solid waste > Mixed feedstock >...
CCGCATGACCGGGGCGACCACCCCCCTCGGTCTCGGCCTCGTCGGCTGCGGCGGCTTCGGCGCGTTCCTCCTGGACGCCGTGGCCGGCCTGCCGGGACTGCGCCCGGTCGCCGTCGCGGACCCCGACCCGGAGCGGGCCGGGGCACTCGGACAGCGCCACGCCGTCCCCGCCCTCGCCGGCCTGGACGACCTGCTCGCCCGCGAGGACGTGGACGTGGTGGCCATCGCCACCCCGCCGGCCACGCACGCCGCGACGGCCGTCGCGGCCCTGCGCGCCGGCCGTCACGTCCTGTGCGAGAAACCGCTGGCCACCTCGGCGCGGGACGCCGCCGCCGTGGCCGGCGAGGCCGAGCGGGCGGGCCGGGCCCTCGTCGTCGACCATGTGCTGCGCTACAACCCGCTGCTGCGGGCCGTGGAACGCCTCACCGACGAGCACCTGCTGGCACGCCCGCGCCGCTTCCTGTTCGAGAACGACGCCTCCGACGAGGATCTCGGCCCGGACCACTGGTTCTGGGACCGCGAGCACAGCGGCGGCATCTTCGTCGAACACGGCGTGCACTTCTTCGACGCGGCGCGCGCCCTGCTGGGCTCCGACCCGGTCAGTGTGCGCGCGACCGCCGTGCGCCGGCCCGACGGCGGGCTCGTCGACATGGTCAGCGCAGACGTCCTCCACCCGGGCGGCGTCCTCGCCTCCCACCTGCACTCCTTCACCCACGCCCACCGCTGCGAACGCCAGCTGATGCGCCTGGACCACGGCTTCGCCGAGACCAGGATCGAGGGCTGGATCCCGGTCCGCGCCGAGATCACGGCCTGGACCGACGAGGAGGGCGCCCGCGCCTGGGAGCGGCTGCCCGAGCGGACCGTCGCCCTGCTGCACGTGGACGGCTTCCGCCCGCACGGCGGCGAGCGCGTCAGCGTGGCCGTACGCCGCGACGCGGGCAGCCCCGGCCCGGTCCGCGGGCGAGGCGAGCTTCGCAGCGTGCCGCACCAGGTGCGGGCCGTGCTCGACCTCGGCGGCGGGGAGCGCAAGCCGTACGTCTACCGGGAGAGCGTGCGGGCGGCCGCCGCCGACCTGCTCCGTGTCGCCCGCGACGGCGGCACCCCGGTCGCCGACGCGCTCGCCGGTCTCACCTCCGTCGCCGTCGCCGAGGCCGCCACACGGGCCGCCGACACCGGCGCCGACCAGACCGTGCCCGGCTTCCACCCGAAGGAGCCTGCGTGAGCTGGTGGCAGGACGCGGTGTGCTACGAGCTGTACCCGCGCGCCTTCGCGGACTCCGACGGCGACGGCATCGGGGACCTCGCGGGCGCCGCAGAACGGCTTGAGCACGTGGCCGAGTTGGGCGCCGACGCGGTATGGATCACGCCGTTCTACCCGTCGCCGCTGGCCGACGGCGGCTACGACATCAGCGACCACACCGGTGTCGCCGCCGACCTCGGCACGGACGCGGACTTCGACCGGCTCGTCGCCCGCGCCCACGCCCTCGGCCTGAAGCTCATCGTCGACCTCGTACCGAACCACACCTCCGACCGGCACCCCTGGTTCCGGCAGGCGCTGAAGGCCGGGCCCGGATCGCCGGAACGGGCGCGCTACCTGTTCCGGCCCGGGCGTGGCCCGGCCGGCCAACTGCCGCCCAACGACTGGCAGTCGGCGTTCGGCGGCCCCGCCTGGACCCGGGTGGCCGACGGCGAGTGGTACTGCCACCTCCACGCCCCCGAACAGCCCGACCTCGACTGGCGCAACCCCGAGGTGCGGTCGGCCTTCGCCGGCATCCTGCGGCACTGGCTGGACCGGGGCGTGGACGGCTTCCGCGTCGACGTCGCCCACGCCCTGTTCAAGGCCGAGGGCCTGCCCGACGCCGGGCCCGGGCAGCACACCGACCCGCTGCGCAACCACCTCATGCCGTACTACGACCAGGAGGAACTGCACCCGCTGTACCGCGAGTGGCGCGCCCTGCTGGACACACGTCCGACACCGCCCGGCGCGGTGCCGCCCACGCAGCGGGTGATGGTCGCCGAGGCCGCCGTGTTCGACCCGGCCCGGCTCGCTCGGTACACCCGCCCCGACGAGATGCACCAGGCCTTCAACTTCGCCTTCCTGGAGGCCCCGTGGGACGCGGTCGCACTGCGCCGGGTCATCGACTCCTCCCTGGCGGCGCCGGGCGGGGGACCGGTCACCTGGCTGCTGTCCAGCCATGACGCGGTCCGCCCGGTCACCCGCCTCGGCTCGGCCGCGAGAGCCCGGGCCGCCGCCCTGCTCATGCTCGCGCTGCCCGGCTCCGCCTACCTCTACCAGGGCGAGGAACTCGGCCTGCCGCAGGCCGACATCCCCGACGACCGGATCCGCGACCCCCTGTGGGAACGCTCCGGCCGCACCGACCGGGGCCGCGACGGCTCCCGGGTGCCCCTGCCCTGGTCCGGTGAGCATCCCCCGTACGGCTTCACCACGGCCGGTCCCGACGACACCTGGCTGCCGCAACCCGACGGCTGGGCCCCGCACACCGTGGCCGCCCAGACCCAGGACCCCGACTCGACCCTCGCCCTGTACCGAGCCGCCCTCCGGCTGCGGCGCGCCCACCCCGCGCCCGACCCGACGGCCCCGCCCCACTGGTACTCGGCTCCCGGCGACGACCATCTCGCCTTCCGCCGCTCCACGCTGACCTGCGTCGTCAACCTCGGCGAACGGCCCCTGCGCTGGACCGGCCTCGGCCTGACGGGCCGCCCCGTCCTCGCCAGCGGGCCCACCGACGGCGACCGGCTGCCGCCCGACACCGCCCTGTGGCTGGCGGACGCGCCCGCCGCACCGCATCACGAAAGAGACAGCCATGACCGCCCCCGATGACCGCGCCCCGCGCACCGACCTGTCCGCCCTCGTCAAGGCCTACGACGTGCGCGGCACCGTGCCCGACCAGTGGGACACCGGCACGGCCGAACTGTTCGGGGCCGCGTTCGTGAAGGTCACCGGCGCACGCGCGCTCGTCACCGGCCACGACATGCGGCCCTCCTCCCCGGACCTGGCAGGCGCCTTCGCCCGCGGAGCCACCGCCCAGGGCGCGGACGTCGTCGCCACCGGCCTGTGCTCCACCGACCAGCTGTACTACGCCTCCGGCGCGCTCGGCCTGCCCGGTGCCATGTTCACCGCCTCCCACAACCCGGCCCGCTACAACGGCATCAAGATGTGCCGGGCCGGAGCCGTGCCCATCGGCCAGGACAGCGGACTGGCGGACATCCGCAGCCTTGTCGAGCAGTGGACGGGCGCGGGCGCACCACCCGCGCCCGCCGCCCGCACCGGCACCGTCACCCACCGCGACACCTTGCCGGACTACGCCGCTCACCTGCGCACCCTCGTCGACCTGACCGGCATCCGCCCGCTCAGGGTCGTCGTCGACGCGGGCAACGGCATGGCAGGACACACCGTGCCCACCGTCCTGGCCGGCCTCCCGCTGGACATCGTGCCCCTGTACTTCGAGCTGGACGGCACCTTCCCGAACCACGAGGCCAACCCGCTCGACCCGGCGAACATCGTGGACCTCCGGCAGCGCGTCCGGGCGGAGGGCGCCGACCTGGGCCTCGCCTTCGACGGCGACGCCGACCGCTGCTTCGTCGTCGACGAACGCGGGGAGCCCGTGTCCCCCTCCGCGATCACCGCGCTCGTCGCCCTGCGCGAACTGCGCCGTCGTCCGGGCGCCACCGTCCTGCACAACCTGATCACCTCGCGTGCCGTCCCGGAGATCGTCCGTGAGGCCGGCGGCACCCCCGTGCGCACCCGTGTCGGCCACTCCTTCATCAAGGCCGAGATGGCCCGCACGGGTGCGGTCTTCGGCGGCGAGCACTCCGCGCACTACTACTTCGCCGACTTCTGGAACGCCGACACCGGCATGCTCGCCGCCCTGCACGTCCTGGCCGAACTCGGCGCCCGGCAGGAGCCGTTGTCGGCCCTCACCCGCCGCTTCACCCGATACGCCGCCTCCGGGGAGATCAACTGCGTCGTCGACGACCCGCCGGCACGCCTCGCCGCCGTCCGCGCGGCCTGGCAGGACCGCCCCGGCGTCACGGTCGACGACCTGGACGGCCTGACCGTCAGCGGCCCCGACGGATGGTTCAACCTGCGGCCGTCCAACACGGAGCCGCTTGTCCGCCTCAACGTCGAGGCCCACGACGCGCAGACCGTGCGGGAGCTGCGCGACGAGGTGCTGCGGCTCGTGCGTGCCTGAACACTGCGGCACCCTGCGGATCGGTGCCGAGGGCCCGGGGCGCGCGTGACCGCGGACCCCTGGCCCTCGGCGACGTCACCGACGCCCTCGGCAGTCGGGGTAGGCGGCGGTCGCCTGGATCTCGACCAGGAGGTCGGGGCCGGCGAGGCCGCTGACGCCGATGATCGTCCAGGCGGGGTGGGGAGCCTTGACGAGGCGCTGCTTGGCGGCGAGGAAGCCGGCCATGTTCTCCCGGATGTCGACGTGGTAGCTGGTCACGTCGACCAGGTCGGCGAAGGTGAGATCCTCCAGGCGGAGGATCTCCTCCAGACGCCGCAGGGCGAGTTCGGTCTGCTCCTCGGCGGTCTCACCGGGGACGCCGTCGGGGCGGCGGCCGATCTGCCCGGAGATGAACAGCAGCCCGTTCGCCCGGACCGCGGGGGCGTGCCCGAAACGTGCGAAGGCGCTCGTGGTCTCACCGAAGACCGGTGATCCGTCGGGGACCTGTACGTGATGGATGGCCATGGTGGCGATGCGTCCTGTTCTCCGGTGTCTGTCTGGTGCTTCGGGTTCGCGTCGGCGGCGGGCCGGACGGGCGGGTCAGTTGCCCCACCGCGAGGAGCGGAAGGCGTGCTCCATCCGGGTCCGGCCGTAGGTCTGCCGTTCGTGCAGGAACTCACCGGGGACCGAGTAACGCGGCGCGTTCTGCGGGTTCTTGGCGGCCTGCGCGACGATCGCGTCGGTGAGGGTGCGGATCATGTCCCACCGCGGGTAGGCGGCGTGGACGATGCCGGCCTGTGCGTCGCTGAGGACGTCGGCGTAGGTGGTGCCCATCGGCCCGCCGAAGTCCAGCGCGACGCCCTCGCGGACGAGCCGGCACAACGTGCTGCGGCGCTCCGCGATGCCCGCCGAGGTGTGCAGGGCGATGGCCTGCCAGACCTCGTCGGCGTCCGCCGCGGACCGTCCGTGCTCGACGAGGAACGCGGCCGCCCGGTCGGCGCCCTCGACCTCGAACCGCTGGGTGTGCGGGCCGTCCGCGGCCACACCCATGTCGTGCATGACACACGCCGTGAACAGCAGCTCCTCGTCGTAGTCCTGCCCGGCGCCCAGATCGAGGCGTGCGGCCACGAGACGAGCGAACAGGTAGGTGCGCACACTGTGGTTGAACAGGGAGGGCGAGAGCGCCGGTTCGACGAGCCGGACGACAGCGTCGGTCAGGGGCGTGCCCGGCAGCGCGATCAGGCCGGTGGCCACCTCGGGGTCCACCTGGCCGGGGATGGGTTCCGTCATGTCCACCAGGCTGGCACCCACGCCTGTGACCAGGTGAGAGGCAACATTGCCGAGTGTCGTTAGAATATTGCCATGTCTGCCACGCCGGAACACCGTGTCGCGATCCTCGCTCTGGACGGCGTGACGCCGCTCGACCTGTCGATCCCCGCGCAGATCTTCACAACCCGCCCGGAGACCCCGTACGAGACCACCGTGTGCGGGCTCGGCGACATGGTGGCCACCAGCGGTGGCTTCTCCCTGACGACCGGGGGCGGCCTGGACCGGGTGCGCACCGCCGACACCGTGATCGTCCCGGGGTACGAGCCGGGCGGCGATCCGCCGGCCACACCGCCGGAGGAGGTGCTCGACGCCCTGGTCGAGACACGTGAGCGGGGCGGGCGCGTGGTGTCGATCTGCACGGGAGCCTTCGTGCTGGCCGCGGCGGGCATCCTGGACGGCCTGCGGGCCACGACCCACTGGCTGCACATCGACGAGCTCGCACGCGACTTCCCGTCCGTCACGCTCGAACGCGACGTGCTCTACGTCGACGAGGGGGACGTGCTCACCTCGGCCGGAGTGTGCTGCGGCATCGATCTGTGCCTGCACCTCGTGCGGCGTGACCTGGGGGCGGCCGTGGCGAACCGCATCGCCCGCGGTCTGGTGGCCGCGCCCCACCGCGACGGCGGGCAGGCTCAGTACATACCGGCGCCGGTCACCACGGCGGGGCAGACGTCCCTCTCCGAGACCCGGGACTGGGCGCTGCACCACCTCGACGAGCCCATCACCCTGCGCATGCTCGCCCGGCACGCGGGTGTCTCACCCCGCACCTTCATGCGGCGCTTCGCCGCGGAGACAGGAACCACGCCCCTGCAGTGGCTGCTGAGCGCCCGCCTCGGCAAAGCGCGCGAACTGCTGGAGACCACGGACGACTCGGTGGAGCAGGTGGCCAGGGCCTGCGGTCTCGGTACCGCGGCGAACCTGCGCCTGCACTTCCGGCGCAGCCTCGACACCACCCCCACCGCCTACCGGCGCACCTTTGCCCGCTGACACGGCCGTGGCGTTCACGCTCCACGAGGCACCTGGGCATGCGGTCGAACTGTCCGTGCCGCCGCTTCCCGCACCCAGTCGCCTGTGCTTCCCCTCCCACGGACAGCGGCCCTCCGCCACCCCCGTACCCTGGCCACATGCAACTCACGGGAAACATCACCAGTGACCGTCCCCTGCTCGTTCTGGCGGTCGCGGAAGAGGCGCAGCACCTCGACACGACCCTGCCCGTCCTGCTGACCGGCATGGGCAAGGTCAACGCCGCGACCGCCCTCGCCGCGGCACTGGCTGGTGGACCGTTGCCCAGCGAGGTCGTGAACCTCGGTACCGCAGGTGCGCTGCGCCCCGGCTGGCACGGGACACACCTCGTCGGTACGGTCGTGCAGCACGACCTGGACAGCGACACCCTGCGCACCCTGACCGGCGAAACCTACGGCGCGCCCCTGACGACAGGCGACCCGGACGGAACCGTCCTGGCCACCGGGGACTCCTTCATAGCCGACGAAGCCGACCGGCTGCGCCTGGCCGAGCACGCGTCGCTGGTCGACATGGAGGGCTACGCCCTGGCGGCGGCCGCGCACAGGGCCAAAGTGCCGATACGCATCGTCAAGCACGTCAGCGACGACGCCGACGAGTCGGCCGCCAGGACCTGGCGGGAGACCGTGGGGGAGTGCGCCCGCGCTCTTGCCGACTGGGCGGCACACAACATCCCCGCCTACGCCTGAGACACATACCTCTCGGACACATACCGAGGAGCGGTGGAGCCTGACCGTACGACGGTCGGCTCCACCGCGCGCTGCCGACGTCGAAGGTCGAGTTCGACGCCGTGCACGACGGCGACCGCCGCATCGGCACCGCCCTGCTGCACGGCTCCACCGTAGACATCGGTGAGGTCGTCGTCCTCGCCCGGCTCGACAGGGACGCCGCGGCCGACCGCAAGCAGGCCGGGATCCTCCGGGGCGAGGCGGACGGCGGGGCCTCGCGGCCCTCGACCGCACCGCACACCCTAATCCGGGCGCGTGCCACGGTGACCACCCGCTCGCCGATGGCCTGATCATGTGGGGGGCCGGGGCGAGGCCGTACCCTCGCCCCGGCCCCCGGCCTCTACCGCCTCCAGGAGGATTTCCGTGAGTGTCGATGAGACATCGCCGACCGCACGCGCGGGTTACGCGCAGGCCCTCAGGACCATGGGCTACGAGGTCCTGCCGTTCAAGTCCACCGTCGACAAGGTGACCTCGTTCGTCCCGACCTCCGTCCCGCTGTCGGTCACGGCGTCCCCGGGGAAGACGATCAGCACCACCGTGGACCTCGCCATCGCGCTCGCGGAAAAGGGATACTCCGTGACGCCGCACCTGGCCGCGCGCATGGTGCCGGGCCAGGCGGAGCTGAAGGAGATCGGGGCACGGCTCGCCGACTCGCCGGTGAACTCGGTCTTCGTCGTCGGCGGAGACGCTCAGCAGGCCGGCCCCTACGGCGACGCCCTGTCACTGCTGCGGGACATACGTGACATCGGTTTCGAGTTCGACGCCGTGGGCATCGGCGGCTACCCCGAAGGACACGCCCTGATCGACGACGAGGCGCTCAGCCGCGCCCTTGCCGAAAAGGCCGCCTACGCCGACTACATCGTCACGCAGATCTGCTTCTCGCCCGGCGCGATCTCCCGGTGGGCCGACGCCCTGTCCCGCAGCGGGATCACCCTGCCGGTCCGCGTGGGCATCCCCGGCGCGGTCAGCCGCGAGAAGCTGCTGCGGGTCACGGCGAACATCGGCATCGGCAACTCGGCCCGCTTCCTGCGCAAGCAGCGCGACTTGCTGTACCGCTTCTTCGTACCGGGCGGCTACAACTCCGACCGGATCATGAACGGGCTGCGCCGTGACGTCGACTCGCCCACGAGCCCGCTGAGCACGTTCCACGTCTTCACCTTCAACGAGGTCGCAAAGACCGAGGCCTGGCGGCAGGAGACCCTGCGACGTCTGGACGTGTCCGGCCCTGACGCTCCGACGGCAACCCGCGGGAAGCCCGCGCCGCCCGCTTCACAGAGCCAGGGTCGTGGGTGCGCGCAGATCCGCCGGCGGCATCCCCGCCCCCGCGGCCTCCCGGAACCGGGCGGCCGCGGTGGTGACGGCACGCAGTCGCGAGCATGAGGCCCGCTGCGCGACCCGGGCATCGAGGCCCCCGGGAACGACGGGAGACCTGCCGCGTGCGTCACTCGAGCCCGAGCGCCACCGTCGTCGTGACACGGACCAGCGAAGGCTTCGCCGGCACCGACCCGAATCCGAAACGCACGGGCGGCCGCACCCGTGCCGGGGCGCCGAGATCGGTGCCGTCGAACGACGCCGAGACCAGACGCACGGGCCGCAGATCCCGGGTGCCGTACCACTCACGGCGTCCTCCGCCGGCGCTGCCCCGGGTCCGTACGCCGGGCAGCAGCAGACGGGCCGGCCGGTCGGTGAGCGCGCTCCACAGGGGCTGCCGGGCGAGCACGCCGGGCACCGCCCGCAGACACAGGCCCAGCGGCCCGCGCCGCAGCGTGACGAACCGCAGCCGCAGCGGCCCGGCGACGACCGTCCACGTGCGGTGCGCCACCGTGACCCGCACGGGTGCGACACGCACGGTGTCGAAGGTGTAGGTGGCGGCGATGAACTCGGCGACCGGCCGGGTGGGGGCCAGCAGCAGCCGCTCGCCGTCGGGCCGTTCCAGCATCACGTCGCTGAACGGGCCGTACGGCGACCGCTGCCAGTGGCCGAGCACGATACGCGTCCCGGAGGACGTGCCCAGGCCCGCGATCCACCCCTCGAAACGCAGCAGCCGCCCCCGTGCGGGCCGCCGGAACACCCGGGTCACCGGCGGGTCCCCGCAGGGCGGGGCCGCGGAGCCGGACAGGTACCGCCGGGGTGAGGCAGCCACCGGCACGCAGAGCCGTGACACTCGGAGGCGTACATGCCTGACTCCTTACGCGAGGCGCACCGCGGACGTGCCGATCCGCACACCCGACGCGCCGGAGCCCCGCCCGGGCGGGCGACCGCCGGTGCGGGCGCCACGATGCTCAAGGCCGCGTCGCGTCGTCGTCACACCGGGGCGATACGGGACCTCAGCAGGCAGAACTCGTTGCCCTCCACATCGGCGAGGACGTGCCAGGGCTCCTCGCCGGTCTGGCCGATGTCGGCCGGGCGCGCCCCCAGCTTCAGCAGACGTTCCAGCTCGGCATCCTGGTCACGGTCGGTGGGGTTGACGTCGATGTGCAGCCGCGACGTGCCCGGCCGCGGCGACTCGCTGCGGCTGAAGACGATCGTCGGCTGCGGGCCGCCGAACCCCTCGCGCGGGCCGATCTCCACCGCGCCCTCCTCCCGGTCCAGCACGACGAAGTCCAGGACCTGGCACCAGAACCTGGCCAGGGCCTCGGGGTCACGGCATTCCAGGACCAGTTCGCTGACACGGCATGCCATGGACAGCACCTGCTTTCACTCGGGGACGGCTGCACCGAGCACGCCCCAGTGGACGGATCCCCCGACGGTGCGTACCCGTCGGTGACCGTAGCGGGTCCGACGGGCGGGGCGCGACGGATTTCCGGCCGTGGCCGGCGAGCCGTCCCCCGGCGGGTGCCCGGCACGGCCCGGCGGCCGGTCCGCGCCCGTTTCACCCGGAAGGAGATACCTCCTCGTCCGCCGCGTGCGGGGCCGAACAGCCCACAGGGCCGCGCGAACGGAGGAAGTGGGCGGGCGATCGGGCGTGTGCGGTGGCCGGGCCGCCGGGGCGACCGAAAGATGACCGGGAGGTGCCCTGCCCGCGGCCGTGCCGGCCCGTGGGCACCCAGGCCGGCCGACATCACGAGAGGAGCGCTCCTCCATGCCCTTCAATCCGCTGGAGCAGCGGGGCATCCCGCTGGACCGCCAGTTGCGCAACTGGCGTGAGCTGAACGTGGAACCGATCGACCCGGACCGATGCGACCCGTACACCCGCTGCCGGATCATCACGATGAACGGCATCGAGGTGGAGGCGGTCCTCTTCAGTCACCACCTCGCCCGCCACACCCACGACCCGGAGATCAAACGCCAGCTCGCGCGCACCCGGTACATCGAGGCGCAGCAGCAGAAGGCGGTGAACTGGCTGCTGCCGGGTGTGTCATCGGTGCTGGAGACCACGATCGCCTACGAGCAGGTCGCGGTGGACCTGACGGCCTGGGTGGCGCGCATGGAGCCCGACCCGTATCTGCAGCAGGCGTACCAGTTCGGGGTGCTGGAGGACTTCGATCACTTGTACCG
>Ga0164243_10014944_pt1 | contig 10766 bp, 8 predicted proteins | sample OricompcompostOP_FD_108781 | JGI IMG/M metagenome (GOLD analysis project Ga0164243, IMG submission 108781) | Organic Plus compost microbial communities from Emeryville, California, USA - Original compost - Organic plus compost (OP) | ecosystem: Engineered > Solid waste > Mixed feedstock >...
CGAGAGAACATCGCGCTGGCGATTTCGCCCGAGAGTCTCACGGAACTCGCGATCCAGGAATTCGATCGCGATCGTGTGAATCTTCCGATCCTGCCCTTCGGCACGATCGATCCCATTGCACTAAAGCTTGCCGAACTCCTCAAGGCTGAACTTGCGCGGAACGAGCAGCCGAACGAGCTGCTCGTCGATTCGCTCATAACCGTATTCGGCCTTCATCTTCTGCGCACGCATGCGCAGCTGAGAAGCGGAACGCCCACCAGGGCACGAGGCGGCCTCTCCGTGGCCGACGCAAGGCGCGTACAGGACTACGTGCAGGAGAATTTTTCCCGCAAGCTGGCTGTCGCCGAGCTTTCCTCCCTCTGCAATCTTTCGCCGGGACATTTCATCCAGGCCTTCACCAAGACTTTCGGAGAGCCTCCGCATAGACGTCTGGTCAACCTACGCCTGGACTTCGCCGAGAAGCTGCTCGTCGAAACGGATATGACGATTGCCGAAGTCGCCTATCTCAGCGGCTTCTCGAGCCAAAGCCATCTGACTTCCGCCATGCGGCGCTATCGGCAGGTTACCCCTGCCCTGGTGCGCCTGCGCCGATAACCGTCCTTGAAGCGTTGCGCCGCAAAGATATTACGCGTGCCCGTCGAAGACGAGCTTCCTCAAGCCAGATGCATCAGCAGGGCTGCGAAGAGATCCGTCAACGCTGCGGATGAGCTTTCGCCAAGGGCGCGGGTGATCCTGTCCTCCCGCGCTTCGGTCGCGAGGAGGACGAGTTGGAAGAATTCGGGTTCTCCGGCAATCTCGGGATCTAGCGTCGCAAGCGCACTGCCCAGAAGGCCCGGCACGTAGCGCTGGACAAAATCACGGATCGGAATTTCCGCGCCAACGGCCTTCCGGAGTTCCAGAGTTAATGTGGCTGCAGCCTCGGCAACAAAGCGCAACCGCTCCCTTGATGGGTGGGAAAGCTGCTCCAAAAGCGGCGCGTGACTTCGACGCATGGCCGAATGAGCGGCGCTGAAAGCGGATTCCCGGATTGGTTGGCCCTCGAGCCCGAAAGCAATGCTGGAGCGCTTTGCAAGCGCATACATATCGCGCCGGAAAGCGCGCTCACCGCTCCAGGACATGGTCTCGCCGGGGAAATAGACGGTCAGAGCGCGGGGAGATGCATTCTCGCGTTCGCGGAGAGGAAGAATGGTCGTGGAGACACTTTCAGCCAGGGTGAGCGTATCATCCACCATGCTTGCCGCATGACCAAGGAATTCCTCAAGCTGCCCGGCAGGTCCTCTCAGGCCGTGGGTATCCAGCCGGTCGTGACGGCGCGCGCGGATGAAATCACGCAAATCACGCAGCCGGTCCTTCACATTGGCAGCCGCCTCGTTCGGCAATTCGTGCAGTCTGCCGGTGCTTCTAAGCATATGGTATGACCTCCCCGAGCGCGCCTGGCGGTGTGAAAGCATTGACCGCATGGCCACTTCGCTGTTTGCTCCTCTTGGATCGCACATCTCATCCCCACCACAGAGGAAGCCACAGGACATACGAATGAGCAAGGCCAAAACCAGGAGGGCGGCCGTTGAGGAGATCGAAGCCGACGGACGTTCCGGTGAGGCTGTGAGGAACGGACCGACGGCAAACAACCGGTCCGACCGGCTGCGCACACGGGCCGCCTGGATGTATTTCGTCGAGCAGATGACGCAAAACGAGATTGCCGATGTATTGGGGGTCGGTCGTGTCAGCGTCGTGCGGATGCTGTCGGAAGCGCGGGCGCGCAACGAGGTGAAGATCAGCATAGAGGGGGAGCTTGCCGAAATCACGCGCCTTGAGCGGGCGCTCGAGAAGCGTTTCGCCCTGGAACGCGCCATCGTGGCGCCTCTCACGGCCACCGACGCCGATCCAATTCCGGTGATCGGCGCAGCCACCGGCCATTACGTGTCGGAAGTCATGGCTTCGGGCATGTCAGTCGGGGTGGGCTGGGGACGAACGCTTTCGGCCACGCTTCCATATATCCGGCCGCGTGTACTCACCGATTTCAAGGTTATTTCGCTTCTCGGCGGTGTAGGCGTGGCACGGCGGTTCAATCCGGCGGAGTTCGCCTGGCGCTATGCTCAGCTCTTTCAAGGTGACGGCTACCTCATACCCGCACCGGCGGTGGTCGACAGTCCGGAAACCAAGAAGGCGCTCATCGAACGCTGCGGCCTCAGTGAAATCTTCGCGATGGCTGATACGTTGGACGCCGTGCTTGTTTCCGTGGGCGGCATCGCATCGGCCACAATCCCCTATCGCGGCGGCTATCTGAGTGAAACCGAGCGCGAGGCGCTCGCCTCGAAGGGAGCCGTTGGCGACCTGCTCTTCCACTTCTACGACCACCGCGGCAGACTGATCGACCATCCCATCAACGAGCTGGTCATGTCGGTGGACGTAGACCGGCTGCGCAGGGCACGCATGCGGATCCTCACCTCAGGCGGGCGGGAGAAGATCGAGGCGCTCCTCGGCGCGATGCAGCTTGTCGAGCCGACCGTGTTCATCACCGACGAGGAAAGTGCAAAGGAAATATTGCGCCTCACCGAGCCCGTTCAGGCCGCGCCGCTCTCCGCAAAGGCAAGATAGGGCGGCTTGCTGGCCAATCCGGCTCGCTGGTCATCCTCTCACCTGTGTCGGGTGCATGCCGCAACGCATATTCGAAGCGGATAGCATCGCTCCGACCGTCGGCTTGCAATTCTTTTCCGGCTGTCGTCGCTCGACGTGTCGGATTTCAGTCCCTCTGCTCGTCCTTTGAGGGCATCCGAGCAAAGGAGGATCCCTATGGCTTATGTCGACGGTTTTTTAATCCCGGTGCCGAAAGAGAAGGTCGAACGATACAAGGAGCTGGCGAGGCTCGGCCAGCAGGTGTGGCGCGAACACGGAGCCATCGATTACGTCGAGTGCATCGGCGACGACGTGCCCTACGGCGAGCTTACATCCTTTCCCCGCGCCGTGCAGGCAAACGAGGACGAGGTCGTGGTGTTTTCCTGGGTCATCTACAAGTCCCGCGAGCACCGCGATGAGGTGATGGCCAAGGTGATGGCCGATCCACGCATGAAGTCGGATTGGAACAACATGCCCTTCGACGGCAAGCGCATGATCTTCGGTGGTTTCCAGCCTTTTTTGGGGTTGTAATCTCCGCGGTCTGACAAAGCCGGCAGGCGCGTCGCCGTCGGGGCTCGCCTGCCGGCACCGGTCCTGGTTCTTGCCAGGGCGATTTCGTGCCCGCACGCTCAATAGGTGGTCGTCACCCGCGTATCGCCCTCCCGGTCGAGTACTTGCACCACCACCTCCGAGCCCGCGCGGCGCAGGAGCACGTCGAGACGCCCCTGCGGAAGGCGCAGGCCGCGTAGCGTCACTTCGTCGAGAAAATCCGGCAACATGGGTTGGTGGAAGACCAGAGTTCCGGCGGCGGGATCGAAGCTCATGCCAAGGCAGGATTGGAGCATGGAAAGGGGTGATACCGCTGCCCAGGCCTGCGGAGAGCAGGCAACGGGATAGAAGGTGGGGCCGCGGCTTCGCTGGCGCGGGAAGCCGCAGAACAGCTCCGGAAGACGCCTCAGATCGATATAGGTCGAGGCCATGAACAGTCCCTCGAAGACGCGCGCCGCCTCCTCGCGAAAACCGTAACGGGCAAGGCCTGCGGCGATGAGCGCATTGTCGTGCGGCCAGACGGAGCCGTTGTGGTAGCTCATCGGATTGTAGCGCGACTCGGTCGTGGCCACCGTACGGATGCCCCAACCGGAGAAGGACGAGCGGTCCATCAGGGCCGCCACGACACCGGGCGCACGATGCGGATAGGCGATGCCGGTGAACAGCGTATGGCCGGCATTGGAAGCGCGCACGCGGCAGGGCTGATTGTTGCCGTCGAGCGCAAGCACATAGGTGCCGAGTTTCTCGTCGAAGAAGGCGCGGTCGAAGCGTGCCCTCAAATCCTCGGCCCTGGACACGTAATCCATCGAGAGGTCTCGCATGCCCAACGCCTGGGTGATTGCGGCCGCGGCCTTCCAGGCACCGTAGACATAGGCCTGCACCTCGCAGAGCGCGATCGGGCCCACGGCAAGCCGCCCATCTGCATGAAAGATCGCGTCGTAACTATCCTTCCAGCCCTGATTGGCAAGGCCCTCCAGCGTGCGCCTGCCATATTCGACAAAACCGTCGCCGTCGCGATCGCCATAGTTGACGATCCATGCGAGCGCTGCCTCGATGTTGGGCCAAAGGGAGCGCAGGGTCTCCACATCTCCGGTGCGCTCAAGGTAGGCGCCGGCGAGCACGATGAAGAGTGGCGTGGCATCGACGCTGCCGTAATAGCGCCGAAACGGAACCTCGCCCAGTTCCGCCATCTCCCCGTAGCGCACCTCGTGCAGGATCTTGCCAGGCTCGGCATCGGCGGCAGGATTTTCCTCCCTGGCCTGGTTGGCGGCCAGATGCCTGAGCACCCCCTTGGCAATGGATGGATCAAGCCAAAGGGTTTCGAGCGCCGTGATCAGGGCGTCGCGGCCGAACACGGTGCTGAACCAGGGAATGCCGGCATAGGGATAGGGGCCGTCGCCGGTCTCGGTCACCAGCATGTAGAGATCAGCCACTGCGCGGCGGACGGCCTCGTTGAAAACATCGTGGGAAGTGGCGACCGCGGCAGCGTTGGCGACCGAGGCGCGGGTGGCGCGGCGCGCCTCGAGCAGGCTCGAGAAGAAAAGCCTCCGAGGCATATAGTCCCGCGGCTCGGCCCCGCACAGGATTTCGACGAAGAGTTGCCGCGTCTGACGCGGTTTCAGCTCCACTTCGAAAACGGCACCCTCACCGGTCAGTGTTTCGGGGATGGGATCGAAGCGGAGGGTGGTGTGGCGGGTAACGTTATCGAGGCCGGTGTAGGAGAGAACGACGCGGTCGGCTTCGACTTTGGGCGGATGCATCCGCCCTCGCTTCCTGCGCCGCGCGCCACGAACCTCGAAAAGGTCCGCGAAGTCAGCAGCGAAGGCAAGTTCCACACGGATCTTGTGGGCGGTTTCGTCATAATTGCGCACGCTGATGCGCTCGTAACAGGTGGCATTCCACAGAAAGCGCGTGCGACGGATGTGGATCAGGTCGTGCTGAAGATTGAGGCGGCCTTCCTCATAAAGATCGGGGTTGGCGAGATCGAAAGTAAGAAGCGCGTTGTCGTCGCGAAGCATTGAACTCAAGAGCAGCGGGCGTTCGCCGCCGATCGTAAGGAAAAAATGCGAGAGATAGCGCGTATCGCGATGGTAGATACCCTCGGGGCTTCCAGGCCCCGAGAGCGCGTCTCCATTGTGGTCGAACATGGAGAACGTATCGCCGTGCTTCTGTGTGCGCGGCCTCCGCTCCTGAAGGGGAGCGGTTGCTGCGATGAAGAACTGCGGCGTGCGCGCCGTGGAGAATTCGTCCGGCTGCGGCGCGAGCGGATTTATGCTGTCGTCCATGGGTATCTCCTTGGACGAGAGAATCTTAGAGCCTTTCATGCTCTAAGCCACGGTTTGCCGGCCCGTCACCTCCGCGGGGAATGGAACCGTGCGCATGCGGTGGTGCAGTAGGCGCTCGTAAACCTCCAGATAGTCGGCCGCCATGCGTTCGACGCTGAAGCGCGCTTCAAAACTGCCGCGCACGATGCGGCGGTCGAGAGACAGCGCCCGTGGAACGGCGGCGACGGCTTCATCCACGGATTCGACGATAAAACCCGAAACGCCGTGGTCAAGCACCTCTGGCACCGAACCGCAGCGGAATGCAATGACGGGCGTACCGCAGGCCATGGCCTCGATCATGACGAGACCGAACGGCTCCGGCCAGTCTATGGGGAAGAGCAGTGCTGCGGCTTTGCCCAAGAAATCGGCCTTGCCGCGCTCATCCACCTCACCGATGTACTCCACGGTCGGATGCTGATCCACCATCGGCTTGATCACCTCCTTCCAGTAAGCCTCGTCAACCTTGTCGATCTTGGCAGCGATCTTCAGAGGCATGCCGGCGGCCACGGCGATCTCGATGGCCCGGTCAGGCCGCTTCTCCGGCGAGATGCGACCGAGAAAGGCAAGATAGCCGCCATCGGCAGACGAGCTGAAGCGGAAAAGATCGCGCGGGAGGCCATGATGGACAGTCCCGATCCAGTTGGCCATGGGGAGCGGCTTGCGTTGATCATCCGAGATGGAGACCACGGGAATTTCCGGAAATGCCCGATAGAAGGGCTGGAGATCGGGCAGATCAAGCCGGCCATGGAGCGTCGTAAGAGTGCGATGCGCAATCGGCCGGATGAGGGGAAAATGGAGAAGGTCTATATGGAAATGCAGAATGTCGAACTCGTCGGCACGACGTCGCACCTCTTCGAGCAGGATCAGATGATGGGGAATGGGATCCCGCACACCGGGATTGAGACGCAATGCATGTTCGCTACAGACAATCAGCTCGGCTGAGGTGAGTGAATCGCCGGAGGCGAACAACGTAACCTCATGGCCGCGTCGAACAAGCTCTTCGGTAAGAAAGGAGACGATGCGCTCCGTGCCACCATAGAGACGAGGCGGAACGCTTTCGGCCAGCGGAGCGATCTGCGCAATCTTCATCGGCAATACTCCTCATTGTTGAGCAAGCATCACATGGGTGTCAGGAGAACAAGGAGGCTCGATAGGAGCCGTAGCAATGATCTAGTATTCGCAGGGGCAGTGAGAAGGGGTGTGTCAAAATTTCCCTTTTCACGCCGGCTGCTTCCCATCATGTCGCGGCAACCAGGTACGCGCCTCGGCGAGGAGCTGCACCACCTCTGCGTCTGTGGTCTGGCTGAAATCCTCATAGTGGAGCCCGACCGCGCGGAAGTTGGCCGGAGTGCTGAGACAGACCACCTCGTCCGCATCGTCATGAAGCGCATCCAGTGCATCCCGCGGCGCAACCGGCACGGCCAAGACGATGCGCGCGGCATGAGAGCTGCGCAAAGCTTTGAGCGCGACCCGGACGGTGCCCCCGGTGGCGATCCCATCATCCACAAGCACGATGGTGCGTCCTGCCACGGGCGTGGGTTCATGGTTGGCAAAGTAGGTGGCCCTGCGGCTCTCGATCTCGGCGAGCTGGCGTTCCATCTCCTCCCGAACATAATCGGACGTGGGATGAATGATGTGCATAGCCTCTTCGTTGAGGACGAGCTGCGGCTCGGCCCCATCCACAACCGCGCCGATGCCGTATTCGGAATGGCCCGGGGCACCAAGCTTTCGCACCATCAAAATGTCCAGGGGAGCAGCGAGCGCTTTTGCGATTTCGAAGGCAACAGGCACCCCGCCACGCGGTAGTGCGAACACCACAGGCTGTTCTTCTGCAAGGTGCAGCAGCTCTGCCGCCAGACACTGCCCGGCGTCCCGACGGTCCCTGAACTCGGCTCGTGCCTTGAACATGGCGCTCATGGTGCTCCTTTCGCCGTTTCCGTCAATCACTTCCGGAACCAGGCGGCAAGCATCGTCACCTCGTGGAGCATAGTGACGGGTCCTGCTTTCCGTCTCAGACACCGACGGTTTCCGGCCAAAGCGCCTGGATCTCCTTCGGAAGAGCTTCGCGCACCTTGGCCGACTGGCCAAGATCCACGCGATGGGCGATGACGCGGAAGACCGAACGGGCCGCATCGCGCGAATCGACCGGGCGGATCATCTTCAAGCCTGCCTGCACCCGCTCCAGGAACGCATCCAGCGAACGGGTCACATCAGGCTGCTGCGAGGGTTTGTACTGGTCGTAATAAAGACCACGGACAACGAGCGGCAACTCGGCCGCCAGATTGGCGGAAAGGTCCGCCGGCAGCCGGTCACGCAGGGCGTGAAGCACCGCGCCGAGCACATGCCACGCTTTCTGCCGATCATCGCCGAGATCCTCCATGATCTCGTTCAGCCAGATGTTGGTGGTTTGGATGCTCTTGTCCAAAACGTCGAGACCGGTTGCGCTCATGTTTGGGCTCCTTCCTTGGTTTTGGTTTTCCGGGCGGTTAGAGGCCAAACCAAGCGGGAAAGGGATTGTTCAGCAGGAAGGAGAAAAAAGCGGGGAACCCGCAAGCGCGCTCGCCGTTCGTAGTGCTTGCCAGCCAAGAACAGGAGAGCGCAATGCCTGCCCAAACCCGAACCCTTGAAAACCTCATGCTCGAAACGTTGAAGGATATCTATCACGCGGAAAAACAAGTCCTGCGCACGCTGCCAAAGATGGCCAAAGCGGCGAAGTCCGAAGAATTGCGTGAGGCGCTCGAAAAACATCGGGGTGAAACGGAAACCCAGATTGAGCGCCTGGAAAAAGTGTTCGAGGCCATGGATCGCGCTCCGCGCGGCAAACCCTGCGAGGCAATGCAGGGGCTTGTAGCGGAAGGCCAGGAGATCATGGAGGAGTTTTCCAATTCCGAAGCGTTGGACGCGGGACTTGTGGCCGCCAACCAGTCCATCGAGCATTACGAAATAGCGCGTTACGGGACGCTGCGCACATGGGCACGGCAGCTCGGCATGGACGAAGCTGCCAGGCTATTTGAACAGACCCTCGAAGAGGAAAAGAGGACCGATGAGCTCTTGACGAAGCTCGCGGAATCCAAAGCCAACAAGAAAGCGGCCTGATCCAGGCAGTCATCCTCCGGTGGAGGCGGTCAGCCGCCTCCACTCTGCGGCGACACGATGCTACCGAAATCGACGGTGCATTCCATTCCTCCCCACAAACACTCCAGCGAGTGTCGCTGTCGCTTTCCGAATGGCGGATCAGCAATCGCCCCTGCGTTTAAGGAACGTTAGCCCAGCGACCAAGTTCGGGATACACCGCGCAGCAGTCTTCCACTTGCACCTGCGCGCCTGCCACCCGACCGGGCAATCGCCATTCGCACAGGGGTGTTATCGTGTACCGGACAATCCTCTCCATCCTCGTCATTCTTCTGGGATTTATCCTGGTCGCAGGCGGCATCTGGCTCGCTGCGCTTGGCGGATCCTGGTTCTACATCTTATTCGGGCTTCTCCTTATCCTGTCGGGTGGTCTGCTCATTCTGCGAAGGGCGGTCGGGCTGACGCTCTTCGGCATCACTATCCTCATCACACTCGCTTGGGCGGTCTGGGAGGTCGGCTTCGACTGGTGGGCTCTGACACCGCGCGGCAGCCTCGTGCTCGTGCTCGGCGTTCTTCTCCTGCTGCCGCCGATGGTGCACGCGATGAGAAGGCGCGATGGAACGAGGAGTGGCTATGACGCCAACAGCATCGTGCTCGCCGCCTCCATCGTCGTGGCGGCCGCCGTTGGCATCTATTCCATGTTCCAGGCACCGCATGACATCGACGGCGCCTTCCAGGAAGCGCGGATCGCGGTAACGCCTGCGCCGCAGCAAGGAGATGTGCCGCCGGGCGAATGGGTCGCCTATGGCCGCACCTCGTTTGGCCAGCGCTATTCGCCGCTGGATCAGATCACCCCACAGAACGTATCGGGGCTCGAGGTTGCCTGGACCTATCAGACCGGAGAGATGAGGGATGAAGAGGATCCCGGTGAAACCACCTACGAGGTGACGCCGCTGATGGCGGACAACACGCTTTATATCTGCACGCCCTTCAGCACCGTGATCGCGCTCGATCCCGGCACGGGGCAGGAGAAATGGCGCTTCGATCCGGAACTGCAGCAACCTCCAACCCCGACAACGCAGCACATGACCTGCCGAGGTCCCTCCTACCATGAAGCATCTCCCGAAGACCTGCCGGCGGCGAGTTCAACTGCGGAAGCGCCGGCAATGGCTGCTGAAGGTGAGGAGGGTGCAGCTGACCAGGTGGCTGCCAGTGTGGACGAAATCACGACGCAGGCCGCACCCGTCCCGCAAAACATCGTTACCGGCCAGGCGGAGCCGAACACGCCCGTTCCGGTTGTCGCAAGAGAACAGCCGCCGGTATCGGTTACGCTCAGCCCGCAATGCATGCGCCGCCTGTTTGTGCCGACATCGGACGGCCGGCTGATCACCATCAGCGCGGAAACGGGCGAGGTCTGCCCCGGCTTCGGCGGAGACGACGGTACCGTCAACCTATGGGCCAACATGCCCAATGTGACGCCCGGCTCCTACTACTCCACGTCGCCACCGGTGATAACCGGCAGGCTGGTGATCGTCGGCGGTGCCGTCAACGACAACGAGGCGACCACCTCGCCCTCCGGCGTCATACGGGCGTTCGACATCTATACGGGCGCGCTGGTGTGGAATTTCGACAGCAAGAATCCCGACAATACGGAACCCATCGGTCCCAGCGAAACATACTCGCAAAACGCTCCCAATTCCTGGAGCGTGGCGAGCTACGACCCCAATCTCGGCCTCGTCTACTTCCCGATGGGGAACGAATCGCCGGACCAGTTCGGCGGCAACCGGAGCGAGAACACCGAACGCTATTCCTCCTCCGTCCTGGCGCTCAGGGCCGACACCGGAGAGGTGGCTTGGGTGTTCCAGGCCGCGCATCACGACATATGGGACTATGACGTGCCCGCGCAGCCGAGCCTGGTCGACCTTACGATCAACGGCGAGGTGGTGCCCGCGCTCGTGCAGCCGACGAAACAGGGCGAGATCTTCGTGCTCAACCGCGCCACGGGCGAGCCCATCCTTCCGGTGGAGGAGCGGCCGACACCTCAAGGCGCCGTCGAGGGCGATTTCACCGCGCCGACGCAGCCGCATTCTGCCGTTTCATTCGCTCCACCACCGCTAACGGAAGCGGATATGTGGGGCGCGACCCCGATCGACCAGCTCTATTGCCGCATACGCTACCACCAACTCGACTACGAAGGCCGGTTCA
>Ga0164243_10014945_pt1 | contig 10766 bp, 12 predicted proteins | sample OricompcompostOP_FD_108781 | JGI IMG/M metagenome (GOLD analysis project Ga0164243, IMG submission 108781) | Organic Plus compost microbial communities from Emeryville, California, USA - Original compost - Organic plus compost (OP) | ecosystem: Engineered > Solid waste > Mixed feedstock >...
GAGCTTCTTCTCGCTCGGGATCGTGCTGCTGACCCACATCGCCTCGACCAACGACGCCAACCAGGCCGGCCTCGACAAGTACCTGTTCGGCCAGGCGGCCGGGCTGCTGGAGCGCGACCTGAACGTGATGGCGGTGCTGGCGGTCGTCTCGCTGGCCGTCGTCGCGCTCGCCTTCCGGCCGCTGAAGACGACGCTCTTCGACCCGTCGTTCGCGGGCGCGGTCGGGCTGCCGGTGCGGCTGCTGGAGGTCTTCATGACGATGCTGCTGGTCGTCGCGGTCGTGATCGGCCTGCGCACGGTCGGCGCGATCCTGATGGTCGCGATGCTCGTGGTCCCGGCGGTCGCGGCGCGCCAGCTCTGCAACCGCCTGTCGCTGCTGATCCCGCTGGCGGCGCTGATCGGCGCCGGGGTGGGGGTGACCGGCGCGCTGATCGCCTCCGGGACCGAGGTCCCGACCGGGCCGGTGATCGTGCTCGTCGGCTTCGTCGTCGTGCTCGCGACGGTGCTGCTCGCGCCGGGGCGTGGCGTCCTGTGGCGCGGCCGCAAGCTCGCGCGCGACCGGCGGCGGGCGCTCGTCGAGGGCGTGCTGGTCGACCTGGAGACGACGACCCACGCCGGCCCGCCGCCGACGCCGCGGGAGCTGGCGCTGGCGAGCGGCCGGCCGCGGCGGCAGGTGTCGCGCGCACTGGCGGCGCTCGACCGCGCCGGCATGCTGGCGCGCGACGGCGAGCGGATCCACCTGAGCGAGCGCGGCGCCGCCGCGGCGCACGCGGCGCTGGAGCGGCGCGACCTGTGGAGCGCGTGGCTGGAGCACGGCTGGAGGCTCGACCTGCCCGACGCGCGCGAGCCCGACCCGACCGACCTGCGCGCGAGCCTCGGCGACGACTGCGCCGACGAGCTGGTGCGGCTTGCCGCGGAGGCGCCGCGATGATGAGCGACGACCTCACGATCATCCTCACCGCGGGCCTCGTCGCGACGGCGGCCGGCCTGCTCGGGCCGTTCCTGATCCTGCGGCGGGTCGCGCTGATGAGCGACGCCGTCAGCCACGCGGTGCTGCCGGGGATCGTCGCGGTCTACCTGCTGCTCGGCACGCGCGCGCCGCTGCCGGTGATCGTCGGCGCGGCCGTCTTCGCGGTGATCTGCGTGATCGCGATCGACCTGCTCAGATCGACGCGGCTGGTCGCCAGCGACGCGGCGATCGCGCTCGTCTTCCCGGCGCTGTTCGCGCTGGGCGTGCTGGGCGTGACCGAGTTCGCCTCCGGCGCCCACCTCGACCTCGACGCGACGATCTACGGCGAGATCGCCTTCGCCCCGTTCGACGTGTGGAGCTTCGGCTCGATCGAGATCGCCCGCTCGATCGTGCTGATCGGCGCCGTCGTGCTCGCGAACGCGATCCTCGTCACGCTGCTGTGGAAGGAGCTGAAGGCGACGACCTTCGACCCCGAGTACTCGCGCACGATCGGCATCTCGCCGACGCTGCTGTCGCGCCTGCTGCTGATCGCGGTCGCGGTGACGGCCGTGACGGCGTTCGAGTCGGTCGGCGCGATCCTCGTCGTGACGCTGCTGATCGTCCCCGCCGCCACCGCCTACCTGCTGACCGACCGGCTGGTCGCGATGATCGCCGTGACGCTGGCGGTCGGCTGGCTGAGCGCCGTCGCCGGCCACGCCGTCGCACTCCGGGCCGACGCCTCGATCGCCGGTTCGATGGGCCTCGTCGCCGCTTGCTGCTTCGTCGTCGCGCTGCTGCTGTCGCCCCAGTACGGCCTCGTCGCCCGCTTCGTGCAGCGCCGTCGCCGCCGCCGCGCGGTGCGGGCGGCGCTGGCGGGCGAGTAGGCCGGCGTGCCCGGCGCGTCGGCTCTCTGCTGTCAGCGGCGGGCGCGTCAGCAGCCGCCTGTCCGCCCGCCGACCGCTGCGTTTCGACGCCGCGCCCGCGGAGACCTGCGGGGGCGTGTCGACCGATCCCGTCGCCGTCCCCGCCGCAGACGTTGCCGCCGCCCCGCCGCGGGCGCCCGCGATCCTGCTGGGGCTCGGCCTCGGGGGCTTCGTCGACGGGATCGTGCTCCACCAGATCCTCCAGTGGCACCACATGCTGACGAGCACCGGCGACCATCCGATGACGACCGTGGCCGGCCTCGAGACGAACACGCTCGTCGACGGCTTCTTCCACGTCGCGACGTGGTTGCTCGTCGCCGCCGGCACGACGCTCGCGGTCCGCGCCTGGCAGCAGGGCCGCCTCGCGCCGCCGTGGCGGCTGCACGTCGGCCTGATGCTCGCCGGCTGGGGCGCCTTCAACCTCGTCGAGGGGCTGATCGACCACCAGCTGCTCGGCATCCACCACGTCCGCGACGACCTCGGCGGACCGCTCGGCTGGGACCTCGCCTTCCTCGCCTCGGGCGTGCTGCTGCTCGCCGCGGGCGCGGCGCTCGCCCGCAGCGCGCGGCCGCCGGAGCCGGCCGCCCGCGCCGGCGAGACCGCCGCGACCGCCCCCGATTGAGCCGCCGCCGGCTGGGCAGATGGGCGGCATGCGACGACCGATCACCAGCCGCGTGCACGGCCTGCTCGACTATCCCGCCGGCGCGATCCTGATCGCCGCGCCGTTCCTGCTCGACGCGAGCGACGCGGGCGAGGCGGCGGTCGCGGTGCCGGTCACGATCGGCGGGCTGATCCTGCTGCAGAGCCTGATCACCGACTACGAGTACAGCATCGAGAACGCGCTGCCGCTGCCGGCGCACCTGGCGGCCGACGTCGTCGCAGGCGCCGTGCTCGCGCTGTCGCCGTGGCTCTTCGGCTTCGCCGACGCCGGCCTCGCCGCCTGGCTGCCGTACCTGCTCGCCGGGCTCGGGCTGCTCGCCGCCGGCCTGCTGACGCAGCCGACGCGCGCCGAGGGGCCGATCGTCACGCGCGACGTCCGCCACGGCCACGGCCCCGGCGACCGCAGCCCCGGCCGGCCCGGCGCGCCGCACGCGGGGTGAGCCGGGCGCCGCCCGCGCCGCCGCCCGGCGCCGCGCGCGCTGCCGCCCCGCGCCGCGCGACGGTTGCGCGCCGTCGCTCCGGGTACCCCCTCGCACATGGACTTCTGGGATCTCACGACGCTGGACGTGCAGCCGCATCAGCCGGTCGTGCTGCACTCCGACGAGGGCGCGGCGCGCGTCGTCGCGATCAACCTGCCCGCGGGCGAGGAGCTGCAGGACCACGAGGTGCACGAGCACGCCTGGCTGCACGTCCACCAGGGCGCGGTCGAGGTGGAGGCGCGGGAGGAGCGCCGCCGTGCGGGCGCCGGCTCGCTCGTCCACTGGCGACCGGCCGAGCGCCATGCGGTCCGCGCGACCGAGGACGCGCTGCTGCTCCTGCTGCTCGCGCCGTGGCCCGGACCGGGCCATCCGAGCCTGCGCGAAGGCGGCGCGGCGAGCGCCGGCTCCGTCCGCAGCGGCGCCGCCGCCGGCGGCGCGACCGCCGCGGAGGGCGACGGCGACCCCGCGGTCCCGGTCGCCCAGGCCGAGCCCGAGCTGCGCGGCAGCCCGCCCGGCGCCTCGCCGACCCAGCCGATCGACCCGCCGTCGGCCGGGTGACGGCGATCCGGCACGAGTCGCTGTGGCTGGCCGCGTCGCCGCCGCCGGCGTTTCCGCAGGCGACGGGCGACCTGACCGTCGACGTCGTCGTGGTCGGCGGCGGCATCTCCGGCCTCACGACCGCGCTGCTGTGCAAGCGCGACGGCGCGCGCGTCGCGGTGCTCGAGCGCGGCACGATCGCCGGCGGGGCCAGCGGCTTCACGACCGCGAAGATCAGCGCGCTGCAGGGGACGAAGCTCTCCGAGGTCGAGAGATTCCACGGCGCCGAGGGCGTCGCCGCCTACGCGCGGGCGTCGTCGGAGGCGATCGACTGGATCGAGGCGACCGTGCGCGACTGCGCGCTCGACTGCGGCTTCGAGCGGATCGCCGACGTGACCTGGGCAGCCGACGCGAGCGAGGCCGAGTCGGTCGCCGGCGCCGAGCAGGCGGCGCGCGCCGCCGGGCTGCCGGTGCGCGCGACGAGCGAGCCGCCGCTCCCGTTCCCGGTCGACTCCGCCGTCGTGCTGGAGCGCCAGGCGCAGTTCGACCCCGTCCGGTACCTGCGCGGGCTGGCGGAGCTGATCCCCGGCGACGACTGCCACCTCTTCGAGCGCAGCGCCGTCGTGCACGTCGACGAGGGGCCGCCGTGCGCCGTCACGACCGACGCCGGCACGACGATCTCCGCCGGCGCCGTCGTCGTCTGCACCAACTACCCGCTGCTCGACCGCGGGCTGTTCTTCGCGCGGATGGAGGCGGCCCGCTCCTACCTCGTCGCCGCGCGCCTGCGCGACGACGCGGCGCCGCCGCAGGCGATGGGGATCAGCGCCGGCGAGCCGACCCGCTCGGTCCGCCCGTACCGCGACCCCGGCGGGCAGGCGTGGGTGCTGGTCGGCGGCGAGGGGCACATGACCGGCTCCGAGGAGGCGACGCCGGAGCGCTACGACGCGCTCGAGCGGTTCGCGCGCGAGCGGTTCGACGTGGTCGACGTCCCGCACCGCTGGTCGACCCAGGACGGGATGCCGACCGACAGACTGCCGTACGCCGGTCGCTACCACCCGCGCGCGAGCCGCCTCTTCGTCGACTGCGGCCACCAGAAGTGGGGGATGACGAACGGGACGGTCGGCGCCCGCGTCGTCGCCGACCTGATCGCCGGGCGCGACAACCCGTACGCCGAGCTGCTCGACCCCAACCGCGTCACCGTCCGCTCCGCGCCGCAGGTCGCGAGAGCGCAGCTGTGGGTCGGCGCCCATCTGATCGGCGACCGCCTCGCGCCGGCGGAGGCGTCGTCCGCGGACGAGGTGCCGGCCGGCGAGGCGCGCGTCGTGCGCTCCGGGCTCGGCAAGGTCGGCGTCCACCGCGACGACGCCGGCGCCCTCCACGCCGTCTCGCTGCGCTGCACCCACCTCGGCTGCCTCGTCCACTGGAACGGCGCCGAGCGCAGCTGGGACTGCCCCTGCCACGGCTCCCGCTTCGGGATCGACGGCGAGGTGCTGGCGGGCCCGGCGAGCAGACCGCTGGAGCGCCGCGAGCCGCCGGGGTAGGCGGGCGGGCGAGGCGCTGACGCGACGGCGCAATCGCGCGGTGTCTTTCGCGCGGCGTCATGACATGACGGTCCACGCGGCACGCGACGCGCTGACGCGACGGCCCGGACGCGCGGTGTCTTTCGCGCGGCGTCATGACATGACGGTCCGCCGCACCGAGCGCGATTGCGACGCGCGTGCGCGGGAACCTGCCGCGCATGCCCGACGACTACCACCCGCCCGGCGAGACGCGGCCGCTCGCCTCCTACGCGGCGATGACGAGTGCGTTCGGCGCCGCGGTCGCCGGCGCGACGCTCGCCAACCGCCGCTCCGGCCGCGCGCTGCCGGAGCGGATCCCGCTCGGCGACCTGCTGCTGATCGGCGTCGCGACGCACAAGCTGTCGCGGCTGATCGCGCGCGACAAGGTCACGAGCTTCCTGCGCGCGCCGTTCACCCGCTTCCAGGAGCCGGCCGGCCACGGCGAGGTCGAGGAGCAGCCGCGCGGCGGCGGCCTGCGGCTCGCGGTCGGCGAGCTGCTCGTCTGCCCCTACTGCCTGGCGCAGTGGGTCGCGGCCGGGCTCGTCGCCGGCTACGTCGCGGCGCCGCGGCAGACGCGGATCGTCTCGGCCGTCTACACGGCCGAGACGATCTCCGACTTCCTGCAGGCCGGCTACCGCGCGGCCGTCGACCGCGCCTGACCCCGGTGCCGCGCGATCGCGCGGCGGACGAGGTCGGCGGTGTCGCGGCGCTCGGCGGCGCGCGCTCCGACGCGCAGCCCGGCGGTCGTGCCTGAGGCGATGCGGGCGCGTCGCTGCGCGGCGACGCGCTCCAATGCTTCGAGAACTCGTTCGTAGTCCTGCTGCATGGCGGTGGGTCGTTTGACGCGAACTGCGGTCCCGACGCTGCTCATACCCGGCGCCCGCGCCGCGCTATGCGCGATCGACCCCGCCGACGCCATCGCGGTCAGCGCTCGCGCTCGACGCTCGCGAGCAGCAGCCGCAGCGCGGCGACGACCTCGTCGCGGCGGTCGGCGGGGATCGCCGCGAGCAGCTCGCGCTCGGTCGCGAGCTGGGCGGGGAAGGCGCGGTCGACGAGGGCGCGGCCGGCGTCGGTCAGGCCGATCAGCGCGCCGCGACCGTCGTCGGGGTCGGCCGACCGCTCGACGAGCCGGCGGGCGGTGAGCGCCTTCAGCCGCTTCGTCGTCGCGGCGGGGGAGACGAGCGAGACGGTCGTCAGGTCGCTCGGCCGCTGCGGCCCGCCGGCCCGCCGCAGCGCGCTCAGCAGATCGAACTCGCCGCGCGTGAGCCCGTGGGCGGCGAGCGCCTCGTCGCTGCGTCTCGTGACGATCGCCGCCGCCCGCAGCAGCCGCCCGACGATCGCGACCGGCGCGGTGTCGACGTCCGGCCGCAGCTCCCGCCAGCGCGCCTCGATCGCGTCGACCGCATCCCCGCGCGTCGCGTGGTCCGCACTCTGCGTCGAACCGCCGGGTGCCGTGCCTCGCGCGGGCGCGTCGGCCGGCGCCTCTTCCCACGCCGCGCCCCGCGCCGTCGCGCCGCCCGCCCCGTCCCGCGCCGCGCCCCGCGCCGTCGCGCCGCCCGCCCCTTCCCGCGCCGCGCCCCGCGCGGTCGCTCGTCTGTCGCTCGGCGCGTCCATTCGCCGAGATAGTTTACTGGTAAAGTAAATCGCCTGCTCGTGTCCCACTCCCGCATCGACGCCGCCCTCCCGACCGCTCGTCAGCTGCTGGCCGTCGGGCCGCACGCGGGGGCGCACCGGGTCGCGCTGCGCGCCGGTGCGTCGGTCGCGATCCCGCTGCTCGCGCTTCATCTGCTCGGCCGGCTCGACCTCAGCCTGTACCCGACCTTCGGCGCCTTCGCCTCGCTCTACGGCCGCGCCGACGTCCACGCCGCGCGGGGACGGATGCAGCTGTCAGCCGCGACGGTGCTGGTCGCCTGCGTCGCGCTCGGCACGGCCGTGGCGACCTCGTCGGCGCGGGGCTGGCTGATCGTCGGGGTCGCCGCGCTCGTCGCCGCGGCCGCGAGCGCCGTCTCCGACGCGGCGCGCTGGCACCCGCCCGGCGCGCTCTTCCCGATCTTCGCGCTCGCCGCCTGCGCCGCCGTCCCGTCCGCGCCTGGGCGGATCCCGCTCGCCGCCGCCGTCGCCGCCGCGAGCGCTCTGGTCGCCGTCGCGATCGGCGTCGCCGGCGCCCTGCGCGACGGCGGCGCCCGCCGCACCCTCGTCGCCCGCGCCGCCGCGCCGCCCGCCGTCGCGCCGCCCGCCGTCGCGCCGCCCGCCGTCGCGCCGCCCGCCGCCGCGCCGCCCGCCGCCGCGCCGCCCGCCGCCGCGCCGCCCGCGCTCGCCGCCCGCGTCGCCGCCTCGCTCGGCCCGGCGCTCGCCCGCGTCGACCGCGGCGACGCGCTCCGCTGCGGGGCGGTGACGCTCGTCGCAGGCGCGCTGCCGACGGCGCTCGGGCTCGGCCATCCCTACTGGGCGATGGTCGCTGCGCTGGCGGCGGTGGCCGGACCCGACACGACGGCGCGCCTCGTCCGCGCCGGCCATCGGGCCGCCGGGACGCTGCTCGGCGTCGCGGCGGCGGCGCTGCTGCTGTCGCTGCCGTTGTCCCCGCTCGGCACGATCGCCGCCGTCGTCCTGCTCCAGTGCGCGGCCGAGCTGCTGGTCGGCCGCAACTACGGCCTCGCGCTGATCGCCGTCACCCCGCTCGCCCTGCTGATGGTCGAGCTGGCCCACCCGGTCGGCACCGCGACGCTCCTCCGCGACCGCGCCGTCGAGACGCTCCTCGGCGCCGCGATCGGCGCCGCCGCCACGCTCGCCGCCCACCGCCGCGGCGATGATGCCGATTGGAATGGTGGGCGCGGTACCCAGAGAAAATCTTGACTGAGGACGTTATTGTGTATTACACAAAGGGCGAAGCCTCTTCGGACGCTCGCTCGGGGGGGCATCTCTTCGGAGATGCCCTCACTTCGTTTTTGGGGGCCTGATGATCGCGCCAGGGTCGACTGTTCTGCATTGTCCCCAGGTTCTGTAGAGGTTGCCTCGTCGCACGAGCGCGCGATGCATGGCCCTGTGAGGAAGTTCCGATGCCCGCGTCCAGTGCGGCAGCAGTTCCAATACGGCATCGACCAAGAGCAGACCGGTGAGGCGGAGCGGTTGTGCTGCAGGGTCGGCCATGAGGGCGCCGTGCACGGCGCGGTTGCGCGTATCCCGGATGCGGTCGCTGTGATGGGCGGCGAGTTCGCCGACGTGGTCGAGGTGCGCCATCAGGCGGCGAGGCTCCGCGACCATCTGCGCCGCAGCTTCGACACGCCGTCTTACGTGCAGGGAGGCGCCGTCGAGGAAGACGCGAAGGGCCTTCGCCGCATCTCGTGGGTCGGACGCGCCGCCGAGAGGTGTTGCTTCGTCCGCTTCAGCGCCCGCGAGGCAGGCAAGAACGGCTTGCCATCTGCGCAGGCCGTTCCCGTCGATGTATCCGAGCCACTGATCAAGGCCGAAGGGATCGTGTCGATCGGTCTGAGCGCTCTCTCGCTTCACCAGCCAGCGAGAGTGAGTGATCACTTGCCGCGCCGCGACGAGCGCGATGATCGGTTCGACGTGTTCCGGGACGAAGGCGCCCAACGGCTGTCTCTGCTCTGAGCCTCGTGACAACGTTTCGAGAGAGGTCCACAGGTTCACGATCGCGCTGAGCGCTCGCGAGTCACGCCGTGCTATGCCGAAGTAGTGCATCGAGGCGATGAGCGGCGACGATGGTTCGAGATGCGCGCCTTCTCCAGGGGGTCGCGTAACTCGGGCACGACGCGGACGCTGTTCCTGCGACGATCGAGCACGATGGTCTGAAGAAGCAAGTCGACGTCTCCGACGCGATGCTCGTGGAGCACACGCGTCACGAGCGCCTCGGCGTTCTCGAGGGCGATGACACTCGCCTGGCCGGCATCGCGAGCGGTGACCGCGGTGCGCAGCGCCATGCCGCGGCGTGGGAGGATCTCGCCGGCGAGCTTGGAGAGCGCGGCGGTAGCGGATGAGTCGCCGCCATGCCACGTGAAGGGGCCGCGTCCGAGGTCCCGGAAGCCGTCCCGGTTGGCATGCCGACGGCTGGACATCCCATCCACGAAGATCACGACCTCGAAGGTCCGAGGCGTCCCAGCGAGCGTCGCTCTCCACGCGCCTGCGAGCGAGTCGGCGTCGTGGCTCTCGACGAGGCTCTCGGCGAGTTCCTGCACGATCGAGGGTCCGTGTCGAGCCTCCGCGAGCAGACCAGCGCAGAGTCGACTGATGTCGCCGTCGAATCTGTTCCAGCCGGATCTGTCGAGGAGGATTCTTCGCTCCAGCGTCTCGATGACGCGGCTCTGCGCGCGCGACCGATACGTCGGCTCCGCGTGCAGGGCCGCTCGAAGCTCTCCTAGCGAACGGGCGAGGGAACTGCTCAGCAGCTCGTCGAAGTGCGGCCTGCGTCGTCTGAGCGGCTCGTCTCGCTTCCGGATCGCGTCAGCTGCGGTCAGGTCACGGAGGGCCGCGTCGAACACAGGGCCGTATTGCGATCGCAACATGGGGTCACGTCGAAGCGCTCGCCCGGTGTCCCGCATCGCACGTTCGATCTGCGCATAGTTGTACGGCGAGCTGGGGCGCTGGTAGCGAACGATTCGCTCAACGGCTTCGTCGAGCGCCAGTTGGGAGTCGAACTGCAGTGCGGCCGAGACGCCGATCGGCGCGGCCTCGTCGAGCAGCTCTGCCATTCGGAGGAGCGCGAAGCCGTAGGCATCAGTAGCCAGTGGTGCGCGTGCGGCGCGCTGGACATGTGGCTCGAAGCACTGCACGGCCGCAATCGTAGCCGCTGCTGTTTCTTGAACCTCCCATCCAACCGAAGGAAGCCCTCCGCTTCGCTGCTACTGTGTAGAGAAGCAAAACGGAGGACTCCCTCCGTTATGACGATTCAGGACAAACCTGCGAGGCGAACTGCGGTGTTCCACAACATCCACGTCGGCATCGACGGCACTCCCGCAAGCGAATGCGCGCTCGAGCGTGCGGTCGCGATCGCGCGCGACACGCGGGCCCGCCTGACGATCCTCACGGCGGTCGGCCACCTGCCGCCCTTCGCCGCGGCCTCCGGCGACGCGCGCGTCGTCGCCCAGCTCCAGCACGACCTCAGAAGCGAGGCGCTCGACCGACTGAACGAGGCGGTCGCCCGCGTTCCCGCCGAGATCCCCGTCACGACGCTGGTCTCCTTCCAGCCGGTCCGCCAGGCGCTGCTCGCGCGCGTCGCGACTGGCTGCCATGACCTGCTGGTCGTCGGGACGCGCGGCCTCTCCGGCCTGCGCGGCGCGCTCTCGGGCAGCGTCAGCCGCCATCTCGTCCAGCACTGCGACGTGCCGGTGCTCGTCGTCCACGCCGACGAGGAGCGCCGCGCCCGCCGCAGCGGCAGCCGCGACCGCAGCGCCTCGCGTCGACCGGCCGGGGTCGCCCGGCCAGGGGAGCTGTACGCATGAGCGTGAACGCACACCCGGGCGGCGACGCCGCCATGACCCACCGCGAGGTGCTCGAAGCGCTCTCGGGCCTGATGCTCGGGATGCTCGTCGCGATCCTGTCGAGCACCGTCGTCTCGACCTCGCTGCCGCGGATCATCAGCGACCTCGGCGGCGGCCAGTCGTCGTTCACCTGGGTCGTCACCGCGACGCTGCTGGCGATGACC
>Ga0164243_10014946_pt1 | contig 10766 bp, 13 predicted proteins | sample OricompcompostOP_FD_108781 | JGI IMG/M metagenome (GOLD analysis project Ga0164243, IMG submission 108781) | Organic Plus compost microbial communities from Emeryville, California, USA - Original compost - Organic plus compost (OP) | ecosystem: Engineered > Solid waste > Mixed feedstock >...
GATCTGCTCGCCTGGGGCGACGGGGCCGCCGTCGCCGAGCGGTTGCGCGCCCACGCCGACGCGGGGGCCGATCATGTGCTCGTCCATCCGATCGCGCCCGATCTCGTCTCCACGGTCGACCAGCTGGAACGCCTGGCGCCCTTTCTCAAGGGCTGACCGGGCCTCAAGGGCCGACCGGGACGGCGGCGCGGGACGGGGTGCGCGATGCTTGATCGCATGACGAACGGTACGACCAGGACCCTCAGCGACACCGACTTCCCCGTCCCTCCCGAAGAGCGCCACTTCGAGGACTACCGGCCCGGCGCGGTCCACGAGTACGGGTACCTCACCGTGACCGAAGAGGAGATCATCGAGTTCGCGGAACGGTTCGACCCCCAGCCGATCCATGTCGACCGGGAGTACGCCGCCACCGGGCCGTTCGGCGGGATCATCGCCAGCGGGTGGCACACCTCGGCCCTCTGCATGCGCCTGATCGCCGATCACTACCTGCCGCCAAGGGCGAGCCTGGCGTCCCCGGGGATCGACGAGCTGCGCTGGCCGGCGCCGCTGCGTCCCGGCGACTCGGTACGGCTGCGCACGACCATCCTGGCGGCGCGGCCGTCCAGGTCCAAGCCCGACCGCGGCATCGTCACCACGGGCTGCGAGCTGATCACCAAGGACGACGAGCGGACGGTGCTGACCCTGCGCGCCATGAACCTCATCCGCCGCCGTCCCGTCCGGGAGGGCCGGACGGGGTAGAGGGGGAGGGTGGACACACGGCTGATCACCTTCGGGCACGGCACCGCGAGCGAGGAGCGGATCCTCGAACTGCTCGGCGGCGCGGGCGTCCGGTCGCTCGTGGACATCCGCACCGCGCCCGGAAGCCGGCGCAACCCGCACGTGGCCCGGCGCGAGCTGGAGCGGTGGCTGCCCGGGCACGGGATCCGCTACCGCTGGGACAAACGCCTCGGCGGGTTCCGCCGTCCGCCACCGGACTCGCCGGACGTGGCGTGGCGGGAGCGGATGTTCCGCGGATACGCCGCGCACATGCGGACCGAGGAGTTCTCGGACGGGATCGACGATCTGCTCGCGGAGGGGGACGGCGGGGTGGCGGTGATGTGCAGCGAGAGCGTGTGGTGGCGCTGCCATCGGCGGCTGGTCGCCGACTTCCTGGTGCTCGTACGGGACGTGCCCGTGGCGCACCTCATGCACGACGGGAGGCTGACCGAGCACGAGCCCTTCGCCGCCGCGCGGGTACGCGACGACGGGCTGCTCGTGTACGACGGCGGCCAGTCGACGCTCGCGTGAAGGAGCAGGCGCCATCGGCCCCCGGCGCCGAGCGCGCCGGGGGCCGATGGATCCCCTGGGTCAGCGGCCGCGCTGGAGGCGGCGGCTGGGCATCTGGCGGGCGTTGCGGCCCTGGTTACGGGCGAAGCCGTTGGACCGGGGGTCGAAGCCCCGGTTCTTCCCCTTCTTCTTCAGGGCCTTCTGGAAGGGCTTCTCGTCACCTGAATTCTGTTGCACGGCACGCATGAACTGACACCTCCGGGCATGGCGAATTCGACCGTGGAACGGCCGTGAACGGGCGTTCGAAAGGTCGCGGAAAATGGTCCGTGGACTGGAATCGGCATGGCATCGGCCCCGGTGGGCGACCGCCGCCGGGCATGCGCGGACGTGCGAGAACACGCGCGGGCACGCGGATGCGGACGCGCTACGAGGCGAGATGCGGGATGAGAGCGCCGGTGGCGCCGGAGAGAGGGGAGCGGGCCGCTGGACTGCTGCGGCGGCTCAACCCATGCGGATCAGGAACCCATGGCGTAGATATTGCCGTAGGGTCCGGTGCGCTGTCAACCATTGATCTCCGGTCTTTCGGCGGCCGGGCTGGAAATGCGTCGTGCCCGGTCGCGGGGTGGGCGCCCCGGGGGCGTGGGGACGGCGGATATTTGGCGGGATGCGCCGCTTTATGGGCTGGACGGCGGCATAATCGCACGATGACGATGCCGCTGCCGTTGCGCTTCCGTGGTGACGACACCCGGGTGGCCGTCGAGGCGGACCCCGGCCACGAGCCCCTGCGCGACTTCTTCGTCCGCGATCTCGGACTGCGCATCACGACGATCGCGCGGACGCGGGCGCTGCTGTCGTCCGGCGACCCCTACCTGCCGTGGCAGTCCCGGTACAGGTATCACGTGCTCGACTACGACGGCGCGATGGTCCACGTGCGCGCCCTCGACGGGAACGGTCCCGAGTACGCGGTCCACCCGGCCGTGCTGGACGCCTGCCTGGTCGAATACCTTGAGCTGGTCGGCCTCGCCGAGCACCGGCGGACGCTGGAGCACATCAAGGCGGAAGGCGGCCTGCCGCGCTTCGTGCCCGACCGCGAACTGCCGGTGTCGTTCCGGATCCTGGAACCCGGCCGGATCGAGTGCCGGGCGGCGCCGGGGCACGAGGGGCACCTGGCCGGGCTGCTCGGGTCCGACGACGTCACCATGCTGCCGGTGCTGGACTGGCTGCTGGACGAGCTGGACCACGACGATCCCGCCGTGACCTGGCCTGGGCCGGTGTACACGGTGCAGGTCACCGGAGCCACCACCCTGATCGGCACGATGGACGGCTCGATCACGAGCCTCGACACCGAGACGTTCCGGCAGGCGCTGGCCGCGTACAAACAGGCGCTTTTCGACTCGTTCGCGACCGAGCCGCCGCAACTGCCGCCTGCGTTCCAACTATCGGGAACGGGAACGGGACCCGGACCGGCGGTGATGATGCTGGCGCTCGGCCGGGTCGCGGAGCCCGTGTGGGGGTGGGGACTGCTCCAGACGTCCCACGCGGCCCTCACCGAGGTGGCCGGGCTCGTCCCGCATCCCGACGACTGCCTGCCGCGCGGCGTGATGGGCGCGGGCACGGGCGTGTACTGGGCGGACCTGGCGATGAAGGACCATGGGACGGGCCGGGTGTGGACGGGAACCAAGACCTTCCTGCCGCGCCGGGTGGACGGCGTCCGGGTCATGACGGACCTGGTCGGGGCGCTGATGGCGGACGACGCGGCGTTCATCCCCGGCATCCCGGGAGCGTGGACGGGCGTGGTCGCCGACGTGCCGGGACACGGCTACCTCGATCCGAACGGGGTGGGGCGGCTGCCCGTCGAGCCCGAAGCGGCGGGTATCGCGGCCGGGCACATCCGCGTGTTCTTCCCGGTGATGGGCTGTCCTCCTCCGGAGCAGGTCATGTCGCTGGTCGACGGGCTTCCCGGCGTGACGGGACGCCGGTACGTGCTGGCCGCGTTCCTGCTCCAGGACGTCCAATGCCACAGGCACCACATCGGCGTCCTGCGCGCGGCCGAACCGGGATGGGAGCACACGGGGAACGCCTGCCATCTGATCCGCGGCGCCGAGTCGGTGCGGCTTGAGCACCTGTGGCTGGACGGTCGGTCCTGCGAACTCCCCGTCGCGGACTTCCACGCCGTCCTGGACGCCTACGAGGCGCTGCTCTAGAGGTCGGGCTCGGGCCCTGGCGAGGGCTCCGCGTCGCCACCGGCGGCGGCCTCTGCGCGGAAGTTCTCGTAGTCCCTGAGCACCTGCTTGCGGGCCCGTTTGGACAGCCGGTCGATGTAGAGGCGGCCTTCCAGGTGGTCGGTCTCGTGCTGGAGACAGCGCGCCAGCAGGCCGGTGCCCTCGACCGTCACCGGCTCGCCTCGTACGTCGAAGCCGTGGCAGGTCGCGCGGTCGGGACGGGCCAGCCGCGCGTGCGCACCGGGAACCGACAGGCAGCCCTCCTCCCCGTCGTCCAGGCGGCGCTCCTCCAGGCCGGGCAGGACGAGGGTGGGGTTGACCACGACGCCCTTCTGGGCGACGTCGTTCCCGTCCGGGCAGTCGTAGACGAAGACGCGCAGGTCCACGCCGATCTGGTTGGCGGCGAGGCCCACGCCCTCCGCCGCGTACATGCTGGCGAACATGTCGTCGACCAGCCGTGCCAGGTCGTCGTCGAACGACTCGACCTCGCGGCAGGGCCGGTGCAGGACGGGCGTCCCCACCAAGGTGATCGGACGTACGTTGCCGGCCATCGGCGTCCCCTCCTCGGAACCACCTCGAATGTTACTGAGCGTGGCGGTGCTCAAGGGAACGCCGGATGCGGCCCGCTAGAGCGCGAGCAGGGCGTCCACCACCTCGACCAGGTCGTCGCCGCGCGCGTCGGGCGGCGCGAAGATCGCGGAGTAGTCGCGTTCGAGACGGGACACCCAGCCGGTGACCAGCCCGGCGCGCTTCGCCCCGTGGCAGTCCCAGGCGTGCGCCGCGACGAGCGCGAGCCGGTCGGCCGGCACGCCCGCGACGGACGCGGCGTGCTCGTACACCACCGCCGGAGGCTTCCACCTCCGCACCTCCTCGACCGTGACGACGCGTTCGATGAGGTCGGTGAGGGAATGGCGCTCGACGAAGTCCAGGGTGGTGGCGCGGGCGCCGTTGGTGAGGAGCATCGCCCGGACGCCCGCGTCCGCGAGCCGCCGCAGCGCGGGCTCCACGTCCGGGTGCGCGGGCAGCGTCGCGAAGCCGTCCAGGACGTGCGCGACCGCCGCGTCCCCGACCTCGAACCGGGTGACCGCGCGCAGCGCGTTCTCCGCCACCGGACGGAACGGCTCGAAGTCGCCCGTCGCGCTGAGGGTCATCCCGTCCCGCAGCGTCCGCGTGAACCAGGTCTCCAGCAGGTGACCCGGCAGGCCCGCCTCCACGAAACGGGCGCGCAGCGGCTCCAGGGCTATCAGGGTCTCGATGACGTCGAACGCGACCACCTGCGGTCGGGAAGGTATGGGCATTGTCCGCCTTTCTCGGTCCTTTATGCGGCTCTTACCTACAAAGGTGGCCATGTTCGCAGGAACCGCGCTCAGGCTGCTCGTCCTGCACGGCATCCTCGCCCACCACGGCGGCACCGGCAGGTACGACTCGGGTCACCCCCTCTACCTGCGCGGCCGCATCATCCAGGCCCGGTACGCGTTCCCGCACGGGACGATGCGGATCGAGGTCCCGGCGAACCTGACCGTGCCGCGCGACCTGCCGGACGTGCGCCGGCTCGGCGGGTACGAGAACTGGACGGGGCATCCGGCGCCGGAGGGCGCCGGGCAGGTCCGCGACCTGCTGCTCCCACCGGACGTGACGGGCACGCTGGCGGACATGTCCGCGTCATCGCCCTGATCCGCCTCCGCATGCGCCGCACGGGCGGAGCCTCGGGCGGGACGGACGGCGGGTGACGTTCCTCGACGCCCTGACCTGGGTGGAGGAGACCCCGCCGGCCGGCGCCGTGCGAGGAGGCCGGTGGATCTACCCGCTCACCGAATCGGCCCACCTCATCGGGCTCGCCACGATGTTCGGCGCGATCGCCGTCTTCGACCTGCGCCTGCTGGGCTTCGCGCGGCGGGTGCCGGTGAGCGGACTGGCCGCGGCGAGCGGGCCGCCGCGGTGGTGTCCCTCGTCGCCTGGCCGACCGTGATCGTCTGCGGCCGCCTCATCGCCTACCTGTGAGGCGGGAGGCGGCCGCAGATCCATCCTCAGCCGCGGGCGGCCAGGGACCCGAGGGTCAGCCCGTCAGCGGGCCGAACTCCTTGCGGGTGTCGATGACCTCGCCGAGCAGCTGCCACCGCTCGCCCTTCAACTGCATCAGCTGCATCGACTCGATCGGGAAGCCGTCGTCCTTGGAGGTCGTCATCGTGACGCCCGGCAGCAGCATCGGGACCTGGACGTTGTTCAGGTTGCGCATCGAGTCGCGCAGGCCCTCGCGCGTCTTGCACTTGGCCGCCGTGAACGTCTTGGCGAAGCTGTCCGCCACCGCCCAGCCGAACGCGTGGTACGGGACGTTCGGGTCGGCGTTCGGCTGGTACTGCTTCATCTTCGCCTTGTACAGCTTCATCTCCGCGTCGTCCGCCCACTGCGGGTCGACCGGGTCCTTGTAGTAGGTGGACGAAAGCACGTTCTGCACGTTCTCGAACCCGACCGGGCGCAGCACGGTGATGGACGCGGCCACGTTGTTCACTATGTGCAGCGGGTTCCAGTCGGTGAGCTTGGCGTCGGCCGCCAGCGCCTGCGACCCGAACTTCGGCGTGGTGATGTTCAGGAACACATCGGCGTCCGAGCCGGACAGGTTCCGCATCTGCGGCTCCACGCTCGGGTCGGTGACCTCGTAGCTCTGCTCCGCCACGATCGAGATCTGGCTGCCCGCGATCGCCTTCTTGAAGCCGCCCAGCAGGTCCTCGCCGAAGTCGTCGTTCTGGTAGAGCACCGCGACCTTGGCGTTCGGCTTCTCGGTCTTGAGGTACTTGGCGTACACCCGGGCCTCGGAGATGTAGTTGGGCTGCCAGCCGATCGTCCACGGGTGCTTGGTGTCCGCACCCCACTTGGACGCGCCGGTCGCCACGAACACCTGCGGCACCTTGCGCTGGTTGGTGTAGTCCCAGGTCGCCGTGGTGGACGGGGTGCCCAGGGTCTGGAACAGCGCGAACACCTGCTCCTGCTCCACCAGGCGGCGCACCTCCTCCACCGCCTTCGGCGGCTGGTAGCCGTCGTCGCGGACGACGAACTCGACCTGGCGTCCGTCCAGACCACCCTTCTCCTTGTTCACGTACTCGAAGTACGCCTGGATGCCCTTGGGGATGTCCCCGTACGCCGACGCCGGGCCGGACAGCGGGTAGACCCCGCCCAGCTTCAGCGTCTTGTCGGTGATACCCGTCGTCTGCTGGCCCTGGCACTCGCCGGAGGCCTGGGTGCCTCCGTCCTCGCCGCGCCCGCCGCACGAGGCCAGCATCGTCGCCGCGAGCAGCACGGCCGCCGTCGCCGCCGTGCCGCGCACCGTCCCGCCTCCGAATGACCGCATGTCCTATCCCTTCCGGTTGAGCGCCTGCGCAGCTCGTCCCGCCAGCCCGGCCAGCCCGGTCGGGGCCACGTACATCACCGCGATGATCAGCAGCCCGAAGATCATTCCGGGTGCCGCCTTGTTGTTGTCCTGGGACAGGCTGGGCACGAACATCACGAACAGCCCGCCGAGCAGCGGCCCCCAGGACGAGCCCAGGCCGCCCACGACGATCCCCGCCAGCAGCATGATCGACAGATTGACGGTGAACGAGTCCGGCGAGACGAACGCGAACGTCCACGTGTGAAGGCAGCCGGCCACCCCCGCGAACATCGCGCTCCACGCGAACGCCAGCCGCTTGTACGAGGCCGGCCGCACGCCCATGACCTCGGCCGCCGTCTCGTTGTCCCGCACCGAGTGCAGGGCGCGGCCCACCCGCGAGCGCAGCATGCTGTAGGTGCCCGCGAACGCCACGATCGTCACCGCCAGCACCATGAGGTACAGCCACTGGTCCTCGGCCAGCCCCGTCCACGCCGGCGGCTGCGGCTTCTCCAGCGACAGCCCCATCGACCCGCCCGTGACCGACTCGAACCGCTTCAGCAGCGGCACCAGGAAGACCGCGATGGCCAGGGTGACCAGCGCCAGGTACAGCCCGCGCAGCCGGGTCGCGGGCACCCCCAGCGCCAGCCCGATCACGAACGCCGCCACCGCCGCGGCGGGAAGCGTCAGCGGGTACGGCACGTCCCAGTGGAACATCATGATCGCCGCCGCGTACGCGCCCACCGCGTAGAACGCCCCATGCCCCAGCGAGATCTGCCCGCCATGCCCCACCAGCAGGTTCAGGCCCAGCAACGCCACCGCGTAGACCATCACCATCGTGAACTGGAACACCCGGAACGGCACGAGCTGGAACGGCACGTACAGCGCCACCACCAGCAGCACCACCACGGCGACGAGTTGCGGTCGGCTCCTTACCAGTCCGATCAGCCGCCCCACCACGGAACCCCGGCCCTCCGGCGCCCGCTCGTCGCTCTCCACCGGCGGCGCGGGGGTCTCGTCGTCGGACGCGGTCTTCTCCAGCTCGACCTTCGTCTTCTCGCTCATGCAGTGCTCCCCGCGAGCCTCAGGGGCGCTGTTTGGCGCCGCCTTCCTTCGTCGCTGCGGTCGCTCGTTCCTCGCTCCCTGCGCTCCTCAGTCCAGGCGGCGCCGCGCCCCTCAGGCCCGCTCATGCTCTTTCCACCGCCGCTCGGCCGAAGAGGCCCTGGGGGCGCAGCAGCAGGACGCCGAGGATGACGGCCAGCGGTACGCCGATCTTCAGGTCGGAGCCGATGAAGCCGATGTAGGCGCCCGCCAGGGTCTCCGCGACACCGACGATCAGGCCGCCGACGACCGCGCCCACGGGGCTGTCGAAGCCGCCCAGCGTCGCCGCCGCGAACGCGTAGATCAGGACGCCGCCCATCATGTTCGGCTCAAGGAACAGCAGCGGCGCCACCAGTACGCCGGACACCGCGCCGACCATCGCGGCCAGGCCCCAGCCGAGCGCCAGCGTCCAGCCGACCCGGATGCCGACCAGCCGCGCCGAGTCGGGGTTGGTGGCCACCGCGCGCATCCCAAGGCCGATCTTGGTGTACTGGAACAGCAGGTAGAGCAGGCCCATCACGGCCATGACCACGGCGAGCACGCCCAGCGTCGAGTAGGCGACGCTCACCCCGCCCGCCTCCAGCGCGCCGCGCGGGAACGGGTTGGGGAAGTCCTTGATGAGGAACGTCCAGATCCAGCCGGCCGTGGCGTTGACGAAGATGAACAGCCCCACCGTGACGATCACCACGGTCAGCTCCGGCGCCCCCTCCACCGGACGGATGATCACGCGTTCGATCACCATCCCGCCGAGGAAGGAGATGGCCAGGGTGAGCACGAGCGCCAGCCAGAACGGCATCCCGCCGTTCACGAACTGCCAGGCGATGTAGGTCGCGAACATCGCCAGCTCGCCCTGCGCGAAGTTGACGATCCCGGTGAACTGGTAGATCAGCACCAGGGCGAGCGCCAGGCTGGCATAGATCGCGCCGGCGCCGAGCCCCTCGACGATCTGCTGCAGGAAGTCGGTCATGCCTAGATCCGGTATCCGAGGTAGGACTGGGCGACCTGTTCGTCCGCGCGGATGTCGGCCGCCGAGCCCGACAGCACGATCCGGCCGGTCTCCAGCACGTGCGCCTGATCGGCGATGTCCAGCGCCAGATGGGCGTTCTGCTCGACCACGACCACGGTGGTGCGCTCCTCCCGGTTGATCGACTGCACGATGCCGAACAGCTCCCTGGTCACCATCGGTGCCAGTCCCAGGGACGGCTCGTCCAGGAGCATCAGCCGGGGCCGCAGCATCAGCGCGCGGCCGATCGCGAGCATCTGCTGCTCGCCGCCGCTGAGACTGCCCGCCGCCTGCTTCAGCCGTCGCTTCAGGACGGGGAAGTGGCCGTACACGCGCTCCAGGTCGGCCTGGACGGCGGCCCGGTCGCGCCGCGCGAACGCGCCGAGCCGCAGGTTCTCCTCGACGGTCAGCGGCATGAACGTCCCGCGTCCTTCCGGGACGTGCGCGACACCGAGCCGGGCCACGGCGTCGGGGGAGCGCCCGGAGAGCGCGATGCCGTCGAGCCGCACACTGCCGCGCCCCTTGACGACACCGCTCAGGGCCCGCAGAAGAGTGGTCTTGCCCGCGCCGTTCGGCCCGAGGATCGCGCAGATCTCACCCTCCCCGACCGACAGGCTGATGCCTTCCAGAACGCGCACCGCCCCGTACCCGGCGTGCAGGTCCTCGACGACCAGGAACGCGTCGGAGGGCTCACCGGCAGCCGCCGCAGACATGTGCTCGCTTCGCTCGCTCATGCTGTGTTCTTTCTGGGGGGGCGACCCCCCAGACCCCCCGGCAGCCGCCGCAGACATGTGCTCGCTTCGCTCGCTCATGCTGCGGTCCCCAGGTACGCCTCGATGACGGACGGGTTGCGTTGGACCTCGTCGGGTGGGCCTTCGGCGATCTTGCGGCCGAAGTCGAGGCAGATCACGCGGTCGCAGATGCCCATCACGAAGCCCATGTGGTGCTCCACCACGATCAGGGTCAGGTCCAGGTCGGCGCGGATGGTCCTGAGCAGGTCGGAGAAGTCGTCGACCTCCGACGAGCTGAGACCGTTCACCGGTTCGTCCAGGAGGAGCAGCGTGGGGTGGACGGCGAGCGCGCGGGCCAGTTCCACCCGTTTGAGCGTCCCGAACGGCAGGCCCGCCGCCGGGTGGTCGGCGACGTCGGTGAGCTGGAGCCGGTCCAGCACCTCGTCGGCCTCGGCGCGCAGCCGGGCCTCCTCGCGGCGGACGGAGGGCAGCCGCAGGCTCGCGCTGACGAAGCCGGTGCGGCCGTGGTGGTGGGCGCCGACCATGACGTTGTCACGCACCGTCATCCGCGGGAACAGCCCGAGGTTCTGGAACGTGCGGGCGATGCCGAGGGCGGCGATCGCGTGCGGAGGCTCGGCCAGGAGGTCGCGCTCCTGGTAGACGACCCGGCCGGAGTTCGCCTCGTACCGGCGGGTCAGGCAGTTGAACAGGGTGGTCTTGCCGGCGCCGTTCGGGCCGATCAGTCCCACCATCTCGCCGGGCTGCACGGCGAAGCCGACACCGTCCAGCGCGGTGATGCCACCGAAGCGAACGGTGAGGTCGTCAACCTCCAGCATCCGGCCTCCTGCCTTCGGGGTGGTTCGGTGGGACGGCGGAACGAGGTTCTGGAGTAGGGCGTCAGCGTAGAATCCGCACCTCAGAGAGCACATTGGGCACGAGAACCCAAGATGGGACCGGCGAGTTGTCCGCAGAGAACAGCCCGCGTCTCGGACGTGTCACGGCCCGTTGACGCCCCGCTCTGTGACATGGATCATCCGGGCATGTCCGGTGGCTTCAGCACGGGAACGCTCACCGGTGCGGAC
>Ga0164243_10014947_pt1 | contig 10766 bp, 8 predicted proteins | sample OricompcompostOP_FD_108781 | JGI IMG/M metagenome (GOLD analysis project Ga0164243, IMG submission 108781) | Organic Plus compost microbial communities from Emeryville, California, USA - Original compost - Organic plus compost (OP) | ecosystem: Engineered > Solid waste > Mixed feedstock >...
CGAGAACGAGCCTCCAGGCGAGTTCTCGCAAGGCTTCAAGGGCTCTGCCCGCAGAAGCCCCGCGAGAACGAGCCTCCAGGCGAGTTCTCGCAAGGCTTCAAGGGCTCTGCCCGCAGAAGCCCCTTGACTTCAAGCCCACTTCAACTCGTAGGCTGCTCCGCATGCTCCCCGCGACCCTCTTCGAAGCCCTTGCACGTCAGCACCGGCAGACGCGGGTAGCGTGGGTAGGCGGGGTCCTCGCGCGAGCGCATGCAGAGCGAGAAGACAGAGCCGCGCGTGTTCCGCACCACTCTCTGGTGGCGGCACGCCGCGCACAGCCCGACAGCCGAAGCTGCTCCCATCGGCGCCACTATACTTTTTGAAGCTTGACCACGTTCCGTCGACTCCTCGGATTCCTCTCCCCCTACAAGCGGGGTGTCATCGTCTCATTCGCGCTCGCCGCGGCGGCGATGGTGGCGACCGTCGCGATCCCGTGGCTGACCGGCGAGGCGATCGACGCCACGCGCGACGGCGACCAGTCGCAGCTGATCTGGCTGGCGGTCGCGGTCGCCGGCGCGGGACTGCTGCGGCTCGCCTTCAGCGTCGGCCGCCGGCTCGTCGCCGGCAACGTCTCGCTCGGGGTCGAGTACGACCTGCGCGCCCGCCTCTACGGCCACCTGCAGAAGCTCGAGCTCGGCTTCTTCGACCACCAGCAGACCGGCCAGCTGATGTCGCGCGTGACCGTCGACCTGCAGGCGGTCCGCTTCTTCCTCGGCTACGGCCTGATCTTCATCGGGCAGGCGCTCTTCACGATCGTGCTGGCCGCGATCGCGATGTTCGCGCTGCGCCCCGAGCTGGCGCTGATCGCGCTGGCGCCGGTCCCGTTCGTCGTCGCGATCGCCTTCCGCTTCGGCCGCCGCTCGCGGCCGGCCAACCAGGAGGTCCAGCAGCGCGTCGCCGAGCTGACCGCCGAGGCCGAGGAGAACGTCTCCGGCGTGCGCGTCGTGAAGGCCTTCGCGCGCGAGCCGCGCCAGCTCGAGCGCTTCGACCACCGCGTCACGCGCGTCTTCGAGCAGTCGATGGTCGCCACCCGCCTGCAGGCCTTCTACGCCCCCTTCATCGGCTTCCTGCCGAACCTCGGCCTCGCCGCGATCCTCTTCGTCGGCGGCCGCGAGGTGATCGGCGGCACGATCACCGTCGGCGAGTTCACCGCCTTCTACGCCTACCTGCTGATGCTGATCTCGCCGATGCGGATGCTCGGCTACATGCTCGGCAGCGCCCAGCGCGCGACCGCCTCCGGCGCGCGCATCTTCCAGCTGCTCGACCGCGCGCCCGCGATGACCGTCCGCGAGGGCGCGCCGCCGCTGCCGCCCGGCCGCGGCCGCGTCGAGCTGCGCGACGTCTCGCTCACCTTCGAGGGCAGCACGCAGCCGGCGCTGGCCGGGATCGACCTGACCGTCGAGGGCGGCTCGACCGTCGCGCTCGTCGGGCCGACCGGCTCGGGCAAGACGGCGCTCGTCTCGCTCCTCCCCCGCCTCTACGACGTCACGACCGGCGCGGTCCTGATCGACGGCGCCGACGTCCGCGACGTCGACCCCGGCGCGCTGCGGCGCGAGCTGGCGATCGTCAACGACGACCCCTTCCTCTTCTCCGCGACCGTCCACGACAACATCGCCTACGCCCGTCCGGACGCGAGCCGCGAGGAGGTCGAGACGGCCGCCCGCCGCGCCCAGGCGGCCGGCTTCATCGCGGAGCTGCCGCACGGCTACGACACGCTGATCGGCGAGCGCGGCCTGACGCTCTCCGGCGGCCAGCGGCAGCGGATCGCGATCGCCCGCGCGCTGCTCGCCAACCCCCGCGTCCTCGTGCTCGACGACGCCACGTCCGCCGTCGACGCCTCGACCGAGCAGGAGATCAAGGAGGCGCTGCGCGAGGTGATGGCCGGCCGCACCACCTTCGTGATCGCCCACCGCCTCTCGACGATCGCGCTCGCCGACGAGGTCGTCGTGCTCGACCGCGGCCGCATCGTCGCGCGCGGCACGCACGAGCAGCTGGTCGACAGCGACGAGTTCTACGCCGAGATCGCCGCCAAGGGCCTGCCCGACCGGATAGCCCACGACGAGCAGCGCGAGGTGGCGGGCCTGTGAGCGCGAGATCGTCGCCGAGAGGCTCGGATCCCGGGCGCGAGCTCGGCAGAGGCTCGCTCGCGCGCGAGTCCGGCGGCGGTGTCGACGCCCGCCGCTACGCCGAGGGCGCCTCGGCGCTGGCGACCGGCGCGATCGGGCCGGAGACGACCGCCGGCAGCGAGGCCGCCCGGCTCGCCGACCTGCGCCGCCGCCTGCGCCAGACCTCCGGCCGCGGCAGACGGCTGCGCGGCCTGCTGGTGCTGCTGCGGCCCTACCGCACCCGCGTGATCCTGATGTTCGCCGCGCTGATCGCCGCGACCGGCGCCGCGCTCGCGCCCGCCCCGCTGGCCAAGCTCGCGATCGACGAGGGGATCAAGAACAGAGACGTCGGCCAGCTCGACCTGATCGTCGTCGCCTTCATCGTCTCCGCGCTCGTCTACTGGGGCGCGACCTACCTGCAGACGTACATGACCGGCTGGGTCGGCCAGCGGGCGCTGCAGGACCTGCGCATCCAGCTCTTCCAGCATCTGCAGTCGCTGTCGCTCGGCTTCTACTCGCGCAACCGCGCCGGCGTCGTGATCTCGCGCCTGACCAACGACGTGCAGGCGCTCGACCAGCTCGTCACCGACGGCGTCACGACGCTCTTCCAGTCGACGCTGATGCTGCTCGGCGTGATCGTCACGCTGCTCGTCTTCGACGCCGAGCTGGCGATGTGGACCTTCCTCGCGATCCCGCTGCTGGCGCTCGGCGCGCTCGCCTTCCGGATCGCCTCCGCCGACGCCTTCCGCCGCACGCGCGAGCGGATCGCGGCGATCACCGGCTACCTGCAGGAGACGCTGTCGGGGATCCGCGTCGTGCGCAGCTTCGGTCAGGAGCGCCGGCACCTCGACCGCTTCGCCGAGCTGAACGAGGCCAACCGGCAGGCGAACATGACGACCGTCTACCTCAACGCCGCCTACTTCCCCGCCGTCGAGCTGCTGTCGGCGCTGGTGACGACGGTGATCCTCGTGATCGGCGGCATCGAGGTGATCAACGGCAACACCTCGACCGGCGTCGTCTTCGGCTTCGTCGCCGCGCTCAACAACTTCTTCGACCCGATCCAGCAGCTCTCCCAGCTCTACACCACCTACCAGTCCGGGATGGCCGCGCTCGACAAGATCTTCGAGCTGCTCGACGAGGAGCCGGAGCTGCGCGACAAGCCCGGCGCGCCCGAGCTGCCGCGCATCAGAGGCGAGCTGGTCTTCGACGGCGTCGGCTTCAGATACGACGACGGCGCCTGGGCGCTGCGTGGGATCGACCTGCGCGTGCCGCCGGGCCAGACGGTCGCGCTCGTCGGCGAGACCGGCGCCGGCAAGTCGACCTTCGCCAAGCTCGTCGCGCGCTTCTACGACCCGACCGAGGGCGCCGTCAGGATCGACGGCCACGACCTGCGCGACGTCACCGCCCAGTCGCTGCGCGAGCAGCTGGGGATCGTCCCGCAGGAGGGCTTCCTCTTCAGCGGCACGATCGCCGACAACATCGCCTTCGGCCGGCCGGACGCGAGCCGCGAGGAGATCGAGGCGGCCGCCCACGCCGTCGGCGCCGACCTGTTCGTCGCCCAGCTCGAGCACGGCTACGAGACCGAGGTCGGCGAGCGCGGCGCGCAGCTGTCGGCCGGCCAGCGGCAGCTGATCGCCTTCGCCCGCGCGCTGATCGCCGACCCGCGCATCCTCGTGCTCGACGAGGCGACCTCGAACGTCGACATCCACACCGAGGCGCGCATCGAGCAGGGGCTGCGGCGGCTGCTCGCCGGCCGCACGGCGGTCGTGATCGCCCACCGCCTCTCGACGATCCGCCATGCCGGCCTGATCGTCGTGCTGGAGCACGGCAGGGTCGTCGAGCAGGGCAGCCACGAGGAGCTGATCGCGGCCGAGGGCCGCTACTGGTCCCTGTATCGCGCCTGGGCGTCACAAGCGGCCTGAGCCGGCGTAGCGCGCGCCCCGAGTGGGCAAGCCCATCCCTACGCGGCCGTCTCGTGTTCGCGGTCGCGATGCGAGAGGAGCGCACGATGCCCGACACCAACAGAGGCGTCGTCTACATGGGACCTGGCACCGTCGAGGTGCAGGAGACGCCGTTCCCAACGTTCGAGCTCAGAGACGGTCCGGGTGTTCATCCCGACAGCGTCGGACGCCAGTGCCAGCACGGGGTGATCCTCAGAATCGTCTCGACCAACATCTGCGGCAGCGACCAGCACATGGTCCGCGGCCGCACGACCGCGCCGAGAGGGCTCGTGCTCGGTCACGAGATCACCGGCGAGGTGATCGAGACCGGGCGCGACGTCGAGTTCATCAGAAGAGGCGATCTCGTCTCGACGCCGTTCAACATCGCGTGCGGTCGCTGCCGGAACTGCAAGGAGCGCAAGACCGGCATCTGCCTCAACACCAACCCGGCGCGCGCCGGCGCCGCGTACGGCTACGTCGACATGGGCGGCTGGCCCGGCGGCCAGGCCCGCTACGTGATGGTCCCGTACGCCGACTTCAACCTGCTCAGATTCCGCGACAAGGAGCAGGCGATGGAGAAGATCCTCGACCTGACGATGCTGTCGGACATCTTCCCCACCGGCTACCACGGGGCGCTGACCGCCGGCACGACGACCGGCTCGACCGTCTACATCGCCGGCGCGGGCCCTGTCGGGCTCGCGGCCGCGCACGCGGCGCAGCTGCTCGGCGCCGCGGTCGTGATCGTCGGCGACCTGATCCCGGAGCGGCTGGAGCAGGCGCGCAGCTTCGGCTGCGAGACGATCGACGTCTCCAAGGGCGACCCCGGCGACCAGATCGCCGAGCTGCTCGGGACGCCGGAGGTCGACTGCGGCGTCGACGCGGTCGGCTTCGAGGCACGCGGCCACGGCGAGCACGCGGGCGAGGAGGCGCCGGCCACGGTGCTCAACTCGCTGATGACGATCACGCGCGCCGGCGGCGCGCTCGGCATCCCCGGCCTCTACGTGACCGGTGACCCGGGCGCCCACGACGAGGCGGCGAAGGTCGGCTCGCTGTCGATCCGGATCGGCCTCGGCTGGGCCAAGTCGCACGTCTTCACCACCGGCCAGTGCCCGGTGATGAGATACAACCGCGAGCTGATGGAGGCGATCCTGCAGGACCGCTGCCAGATCGCCAGAGCGGTCAACGCGACCGTCATCACGCTCGACGACGCGCCGCAGGGCTACCGCGACTTCGACAGAGGGGCGGCGCGCAAGTACGTGCTCGACCCGCACGGGACGGTCGCGGCGGCGACCGCCTAATCGCGCTCTGGCGGGAGATCGTCCGCGCCGCCCAGCGCGGCGATCTCCCGCTCCAGCTGCTCGACGCGGGCGACGACCCAGTCCAGGCGCGGGTCGCGCGCGCCGAGCGTGCGCTGGGCGCCCATCGCGTAGGCGTACTCCATCGAGTGCAGCAGTCTGCGCAGCTCCGCGCGGAGCTCCTCGACGCGGTCCATCCCACGAGCGTACCCCTCCCGGTGTAGCGTTCCGCACGTGGGACGGGACCAGTTCACGCTGCTGGCCGGCACGCCGCCGGAGGAGGTGCGGGAGCTGCTCTCGCACGGGCGGCGGCGCAGCTTCTCCGCCGGCGAGGTCGTCTTCCACGCCGGCGACCCGGCCGACTGCGTCCACTTCGTCCGCGCCGGCCGCTTCGCGGTGCGGATCACGACCGAGTTCGGCGACGTCGCGACGCTCAACGTCGTCGGCCCCGGCGACGCCTTCGGCGAGCTGGCGCTGCTGACGCCCGACGCGCCCCGCAGCGCGACCGTCGCGGCGCTGGAGAGAGGCGAGACGCTGTCGGTCCACGAGATCGACTTCCGCCGCCTGCGCGCCGCCCGCCCGCAGACCGACGCGCTGCTGACGCAGCTGCTGGCGGCGCGCGTGCGGCGGCTCTCCGAGCAGCTCGTCGACGCGCTCTACCTGCCGGCCGAGACGCGCGTGCGGCGGCGGCTGCTCGACGTCGCGCGCGCCTACGCGGGCGACGGCGGCGACGGCGGCGGCGCGCCCGACGGCGCGCGCGTGCCGCTGACGCAGGAGGAGCTCGCCTCGCTCGCCGGCACCTCGCGCGCGACCGTCAACAAGGTGCTGCGCGAGGAGCAGGAGCAGGGCGCGCTCGAGCTCGGCCGCGGCAGCACGACGGTGCGCGACGCGGCTGCGCTGGAGCGGCGGGCGCGCGGCTTCGGCTAGCGGCGGGGCGCTCTGCCGGGCCAGCGGCGGCGTGCTCTGCCGGGCCAGCGGCGGCGCGCGCTGCCGGACTAGCGGCGGCGCGCTCTCCTCGGCGGCGCGAGGAACCGTCTGCCGGCGTCGACCAGCACGGTCCGGCGCAGCGCGAAGGCGGTCACGGCGACCGTGCCGCGGCGGACGGCGACGAACGTGCCCGGTCTGGGGTCGCGCGGGCAGCGGTCGACGATCGTCCAGCGCGTGCCGCGGACGATCGCGGCGCCGTATCTGCCCTGCGTGCGGATCGCGCCGTCGGCGTTGACGTCGATGCGGCGGCCGCGACGGCCCTTGCGCCCGCGCTTGCGCTTCCCGGCCGCCTGCGCGCGCGGTCGCGCGGCGTGCGGGCTGGTCGCGCGCGGGCGGGTCGCCGCGCAGCGGGAGAGCGGCCCGGACAGCAGCAGGTTGCCGGGCAGCTGGCCGCGCTCGACCGCCGCCCGCTGGTCGACGACGAAGCGCCCGCCGCCGACGATCGCGCTGGCGCGGCGGCCGGCGGCCGTCGTCGCGAACTGCAGCGAGACGCGGCCGCGGCGGGCGTCGAGCTCGCTGCCGAGCGGGATGTTGGAGACGCTCGTCAGGGCGACGAAGCGCCGTCTCCCCTTCAGCCGGATCAGGATCGTGCCGGAGACCGGCGCGGCGACGGTGCTGCGACGGCGGACCGGCGGCGCGACGCCCGGCGGGACCGCTCTCGGCGGCGTCTGCGTCGTCGTCGGGGGCGGCGTCGGCGGCGTGAAGGCCGTGATCGCGCGCACGCGGTGGTTGAAGGAGTCGGCGATCCTCAGCCGCGCGCCGTCGCCGGCGACCGCGCGCGGGTTCGACAGCCGCGCCAGCAGCGGATCGCCGCCGTCGCCGGCGAAGCCGAGCGCGCCCGTGCCGGCGACGGTCGAGATCGTGCCGTCGGCGGCGACGAGGCGGATCCGCTCGTTGCCAGTGTCGGCGATCGCGATCGATCCGTCGTCGCGCACCGCGATCCCCTCCGGCGCGCTCAGCGCCGCCTGCGTCGCGGGGCCGCCGTCGCCGCTGAACGACGCCGCCGCGCCCGAGCCGGCGACGGTCGAGATCGTGCCGTCGGCGCCGACGCGGCGGATGCGGTCGTTGCCGGTGTCGGCGATCAGGTAGCCGCCGCCGGCGAGCGGCACGACGCGCGAGGGCGCGCTCAGCTGCGCGCCGGTCGCCGGCCCGCCGTCGCCGAGGCCGTTCCCGCCGCCGCCGGCGACCGTGAACAGTCTCGTCCCGCCGGGCAGCACGCGGGCGATCCGGTCGTTGCCGGTGTCGGCGATCAGGAAGCCGCCGTCGGGCAGCGGCGCGACGTCGCGCGGGGCGTTGAGGCTGACGGTCGTCGCCGCGTCGTTGGAGCCGAAGCCCTGGATCCCGTTGCCGGCGACGGTCGTGATCACCGTGCCGGTGCCGGCTCCGGTCGGCGCCGGCCCGACGCGGCGGATGCGGTGGTTGCCGGTGTCGGCGATCAGGATCGAGCCGTCGCCGGCGAGCGCGACGCCGCGCGGCTGGTTGAGGCGGACGCTCGGGTCGGTCGGCGGGACGAGGTTCCCGGCGAACGGCTCGGTCGTGCCGCAGCAGGGACCGGCGCCGGCGACCGTCGCGATCAAGCCGGCGGCGTCGACGCGGCGGATGCGGTTGTTGGAGGTGTCGGCGATCAGGTAGCCCTCCCCGCCGGGGAACGGCGCCAGCGCCGAGGGCGAGGTCAGCAGCGCCGCGACGGCGAGGCCGCCGTCGCCCCCGAAGCCGCCGTCGCCGCTGCCGGCGACGGTGTCGATGCGCTCGGCGGCGCCGGCGGCCGGCGCCGCGGCGCCGGCGCTCAGCGCGAGCGCGACGGCGGCGAGCGCGGCGACGCGGGTGCGATGGAGGCGATTCCGGCGGGTCACGGGTCCAGATCCTGGCGCTGCGCGCCCGCGAGCACTGTCGCAGACCGCGCACGCGCTGTGTCGAATGCGCGACACTGCGCCGATGCTCAGCCGGCCGGTGCGTGCGCTGATCGTGGGGCTGCTGGCGGCCGCGCTCGCCGGCGGCCTGGCGTGGTCGGGCGCGCTCGGGCAGCTCGAGTCGGCCTCCGTCGACGAGCGCTTCCGCGTCCGCGGGGCGCACGATCCGCCCGCCGGCGTCACGATCGTCGAGATCGACGACCCGGACATCCGGGCGCTCGGCCCCTTCCCCTTCCCGCGCCGGCTGCACGCGCGCGCGATCGACAGGCTGCTGGCGGCCGGCGCCCGCGCCGTCGCCTACGACGTCCAGTTCACCGAGCCGTCCGCCGACCCGCGCGACGACGACGCGCTCGTCCGCGCCGCGGCCGACCCGCGCGTCGTGCTCGGCAGCGCCGAGATCGCGCGCGGCAGAGCGGCGATCATGCCGCGCCTGCGCCGCGCCGGTGCGCGCGTCGGCCTCGCCTTCTTCCCGGTCGACGCCGACGGCACCTGGCGCCGCTTCGCCGGCTCGCTGCACGGCATCCCGCACATGAGCGCGCTCGCCGCCGGCGGCTCGCCGCGCGCGCCGGAGCGGCCGATCGACTTCGCCGGCCCGCAGGACACGTTCGCGCGCCTCTCCTTCGCCGATCTGCTCGACGGCCGCTTCGACCGCGGGCTGGTGCGCGGCCGGATCGTCGTCGTCGGCGCCACCGCGCCCTCGCTGCAGGACTTCCACCCGACACCGTTCGGCGGCGAGATGAGCGGCGTCGAGATCAACGCGAACGCGATCCAGACGATCCTCGACGGCTATCCGCTCGACGACGCGCCGCCGCCGGTCGCGGTGCTGCTGGTGCTCGCCTGCGGCCTGCTGGCGCCGCTGGCGACCGTGCTGCCGGGCTCGCCGGCACGGGCGCTGACGCGCGCGCTGGCGGCTGGCGGGCTCGGCGTCGTCGCGCTCTTGGGCGGCGCGCAGCTGGCGTTCGGCGGCGGCACGATCGTGCCCGTCGCGGCGCCGCTGCTGGCGCTGCTGTTCGGCACCGTCGGCGCCGTCGCGCTGACGTACGCCGTCGAGCTGCGGGCGCAGCGGCGGCTGCGGCTCGAGCTGGAGCGGTTCGTCGCGCCGGCGGTCGCGACCGAGCTGCTGGCGCGCGACCAGCCGCTGGAGAGCCGCAAGGTCGTCGCGACGGTGCTGTTCTGCGACCTGCGCGGCTTCACGACGCTGTCGGAGCGGCTCGGCGCCGAGCGCACGATCGCGCTGCTCAACCGCTATCTGGGGCTGGTGACGGCGACGGTGCTCGACCACGGCGGGACGGTCGTCTCCTACCAGGGCGACGGCGTGATGGCCGTCTTCGGCGCGCCGCTGGCGCAGGAGGATCACGCGGCTCGCGCGCTCGCGGCGGCCGTCGCGCTGGTCGACGAGGCGCTGCCGGCGCTCAACCGCTGGGCGTCGTCGCGCGGGCTGCTGGAGGACGACGTGCCGCTGGGGATCGGCGTCGGCCTCAACAGCGGGGAGCTGATGGCGGGGGTGATCGGCTCCGAGCGGCGGGTCGAGTACGCCGCGATCGGCGACGTGACGAACGTCGCGGCGCGCCTGCAGGCGCTCGGGCGCGAGCTGGCGCTGGAGCCGCCGGCGCGGCTGTTCGTCGCGGAGGCGACGATCGAGGCGCTCGGCGGCGCGGAGGCCGCCGAGCGCCTGGAGCGGCACGGCGAGGTGGCGTTGAAGGGCCGGCGCGAGCCGGTCGCGGTCTGGGTCGGGCGCTAGCTCAGGAGAGTCTCGGCGTGCAGATCGCGTAGGCGCGCAGGATCCGGTTGACGCCGCTGCTGTTGCGACCGGAGACGGTCCAGCCGGTCATCGTGTCGGTCCCGCCGGTCGCCGGCGAGGGCACCGAGGCGGTCACCTTCGCGTCGAGCTCGGTGGTCGTGTTGAGGCCGATCTGGAACCAGCCGCCACCGCCGCCGATCGCGCGCTCGTCGGGGTTGCAGGAGGCGGTGACCGTGGTGCTGCCGTCGGCGCCCGAGATCTGCGCGCTGGCGGCGAAGACGGTGCGGACCGAGCCGGCCATGTAGGCGGAGGGCTCACGGCCGCCGAGCCGCTTCGCGTCGTCGGCGCTTCTCGCCGTCTCGGCCGTTCTGGCCGTCTCGGCGGTTCTGGCGCTGTCGGCGCTGGTCGCGTGGTCGGCCTCCTTGGCGCGGTCGGCCGACTTCGCCAGCTCGGCGAAGCTGGCCAGCTTCGCGACCGGCACGACGCCGAGCCGCGCCTCGTTGATCTGCACGCCGGTCAGCGAGTTCGGCTTGACGCGGTTGCCCGGCAGGCTGCCCTGCTTGACGGACGCGCCGCTGACGCGCGGCGCGGCGTCGGCGACCGCTGCAGCGCTCGCGAACGCGGTGGCGGCGACGGCGGCGGCGAGGGCGGGGCGGGTGACGGCGATGGAGCGCATGACGAGTCCTCCTGGATTCCGGTGGCGGGCCCGGTGCCCGCCGTTTCGATGGATCCAAGACTGCTCCGCCGCG
>Ga0164243_10014948_pt1 | contig 10766 bp, 6 predicted proteins | sample OricompcompostOP_FD_108781 | JGI IMG/M metagenome (GOLD analysis project Ga0164243, IMG submission 108781) | Organic Plus compost microbial communities from Emeryville, California, USA - Original compost - Organic plus compost (OP) | ecosystem: Engineered > Solid waste > Mixed feedstock >...
GCGCACGCCGCAGATCCAGACGTGGTCGCCGGGTCCAAGCTGGTGCACATCGAAGCCGGTGCCGACGTGCGGAACGAGCGCGCTGCTGCGTCCTGTGAAATGCTGTTCGGCCAGAGCCATGTCCTCCGCGGTGGTCAGCTTGCCGTTGGCCGCCGAGCCCTCGACGACCATCACCCTAAGATTTGCCCATTCGGCGATGGAGGCATCGTCCGTGAACCGGCTTTCGCCCGTCGCGGCAGCCCGGCGGTGTGCGTCGAGGATCGCAGCGTACACGAATCCCTGCGGCGTCTGCGCCCGCCACAACTGATTGCGTGAAACCGTGGCTTCGATGCGGCCTTCATTATCTACGCGCTTGAGCGTATCCGCTTCAGCGATCGCCGCTATGGCGCCGACCGCCCCACCTTCCAGCGCATCGATCACGCGGTCGATGGTCGCCGCGTCGACGAACGGCCGCGCCGCGTCGTGAATCAATACGAGATCAGGAGCGAAGTCGTTCAGCGCCTCGAGCCCAGCCAGCACCGACTGCTGGCGTTCCTCGCCGCCTTCCACCGGAGCCACGAGCCCGGCTTCCGCATCCCGGATGGCCTCGCGGTAAAAGTCGGTGTCCTCGGGGTGAATCACGGCCGCGACAGTGCCGACCCGCGAATGTCCGAGGAACACGTCAATTGATCGCCGCAGCACCGGAGTACCGCCCAGGGCCACGTACTGCTTTGGGGGGCCCTCCGAACCGCCGGCTCGGCGCCCGCGCCCTGCCGCCACAATAAGCGCTGCAACCTTCACGTGAGCCCGGCCTTTCCCGCTCGAATTTTTGCACAATTTACAGGCCTTCATAGCGACGGCCCGCTCTTTCGGCAATTTAGCTGCAACAGCGTTTCTGACGCACTTGCGAAATGGCGGCCGCTGACTTAATCTGCCCAAAGTCAAGGCATCATATGTTCATGCCCAAAAACTAGGCCAATAACCATGAGCCCGACCCCCGCCGGACCCTTCAATCTCGGCCGGCATAAATTAGAGAACGCTGTGCTCCTGGCTCCCATGTCGGGTGTCACGGACCTGCCATTTCGTCGCCTGGCCCATCAGTTGGGCGCCGGCTGGGTCGTGTCCGAGATGATCGCGAGCTCCGAGCTGGTCGCCCAGCGCCGCGATGTTCTGCGCCGCGCCACCGGCACCGAGCTCTCCCCGTTTGTCATCCAACTCGCCGGACGCGAAGCCCGCTGGATGTCGGAAGGCGCGCGAATCGCGCAGGACCTCGGCGCCGACATCATCGACATCAACATGGGCTGCCCGGCCCGCGAGGTGACGGGCAAGCTCTCGGGCAGCGCGTTGATGCGCGACCCCAAGCACGCCCTAAGCCTCATAGAGGCTGTCGTATCCGCAGTTGACGTTCCGGTCACGCTGAAGATGCGTTTGGGCTGGGACCACAACATGCTCAACGCCCCGGAGCTGGCGCGCATGGCCGAAGCCGCCGGCGTCCAGCTCATCACCGTACACGGCCGCACCCGCTGCCAGTTTTTCAAGGGCTGCGCCGACTGGGCGAGCGTCGCCAAGGTCAAGGCTGCCGTCGGCATCCCAGTCATCGTCAACGGGGACATCACTACTGTCGACGAAGCAATGACCGCGCTTGAGCAATCGGGCGCCGACGGCGTCATGATAGGGCGCGGCAGCTATGGCGCGCCGTGGCTACCTGGCCGCATCGCCAAGAGCCTCGCCGCCGGCCGTGATGTCGGCGCCCCGCCGATCGCAGAGCAGAAGCGCATCGCACGCGAGCACATCGCCGCGATGCTGAGCCATTACGGCGAGTTCTTGGGCCTGCGCAACGCCCGCAAGCACATCGGCTGGTACCTGGAGACGAGCGGGCTTGCGGCTTCGGACCTCAAAACCTGGAGGCGGCGCCTGTGCACCGATGAAAATCCCGCACGCGTGCTGGCCGGGCTCGCCGAATTCTACGACTGCGCCAACGAGGTCGCGGCATGACCGGCAAACCCATCAAGAACAAGTCCGCCGCAAGCCGGCTCAAGCCTTTGAAAGAGAGCGATCCCGCGACGCCCGCCGAAACGCCGGCGCACGAAGCAAACCCCGCTGGCGCACCGCTCGCCGATGAGCCCCCGCGCGCTGCTGCGACGCCGAGCCTGGCTCGTCCGCCGTTCACCTTCGCTCCGGATCACCGAATCCCGCGCCGGCCGCCGCCCACACTGAAGGCCGGCGGCGCCGAGGGCCGAGGCCGCGTGGAGATCACTCACGAGTCGCTGCTCGCGGCGCTGCCCCACCCGATCATCGTCCTCGACCATGACAACAAGTTCATTTTCGCCAACGCCGCCGCCGAGGTCTTCTTCTCGACCTCGGAAGCGATGCTGCGTCGCGTTCGCCTCGATGAGATCCTGGGATTCGGTTGCCCGCTGCTGGCCCTCGCCGAGCAGGTCCGCGCGACTGGCTCGACGCTCAACGAATACGAGGTCGAGGTCGTAGCCCCGCGCTTTTCCGGACCCAAACTGGTCGACGTCTACGGCGGCCCCATTGCCGAGCTTCCCGACGCCGTCGTGCTCATGCTGCAGCAACGATCGATGGCCCACATGATCGAGCGCCAGCTCACCCACCGTGCGGCCGCCCGCTCGGTGTCGGGGATGGCCGCCGTTCTGGCGCACGAGATCAAGAACCCGCTGTCGGGCATCCGCGGCGCGGCCCAGCTTCTCGAGCAAAACCTGTCGGACGACGATCGCGTCCTGAGCCAGCTCATCTGCAGTGAGACCGACCGCATCCGCAAGCTGGTCGACCGCATGGAGGTGTTCGGCGACGAGCGGCCCATCGCCAAGGAGCCAATCAACATCCACGACGTGCTCGATCACGTGCGCCGGCTGTCCGAGAACGGTTTCGCCAAGGGCATCACCTTCGTCGAGGACTACGACCCGTCGCTGCCGCCCGTGCCCGGCAAGCGCGATACCCTGATCCAGGCACTCTTGAACCTCGTCAAGAACGCGGCGGAAGCGATCCAGGATCAGCGCGACGGCCGCATCGCCATCCAGACCGCCTATCGGCCCGGCGTACGCCTCTCGGTCCCCGGTAGCGAGACGCGCGTCGCCCTGCCCTTGATGATCCAGATCGAGGACAACGGCCCCGGCGTTCCCGAGTACCTGAAGCCGCACCTGTTCGACCCATTCGTGACGACCAAAGCCAACGGCACCGGCCTCGGTCTGGCTCTCGTCGCCAAGATCATCGGCGACCATGGCGGCGTCATCGAGTGCGATAGCGAGCCCCAGCGCACCATCTTCCGCATCCTTCTGCCGACCCACGACCAGCCCACACCACGCATGTCTGGCTGACGCACCAGAGAAAGGCACCGCATGGCCCGAGGCACGATCCTCATCGCAGACGACGACACGGCAATCCGCACGGTCTTGAACCAGGCCCTGGCCCGTGCCGGCTACGCTCCGCGAGCAACCGGCAATGCCGCCACGCTATGGCGCTGGGTGTCGCAAGGAGAGGGCGACGTCGTCATCACCGATGTCGTCATGCCCGACGAGAACGCCTTCGACCTGATCCCGCGCATGAAGAAGGTGCGGCCCGATCTGCCAGTCATCGTCATGAGCGCGCAGAACACGCTGATGACGGCGCTGACCGCCGCCGAGAAGGGCGCATTTGAGTACTTGCCCAAACCCTTCGACATCAACGAGGTCGTCGCCATTGTGGGCCGTGCCCTGCACGAGCCCTCGCGCAAGCCGGTCCGCACCATCAACTCTGAAAGCGAAGGCGATGAGCTGCCTCTGATCGGCCGCTCCCCGGCCATGCAGGAGATCTACCGCGTGCTTGCGCGGCTCACCCAAACCGACCTCACCGTGATGATCACCGGCGAGAGCGGCACCGGCAAGGAGCTCGTCGCCCGCGTGCTGCACGATTTCGGCAAGCGCCGCCAAGGCCCCTTCGTCGCCCTAAACATGGCCGCCATTCCGCGCGAGCTCATCGAAAGCGAGCTATTCGGCCACGAGAAGGGCGCCTTCACCGGCGCCCAGATGCGCACCCAGGGCCGCTTCGAACAGGCAGAGGGCGGCACGCTGTTCCTCGACGAGATCGGCGACATGCCGCTCGAGGCCCAGACCCGCCTCCTGCGCGTCCTGCAGCAGGGCGAGTACACAACCGTCGGCGGGCGCACACCGATCCGCACCAACGTCCGCATCATCGCCGCCACGCACCGCGACTTGCGCACCCAGATCCAGCAGGGCCTCTTCCGCGAGGATCTCTACTACCGCCTCAACGTCGTGCCACTACGCATCCCGCCGCTGCGCGAGCGCGTCGAGGACATCGGTGACCTCGTCCGCCACTTCCTGCGCCAGGCAGCCCGCGAGGGCCTCGGCCAGCGCGCCATCGAGAGCGGCGCCATCGAGCGCCTGCGCCAGCACCCCTGGCCCGGCAACGTCCGCGAGCTGGAAAACTTCGTGCGCCGCCTCGTTGCCCTCTACACGCAGGACACGCTGACCGCTGAGATCATCGACCAGGAGCTGGCAACCGCCCTGCCGCAGTCCACCGGCGACGGCGAAGCTCCCGCTAGCTTGGGCGAGCTCACCGAGCGTTACCTGCACAGCTACTTCTCCGGCTTCGCCGGGGACTTGCCGCCGCCGGGGCTCTACGACCGAGTCATCCGCGAGGTCGAGCGGCCGCTTCTCTCGGCCGCCCTGGCCGCCACGCGCGGCAACCAGATCCGCGCCGCCGAGCTCCTGGGCCTCAACCGCAACACGCTCCGTACACGCATAAAAACGCTCGATATCAAGGTGTTCCGCTCACCGCAGCCGTGATGCCCGTGGGCGGGTTTCTGGGAACCCGCCCGGGACGAATAAATTTTCGTCGCACACGGCCCGTTTCCTGCCACACTTGTTGCGTGGATACTGCTGTCGAGAATACATCAGTCGCGAGAATGTCACAGTTCTGCGTCTGTATGTGACTGCCTCGCGCCAGTGTTGCGCCAACTCGGCAGTATGAACAGCGTGCTACGGCGTGTCGGACAGGACGCCGGAACAGCTCCGTTGCGGGAAACGAGACGTAATGCGCCCAACTTTCGAAAAGCTCCGGACGCGTCCGTTCGCTGCCTTCAGCGGGCTCCGCAAGCATCTGCACAAGGCCGCCTCGAGGGCGGCGCTGGCGCTCGGCCACGTCGGCGACGACGAGCAGCCGGGGCTTGATCCTGGCAAGCTGATGGTCCGGGTCGGGCTCATCACCGTCGTCCTGTCGATGATCTCGGCGCTCTTGACCTTCCTAATTCTCACGGGTCTCACGCCCATCGTGCCGCGGCCCGAGGTCGTGATTACCGTGCTCTTCGTCAATCTCTGCCTGATCCTGGCGATGACCGGCATCGTCCTCTATCAGATCATGGGGCTCCTCAAGGCTTGGCGTGAGAAGATCCCCGGCGCCCGGCTGCACATCCGCATCGTCGGCCTGTTCTCCCTCATAGCGGCGTTGCCGGCGATCCTCCTGGCGCTAGCCGCCACCGTGAGCTTCGCCCGCTCCCTCGACAACTGGTTCTCCGACCGCGTCCGCTCGATCATCGAGAACTCCGTCGACGTCGCCCGCACCTACGTCGAGGAGCACAGCCAAGTCATCCGCACCGACATCGTCAACATGGCGCGCGACCTCAACGACTCCGTATCGGAGATCGCCCAAGATCCGCAGCGCATGAAGCAGATCATCCTGTCGCAAGCAGCGCTGCGCGATCTGCCGTCGGCCTTCATCATCAACACGACCGGCCAGCGCGAGATTACCGCCCTCGAAGACCGCGAGCTGCCATTCACGCTGCCCACGCAAGCCGCCATCAGCGAGGCCAACGCCGGCCAGATCCCTCTGTCGGTGTCGATGCGCGATCACCGCATCTCAGCGATCGTCAAGCTCGACGCCTTCCCCAACAAATACCTCTACGTCAGCCGCGGCATCAGCCCTGCCGTCCTGCGCCACCTCGACCGCACCGAGAGCAACGCCGCCGAGTACACCGCCCTGCGCCGCGCCCGGGGCGGCCTCAAGTGGGCGCATGGCCTCATGTACCTCACGATCTCGATGACGGCGCTGCTCGCCGCCATCTGGGCCGGCATGTGGTTCGCCGGCCGCTTCGTCGCCCCGATCCGCCGCCTCATCGCCGCTGCCCAGGAAGTCTCAACTGGCAACCTGCAGGTGGCGCTGCCTGAGAAGCGCGGCGAAGGCGACCTGCGCCGCCTGTCGCAGACCTTCAACACCATGACCCGAGAGCTGAAGCACCAGCGCGACGCCCTCGTCAGCGCCAACAATCAGCTCGAGGTCCGCCGCCGCTTCATGGAGGCTGTGCTGTCGGGCGTCTCCGCAGGCGTCATCGGTCTCGACAGCCAGGGGCGCATTACGCTGGTCTCGCGCTCGGCTTGCGAGCTCTTGAGCGTCGAAGCCGACGACCTCATCGGCAAGCCGCTGGGTCTCGCCCTGCCGCAGCTCGCCGATGCCCTCGCCAAGTCCGAGGAGCCAAATCTCAAGCCTCGCGCCCAGGAGCAGGTTTCTGCCATCGTCGAAGGCGAGGAGCGCACCTACGCCGTCAGGATCACCCACGAGCGCGCCCGCGACGAGGATGTCGGCTCGGTCGTCACCTTCGATGACGTCACCGAGCTCGTCGCCGCCCAGCGCACCAGCGCCTGGGCTGACATCGCCCGCCGCATCGCCCACGAGATCAAGAACCCGCTGACACCGATACAACTATCCGCCGAGCGCCTGCGCCGTAAGTACGGCCAGAGCATCGAAGGCGACCGAGAGACCTTCTCGAAACTCACCGAGACCATCGAGCGCCAAGCCGGCCACATCAAGAGCATGGTCGACGAGTTCGCCGCCTTCGCGCGCATGCCGAAGCCGGAGATGAGCCCGACCGACCTCCGCGACGCCGTCCAGGAGCCGGTGCTATTGTTCCGCGAGGCGCACCCGAACCTCGACTACCCGCTCGAACTGCCCAAGACCGCCATCTCCAGCCTGCTCGACCGTCGCCTCATCTCGCAGGCTGTCACCAATCTCGTGAAGAATGCCACTGAGGCGATTGAATCGGCCGCCCAGTCCGGCGAGAAGCCTGAGGGCTGGAAGGGCCGCGTACTGACCCGCGTGCGCGCCGAGAGTGACCGCGTGCACATCGAGGTCATCGACAACGGCACCGGCCTGCCGCGCCAGAACCGCCAGCGCCTGCTGGAGCCCTACGTCACCACCAAAGGCCACAAGGGCACCGGCCTCGGCCTCGCCATGGTCCAGAAAATCACCGAGCAGCACGGCGGCACCCTCGTCCTCGAGGATGCGCCGGTGGAGCCCGGCGAAGCCTCAAGCGGCGCCATCGTCCGCATCACCCTGCCGCTCAAGACGGGCTCCGACGCGGACCCGGACGGCGGCGAATCCCCCAGTTCCAACGACCACAGCCAATTTCCGGCGACGAGCTAGCGACTTCAATTGCGATCGCGTCACCATTGCGACCCCTAAGGAGCCACAGATGCCTGCTGATATTTTGATTGTCGACGACGAAGCCGACATCCGGGAATTGATTGCCGGAATCCTCGAAGATGAGGGCCATTCCACTCGCGTCGCCCGTGACAGCGACGAAGCATTGCGCTCGATCGAGGAGCGCCGCCCCTCGCTCATCATCCTCGACATCTGGCTGCAGGGCAGCCGCCTCGACGGCCTCGAGGTGCTCTCGATCATCAAGCGCACCTACCCGGAGCTCCCCGTCGTCATCATTTCGGGCCACGGCAACATCGAGACCGCCGTCACTGCCATCAAGCGCGGCGCCTACGACTACATCGAAAAGCCGTTCAAGTCAGACCGCCTGATCCTCGTCACCCTGCGCGCGCTTGAGGCCTATCAGCTTCGCCGCGAGGTCAAGGAGCTGCGCGAGCGCTCCACCGTGTCCGTCGAGATGGTTGGCAAGTCGGTCGCCATCAACCAGCTGCGCAACCAGATCGAGAAGGTATCTCCGACCAACAGCCGCATCATGATCCGAGGCGCTTCCGGCACTGGCAAAGAGCTGTCTGCCCGCGTCATCCATTTGAAGTCGCATCGCGCCGAGGGTCCGTTCGTCGTGCTCAATGCCGCCGCCATGGCGCCGGAGCGCGTCGAGGAGGAGCTGTTCGGCACCGAAGACCGCGTCGGCGGCCCGCGCAAGGTCGGCGCCCTGGAGGAAGCCCACGGCGGCACCCTCTACATCGACGAGGTCGCCGACATGCCGCTCGAGACGCAGGGCAAGGTCCTGCGCGTCCTCGTCGAGCAGAAGTTCCTGCGCTTGGGAGGCGCCCAGAAGGTCGCCGTCGACGTGCGCATCATCTCCTCCACCAGTCGCGATCTCGAGCTCGAGATGCGCGAGGGCCGCTTCCGCGAGGATCTCTACCATCGCCTCAGCGTCGTACCGCTGCGCGTGCCGTCGCTGGCAGAACGCCGCGACGACATCCCCGAGCTCATCACCTTCTTCATCGCGCAGCTGGCGCAGGCTTCCGGCCTTGCCCCGCGCCGTATCGGCGAGGACGCCATCGCCGTCCTGCAGGCACACGACTGGCCAGGCAACGTCCGCGAGCTCAGAAACAACATCGAGCGCCTGATGATCCTGGCCGGCGGCGATCCCAACACCGTCATCACCTCCGACATGCTGCCCGAGGAGATCGGCTCCAACGTGCCTCTGCCCGTCAACGGCGGCGCCGAGCACCTGATGTCCCTGCCCCTGCGTGAAGCCCGCGAGATCTTCGAGCGCGAGTACCTGCTGGCTCAAATTAACCGTTTCGGCGGCAACATCTCGCGGACCGCCGAGTTCGTCGGCATGGAGCGCTCGGCCCTGCACCGCAAGCTGAGGGCCCTCGGCGTCTCCTCCGACCAGCGCAGCAGCGAGGCCCGTGCAAGCTGACGTTAAAGACCTCCCGCAAAGAGAAGTTGACCGTGCTGCGCCGATCTGGCTGATCTTTGGCCCGTGCCGACCCGGAGTCGGCACCCGCCAATAACAGCGAGCGAGCCGCAACTCTTGCAGAAGAGACGGCCTGGAAGGTCATGAAGGTCATCATCTGTGGCGCCGGCCAGGTCGGCTACGGCATCGCCGAGCGGCTGTCCGCTGAGGGCAACGACGTCTCCGTCATCGATGCGAGCCCGGCCCTCGTCGAACGTGCCAACGAGGTCCTTGAGGTCTCGGCCATCGCCGGCAACGCCGCCCACCCGGACGTGCTGCAGCGCGCCGGCGCTGATGACGCCGACATGCTGATCGCCGTGACGCTGCACGACGAAGTCAACATGGTCGCCTGCCAGGTCGCGCACACGCTATTCGACATCCCGACCAAGATCGCCCGCATCCGCGCCCAGACCTACCTCGACAAGCAGTGGTCGGGGCTGTTCGCGCGCGAATCCATGGGCATCGACCATGTCATCTCGCCCGAAATCGAGGTCGGCAACGCCATCCTGAGGCGCCTGGAGCTGCCCGGCGCTTTCGAGACCGCCTCCTTCGCCGACGGCAAGGTGACGCTCATCGGCATCTCCTGCGACGCCGACTGCCCCGTGACGGACACGCCTCTGAAGCAGCTGACCGAGCTGTTCCCGGACCTGCCGGCCATCACCGTGGCGCTGGTGCGCGGCGGCAAGCTGTTCATCCCGCGCAGCCGTGACCAGATTGCCGAGGGCGATCAGGTCTACATCATCTCGCCGACCGATCAGATCGCCCGCACGCTCAAGATCTTCGGCCACGAGGAGCGTTTGGCACGCCGCGTCATCATCGCCGGCGGCGGCAACATCGGTTACTATCTCGCGCGCTCGATCGAAACCCGCGACCCGCACGTCCGCGTCAAGATCATCGAGCACGACCGCGATCGCGCCTTCGCCATAGCTGAGCTTCTCGACCGCGCCGTCGTCCTGCACGGCTCGGCGCTGAGCGAGGACATCCTGCGCGAGGCCGATATCACCTCCGCCGATACCCTTGTCGCCGTCACCAACGACGACCAGATCAATCTCCTGGCCTCCGCGCTCGCCAAGCAGCTTGGCTGCAAGTCCAGCCTGTGCCTCGTCAACAGCGCCGACTACAGCGGCCTGATCCGCAGTCTCGGTATCGACGCCCAGGTCGATCCGCGCGCCACCACCGCGAGCAAGGTCCTGCAGTTCGTGCGCCGCGGCCGTATCCGCGGCGTCTACTCGGTCCAGAACGGCGCCGGCGAGGTCATCGAGGCCGAGGTCCTGGAAACCGCCCCGATCCTGCAGCAGCCGCTGCGCGAAGCCGCCCTCGGAGACGGCGCCCGCATCGGCGCCGTGCTGCGCGGCGGCGAGGTCATCAAGCCCACCGGCAACCTGGAGCTCGAGGTCAAGGACCGGGTGGTCCTGTTCGCCCGCGCCGAATATGTTCGCGAGGTGGAGCAGATGTTCCGCGTCAGCCCAGATTACTTCTAGAGACTACTTCTAAGAGCCTGCGCCCTCCCGCTCGAGGGCACGATCCTCCAGCCGCCGCTGAATCCTAGAGAAGGGCCCGTCATTGACCCGCGTCATCTACGTCAACGGCCGCTATCTGCCCTACGCTCAAGCCGCGGTTCACGTCGAGGATCGCGGCTTCCAGCTCGCCGATGCCGTCTACGAGGTGATCGAGGTCAGCGGCCGTGATCTCGTCGATGCGACCCGTCACTTGGCCCGGCTGTGGCGCTCCCTGTCCGAGCTCGCCATCGAGCCCCCCATGAGCGAACGCGCCCTGCGCCACGTCATCGCCGAAACCCTGCGCCGCAACCGCGTCAGCGACGGGCTCGTCTATCTGCAGGTGAGCCGCGGCGCCTCCCCACGCGAGTTCC
>Ga0164243_10014949_pt1 | contig 10765 bp, 5 predicted proteins | sample OricompcompostOP_FD_108781 | JGI IMG/M metagenome (GOLD analysis project Ga0164243, IMG submission 108781) | Organic Plus compost microbial communities from Emeryville, California, USA - Original compost - Organic plus compost (OP) | ecosystem: Engineered > Solid waste > Mixed feedstock >...
CCTTCTTTCGGGAGGTACTTGGGGTCCCCAAGCCCGTCGCCGATTGAAAGAGGCTGTTCCGGCTCATGCCGTCCTCCTCAACCAGAGAGCGAAGCCCGAGAGACCGGCATGCCGGCTCACGGAGATGAAAAAAAACGCCGCCCCGACAGCCCCCTCAAAGAATGGACTGACCAAGCGGCAGCCCGGGAGATAGTCAGTTCCGGGCAGGGTATCAAGCAAATTCTTGGACCAGAGGCGGCGAGAAGGCCCAAAACCGCATTTATGACAATTTGCCGCAAAGGCGGCGCCATTTGGCGCTCGTCTTCGCGACTTTTACGCATTGGCGATCACACTTGCGCGCCCTGCGCCTCCACCACCGCCAGCGCCGTCATGTTGATGACGCCGCGCGCCGTCACCGACGGCGTCAGGATATGCGCCGGCATCGCCGCGCCAATGAGAATCGGGCCGACCGGAAGCGCATCGGCGACGACCTTCGTCATCTGATAGGCGATATTGGCGGCATCGAGATTGGGCATGATCAGCACATTGGCCTCGCCTTTGAGGCGCGAATTCGGAAAGACCCGGTTGCGGATGGCCTGGCTGAGCGCGGTGTCGGCATTCATCTCGCCCTCAATTTCCACGCTCGGATGATCCCGCTGCACCTTCGCCAGGGCCGCCCGCATCTTGGCTGCCGACGGGCTGTCGACCGAGCCGAAATCGGAATGGGACAGCAGCGCGATCTTCGGTTGCAGGCCAAAGCGGCGCACATGCGCGTCGGCCAGCACAGCCATGTCGGCGATAGCGTCGGCGCTCGGCTCCAACGTCACCTGCGTGTCGGCCATGAAGTATGCGCCCTTCTTGGTGATCAAGAGCGACAAAGCGGCAAATTCGCGGATGCCCGGCGCGAGGCCGATAACATCGCGAATGTTTTTCAGATGCGCCATGTAGCGTCCTTCGACGCCGCAGATCATCGCGTCGGCAATCTTCAGCCGTACCGCCAGCGCGGCAATCACCGTGGCGTTGGTTCGCACGATCGTACGGGCGGCATCCGGCGTGATGCCGCGGCGGCCGGCCGCTTCGACATAGGCCTGCACGAATTCGCGATAGCGCGGATCGTCATCGGGATTGATCAGAGTGAAGTCGCGGCCCGGCCGGATCGACAGGCCGTAGCGCTCAAGCCGCGTCTCGACCACCGCCGGACGGCCGATCAGCAGCGGATGAGCAAGGCCCTCCTCCACCACGACCTGGGTCGCGCGCAGCACCCGCTCGTCCTCACCTTCGGCATAGACGACGCGCTTGGGCTCCTGCTTCGCCCGCGTGAAGACCGGCTTCATGATGAAGCCTGAGCGGAAGACGAAGCGATTGAGGCGCTCTTCGTAAGCGTCGAAATCGACGAAAGGCCGCGTCGCGACGCCCGATTCAATAGCCGCCCGCGCGACGGCGGGCGCAATCCGCAGGATCAGCCGCGGATCGAACGGACTTGGAATGAGCGAGCCGGTGCCGAAGGTGCGCGCTTCGCCACCATAGGCCATGGCCGCAACATCGGACGGCGCTTCGCGCGCCAGCGAGGCGATGGCTTCGACCGCCGCGCGCTTCATCTCTTCATTGATTGTGGTGGCGCCGACATCGAGCGCGCCACGGAAGATATAGGGAAAGCACAGGACGTTATTGACCTGGTTCGGATAATCCGAACGTCCGGTGCAGATCATCGCGTCCGGCCGCACCATCACCGCTTCTTCCGGCATGATTTCCGGCGACGGATTGGCGAGCGCCATGATCAGCGGGCGATCGGCCATTCGCTTGACCATGTCGGGCTTCAGCACGCCGCCGGCCGACACGCCGAGGAAAATATCGGCGCCGTCGATCACGTCGCCAAGTTTGCGCGCGTCAGTATCCTGCGCGTAGACCTCTTTCCAGCGATCCATCAGCGTGTTGCGGCCGCGCCAGACGACGCCTTCGATATCGGTGACGAAGATGTTCTCACGCTTGGCACCGAGCGCGACAAGGAGATTGAGACAGGCAAGCGCCGCTGCACCGGCACCGGACGTGACGATCTTGACCTCGCCGATCGCCTTGCCGGTCAGATGCAGCGCATTGAGGACAGCCGCGCCGACGATGATCGCGGTGCCATGCTGGTCGTCATGAAAGACCGGAATCTTCATCCGCTCTTTCAGCTGCGCCTCGACGTCGAAACATTCCGGTGCCTTGATGTCTTCCAGGTTGATGCCGCCGAATGTCGGCTCGAGCGCCGAGATCACATCGACCATGCGTTTGACGTCAGGCGCATCGACCTCGACATCGAATACGTCGATGCCGGCGAATTTCTTGAACAGGACGGCCTTGCCTTCCATCACCGGCTTGGAAGCGAGCGGGCCGATATTGCCGAGGCCGAGCACGGCGCTGCCGTTGGAAATGACGGCGACCAGATTTTGCCGGCTGGTCAGTTCGGCAGCCTCGCCGGGATCGGCGGCAATCGCTTCGCAGGCGGCGGCGACGCCGGGGGAATAGGCCAGCGCCAGGTCATGCTGGGTGCCGAGCGGCTTGGTGGCGGCAATCTCCAGCTTTCCGGGCTTGGGCAGGCGGTGATAGTCGAGCGCCTGATTTTTGAGGTCGTCGGACAGATTGGACATGACGGACGGCATTGAATTTCCTCAACGATCATTCCGGGACGAGCGCGAAGCGCTGCCCCGAAATCCAGATGCGCTCTGACTTATCCTACGCTGCATTCCGGAATTTGCGACCTTCGTGTCACTCCGGAATGACGATCACTTCTGCGGCAGATTCAGCCGGATGTGCAATTCCTTGAGCTGCTTCGGCGTGGCTTCCGACGGAGCACCCATCAGCAAGTCTTCGGCGCGCTGGTTCATCGGGAACAGCGAGATTTCGCGCAGATTGTTGGTGCCACAGAGAAGCATGACGATGCGGTCGACGCCCGCGGCCATGCCGCCATGCGGCGGCGCGCCATATTGGAACGCGCGATACATGCCGCCGAAACGCTCGATCACCGTCTCTTCGCCATAGCCGGCAATCTCAAAGGCTTTCACCATTGCTTCCGGCCTGTGGTTCCGAATGCCGCCCGAGGCGATCTCGTAGCCGTTGCAGGCGATATCGTACTGGAACGCCTTGATGGTCAGCGGGTCCTGATTGTTCAAAGCGTCGAGGCCGCCCTGCGGCATCGAGAACGGGTTGTGCGAGAAGTCGACCTTCTTGTCGTCCTCGTTGTACTCGTACATCGGGAAATCGACGATCCAGGCCAGCGCGAAGCGGTCCTTATCGATCAGGTTCAATTCCTCGCCGACCTTGGTGCGCGCAAGCCCCGCGAATTTGTAGAACTTGTCGGGATCGCCAGCGACGAAGAAGGCGGCATCGCCGGCCTTCAGGCCGAGCGCCGCGCGGATCGCTTCGGTGCGCTCAGGTCCGATATTGTTGGCCAAGGGACCAGCACCCTCGCCGCCTTCGCGCCACATGATGTAGCCGAGGCCCGGCTGCCCTTCACCCTGCGCCCAGGAATTCATGCGGTCGCAGAAAGCACGGCTGCCGCCGGTCGGTCCGGGGATCGCCCAGACCTGGTTTTTGGGGTCTTCGAGCATCCGCGCGAAGACCTTGAAGCCTGAACCACGGAAATGCTCGGATACGTCCTGCATCTCCAGCGGATTGCGCAGGTCCGGCTTGTCGGTGCCGTATTTGCGGACAGCTTCCGCATAGGGAATGCGCGGCCAGTCCTTGTTGACCGGCTTGCCATTGGCAAATTCCTCGAACACGCCGGTGATCACCGGCTCTACCGCGGCGAATACGTCTTCCTGCTCGATGAAGCTCATTTCGAGATCGAGCTGATAGAACTCGCCCGGCAAACGGTCGGCGCGCGGATCTTCGTCGCGGAAACACGGCGCAATCTGGAAATAGCGGTCGAAGCCCGACATCATCAGCAGCTGCTTGTATTGCTGCGGGGCCTGCGGCAGCGCGTAGAACTTGCCGGGATGAATGCGTGACGGCACCAGGAAGTCGCGCGCGCCTTCCGGCGAGGATGCGGTCAGGATCGGCGTCTGGAATTCGAAGAAGCCCTGCTCCTTCATCCGCCGGCGCATCGAATCGACGATCGCGCCGCGGGTCATGATATTCTGGTGCAGCTTCTCGCGGCGCAGATCGAGGAAGCGGTATTTCAACCGGATGTCTTCGGGATATTCCTGATCGCCGAAGACCGGCAGCGGCAATTCGGCGGCCGGGCCCAGCACCTCGATTTCGTTGGCGAAGACCTCGATCTGGCCGGTCGGCAATTCGGGGTTCTCCGTGCCGGCCGGGCGATTGCGCACCTTTCCGTCGATCTTGACCACCCATTCCGAACGCAGCTTCTCGGCATCCTGGAAGGCCGGGCTGTCCGGGTCGGCCACCACCTGGGTCAGGCCATAATGATCGCGCAGATCGATGAACAGCACGCCACCATGGTCACGGACACGATGCACCCAGCCGGAAATCCGGACCGCCGAGCCAATATCGGTCTCGCGCAGGGCGCCGCAGGTATGGGTGCGATAACGGTGCATGAAAATGAGGTCTCGCGGTCGATTCGATGCAGGATTTGAGGCTGTCTGGAGGCGCGGGACAAGCGCATGGGGGTCCCGTTTTGTCAAGGCAAGGGCTAGTCATAGGCAGGACGAGCGCCAGTCCAGCCACCGGCCTCGACAGCGCCGCCCCGATCTGCATTCTGGGGGGCCAAAGGGACCCGAGGAATCATGACCCAAACCATGCAGAAGCCGGCTGAAAGCCCGGCCAGCCCCGCCAACTCTCCTGCCCCCACCCGGATGACCACCGGCCAGGCCGTGGTCTCTTCGCTGCTGGCGCACGGGATCGACACAATTTACGCGCTGCCGGGGGTCCATAACGACCACTTTTTCGACGCCCTTTATGGCGCCGGCAACAAGGTTCGGGTGCTGCATAGCCGCCACGAACAGGGCTGCGCCTATATGGCGCTCGGCGCCGCGCTCGCGACCGGCAAGCCGCAGGTCTATAGCGTCGTGCCCGGCCCCGGCTTCCTCAACAGCTCGGCCGCCCTCCTCAACGCCTACAGCATGAATGCCCCGGTGCTGGCGCTGATCGGCCAGATCCCGCAAAGCGCGATCGGCCGCGACCTCGGCCATCTGCACGAAATCCGCGATCAGGCCGGCATCCTTGCCCGGCTGGTCGACCATTCCGCCCGCATCCCCCGTCCGGCCGACGCCCCCCGCATGGTGGCGGCGGCGATCCAGTCGATGGCGACCGACCGGCCGGGACCGGCGGCTCTGGAATGCGGCATGGATGTCTGGGGCCGCACCGAGCCGGTGATCGAGACAGGCCCCCTGCCCGTCTTCCAGCCGCCGATCGACGAAGATGCCGTTATCGCCGCCGCCAAGATCCTGGGCGCGGCCAAGAACCCGATGATCGTCTGCGGCGGCGGCGCGCTCGATGCCTCGCCGGAAGTGACCGAGCTCTCAGCCATGCTGCAGGCGCCAGTCGCCGGCTACCGGCGCGGCCGCGGCGTGCTCGACAGCCGCAACCCGTTCAGCATCACCTTGCCGCTGTGCCACGCCATGTGGCCACAGGTCGATGTGGTGATCAGCGTTGGTTCGCGCCTGAACCAGCAACTGACCGTCTGGGGTACCGACAAGAATCTCAAAGTCATCCGCATCGATGCCGATGCCGACGAGGTCGAGCGCGCCGGCAAGCCTGACGTGGCGCTGCTCGGCGATGCCGCGCGCGTCTTGCGCAGCCTGATCAAGGCGCTGCCGGCGCATAACGCCAAACGCGCCTCGCGCACCGATGAGATGAAGGAGTGGCAGGCGAAGATGCGCGAGCGCCTGCAGGTGATCGCGCCGCAGCTGGCCATCGTCGATGCCATCCGCGCCGAATTGCCCGAAGACGGCATCTTCGTTGATGAAGTCACGCAGATCGGCTTTGCCGCGCGCCTCTCGATGCCGGTCTATAAACCGCGCACCTTCATCTCGCCCGGCTATCAGGACAATCTCGGCTGGGGCTTTGCCACCGCGCTTGGCGTTGCCGATGCACGGCGCGATGTGCCGGTGCTGTCCATCTCCGGCGATGGCGGCTTTCTCTACACCGCCAATGAACTGGCTTCGGCCGTACGGCACAACATTCCGCTGGTCAGCGTCGTGTTCAACAACAATGCCTATGGCAATGTGAAGCTGATCCAGCAGGAATGGTATGGCGGCCGCACGATCGCCAGCGACCTCACCAATCCTGACTTTGTGAAATTCGCCGACAGTTTCGGCGTCCCGTCGGAGCGTGTGGAAACGCCCGACGCCCTGCGCGCGGCCCTGCGCCGCGGCTTTGCTCGCCGCAACGGCCCGACCCTCATCGAGATGCCGATCGGTCCGCTGCCTTCACCCTGGGACTTCATCATGATGCCGCGCGTGCGCGGATGATTTCGAAAGACTAATGGACCTTATCAGCACCACCAGCGATCTCGCTGCAGCTTGCGAGCGGATGGCCAAACATCCGTTCGTGACCGTCGATACCGAATTCCTGCGCGAATCCACGTATTACCCGCAACTCTGCGTCGCCCAGCTGGCGAGCGCGGATGAAGCTGTCGTTGTCGATGCCTTGGCCGAAGGCATCGACCTGCAGCCCTTCTTCGACCTGATGGCGAACGAAAATGTCGTGAAGGTTTTTCATGCCGCGCGACAGGATATCGAAATCGTCTGGCACCGGGCCAATCTGATCCCGCATCCGGTGTTCGATACGCAGATCGCCGCCATGGTGCTCGGCTATGGCGACTCTGTCTCCTACGATCAGCTGGTTCAGCGCATCACCGGCGATACGCTCGACAAATCCTCTAGATTCACCGACTGGACCCGGCGGCCGCTCAGCACGGCGCAGATCGAATATGCGGTATCGGACGTGACGCATCTGCGCGACGTCTATCGCAAGCTCAAGAGCGATCTGGAAAAGCAGGGTCGCACCGAATGGCTGAGCGAGGAGATGGATATCCTCACCTCGCCCGACACCTACCGCATGGATCCCGAGAATGCGTGGATGCGGTTGCGGGCGCGCGTGCGCAAGCCCAAGGAGCTGGCAGTGCTGATCGAGATCGCGGCCTGGCGCGAGCGCGAGGCCAAGGCGCGTGACGTGCCGCGCGGCCGCGTCCTGAAGGACGATCTTGTAGCCGACATCGCCATTCAGGCGCCGACCAGCATCGAGCGTCTGGCCAGCCTTCGCTCCCTGCCGAAGGGGTTTGAGCGTTCGAAATGGGGCCTCGAAATTCCCGATGTGGTGAAGGCGGGATTGGCGCGCGATCCGAAGACGCTGCCGGTCATCGAACGCAACAAGCCGGTGCAAAATGGCTCGGCGATCATCGAGCTGCTCAAGGTGCTGCTGCGCATGACAGCGGAGAAGCATGGCGTCGCCGCCAAGGTGATCGCGACCGTCGACGATCTCGAACGCCTTGCCGGCGATGACAATGCCGATGTGCCGGCACTGAAGGGCTGGCGCCGCGATCTGTTTGGCGAGAAGGCGCTGGCGTTGAAATCTGGCCGCCTTGCGCTGGCGATCGAAAAAGGCCGGGTGGCGGCGATCGAGAAATAGCCGTCATTCCGGGGCGCGCCTGTGAGGCGCGAGCCCGGAATCCAGACCATAACTTCTTCACTATGGATTCCGGGTTCGCTTGCTTTGCAAGCGCCCCGGAATGACGATCGAACAAATCACCGCAAATCAAAACACGGTTGTTGCCGCATGTCCGCTCGTCCCCCCGTCGCCAAACGTGTGCCGCATAGCTTCACCTGCCATGGCGTCACCATCGAGGACCCGTACGCGTGGCTGCGCGACCCCGGCTATCCGGAGGTCACCGACAAGGACATCCTCGCCTACCTCAACGACGAGAATGCCTATTTCGAAGCGCAGATGAAGCCGCACCAGCCGCTGGTCGACACCATCTTCGCGGAGATGAAAGGCCGGGTGAAGGATGACGATTCCAGCTATCCGCAAAAGGATGGCGATTACATCTACTGGTCGGCCTTCGAGGCCGGCGCGCAATATCCCAAATGGTTCAGGCGCCCGGCGGCGGGCGGTGACGACGTCGTCATTCTCGATGAACCGGCAATGGCGGCGGGCCTCGATTATTTCCGGCTCGGCGGCCATGTCGTCAGCCCCGATGGTCGCCTGCTCGCCTATGCGGTCGATACCAATGGCTCTGAACGCTACGTGCTCAAGGTCCGCGATTTGTCCACCGGCAAAGATCTGCCCGATGTGATCGAGAACTGGCGGTACGGTCTTGTCTGGGCGGCGGATTCAAAGAGCTTTCTCTACACCGATGCCGACGAGAACTGGCGGTCGAAGACGGTGTGGCATCACAAGCTCGGTGACGCGCAGACAGCCGACCGCGTCGTCTATCAGGAAAGCGAACTTGCTTTCAGCGTGTCGATCGGCCTGACGCAATCACGCGCCTATGCCGTCATCACCAATGGCGACAGCGACAGCAACGAAGTGCGGCTGCTGCCGACCAGCGACTTCACCGCCGAGCCCCTGCTGGTGTCGCCGCTGCAGCGCGACCGGCTGTACGATGTCGATGAGCGCGAGGGCCTGCTCTATATCCGCACCAACGACACGCATGTGAATTTCCGCATCGTCACCGCCAGGGTCGATGCGCCCGGCACATGGACTGAGCTGGTGGCAGGTGACGAGCGCCATTACCTGCTGTCGCTCTCCAGCTTTCGCAACATCCTCGTCATTGAGGAGCGGATCGACGGCCTCTCGCAGATCCGCCTGCGCGATTACGACAGCGGCGAAGATCGCTACATCAAGTTTAAAGAGCAAAGCTATGTCGCCGGCATCGGCTATAATCCCGAATACACGATCGACGCGCTGCGGCTCCATTATCAGTCGATGGTCACGCCGGTCACGGTCTATGACTATCATCTCACCGATGGATCACTGGAGACGCTGAAGGTCCGCGAAATTCCGAGCGGCTATGATCCATCGCAATATGTTACCGAGCGGCTGATGGCGCCGGCGCGCGATGGCGTCATGGTCCCGATCTCGATCGTCTATCGCAAGGATTTCAGAAAGGACGGCAACGGCCTCCTGCATCTCTATGCCTATGGCGCTTACGGTTATGCCTATCCGCCGAATTTCTCCGCCAACCGGCTGTCGCTGCTCGATCGCGGCTTTGCCTGCGCGATTGCACATATCCGTGGCGGCGATGATCTGGGCTATCGCTGGTATCTCGACGGCAAGCTCGACAAGCGCACCAACACCTTCAACGATTTCGTCGATGTCACGCGCTTCCTGATCGATCAGGGCTATGCCAAGGCCGGCAACGTCTCGGCGGCTGGCGGTTCAGCCGGCGGCGAATTGATGGGCGCGATCGTCAATCAGGCGCCGGAGCTTTACGGCGCGGTGGCCGCGCATGTGCCATTCGTCGATGTACTGAACACCATGCTCGACGAGACACTGCCGCTGACGCCGGGCGAATGGTCGCAATGGGGCAACCCGATCACCGACAAGGCGGCCTTCGATTATATCCGCAGCTACAGCCCCTATGACAATGTCACCGCGCAAGCCTATCCGCCGCTGCTCATCACCGGCGGCCTCAACGATCCACGCGTGACCTATTGGGAGCCGGCGAAATGGGCGGCGAAGCTGCGCGCCACCAAGACGGATGACAACATCCTGCTGATGAAAATCAATATGGGTGCCGGCCATGGCGGCAAGTCCGGCCGCTATACGTCGTTGCAGGAAGCCGCCGAGGAATATGCGTTCATCGTCACGCAGCTGCAGGCCAATCAGGCCGCGTAAGCTTACGTGACGATCCTGAACTGACGGCCGATCAGGCGCGACAGCGTCTTCATGCGGTTGTTGACGCGTTCGCCATTGAGCGCGGCGAAGCGGCCCGGCAGATGCAGCGTCAGCTTTCCGCCCTGCACCGTCAGCGGCGTCTGCGGCAGCACGCCCGGCATCGACGCCGACACCATATAGGCGACGCGCATCGCAGCGCCGAGCACACGGGCGCGATCGAGAATCCGGGTTGACGCCAGTTCGCGCAGACGCGGCGACAATTCGTCATCATGAGTGATGCCGACATGGCGGAAATACACCGCCAGCGCGAGATAGGCGCGGCCGGGATGATCCAGCGACACGAAATCGGCATGCGAGATCAGGTTGAGCGATTGCTCGCCGCGATAATCGGGATGCGTGCGCCAGCCGACATCGGCGACCAGACAGGCGGCGTGGCGCAAGCGGCGCTCGGTTGCGGTTTCCTTGATGCCGCTGGAATCCATCAACTGGTCGGTCCAGGTCACCAGTTCCTCGCCATGCTGCGGCGAGCGTGAACGCAACAGATTGAGACTGCGCGCCGCATCGATCAGCGCGTCTTTCTTTTTCTCCTCCTCGCTCAGCATCGAGAACAGAAGGCCCTCGCGCACACCGAGCGCGGAGATGACGACGCTCTCCGGCTTGATCTTGCGGATCAGCTGGCTGAGCACGGCGGCGGCATAGCCGAGCAGCGGACGCCGCGCCGCCGACACCACTTCGATCTGCGACAGCGTATCGGGATCGACACGCTGCACGAGCTCGCAAAATTCCAGCGCCTCGCGCGCCCGCAGCGTATAGCCATGCATCACATGCAGCGGATAGCCGGTCTGCGCCATATGCAGCGAGGCCAGCGAGCGCCATGCACCGCCGACCGCGTAAAGCTTGCGGCCCTTGCCGCCTTTCAAAAGCGCCACATTCGACAATGCGCTGCCGGCGATCTTCTCCGCACGCTTCACCGATTGGCCGGATGCATCCTTCAGCATCAGCCCGC
>Ga0164243_10014950_pt1 | contig 10764 bp, 7 predicted proteins | sample OricompcompostOP_FD_108781 | JGI IMG/M metagenome (GOLD analysis project Ga0164243, IMG submission 108781) | Organic Plus compost microbial communities from Emeryville, California, USA - Original compost - Organic plus compost (OP) | ecosystem: Engineered > Solid waste > Mixed feedstock >...
ATCGGCGCGGCCAGCCGGTCGGCCAGCGCGAGGAGCGGCCCGTGCGCGCCCTGTGCGCCCGCTCCGGCCAGGATCGTGACGCGCTCCGCGCCGTTGAGCAGCGTCGCCGCCTTCTCCAGCTCCTCCGGACCCGGCACGATCACGGGGCGGGCGCGCTCGACGACGGTCACCCGCGGCGCCCTGAGCTCGGCGAGCGCGACGTCGCCGGGGATGACGAGCACCGCGACCCCGCGGCGCTCGATCGCGGTCCGCATCGCGATCTCCAGCAGCCGCGGCATCTGGCCCGGGTCGGCGACGTACTCGACGTAGACGCTGGACTCGCGGAAGAGCTCCTGCGGGTGGGTCTCCTGGAAGTAGGTGGTCCCGATCTCGCTCGTCGGGATGTGCGCCGCGATCGCGAGGACCGGGACCCGCGAGCGGTTGGCGTCGTAGAGCCCGTTGACGAGATGCAGGTTGCCCGGTCCGCAGGACCCGGCGACGACGGCGAGGTCGCCGGTGAGGGCGGCCTCGGCGGCGGCCGCGAACGCCGCGGACTCCTCGTGGCGCACGTGGACCCAGCGGATCCCGCCGTCCTTGCGCAGGGCGTCGGTGAAGCCGTTGAGCGAGTCCCCCGGGATCCCGTAGACGCGCTTCACCCCGTTCGCACGGAGGGTCTGGACGATGTTCTCGGCGACGGTGGTCATGGCAGCCTCTCGTGAAGGGACCGGACACTTCGAGGCTACCCCCGCGAGGGACGGGCGGCACGGGAGAGGACCCTCGTCCCGGAGGAGCAACCGGCCGAGGCGGCGAAGCTCACCTGTCTCGGCGGGCGATCCCGGCCGGTCCGGTTCGTCGCCCTGCGCCCTCCCCCGACGCGAGAAGGGCCCGGCACCGCCCGCGACGCGTGCGGGCGGTGCCGGGCCGAGGGGAGGCCTCAGGCCACCCGGATGAGCTTCTTGTTCACGAACTCGTCCGCGGCGAGCAGCCCCATCTCGCGCGAGGTGCCGCTGCGCTTGACCCCGCCGAACGGCAGCTCGGGGCTGTCGGCGAGCACGACGTTCACGTAGACCATGCCGGCCTCGATCCGGTTCGCGACGCGCTCCGCCTGGGCCGGTTCGGTGGTGAAGACATACGAGCCGAGCCCGAAGGACGTGTCGTTCGCGAGCGCGACCGCGGCGTCCTCGTCGGCGACGCGGTAGACGACGCAGGCGGGCCCGAAGAGCTCCTCCCGGTAGACGTCCATCGCCGAGGTGACGTCGGCGAGCACGGTCGGCGCGAAGAAGGCGCCGTCGCGGGTCCCGCCGGTCAGAAGGGTCGCCCCCTGTGACACCGCGGTGTCGACCTGCGCCTGCAGGCGCTCGGCGGCGGCCAGCGACGAGAGCGGGCCCAGGATCGTGTCCTCCTGCATCGGGTCGGAGGCCTTCACCGCGGCGAGCGCGGCGACGAACCGCTCCACGAACGCGTCGTACAGCGCGTCCACCACGATGAAGCGCTTGGCGCCGTTGCAGGACTGGCCGTTGTTGTCCAGGCGCGCGTCGACCGCGGCCTGCACGGTCGCGTCCAGATCGTCGGTGGAGAGCAGGATGAACGGATCGGATCCGCCGAGCTCGAGCGCGACCTTCTTGAGGTTGCGTCCCGCGACCTCGGCGACGGCGGCCCCGGCCCGCTCCGAGCCGGTCACGGAGACGCCCTGGACGCGAGGGTCGGCGATGATCGTCGCCGACTGCTCGTTGGTCGCGTAGACGTTGACGTATCCGCCGTCCGGGAGCCCCGCGGCACGGTAGATCTCCTCGAGCAGCGCCGCCGACTGCGGGCACTGCGGGGCGTGCTTGAGGATGATCGTGTTGCCCAGCATCAGGTTCGGCGCCGCGAAGCGGGCGACCTGGTAGGCCGGGAAGTTCCACGGCATGATGCCGAAGAGCGCGCCCAGCGGCGCACGGCGGATCACGGCCGTGCCCTCGCCCAGGATCTCCAGCGGCTGGTCGGCGGTGATCCGCTCGGCGTTGTCGGCGTAGAACTCCACGATGTCCGCCGCGAAGTCGACCTCGCCGCGCGCCGCGACGAGCGGCTTGCCCATCTCGCGCACCATGATCTCGGCGAACTCCTCGCGGCGCTCGCGGTGCAGCTCCGCGATGCGACGGATCACCGCCGCCCGCTCCGCGACCGGGGTCCGCCCCCAGATCGCGGCGGCGGCGTGCGCACGGGCGACCGCGTCGTCGATCTGCGCGTCGGTGAAGGTGTCGTAGGTGGCCACGGTCTCGCCCGTGGTCGGATTGACGACGGCGTACTCGGTCATGTCGGGTCCTCTCGGTTGGCTGGATGGTGGACGGGGCTGCGGGATCAGTCTGCCGGGATCAGCGTGTACTTCGTGGAGAGGAACTCGTGGATCCCCTCGAACCCGCCCTCGCGGCCGATGCCGGACTGCTTGACGCCGCCGAACGGCGCCGCGGCGTTGGACACGACCCCGACGTTGAGCCCCATCATGCCCGTCTCGAGCGCGTCGATCATCCGGTGACCCCGGGCGAGGTCCTCGGTGAACACGTAGGAGACCAGGCCGTACTCGGTGTCGTTGGCCAGGCGCACGGCCTCTGCCTCGTCGGAGAAGGTGGCGATCGCGAGCACGGGGCCGAAGATCTCCTCGCGGAGGATCGCGCTGCCGGCGACGACGTCGGTGAGAACCGTGGGCTCGTAGAACGTCCCCTCGCCGCCCCGCGCCTTGCCGCCGGAGAGCAGCCGCGCTCCGCGGTCCACCGCGTCGCCGACGAGCTCGCCCGCCTTCGCGACCGCGTCCGCGTCGATGAGCGGGCCGATGGTCACGCCCTCCTCGGTGCCCCGGCCGACCTTCATCGCCTGGACCCGGGCGGTCACCCGGCGCGCGAACTCGTCGGCGACGTCACGGTGCACGATGAAGCGGTTGGCGGCGGTGCAGGCCTGTCCGATGTTGCGGAACTTCGCCGCCAGCGCGCCCTCGACCGCCTTGTCCAGGTCGGCGTCCTCGAAGACGACGAACGGGGCGTTCCCGCCGAGCTCCATCGACACCCGCAGCACCCCCTCCGCGGCCTGCGCGATGAGCCGGCGGCCCACCTCGGTCGATCCGGTGAAGGAGAGCTTCCGCAGCCGCGGGTCGGCGATGATCGGGCCCGAGAGCGCGCCGGAGCGCGAGGTCGGCACGACGTTCACGACGCCGGCGGGGAGGCCCGCCTCCTCCAGGAGGGTCGCGAAGAACATCGTCGTCAGCGGGGTCAGTGCCGGCGGCTTGATGACCACGGTGCAGCCGGCGGCGAGCGCGGGCGCGATCTTGCGGGTCGCCATGGCGAACGGGAAGTTCCACGGCGTGATGAAGAACGACGGTCCCACCGGCCGCTGCGAGACGACCATGCGTCCGGTGCCCTCGGGGTTGAGCCCGTAGCGTCCCGAGATCCGCACCGCCTCCTCGCTGAACCAGCGCAGGAACTCGCCGCCGTAGACGACCTCGCCGCGGGCCTCGGCCAGGGGCTTTCCCATCTCCAGCGTCATCAGGAGCGCCAGGTCCTCCTTGTGGGCCTGCACGAGATCGAAGGCCCGGCGGAGGATGTCGCTGCGCGTGCGCGGCGGCGTCGCGGCCCACGCGTCCTGCGCGGCGACGGCGGCGTCCAGCGCGCGCAGGCCGTCGTCCGGCGTCGCGTCCGCGATCGTGCGGATCACCGCGCCGGTCGCAGGGTCGTGCACGTCGAACGTGCGCTCCGCCTCGGTCCACCGGCCGCCGATGAACAGCCCGGTGGGGACGCGGTCGAGGAGCTCCTGCTCGTTCGGGGCGATCTGCGTGGTCATGGCATCTCCTTCTCTGGGGTTCGGTTCAGGGGCGACGAGCCCTGGCGCTGGGCGGGGCCTCGGTGCCGAGGATCGTGCCGCGGAAGAACGCGGGCTCGCGGACGGCCTGGACGATCATCAGCACGACGCCGATCGCGATCACGGCGATGCCGAGCACGAACACCAGGCCCACGCCGAAGATCTCCGAGCCGCTGCCGTATGCCGGGTCCATCGTGTCGATGAGCGTCGTGACGAAGAGGACGCCGAGGATCACGCCGCCCACGAGCGGGAACAGCAGCTTGAAGAACACGTCCCGCACCGAGTCGAACCACTGGTGCCGGAAGTACCAGACGCAGGCGAACGCGGTGAGGCCGTAGTAGAAGCAGATCAGCATCCCGAGGGCGAGGATCGTGTCCCACAGCGTGTTCTCGCTGACGAAGCGCATGACCGCATAGAAGACGCTCGTGACGATCGCGGCGACGATCGTGGCGTAGCCGGGGCTGAAGAAGCGAGGGTGCACGCTGCCGAACCTCTTCGGCAGCGCCCCGTAGTGGCCCATCGCGAGCAGCGTCCGCGTCGGCGAGGCGAACGTCGCCTGCAGCGACGAGGCGGAGCTGGTGAGCACGGCGAGCGAGACGAGGAAGCCGAGCGGACCCATGATCGGGTTCGACAGGGCGAAGAAGACGTTCTCCTGGATGTCGGGGTTGCCCAGGCCCAGGGGTCCCTCCCCCACGCCGGCGAACATGATCATGGCGACGGCGAGCAGCAGGTAGAGGAAGACGATCGTGAGCACGACGATGGTCGCCGCCCGGCCGGGCGTCTTCTCCGGGTCCTTCGTCTCCTCGTTCATCGTGAGGGTCAGGTCCCAGCCCCAGAAGATGAAGATCGACAGGGAGAGCCCTGCGACCGCGGCGGAGAACGACGAGACGGCGAACGGGTTGAACCAATTGGGATCGAACGGGGTCGGGTCGAACGCGTCGCCCGAGGTGGCCCGCACGATCGCCGTGACGGCGAACACGATCAGGACGACCACCTGGAACCCGACCAGCCAGTACTGCAGCTTCTCCGAGGTGCGCAGGTCGCGGTACGAGACCCAGGTCGCGGCGAGCACGAACGCCAGGCAGACGGCGACGTTGATGAACGGGTTGCGCGTGAGCTCGGCGACGTCGGCGTTGCCGGTGATCTGGCTGATGAGCAGGAAGAGGAAGTCGACCGCGATGCCGGCGAGGTTGGAGAGCACGAGGATCGTCGCCGCGACGAGGCCCCACCCCGCCATCCAGCCGATCCACGGCCCGAACGCCCTGGTCGCCCAGGTGAACGAGGTGCCGGAGTCGGGCATGACGCGGTTGAGCTCGCGGTAGCCGAACGCCACGAGCAGCATCGGGATGAAGCCCACCAGGATGATCGCCGGCACCTGGGTGCCCACCGCCGAGGCGGTCGGGCCCACCGCGGCGGTGAAGGTGTAGGCGGGGGCGACGGTGGAGACGCCGAGGACGACGGCGCCGATGAGGCCGAGGGTGCCCGCCGACAGGCCCTTCTGGGAGATGCCGGTGGTGACGGGGTCGGACACGACGGTGTGTGACTTCTCTGACATGGTGGCTTCAGTCTGTGGGGGTCCTGCGACTGCGCGGGACGACGATCATGGGGACGGGCAGTTCGTGCAGCATCTTCGCCGCAGTGGAACCGAGGAACAGCCGACGAGGCTGGGCGAGCCGGCTCGAGCCGACGAGGACGACCTCGCCCGGAAGCCAGTCGAGGTGGGCGACCGCGTCCTCCACGCTGTCGCCGGGGGCATGCGCGGTCTCGACGGCGATCCCCTGGGGCAGCGCCGCGCGGGCGGCGGCGAGGACGCCCTCGCCGTGCTTCGCGCCGACCTGACGGAGCTCGCCGGTGTCGAGGCCGGGAGGCGCGTCGAACGGCACGAGCGAGACGAGGCGCACGTCGCTTCGCGAGTCCGCCGCGAGCGCCGTCCCCTCCTCCAGCAGCGCCTCGGCGCCGGGGCGGGAGCCGACGGCGATCGTGATCCGGCCGATCGGAAGGCGGAGGTCGACCTCCTGGGCGGTGCCGGCCGGCGCGAGGGCGACCGGGATCGTCGAGGAGTGCAGGAGCTCGGAGGCGACGCTCCCGAGGGTGTGCCGGCCGAAGAGACCGCCCCGGGCCGTGCCGACGACGATCAGCCGGGCGCCGAACTCCTCGCCCGCGGCGATCAGGCCCTCGGCGTAGGAGTCGGCGAAACGGACGTGCCCGTGCCGCTCCAGATCGGAGGGCACCGAGGTCATCGCGTCCTGCAGCCACCTCTTGCCCTGCGCGCGGAGGTGGTCCTCGTAGGCCCGCTCCGGCGCGACGGCCGCGCTCCTGGTCCCCTCGTTGGGGAGCACGATCACGAGGTGCAGGCCGGTGCCGAGAGCGCGGGCGAGGCGCGCGCCGAGGGCGACGGCGTCGCCGCCCGCGTCCGTCGCCGTGTAGCCGACGACGACGGGGGCGGTCATGCCCTGCTCGCTTCCACGATCTGCGACGCGGCGAGCCGGCCCATCCGGATCGCGCCGTCGACGTGCTGGTATCCGGCGCCGGCCATGTCGCTGCAGGCGAAGTGGATCGGGCCGACCGGCTCACGCAGGTCCTTGCCGTAGCGGTGGAGACCGCCCAGGTCGAAGCTGGCCGCGTATGCGCCCCTGGTCCACTCCTCGCTGCCCCAGTCGCTCTCGTAGTAGACGACGGGGTTCTTGGCCTCGGGGCCGTAGTAGTGCGAGAGCGACTCGAGGATGCGCTCCTTGCGTTCCTCGGCGGAGAGCTCGAACACGCCGTCGGCGTTCTGGTCGCTCACGAAGCCGACGAGCGTTCCGCGCTCGTCGCCGTGGTTGGTGTTGTCGTAGGCCTCGTGCGAGAGCTCGTACGGGCTGAACGCGGTGCCGGACAGTCCCTGCTCGCGCCAGAACGGGCGATCGTAGACCGCGTGCACCTTGATCACGAAGCCCATCGAGAGGTGCTGGTGCAGCTGGTGCTGGCGGCGCGGGAGCGCCGGCACGAAGGAGATGCGGCTGTAGAGCACGGGGGCGTGGGCGAGGATCGCGTAGCGTGCGCTGACGACGACCGAGTCGGTCGTGGCGACCACGCCGTTCTCGCCCCACTCGAGCGTGCGCACGGGCTGGTTGAGCAGCACGTCGTCGCCCAGGCGCTCGGCCAGCAGCAGCGGCACCTGCTGGAGCCCGCCGACGACGCGCTTGTCGAGGATGAAGTCGGCGTCCACCAGGTGCGAGTACGAACCCGCCGACGCGGCCATGAGCAGCGACTGCAGGAGCGAGAACGCGTGCGTGGGCTTGGTCAGCATCGCCGAGCCGGTGGCGAAGGCGAGGTTGCGGACGGCCTCGTCGTCGTCGGTCTGCGCGCGCAGCCACGCGTCCCACGAGATCGCGTCCCATTCGGCCGCCTTGGGGTGCGCCCACGGGCGGTCGGGGTCGATCTCGGCGACCATCGCGTCCAGGCGCTCGGTGACCTCGGCGATGACCTTCTCGGTCTCGGGCGACACGGGGAACATCTCGCCCGTGAAGCGCCTGGCCTGGCCGTCCGGGCCCACGTAGACGCTGTCGCCCTCGCGGTAGCGGCTGAAGGTCTCGAGCCCGAGCTCGGCGACCGTCTGGATCAGCGCGTCCTGGTCGGGGGAGATCCACTGGCCGCCGATCTCGAGCATCGCGCCGTCGATGACGTCGGTCCAGAGGCGGCCGCCGACGCGGTCCCGCGCCTCCAGCACGGCGACCGACAAGCCCGCCTTGCGCAGCTCGTTGGCGGCGGTGAGTCCCGCGGCGCCCGCGCCGACGACGACGACGTCGCGGCTGAGCTCCTGCTTGTTCATGGCAACTCCTTCGTTGTGGGTGGGGGAGTAAGGCCGACCGCGACCCGGTATCCCCCGACCCGGGTCGCGGTCAGCGGTCTCAGGCCGCCGCGAGCGCGGCGGCGACGACGTCGATGCCCTCGGCGAGCAGGTCGTCGCCGATCGTGAGCGGCGGGAGGAAGCGGATCACGTTGCCGAACGTGCCGCACGTGAGGACGATCACGCCCTCGGCGATGGCGGCCTTCGCGATCGCCGAGGTCAGCGCCGCGTCGGGCTCTCCGGTCTCGGGGTGCACGAACTCGACGGCGATCATCGCGCCGTGCCCGCGGACGTCGCCGATACGGGGGTCGCTCGCCTGGAGCGCGGTGAAGCGCCCGGTGAGGACCTTCCCGATCTCGCGCGCACGCTCGACCAGGCCCTCGTTCTCGAAGGCCTCGATCGCGGCGAGCGCCGCCGCACAGGCCACGGGGTTGCCGCCGTACGTGCCGCCCAGCCCGCCCGCGTGCGCGGAGTCCATGATCTCGGCACGGCCGGTGACCGCGGCGAGCGGCAGGCCCGCGGCGATCCCCTTCGCGGTGGTGATGAGGTCGGGCTCGATGCCGAAGGTCTCGCTCGCGAACATCGCGCCGGTGCGGGCGAAGCCGGTCTGGACCTCGTCCGCGATGAAGACGACGCCGTTCGCGCGGCACCAGTCCACGACCGCGTTCAGGAACCCGTCCGCGGGCACGACGAAGCCGCCCTCGCCCTGGATCGGCTCGATGATGACGGCCGCGAGGTTGTCGGCGCCGATCTGCTTCTCGATGAGCGTGATCGCCCGCGCTGCCGCCTCGGCGCCGGTGAGGCCGTCGCGGTACGGGTAGGAGCCGGGCACCCGGTAGACCTCGGGGGCGAACGGGCCGAAGCCGCTCTTGTAGGGCATGGACTTCGCGGTCAGCGCCATGGTCAGGTTCGTGCGGCCGTGGTAGCCGTGGTCGAAGGCGACGACGGCCTGACGGCCGGTGTGCTTGCGGGCGATCTTGATCGCGTTCTCGACCGCCTCGGCGCCGGAGTTGAACAGGGCGCTCTTCTTCGCGAACGAGCCGGGGGTGAGCCGGTTCAGCGCCTCGGCGACCTCGACGTACGACTCGTACGGCGAGATCATGAAGCAGGTGTGCGTGAACTGCGCCGCCTGGGCCGCGATGGCCTCGACGACGGCGGGGTGCGCGTTGCCGACCGAGGTCACGGCGATGCCGGAGCCCAGGTCGATGAGCGAGTTGCCGTCGGCGTCGACGACGACGCCTCCTCCCGCGGCGACCGCGGCGACGGGGACGGTGTGCGCCACGCCGGCCGCGACGGCGTCGGCCTTGCGGGTGAGGATCTCCGTCGAACGGGGGCCCGGGAGGGCGGTCACGATGCGTCGCTCCTGCGGAAGCGACGGGCCACCGGCGGGGATCGTGGGGAGGTCGTCGATGAGGGTCATGGGGCCGAGGCTACGACGCCTGGACGACGACCGCATTCGCCGGATCGTACAATCAAGAACAGATATTCGCCGCTTCGTACAACGACTTCTGGGCAGGAGGCATCGTGGAGCCCTCGACCCCGACGCTGCGCACGCTTCTCGGCCGGCGCGACCTGGGCCTTCGCCTCGTCTCGGACGAGGGGTCGCTCGGCGACGCGCTGGACCGGCCCGTCCGGTGGGTGCACAGCTCGGACCTCATCGATCCGACGCCCTTCCTCGCGGACGATCTCGTGCTCCTCACGACCGGGACGCAGTTCTCCGACGACGACCCCGCACGTGTCCCCGCCTACGTCGCGCGCCTCGCGGCCAGGGGCGTGCTCGCCCTCGGCTTCGGCACCGACGTCCACCGGGCGGGCATCCCGGAGGAGCTCGTCACCGCCTGCGCCGCACAGGAGATCGCCCTGTTCGAGGTCCCCTACGACACGCCGTTCATCGCCGTCGCTCGCGCCCACGCCGAGGCGATCGCGGCCGAGGCGTACGCCCGCCGGACCTGGGCGCTGGAGACGCAGCGGGCTCTGGCGCTCGCCGCCCTGCGACCGCGCGGCCTGGAGTCGACCCTCACCGAGCTCTCCCGACGCCTCGGATGCTGGGTCGGGATGTACGACGGCGGCGGCGGCCTGGTGCACGGCGGACCGCCCGCGACCGGCTCTCCCGTCGGCGACCCCGCGGGGGAACGGGCCGGCGGACCGGACCCCGACGAGATCGCCGCCGCGGCGGGAGACCTCCTCGCCCGCGGCGCCTCGGCGAGCCGGACGATCGAGGGCGAGGACGGCCCGTACACCCTCTTCACGCTGGGCCGGACCGGTCATCTCCGCGGCGTGATCGCGATCGCAGCCGGCACCCTGGACCCGGAGAGCAGGGCGGTGGTGACCTCGGTGATCGCGATGGCCGGGCTCTCGCTGGAGCAGAGCGAGCAGCTCGCCCGCAGCCGGCGCCGGCTGCACAGCCAGCTCCTCGTCGCCCTCCTCGCCGACGATCCCTCGCTCGCCCGGCGGGTGCTGGGCTCACTCCCGGCCGCGCCGATCGTGGTCGCCGTGTCCGCGGGCGGGCGAGCCGGGGCCGCCGTGGACTGGTGGGAGCATCGCCGCGACGCCGGGACGCCGGTCTTCGTCGCCGAGTCCGCCGACGGGCTCGTGATCTGCCTTCCCGTCGCGGAGGCCGCCGCTCTCGACGAGGCGGCGGCGCAGATCGGCGTCCGCATCGGAGTCTCCGCCCCCGATGACTACCACGGGTTCTCCCGCGCCCACGCCCAGGCGCTCACGGCTCTGCGGCGCGCCGGGCGGGCGGGCGGGGCGGAGGACGGGACCGCCGCGGCCGGCGTGTTCCGCTTCGCCGAGGTCGCGGAGTCCAGCGTGCTGAGCGCCCTCGCCACCGACGAGGCCCGGATCGTGGCGGAGTCGCTGCTCGCGCCACTGCGACGGCACGACGACCGAGAGGACGGCGATCTCGAGCGCACGCTCCGGGTCTGGCTCGAGCACGACGCCCGCCTGGAGCCGGCGGCGGAGGCCCTCGGCATCCATCGCCACACGCTGCGCTCGCGGATCGCGCTCGCGTCGGGCCTTCTCGGCACCGACCTCGGCGCCTTCCCCGCCCGCGCCGAGCTGTGGGCGGCGCTGCAGACCGCTCGCGACTGAGCGCGGTCCTCGCCCGGCCCGGCGCGTCCGGGCGG
>Ga0164243_10014952_pt1 | contig 10764 bp, 8 predicted proteins | sample OricompcompostOP_FD_108781 | JGI IMG/M metagenome (GOLD analysis project Ga0164243, IMG submission 108781) | Organic Plus compost microbial communities from Emeryville, California, USA - Original compost - Organic plus compost (OP) | ecosystem: Engineered > Solid waste > Mixed feedstock >...
AAGGTCGGCATCAACGACCGCCACGACGTCGGCGCCGGCCGCGAGCATGCCTTCGATTACGGCCCCGGCAAGTCCCCGGCGCCCCACACGACGCATGGCGCGAATGCGATCGTCGCGCTCTCCGAGGGAGCGGACGACGCTCATCGTTCCGTCGGGGCTGTCGTCATCGACGAAGATGACTTCCCAGCGGATGCCGGCGAGTGCGGTATCAAGCGCGGCGATCATCGCGGCGACGTTGCCGGCTTCGCAATAAGTGGGAATGATGACGGAGAGCCGTAGACGGGTCCGCACCGACCCTGCCGGATCGGACGGCGGCGCATTTGCGAGTTCGCCCTTAGCAAATTCGGTTTGGAGATCGGCGGTCAGGACACACTCCGTCGTGTCGGTGGATTTTCAGCGGGGGTGTCGGCATCAATCTGGAGCAATCGCATTATCGGCCCGGAGAGCGCGTACACGCCCGCCACAGTCAATGCCATCGTCACTCCGGCGAAAACGACATCGGATAGAAAATGCGCTCCCTGCGAGATCCGGACCACGCCCGCGAAAAGTCCCATCAGAACGCCCGCTAAAATCAGCCTGCGGCCGAAAGTCGGAAAGAGAAAAGCTGCCGCGAAGAACGTCGCATACATCATGGATGCCTCCCCCGCGACGAACGAGCAGTTCCTATCGCATTGATCCGACGGAATGATCGGCGGCGAGAAACTTTTTGTTCCGCCAAATTCGATTGTATGGACGGGTCGCGCGCGGCCCCAGTGGTCCTTTAAAATAACGTTACCGACGATTCCAGGTCCGAGAACGAGACAGGCCGCGAGGAACAGCCATTTCGGGGTTCCGAGCCCGAGAAACCTGCGTTTGCCGATCGACGATATGGCGATACCTATAAGGTCGATAATGCAGACGCCGACAAAAGAGATGTAGAGGGAGAGACGGGTGAAGTCGGCAACGGTCGTTGGAGGGCCACTGAAAATACCGCCGCCTTTGCCCGCGAAGATGCCGTGGCCACGGTAGAAGACTGCAGATGTTTCCAAGTCAATCGCGGGAAATGCGATGAAGAGAATGCCGGTCACGATGCCGACGGCAAGAGCGCCCCAGAAAAGGAGAGCAGCATTGCTGTTGGCGTCGCGGTTCTGAAACTCAGCTCGGGAGACGGTCCCGGTCATCATCCCCATCGGACTCAATGCTGCTTCAGTCAAAGAACCGCTTAGACGTTCGGTTTCGAGTTGTCACGCAGAAGCATTTCGCGCCCAAACGTTTCGCTCAGCCCGAACGCTGTTCGATAAGGCGGCTATGCTTTGCTTCCCACGTGTCGAAGAGGATTTGAATCCCGGCGGCGGTTGCGGCCATCAGCACCCCTGCAAAAATCACATCGGACAGAAAATGACCGCCTTGGGACATCCTCGTCAGGCCAGCAAGTCCGCCGAACACGATTCCGAGGACGGCAAAACTGCGCGAGCGCGATTTGAACACCAGGGCGGCGGCAAACAGAACCATGAAAATGGAGGAGGCCTCGCCTGAAATGAACGAGCAATTGTAATCGCACTGGCTGGCGGGCGGAAAGGGCGGCGTGAACTCCTTTGTGCCGGCAAATTCGGCGACATCGCGGGGGCGTGCGCGTCCCCAATGATCTTTCAGGCCGATATTGGCGACGAGGAGGGGCCCTGCCATCAGGCAGAGACCGATAAACAGCCACTTGCGTACGTCGAGATCCAGCCAGGGACGCCCGGTGCGTACCGCTATGATCAATCCGAGACTTGCCGTTATGCACGCCGCGTAAAAGATGACATTAAAACTGCGCCGCATCAGCGGAAATGCCGCGATTTTGTTTCCGAGGAAGTGGCCGTTTCCCAGATAAAACAGCCGCTCGACTGTCAGATCAATCCCGGGAAGGAAGGCAAAAAAGACCAGGGCCGCCGCGCCAATCGCGAGCGCGCCCTTGAGCATAGCGACCGGTGTGAGGACGGGCGCGGGGGAGGGAGACGCGTCCTCCGTGTCGTCCGTCTCAAACACGAACGTCGGCCACCACATGTGCCCCGTTGTCCCGCTTATCTCCCGACTCAGCCAAAGTCGCTGGTTTTTGTGTCACCTACAAGACAGTTTGTCGTGATCCATCGACTTTCGCAGGGACGGACGTCATCAGGCCGTCCCGAAGACGCGACGGAAGATCGTGTCGACGTGGGCCGTGTGATAATCGAGATCGAACATGGCATCGAGATCGGCGGGCGGAACCTTGGCCGTGACGTCCTTATCCGATTTCAATTCAGTCAGAAAATCCTTGCCCTGCTCCCAGGTTTTCATCGCATTCCGCTGCACGAGCGCGTAGGCGTCCTCGCGGCTCACGCCCGCTTGCGTCAGCGCCAGAAGCACGCGCTGGGAATTGTGCAGACCGCCGAGCTTGTCGAGGTTCTTTTTCATGTTCTCCGGATAGACGACGAGCTTTTCGATAATTCCGGCCAGGCGCGCCAATGCGAAGTCGAGCGTGACGGTAGCGTCGGGACCGATCATGCGTTCGACGCTCGAATGCGAGATGTCGCGCTCGTGCCAGAGGGCGACGTTCTCCATGGCAGGGATGGCGTAGGCGCGGACCATGCGGGCGAGGCCGGTCAAATTCTCGGAGAGAACAGGGTTGCGTTTGTGCGGCATGGCGGAAGAGCCCTTCTGGCCCGGCGAGAAGTACTCCTCGGCTTCCAGGACTTCCGTCCGCTGGAGATGGCGGATCTCGGTCGCGAGGCGCTCCATGCTCGAGGCGATGACCCCGAGGGTCGCGAAGTACATAGCGTGGCGATCGCGGGGAATGATCTGCGTAGAGACGGGTTCGGGGACAAGACCCATCTGTTCAGCGACATATTCCTCGATGCGGGGATCAACGTTGGCGAAGGTCCCGACGGCGCCGGAGATCGCGCAGGTGGCGACCTCCTTCCGCGCAGCGACGAGACGCTCGCGGGCGCGCTGGAACTCGGCGTAGGCAAAAGCGAGCTTGACCCCGAACGTCGTCGGCTCGGCGTGGATGCCGTGGCTGCGACCGATCGTGATCGTGTTCTTGTGCTCAAAGGCTCGGGTTTTGAGAGCGGCAAGAAGTCGATCGAGATCGGAAATCAGGAGATCGGCGGCGCGCACGAGCTGGACGTTGAGGCAGGTGTCGAGAACGTCGGACGACGTCATACCCTGGTGAACGAAACGAGCTTCTGGACCGACGTGCTCCGCGAGGTGGGTCAGGAATGCGATCACGTCGTGTTTCGTAACCGCTTCGATTTCATCGATCCGTTCGACGTCGAAAACGGCGGCCGACCCCTTTTCCCATATCCTTTTTGCCGCAGCCTCCGGAATAATGCCGAGCTGGGCGCTTGCGGTGGCTGCGTGAGCCTCGATTTCGAACCAGATGCGAAAGCGTGTTTCGGGCTCCCAGATGCGGGTCATTTCAGGGCGGGCGTAACGGGGTATCATAGAGTTAAATCCTTGATGCGACGCGGGAGGCGTAGCAGACGCATCCCGGCTCATCAATCGCGAGCCCCACGTTTTGTAGGCTCACGCGCATCGGCAGCTTTCGCGCGGCATCTGTTGCTTCGCAGCTAACGCTTCGCAACAATTCGTGAAGAGTTTTCCAATTATCGCCTGTCTATCGCCACGAATAGCAGAGCTAATTCGCAGATGACGAGGGTGGCAATTTCAATTTTCGTTCAGCGATTATTCAGGGCAGTTTAGCCACACTCGCAAAATTCGTCGGTCTACTGTCGAATATGGCATTCTATTCGAAGGTGGGTGGGCCTACATTGAAAGACCCAAGGATGTAATGAGTCGAGGAGTTCCGGCGCGATCAGAGACACCGGCCTCCGAGAGAAACCAATGCGGGAGACTACAAGGATATGTCGCAACAGATGGGCAGCGGAGAATTCGCTGAATTGGTCCATCAGATGGAGCAGTCGGAAGATGATCCGCGCCAATGCTATGCACTGGTGAAGGAGAGAATTAGCGAGTTTCGGGATTCAGGCCGGGATATTCCCGACGAATTGACGAGGCTCGAAAAGCGTCTCATGACGGAATGTATGCTGGCCTCGCAAGGCCGCTGATATCCGCCATTTTGCAGGTGTGAGAGAGCCTGCAATAGGTTCGCTAATACTTGATTGCTCCCCGGCATTCTGAGTTCGCTTTGCGCTGATTTTAGCGCGCGAAGGCTTTTTTCATGGGAGACGTGGCTTTCATGGAAGACGTGGCGCGCGGCGATCCCGCCGACGCCTTGGTGCCTAGAGCACGTTGTGGGTGCCATCGCAATACGGTTCGTCATCCGTCGCCTTGCAACCGCAGAGATTGAAGGTTCCGGTCCGGTCTGGGACGAACCTCAGCGGCTCGAATGACGTCCCTTCGTGCGAGCCGTCGCAGAACGGTTGCGTCTTCGAACGACCGCAGCGGCAGTACCAGTATTCCTGACCTTCCGTGAGTTCGACCTGGTAAGGGCTGGTCTGGGCGACCACGGCCTCATCGGACATTTCGTGACTCCTAATTGGCTTGGGGTCGGTACCCCTGGCTTGTCGGAATTTCGAACTCGCTATCGGGTTTGGAAGCAAGGGGCAAGCCTCTCTCTTGCGGCAACCTGACGGCCATCTGGCTTTAGGATGCACTGCCGCGTCTGCCCAAGATATGGGCGAGCTGGATTATTCAGCAATCCGGTTGTGGACATCCGCAAAAGGCTGGGCGAAGCTCGACGGCGGCGGGGAGTCTTGGACGAGCACGGCGGGGGGATACAGCCGGCTGGACAAGGCCTTTCGGACGCCGAAGAACTACGCCCGAAGACCTGTCAATGAGGGGAACCCATTCGCATGCCCAACCTGTTCCGCAAAAAAGCCGTTGGCTACGAGGACGCCGATTATGGCTTGAGGAAGGTTCTGAGTGCCTTCGATCTCACCGTCCTTGGCATAGGCGCCATCATAGGAACGGGTATTTTCGTCCTGTCAGGACATGCTGCTGCAACCCAATCGGGACCTGCGGTCGTTCTCTCGTTCATCGTGGCGGGCGTCGCCTGCGCCTTTGCCGCACTCTCTTATGCGGAGCTCGCAGCGTCCGTCGGCGGCTGCGGCAGTGCTTATGGCTACAGCTACGCCGCCTTTGGCGAGTTGATCGCATGGATCATCGCATGGGACCTCATTCTCGAATATGGCGTATCGGTTGCTGCCGTCGCCAATGGCTGGTCCGGCTACTTCAACAACGCGCTGACAGCGATCGGGGTCGGATTGCCCGACGCGTACACGAAGGGCCCGTTCGCGGGAGGCGTGATCAATATCCCGGCCATCGTCATTATCCTGATCCTGATGATGTTGCTGATCATCGGGGTCAAGGAGACGGCGCGGATCAATGCCGCGGCCGTGACAATCAAGCTTCTGGCGGTCGCGATCTTCATTGGCGTGGCAATCTTCAACGTCCATCCGGAGAACTGGTCGCCCTTCATTCCTTTCGGGTGGTTCAGTTATGATGCGGCAGGCCAGCCGGTCGGAGTTTTCGCCGGAGCCTCGCTTGTGTTTTTCGCCTATGTCGGTTTCGATGCGGTATCGACCGCCGTCGAGGAGGCGCGCAATCCGCAACGGGACGTTCCGATCGGCATTCTCGCTGCGCTCGGGTTCTGTACTCTCCTCTACATCATCGTTTCGGCCCTGATGACCGGGATCGTGCCATACACGGCGCTCAACGTATCCTCGCCCGCGTCCGAAGCTTTGCTCCGCATCGGCCACAATACCGCAGCCGGAATTGTTGCGGCCGGCGTGATCTTCGGACTGACGACGGTCATGCTCGTGCTCTACTACGGGTTGACGCGCATCATCACCGGCGTCTCGCGCGATGGGCTGCTGCCGCCGTATTTCTCGGTCGTGAACGAAAAGACCAAGACGCCGGTCCGTACGACGGTTCTAACCGGCGTAGTGATGGCTATCATGGCGGGGCTCATTCCGTTGGGCGTGCTGGCTGAACTCGTCAACATCGGGACGCTGGCGGCGTTCGTTCTCGTCTGCGGCGGCATCATCGTGCTACGCCGTTCGCACCCCGACATGCCGCGCCCCTTCAAGATGCCGTTTGGAACGCTTTTCGCAGCGCTCGGCATCATCTCCTGTGGCGCGCTGATCGGTTTCCTGCCATTTGAAACGCATCTGCGCTTCATCATCTGGCTGGCCGTCGGGCTCATCATCTATTTCACGTACTCGGTGAAGCACAGCCGGCTAGCGGTTGCCTGAGGGCTTTCCGACCGATCGTCATCAACCAGTCATAAGAGAAAAGGCTTGGCCGCGGACGGCGCCGACTGGAAAATTGTCGGCGCCGAAGGTAGGGTCGCGCTGACTCGGCGGCCGGGTTCGTTCGGTGCAGCGCTGGGCCAATTACGAGGACCGTCGACAATGGACTGCGACAGTCGAAGTCATGCTTCGATTTCGTCAGAACCCCTCCAGGACGCTTGATCGCGGGCCGTTCGTTCGGCCGCGCGGCGGCCGATAACGAGAAAGGGCCGCACTCATGATGCGCAGCTACCGCCGCGAGAACATGCATCTCGTCCTGGCTTACGAGGGTGTTCCCGAGGAAGGGCCTGTCGCGCTGTCGCAATGTGTCTGGATCGATCTCTATAACCCCGCGCCTCAAGACAATCGCCATGTCGAGCAGCTTCTTTCAATTTCGCTGCCGACACGGGAAGAGATGCAGGAGATCGAGGTTTCCGCAAGGCTCTATCAGGAGGACGGCGCGGAGTTCATGACACTGACGGCGGCCTCTTCACTGGAAAGCGATGAGCCGATCACGTCGCCCATCACGTTCGTACTTAAGGGCAGCACTCTGGTGACGATGCGCTACGCCGAGCCGAAGGCGTTTGCGAACTTCGTCGCGCGCGCCCAACGGTCGAATGCCGTGCCGGTCACGAACGGCGAGCAGATCATGATGGGGCTGATCGAAGCGCTGCTCGATCGCATGGCCGATGCGCTCGAGCGGGTGGGATCGGGGATCGATCAGGTTTCGCGACAGGTTTTCCGCAAAGGCAAGATGAAGGCGCCATCGAGCGACGATCTGCAAGCGGCGATCGAGCGCATAGGGCAGGACGGCGATCTTCTGACGAAGGTGCGTGAAAGTCTCGTCAGCATCAACCGCGTCCTGACCTATCACACCACGCTCGATCAGCAGGTCGATAAGAAAGTGACGAAAGAGGCCAAGGCGCGAACGAAGGTGCTCTATCGTGACGTGGTCGCTCTGACCGACCAGGCCACGTTCCTGTCGAGCAAGGTGAATTTCCTACTCGATGCGACGCTGGGTCTGATCAATCTGCAGCAGAACCAGATCATCAAGATTTTCTCGGTGGCCGCGGTGGTGTTCCTGCCGCCGACGCTCGTTGCGTCGATCTACGGCATGAACTTCAGCGATATTCCGGAACTCAGGTGGGTCTTCGGTTATCCATGGGCGCTCGGCCTGATGGTGCTATCCGCGATCCTGCCGTACCTCTATTTCAAGCGGAGACGGTGGCTATAGCCGTCATCGTCATCCTCGGTCGAGCGCAGCGCAGCTGCGTCGAAGACCGGGGATCCAGCGCAAGATTGTCGGAGAGACAATGATTGGGCCTTCGGCTCTCCTCACCCTGGATCCCCGATGCGTCTCGTTTTGCTCGCCGCATCGAGGATGACGAATCAAGATTCGAGCAATTGCCGCGCGGCTTTGTCTGGGGTCATCGTGCCGGACAGAACGGCGTCGGCCAGCGGATCGAGTCCATTCTTGCCGCCGGCCTTGATACGCGCCGCGACAATGTCGGAGGCGGCCCGGGCAATCAGATAGCGCGCACGGCGGCGGCGGCGATTGATGGCGCCTTGAGCTACGACGCGTTTGCCCTGGGCGTCGAACGCCGCAACGAGATCCACGATGCCGTCGCCGTTGATCGCGCTCGTTTTCAGGACCGGGATCTTCTCGGTCTGTGTGGCGCGGATTGACAAGGCGCCGATCAATTGCTGCATCGTCTGCTCGGCGCCGGGCCGATCGGATTTGTTGACGACGATGATGTCGGCGATTTCGAGCAGTCCCGACTTCATCGCCTGAATGTCATCGCCAAGGCCCGGAGCTGCGATAACCACGCGAATGTCCGCCACTTCCGCGACGTCGATCTCGTTCTGGCCGGTGCCAACCGTTTCGAGCAGCACGATATCGAAGCCCGCGCCGTCGAGGGCGTCGATGATGCGGACGGCGGCCGGTGAAAGGCCGCCGAGATAGCCGCGCGAGGCGAGAGAGCGAACGAACACGCCGTCGTCGTCCAATGCCGACGTCATGCGGATGCGATCGCCGAGAATGGCGCCGCCGGAAATCGGGCTCGACGGATCGACTGCGATCACGCCGACCGTCCGCCCCTGTTGCCGCAAATGTGCGATGATGGCGTTCACCAGCGTCGATTTTCCGGCGCCCGGCGGGCCGGTGAAGCCGACAACGAGTGCATGCCCGAGATACGACTGCAGAGCCTGAAGCAGTCCGGGCGCCGCCGCTGAGAGACGTTCAAGTTCGGTGATCACGCTCGCGATGGCGCGGCGTTCGCCTGCGCGCATGCGGTTGATATAGTCAGGGATTTCAGCGTCGCCGATGCGGGCAACTGGAGGGCGGGCGTCTACGGTCGTCTTGGCCATAAGCGCTGATAAGAGGGAAGCGGCGGGAACGCAACGGTCGCCGCGAGATTGTCATCGATCCTGTGACTCCAGTGGCTAGATCTTCGCCGCGGGGGTGCATTCGAGACCGTCCTATGCAAGGGTTCGGAGAGGACAGCCGGCCGGGGAGGGGAGATGTCCGACAAGGGGCGAGGGAAGCGGCAGGCGCTGGGTTTGCCGGTCAAAACGCATCGGGCTGATATCGACGGTCTGCGCGCGGTGGCGATCCTTGGCGTGCTCGGCTATCATTTCGGGCTCGGTGTTCCCGGCGGCTATGGCGGCGTCGACGTCTTCTTCGTCATTTCGGGTTTCCTGATTGCGGGGATCATCAAGTCGGAACTCGAGGCCGGGACGTTCTCGCTCGCGAATTTCTATGTGCGGCGGATCCGGCGGATATTGCCGGCGCTTGCTCTCTGTCTTCTGGCTACGACGATCGCGGCTGCGGCGATCCTGTTTCCGTTCGATTTTGTCAGTTACGCGCGAAGCCTGATGGCTGTGGCGACCGCCACATCAAACTTCTTCTTTGAGCACAAGGCTTCCAACTACTTCGGCACGGTTGCGATCTACAAACCACTGATGCACACGTGGTCGCTGAGCATCGAGGAGCAGTTCTATGCGGCTTTTCCGCTGCTCGTGATGCTGCTTTATCGTTTTCGCCACGGGTATGCCCTGCCGGCGATGGCTCTCGCGGCGGCTTTGTCGCTGGCTTTCAGCGTCTATTTGGTCCCGCAATCGCCGGAGCGCGCCTTCTTCTCTTTGGCGGGCCGCATTTGGGAATTGCTGTGCGGAACGATGCTGGCGTTCGGTCTTCTGCGGCAATTGCGGTCTCGGCCGATGCGCGAAGTGACGGCTCTTCTCGGCGCTTCGATGATCGTCGGATGTTATTTTCTCTTTTCAGCCGATACGCTCTTTCCCGGACTTGCTGCATTGCCCCTCTGCATCGGTGCGGTTTTGATCATTCACTCTGGAACGGAGCCAAGCGACGAGAGCGATCTTCGTCCGACGATGGTTGCGCGGCTGCTATCAACGCCGCCCGTCGTCGCGATCGGGCTGATCTCCTATTCCGTCTACCTCTGGCATTGGCCGCTGCTCGTCCTCACGCGATATCGTTTCGAGGCCCTATTCCAGGGCGATACTGGCTTTTCGGCGGGGCTTGTTCTGGCTGCCATTAGTCTGCTCGTCGGCGCTTTATCGTGGCGTTTTGTCGAGCAGCCATTTCGTGGACGACTGGCACCGCATTCGGCGTGGAAAGCCTATGCCGGAGCTTTTGCGACGTTCGCCGTTACACTTGGCGCGGCACAGTTGATTGTCAAAAAGCCGGCATGGTTTCACGCGTGGCCGAAAGAGGTCATCGCCATGGGCGCTCGGGGGCGCGATCCTAAGCTTGCGTCCTTCTTCGGGCCAGCTGCATCACGGGAGCAGGGCTGGCCGAAGGGTATTTTTTTGGTCGGTGATGGATCGTCCATCCCGGGCACGTTTCTCTGGGGTGACAGTCATGCCATGGCAATGCTTCCGGGCATGCATGACTACCTCAACGCAACACGAAGGCGGATATTGATTTCAGCGGACCCAAGTTGCCCGCCTCTCATCAACGTGAGCTTTCACGGCGATCGTTATGCGGAAGCCTGCAAGGCGCGCAACGATCGCGTCCTTGCTGCAATTCTGAAGAGCAACATCAGAGATGTTGTTCTTGTAGGTCGTTGGATTCGGTATGCCCGCCTGTTCGATCCTAAAAGGCAGTTGAGATTTAAGCTGGGCCACAATACCGCCGAGAAAACGTTCGGCGTGATGCTTGAAGAGACAGTTCAAACTCTCGTCGACCACGGCAAAAGTGTCGTCATAGCAGGACCGATTCCAGAGCAGCATTTCGATGTGACGCGTAGCATGATGCGTCACGCCGCCTGGAACGAGCCGCTGCCGAATGCAGAGACCGTCCAGGATTTTCGCCGGGAGGAGAGCACGGTCCTGGATGTGCTGGCGCGTCTCAGCCGAATCGAGGGCGTGAGCATCGTGTACCCAGATCGCACGCTCTGCGATGATCAAATTTGTCCCTATCTCAAGGACAATATCGGGCTCTACTTCGACGACAATCATCTGAGCGTCGCTGGCGCGCGGGAGCTTCGGGCGGTGT
>Ga0164243_10014953_pt1 | contig 10764 bp, 10 predicted proteins | sample OricompcompostOP_FD_108781 | JGI IMG/M metagenome (GOLD analysis project Ga0164243, IMG submission 108781) | Organic Plus compost microbial communities from Emeryville, California, USA - Original compost - Organic plus compost (OP) | ecosystem: Engineered > Solid waste > Mixed feedstock >...
GCGTGGATGATTACGAGGCGCTCCGAGCCTCGCTGGCGGCCCCACTGCCGAAGGGGTTCACGCTTGCCTCGGACGAGATCGCGCCGGCTTCCGTTTCGCCCTATGGCTGGCGCGGCGAGAAGGAGGGCGAGACGGTGACTCTATCCGGCTACGTGCCGTCGCCGCGCCAGAAAGAGGCGGTTAGGGCCGCGGCGACGGAGCTTTTTGCGGGGGGCAGAATTGTCGACCGTATCCGCATCGCCGCAGGCGAGCCGCGGATCGACTGGCTCGGCGCGATCAAGTTCGCGCTCGGGCAACTCTCGCAACTCGATCATGGCTCGGTCGCGCTCGGTAACGGCGCCTTCGCCATCGAGGGCGAGGCAGAAAGCAGCGAGGCCTATATCGCGCTGCTGGCGACGAATACGGGAACGCTGCCGGCGGGCCTTCAGGACGGTAATGTCGATATCCGCGCACCGCTGGCATCGCCCTATCGGCTGGTGATCGCCCGCGAACCGGACGCCGTCATGCTGGATGGTCACGTCGGATCGAAGGAGGAGCGCGAGGCGCTTCTCCATGCAGTGCAGGGAAAGTTCGGCGGGCTGCGCGTGCTCGATCGGCTCGCCTATGCGAGCGGCGCCCCGCAGGATTTCCTCCAGGCGGCGAGCGCCGCGGCACAGGCAGTGAGCCGGCTCGCCGGTGGCTATTCCGAGATGAGCGACGCCACGCTGAATATTACCGGTGGTGCCTACTATCCGGCCGCAGCGGGCGGAATCGTCGATACGATCGCGGAGGAGATGCCGGAAGGCTACGACGTGGCGGTCGAGGTCGTGGAGCGCCAGCCGGCACAGCCGGTTTCGCCACTTCGCTGCCGTGATCTTCTCGCCGGCGCAATGACCACGGGGCGGATCGAATTCGCAGGTGGAGAATCCGAGATTTCGGCGGATGGCAACGGCCTTCTCGATCGCGTGGCGGCGATCGTTACCCGTTGCCCGCTCGCGACCGTGGAGGTGCGGGCGCATACCGATTCCGACGGCTCGGAGTCCGGCAATATGAGGCTCTCCCAGGCGCGGGCGGATGCGATCGTGGAGTATCTTGTCGATGCCGGCATAGCCCGCGAGCGCCTGACGGCGACGGGCCGAGGCGAGTCCGATCCTGTCGCCGACAATTCAACCGATGCCGGCAAGGCAGCCAATCGCCGGATCGAATTCGTTCTGGAGGAGCCGGAAGCCGTCTCCGACGCGACGGAGGGAACGGAGGAGCCAAAGACAGAAGAAGAGGACGCTGGGTCTAACGGGGAGGAGGGTGAACAATGAGCGACATCCTTGCGATCTACTGGCCTTACCTCGTCCTGGCGCTTGTCGTGGGGATCGGGGTCGGCTGGTGGTACAGCGACCCGCGGAGCGCCGACGATCTCACGGCGTGGCTCGAACGGGGAGCCGACGAGCCATGATCCTGCATTTCCTCGAGGTGTGGCTGCTGCTCGGCACAGTGTTCGCAGGTGGCTGCGTGCTCGGCACGATGGTTCATTCCACGCTCGGAAGAGGACAGTTCGCGGCGGCGCAAGCTCTGGTGGCGGACACCGTGGGGGACATGATCGACGAGATCAAATATCGCCTCGGCGTCGGCCCCGAATGGCGCCCGGCCACCCGGTCGCGCAATGGCCATGCGTCGGAGCGGGATGATGACGACTGGTCGTCTGCCGTGACCGACGCCGGTGCGTCGCTGGAGAACGGAACGACGGATGAAGGACAGCGCGCTCTGGCCGCCCCTGATGAACGGATAGCCCTGCCGCATCCCGATGCTTTCGACGAGCCGGTCCCGGAAGAGATCGCACCAGCGCCCCTCGACGAGACCTCCATGATGCGCCCGGCGACGCTGCCCGCTCCGCGGACCGGCGTGCCGGACAATCTGCAGCGCATACGCGGGATCGGTCGCCGAAACGAGCAGATCCTGCACGAACTCGGCATCTTCCATTTCGGGCAGATTGCCGCCTGGACTCCGGCCGAGATGCGCTGGGTCGCGGCGCATTTCACCTTCCCGGAGAGGGTTGAGCGGGATGACTGGGTCGGGCAGGCGATTATCCTGGCGAGCGGCGGCGCCACCGGCTTTCATGAGGCGACGGAACGCAAAATGCGCGCACTTCACAAGGATGAAGACGAGGCCTGACGCGTTGCGCTCTAGCCCGCGCTGTCCAGGCTGAAATCGGATGGCGGCTTCGGAATGACCGCATCGGCTGGCGGGCCCGATCCCTCGATGGCCGTGATGAAGGCCGAGATGCGCTGGAGAAGCTGCGGATTGCAGAGCAGCGGGGGATGGCCTTCTCCCGATACGGTGACCGACTCGAAGGCCGGATGCGCAGCCGCCATTGCCGCGACCGTCCCGGCTGAGAGGAGATCGGAGTTTTCCCCACGGATCGCCATCACCGGAATATGGGCAAGGGAACGGAACTCGTTCCACAAAGCGGGCACCGGCTCGTCGAACTCGACGCCGTCGAATGTCCGGCCGAGCGCCGGGTCGTAATCGGAGACCGGATGGCTGTCCTCCTCGCGCCAGGTCATGCGCGCAAAGGCAAGCCATTGCTCCTCCGAGAGAGCGGTGAAGTGGCCGCCATGCAGTCGCTTCAGGATACGGACGGCGTCCTGCCAGTCGTCCGGCTGCGGCGTCCGGCCGACATAAGTCTTGATTCGCGCAAGGCCGATCGGTTCGATCACCGGCCCGATATCGTTCAGCACGATCCCGGCAAGAACGGAGGGACGGACGATCCCCATCAGCATGGCGATGATGCCGCCGCGCGAGGTCCCGACAATGACAGCACGGCTAAGCCCCGCAGCGGCCATCCCGTCGAGCACATCGTTCATCTCGGTCATCGGATTGTAGTTCGCGATATCGCGATCCCATTCCGAGGCCCCGCGGCCGCGATAGTCGAAGCAGACGATCCGGCGCGGCCGGTGGCGATGGGTGGAAAGGAACAGCGCAAGGTCGTGAAAGTCACGCGCGCTGCGGGTCAGCCCCGGCAGGCAGACGACAGGCAGCCAGGGCTGCGTGCGGTCTCCATAGTCGCGGGCGTGAAGCCTCAGCCCATCGGAGCCGCGATACTCGATGTCCCTGATCTCGGGGGAAGAAGAGGATGGCTCCCGGGCGGCCACGGTCTTCGTTATGCCCCGGTGCGGACGGCCTAGCGGCCGCCCCGCTTGAGATCGGCCTGGATGGTGAGCGCGCCACCCTCGAGCCGGGCGCGATAGACCTGTACGTTCTCCATGAGGCGCTGGACGTAGTTGCGCGTCTCGGTGAACGGGATCGACTCGATCCATGTGACCGCATCGACGCGCGGATCGCGCGGATCGCCGAATTGCTGGATCCACTTGTCGACGCGCGACTTGCCGGCATTGTAGGCGGCAAAGGTCAGGATATAGGAGCCGTTGAAGTCACCGAGGCGCTGGCCGAGATAGTGGGCGCCGAGGGTGACGTTGTAGGCCGGATCGCTGGTGAGCTTGCTTTCCGAATAGGCGACGCCGGCGCGCTTGGCGACCTGCTTCGCGGTGGTCGGCATGAGCTGGAGAAGGCCCTTGGCGCCGGCCCGGCTGACGGCTCCGGGATGGAAGGCGCTTTCCTGCCGGGCGACGGCATAGACAAGGGCCTTGTCGACCTTGCCGGTGCGGGCGGAGTCGGGGATCGCGCCGATCGGGAAGGCAAGATTGTCGACAGGCAGGCCGCGTGCGGCGGCGTTCTTGCCGATCTGCAGGCTGAGAGGATGGTTCCCGTCGCGCTCCGCCATTGCCGCCAGCAGCGCGAGCTGCGTCGGGTCGGTCAGCGTGTCGCCGAGATAGCGCATGAACATTTCTTCGCGATCGGCGCGGTTGATCGAGCGCAGCCGCTTGATGACCTGCACCAATTCGAGACGATCGAAACGCGCTCGCGCTGTGTCATCGGCCCGAGGCGTGAAACGAAGCGGCAGCTTCTTCGAGCCGAGGCTCGCCAGAGCGAGCTGGCCGTAGAAGGTGGTGGGATAGGCCGCGGCGCGCTGGAACTGGCGCTGGGCGTCGGCACGATCACCAGCCTTCAGGGCGGCGCGGCCGAGCCAGTATTCGGCGCGCGACTGGCTGAGCGGCATGGAGGACGTGCTCTGGATCTGCGCGAAGTGCCGGCGCGCCGTCTGCGGGTCGTTGAGGAACTCCAGCGCTAGCCAGCCGGCATGGAAGGCGGCCTCGACGCGCGAGACACTCGATCCGCCGGCGAAGCCGGCCGAGACCTGATAGGCCTTGCGATATTCCCTCTGGTCGATGAGGGCGCGAGTGACGACCCGGCGCTCCACCCACCAGGCATCCGGATCGACGAGAACCGAAGGATCGCGCGGCGCCGACAGCATCAGATCGGCGGCGGCATCGATCTTCTCGGCGCGGCGGAGAACCTGAATGCGGGAATAGAGGTGGAGCGGGTCCTTGTGGAGTGACTTCGGCAGGGCGTTGAGCGCGGCGCCGGCCTTGCCGTCGCGCTTGATGACCATGACGACCGCCTTGGCCAGCGCCTGCTGATTGGCGTCCAGCGCCGAGGCGGCACGCAGCGCCTTCGTGGACTGCTCGGCATAGAGCATCCGGTCCATGCGGACCTTGTAGTCGGCCTTGGTCAGCAGCGAACCGAATTCCTTGCGGATACGGTTCTCGAGATCGTCCGAAAGCTTCTCGTCCCGCCATTTGGGACGGAGCAGGGCTGCGGCGGCATCCTTTCGCCCGACGGCAATATAGGATCGGGCCAGAAGCAGGAGCCCGTCATCGGAAACTGGTTCGGCCGAGCCGAGCGCCTGGATGACTGCCTGCGGCCCGGGGTTCTCCCGCTCGACGGCCTGCTCGTAGCGTAGGCGAAGCGTGCTCTGCCCCGGCCAGCCGGCAAGCTCATGGGAAATGGCCGCGATCCGGGCGGAGGGGACGTCATTCGATTTATAGACCGCGACGAGCCAGCGGATGATCTTGGCGTCGAGCGGATCGGGAAGGGCGTCGGCGGCTCTCAACGCGGCGCCGACATCGTTCTGGTCGAAGAGCTTGACGGCGACCTTGAAGGCGGCCTCGCTCAAAACGGAGCGCTGGGTGGCGACGAAAGCGGGTGCAACGGTCGTGACGGAAGCCTGCTGGGCAGGGACGGTCGGGGAGATGACGTGAGGCTGAGTCGGCGCCGGCTGAGGAAGGGGCGGCACGAAGGCGAGCGGCGGCATGTCGCTCGACGACGGCTCGTGGGCGCTCGAGATCAGGGCCTCGATCGAGCTGACGGCTTCTAGCGCGCGCTGCGGATTGGGCCGGGGCAGCGGAACGAGCTCGGCCACGCGAATCAGGGCGGGGCTCGCGGAACCGCCATGGAGCGTGCTGCCAAGCGAGGCCGCAAGCGCCTGCGAGGTGCCCCACATCCCCATGATCGCGGCCGCGCCAAGCGCCAAACCGGCAACCGAGCGGTCAATGCCCTTCCTGTCCGGCAAGTGTCCGGTCCTTCCTCGGATCGTGCCCCTTTTGCCCGACCCTAATGCGCCATGGTGAACGATATCTTGACGCCGGGCATTAGACCTACCGGTTCTTGCCCCTTCGTCAACCAACGATTATGGTCACCGACCGACAAATCCGCCAGTCCAAAGAAGAATTCCGGCCAGGTCAACGCCATGTTCAGAGGCTCCATTACCGCACTCGTCACGCCCATGCGCGACGGCCGGCTCGACGAGGAAGCATTTCGCGGTCTTGTCGAGTGGCAGATCGCCGAGGGAACGCACGGTCTCGTGCCGGTCGGCACGACGGGCGAAAGCCCCACGCTGACCCATGACGAGCACAAGAAAGTCGTCGAGATCTGCATCGAAGTCGCCGACGGGCGGGTGCCGGTCATCGCCGGGGCCGGCTCGAACAACACGGTCGAGGCCATCGAACTCGCCCGCCATGCCGAAAAGGCCGGGGCGGACGGGCTGCTGATCGTCACGCCCTATTACAACAAGCCCAATCAGGAAGGGCTCTACCAGCACTTCAAGGCGATCAACGATGCGGTCGGCATCCCGATCGTCATCTACAATATTCCGCCGCGCTCGGTGATCGACATGTCGGTCGAGACGATGGCGCGTCTCTTCGAACTGGAAAATATCGTCGGCGTGAAGGATGCGACGGCGAAGCTCGATCGCGTCAGCCTCCAGCGCCACGCCATGGGGCCGGACTTCATCCAGCTTTCCGGCGAGGATGCGACGGCGCTCGCCTTCAACGCCCATGGCGGCCATGGCTGCATCTCGGTAACGGCGAATGTTGCGCCGAAGCTGCTTTCCGAGTTCCAGTCGGCTTGCCTTGCCGGCGATTTCGTCAAGGCGCTCGACTATCAGGACCGGCTGATGCCGCTCCACCGGGCGCTGTTCCTGGAACCAAACCCGACCGGCGTGAAATATGCGCTCTCGGTGATCGGCAAGATGGCGGAGGATGTCCGCCTGCCGCTCGTCGCGGTTTCCGAGCCGACGCGGAAGGAAATCCGTGCGGCGATGGTGCATGCCGGACTGATCAACTGAGCAGGTAATGGCCGCAAAAAAGGAAAAGCCGACGCAGCAGACCGCTGCGGTCAACCGGCGTGCGCGCTTCAATTACGAAATCGGACAGGTCTTCGAGGCCGGCATCCAGTTGACTGGCACGGAGGTGAAATCGCTGCGCGACGGCAAGAGCAGTATCGCCGACTCTTTCGCCGGCGAGCACAATGGCGAGCTCTGGCTCTATAATTCCTACATTCCGGAATATCTGCAGGCGAACCGCTTCAACCACCAGCCGCGGCGGGCGCGGAAGCTGCTTCTGCACAAGCGCGAGATCAATCGCCTTGCCGCCGCGGTGCAGCGTGAGGGCATGACCATCGTGCCGCTCAAGATTTTCTTCAACGACCGCGGCCGCGCCAAGGTGGAACTGGCGCTGGCGCGCGGCAAGCAGCTTCACGACAAGCGCGAGACGTCGAAGAAGCGGGACTGGGACCGCGAGAAGGGCCGGCTCCTTCGCGAGAAGGGCTAGCTACTCCGTAATGCCGCGCATCAGCGCGTAAAGCGCGTTCTGCCGCTCGAAGCCCATGCCCGGCCAGTCGCCGGCCTGGATGTAGCCATCCTCGACCTTCATGTCGTCGCCATAGCCGGAGAAGACGCCGAAGGCATCGGGATAGGCCTCGCACATGCCGAGGCCGAAACCGGCGCTGTGGTTGAAGGACATCATGTTCCCCCCATGCGGCAGGACCGAGCGCTCGCTCCATCCATGCTTGCGCAGCATGTCGAGGACGCGCGCCGCGGTGCCGATGCCATAGCTCTGCGGGATGTCGATCTGGATCACGTCCTTGTCGGGCCGCATGCCGCCGTGACGGACGAGATTGAGGAAGTCCTGCACGGCGAAGAGATTCTCGCCGGTGGCGACGCTCTCGCCATAGGCCCCGACGAAATCGGCATTGCCCTGATAGTCGGAGGGGTGGGTCGGCTCCTCGAACCAGCGCAGGCCGAAGGGAGCGAGGGCCTTGGCATAGGCAGGGAGGCGGTCGAGGGGGATGCCGCAATTGGCGTCGACCGCGACGCGCTTCGGGTCGCCGACGAGATTGATGACGGCTTCGAGCCGCTTCACGTCCTCCTCGATCGGCGCGCCGCCGACCTTCATCTTGAGGAGCGTATAACCCTCGTCGAGACGCATGCGCATCTCGTCGAGAAGCTCGGGAATGCCCTTGCCCGGCGCATACCAGCCACCGCCGACATAGCAGAACATGCGGCTCTCATACTGGCCGTTCCGGTAACGGTCGGCGATGAGCTTGTAGACTGGCACGTCGGCGATCTTGCCGACCGCGTCCCAGATGGCGTTCTCGATCGTGCCGATGCCGACCGAGCGCTCGAGGTCGCCGCCGGGCTTCTCGCCGAACATCATGGATTTGAGGATGGTTTCGGGGTTGAAGGCGGCGGGATCGAGGGTCGTGTCCTCCTCGGGCGCGCGCTTGAGACGCGGAATGAAGCGCTCGCGCATCTGGGGGCCGCAGGCGTAGCGGCCGGTCGAGTTGAAGGCGTATCCGGTAACGGGCTTGCCGTTTCGCACGACGTCGGTGACGACGGCCACGATCGAGGTCGTCATGTCGTCGAAGGAAAAGGCGGCGTTGCGAAGCTTGCTGTTGAGGGGGACGGCCTTTTCGCGGATTTCGACGATGCGCATGCCTGTTCTCCAGGTTTCTTGATTAGGTGGGACGAAAGGTGGGCGGACTATAGACGTTCGCGGATCGCAGCAAAGACCGAACGGAACATTTCTTCGGTGAGAACTCCCGTATTCGTGTTGTAGCGGGAGCAGTGATAGCTGTCGTAAAGCGAGAGCGTTGGCCCGGCCTCATGCAGCGTGCCATGGCCGAAGGGGAAAGCCGCCCGCCTGAGCCCGAGCGCCGGGAGCACGCTGTCATGGGCGATGCGTCCGAGGGCGAGGATCGCCCGGAGCCGCGGCATGGTGGCGAGCGTCGCAATGAGGAACTGACGGCAGGTGCCGATCTCGGCGGGCGTCGGCTTGTTCTGCGGGGGAACGCAACGGACAGCGTTGGTGATCGCCGCATCGACAAGTTTCAGCCCGTCATCGGGCCTCGCGTCATAGGTGCCTCTGGCGAAGCCGAATTCGATCATCGTGCGATAGAGGAGATCACCGGCGAAATCGCCCGTAAAGGGGCGCCCGGTCCGGTTGGCGCCACGGAGGCCGGGCGCCAGGCCGACGATGAGAAGCCGGGCATTGAGAGAGCCGAAGGTGCGGACGGGCGCGTTGTGCCAGGACGGCTCCGCAGTTCGCCATTCCTCGCGGAAGGCGACCAGGCGTGGGCAGAGAGGGCAATCGCGGGAGGGCTCGGGCGCAGTCAGAACGCTTCGTCGTCCTCGAATTCGTCGGCGAAGGATTCGCCCTGAGGCTTATCGCTCTGCCTCGGAGGACGTTCGGAGGGCGCGCGCCCCACCTTGTCGCGAAGCCCCGCGAGGTCGAGGAAATGGTCGGCCTGCCGGCGAAGCTCATCCGCGATCATGGGCGGCTGGCTGGCAAGGGTCGAGACCACCGTCACTTTCCGCCCCTTGCGCTGGAGCGCCTCGACCAGCGAGCGGAAATCGCCATCGCCGGAGAAGAGGACGACATGGTCGATGGTGTCCACCATCTCCATGGCGTCGACGGCGAGCTCGATATCCATATTGCCCTTGATCTTGCGGCGGCCGGCGGCATCGACAAATTCCTTGGTCGGCTTGGTGACGACCGTGTATCCGTTGTAGTCGAGCCAGTCGATCAGCGGGCGGATCGAGGAATATTCCTGATCTTCTGCCAGCGCCGTATAGTAATAGGCGCGCAGAAGATAGCCCTTCGACTGGAATTCCGCCAGAAGCTTTCGATAGTCGACATCAAATCCGAGAGCCTTGGCGGTGGCGTAAAGATTGGCGCCGTCGATAAACAAGGCAATCTTTTCACGTGAATCGAACATGAAGTTGCTCTTATCGGGTTGTTCTGAAAATCCGGTTGAATTCAACTTTCAAGTTACGGTCGGCAGTAAGAAATATATCGATATGTTGTAGAGACGGGTCGGACTGAACGAATGCGACAGGCCCGGACAAACAGGACTGTATCGAAATCAATTTCATTATGTCGCGGCTGACAGCCGAACTCGTTTTCCTTGCATCAACTTGTACATATACCGGCAAAGGTTGTCGGTCCAGCGCCGGTTGCTCACATGGACTGTGCGGCGCACAGGAAAAAGCCGGGCGAAGATACCGCAAATGCTTGCTTTTGCCCCATTCGCGGCCTATCTGTCCCACCAACCTATTCCCCAAAGGAGAATCCGAATGGCCCGTGTCACGGTCGAGGATTGCATTGACAAGGTCGAGAACCGTTTTGAGCTGGTGCTTCTGGCGAGCCATCGCGCGCGCATGATCTCGAGCGGATCGCCGCTGACGGTCGACCGCGACAACGACAAGAACCCGGTTGTTGCGCTGCGGGAAATTGCCGACCAGACCGTCCAGCCGGAAGACCTGAAGGAAGACCTGATCCATTCCCTGCAGAAATATGTGGAAGTGGATGAGCCGGAGCCGGAGCCCGTGCCGATGATCGCTTCCACCAAGTCGGCTGGTGGTGACGATAGCGACGTCGCTTTCGACCGCATGTCGGAAGAGGAACTGCTGCGCGGCCTCGAAAGCATGGTTCCTCCGGACAAGACCGAAGATTTCTGATCCCGCCCTGCGCAAGATCCTCATCGCGCAGTAGTTTTCGCGATACTATATTTGCCGGAGAAATAGGCGGGTCCGCATGACGGCGGGCCTGTAACCGGCGAAAGTCTGCGCCATGATGCGCCAATACGAACTCGTTGAGCGGGTCACGCGGTACAATCCGCATGCGGACGAAAACCTGCTCAACAAGGCCTATGTCTATGCCATGCAGAAGCATGGCACGCAGCGCCGTGCCAACGGCGATCCCTATTTCTCGCATCCGCTGGAAGTCGCTGCGATCCTGACGGATCTCAAGCTCGACGACGCGACTATCGCGGCGGCGCTGCTCCACGACACCATCGAGGATACGGACGCCACCCGCGGCGAGATCGACGAGGTATTCGGCGAAGACATCGGCCGTCTCGTCGAGGGGCTGACCAAGATCGGCAAGCTCGACCTCGTCTCCAAGAAAGCCGCGCAGGCGGAAAACCTCCGCAAGCTGCTTCTCGCCATCTCTTCCGATGTCCGCGTCCTTCTGGTGAAGCTCGCCGACCGTCTGCACAATATGCGGACGCTGCAGTTCATGCCGCCCGAAGCGCGCATCCGCATCGCCGAGGAGA
>Ga0164243_10014954_pt1 | contig 10763 bp, 9 predicted proteins | sample OricompcompostOP_FD_108781 | JGI IMG/M metagenome (GOLD analysis project Ga0164243, IMG submission 108781) | Organic Plus compost microbial communities from Emeryville, California, USA - Original compost - Organic plus compost (OP) | ecosystem: Engineered > Solid waste > Mixed feedstock >...
CCGTCCCTACCTGCTCGCCATGGCCAACGCGGGCATCCAGCGGGGTCGGGGCACCAACGGCTCGCAGTTCTTCATCACGGTCAGCAACACCACCCACCTCAACGGCAAGCACACGATCTTCGGTGAGGTCGCCGACGAGGCGTCGCGCAAGGTTGTCGACGCCATCGCCAACACCGCGACCAATGCCCAGGACCGGCCGCTGCAGGACGTGGTGATCGAGCGGGTCGAGATCGAGCGGACCTGACGCCTGCCACCCTGAGAACCACCGAGCAAGATCGCGGAGTGTGGGCGGCGGGCGGATAGGGTTGGCGCCATGTCCCTGCCCCCGCCCGCCACTCCGAGCGACGAGACGCCGAGCCGCATGGTGCCGGCTGAGCCGGCGCCCGCCGTGCCGGTGTGTTACCGGCATCCCAAGCGCGAGACGTACATCCGTTGCGTGCGCTGCGACCGGTCGATCTGCCCGGAGTGCATGAACGAGGCGGCGGTCGGCTTCCAGTGCCCGGAGTGCGTCGCGGACGGTCGCCGCACCCAGCGGCCGGCCCGGACCGCCTTCGGGGGCAGTGGTGCGGGTGCGTACGGCTACGTGACGAAGGTCCTGGTCGGCATCAATGTCGTGGTGATGGTGGTCTCCGTCGCGCTGGTCGGAGGCGGTGGCCTGTTCGGCGGCGGGTTCGGTGGCCTGCTCGGTGGGTCGACCCCGCTGACCGAGGCGGGCTCGGTCTTCGGCCTCGCGCGCTACCGCAACATGGCCACCGGCGCCATCGTCCATCTGCCCGACGGTGTCGCCGACGGGCAGTTCTACCGGCTGTTCACCAGCATGTTCCTCCACTATGGCGTGCTGCACCTGCTGCTGAACATGTGGGCGTTGTGGGTGTTGGGGCGCGAACTGGAGGCGCGGTTGGGGTCCGCCCGGTTCCTGCTGCTGTATCTTCTCGCGGGCCTGGGCGGCAGTGTGGCCTGCTACGTCTTCACGCCGGCCGCGCACGCCGCCGGTGCCTCGGGCGCCATCTACGGGCTCTTCGCCGCGCTCTTCGTGGTATTCCGCCGGCTCAACCTCAGCACCACCGGCATCGTCACGGTGCTCGTGATCAACCTGATCTTCTCCTTCTCGGCGCCGAACATCTCCATCGCCGCCCACCTCGGCGGCCTGGTCATCGGCGCGATCGTCGGAGTGGCGCTCGCCTATCCGCCACGGCAGATCCGCAACCGGGTACTGGCCGCCGCGGTGGCCGGGGTCGTGCTGGTGCTGGCAGCCGCCGTGACCGCCCAGACCCTCGCGTTGAACTCGACCGTCGTGTGACATCGACGCAGCCCGATCGCTGGCTGTGGCGGCGTGCCCGGACGCGGGGCTTGCGGGACCCGAACATTGCTCTGACATCGTGGTGGGCCGACCATGGCAGGCTGTCCGCATGACCGACCCGGGGTCCCCACGGGGATTGGTGCTGGTCGTCGAGGACGAACGCCCCATCGCCGATCTGGTCCGGCTCTACCTGACCCGCGACGGCTTCGGTGTGCACGTCGAGTCCGACGGCGAGGCAGGGCTCGCCGCGGTGCGGCGCCTGCGACCGGTCGCCTGCGTCGTCGACATCGGGCTGCCGAGCCTGGACGGCACCGAGCTGTGCCGGCGCCTGCGTGCGCACGGCGACTGGACGCCGGTCATCTTCCTCACCGCGCGCGACGACGAGGTCGACCGCGTCGTGGGACTGGAGTTGGGGGCGGACGACTACCTCACCAAGCCGTTCAGCCCCCGCGAACTGGTGGCCCGGGTCAAGGCGGTGCTGCGCCGGACCGCGGGGGTGCCGGGCGCCGAGGCGTTGCGCCGGGTGGGTGTGGTGGAGCTCGACCCGGGCCGGCGGCGGGTGCGCGTGGACGGGGTCGAGGTCACGCTGACCACGACCGAGTTCGACCTGCTGGCGCACCTGATGGCGCGTCCGGCGCGCGTCTTCACCCGCGAGGAACTGCTGGCCTCGGTCTGGGGCTACGCGGCCCACGGCGGCACCCGCACGGTCGACGTGCACGTCGCCCAGGTGCGGGCCAAGCTCGCCGAGGCGAGCGCGCTGGCCCGGGACGTGATCCGTACGGTCCGGGGAGTCGGTTACACCGCCGACGGCGGCGAACCCGAATCCGGCCCGGTGGACGCTGCCCGGTGAGCCCACCCGCCGTCTCCGCTGTCCCGATCGTGCGTCGTGGCACGATCACCGGCCGCGCCGTCCTGGTCACGTCGGCGGTGGCGCTGCTGGCGGTGGTGATCACCGCGCTCGTCGCCCTCCCGGTCACGATCCGGGCCGCCGACGCCGACATCCGCCGGTCGCTGGCCAACCAGGCCACCGTCGCCGCCCGGGCGATCCAGGACGTCGAGGGCCAGCCGCGGGAGCAGGTCCGCACCGCCGCGGTGGTTCAGGAGCTGCGCGAGCAGGGCATCGAGGTCGTGGTGATCCGGGCGGGACAGCCCGACCGGGAGGGGTTGCCACCGCCGGTGGTGCGGGCCGTCGCGAACGGGGAACGGGTCAGCCAACGGGCGCTCTTCCACGGTCGGGTCATGCTCGTGGAGGGCCGGCCCGCCGGCGCGGGCGACGGCATCGTGCTGCTCGCGGCGGGCGTGACCGTACGGTCGGTGGCCGGCCGGCTCTGGCTCGCCCTCGGCGCTGGTCTGCTCGCGGGGATCCTCGCCGGCGTGCTGCTGGCCCGCCGGTTGAGCCGGCCGCTGCGTCAGGTCGCGGCGGCCGCGCGGCGACTCTCGGCCGGTGAACGCACCGTACGGGCACCCACGGACGCCCCGGCGGAGGTGGCCGCGGTCTCGATGGCGCTCAACGACCTGGCCGACGCGCTGGCCACCAGCGAAGGGCGCCAGCGCATGTTCCTGACCTCGGTCTCGCACGAGTTGCGCACGCCGCTGACCACCATGAAGGGGTACGCCGAGGCGCTCGCCGACGGGGTGATCGGGCCGGCGGAGGCCCAGCGGACCGGAGCCACCATGCTCGCCGAGACCGAGCACCTCGGCCGGTTGGTCGAGGACCTGCTGGCGCTGGCCCGGCTGGAGGCCGACGACTTCCCGTTGGAGTTCGTCCAGGTCGATCTGGTCGGCCTCGCCGCCGCGGCCGGGGACTCGTGGCGGCACCGGTGCACGGCCGTCGGCGTCCCGCTGCGCCTGGAACTGCCCGACCAGCCGGTGGTGGTCCGCACCGATCCCGGCCGGGTGCGGCAGGTGCTCGACGGACTGCTGGAGAACGCCCTGCGGGTGGTCGAGCCCGGCGCACCCATCGTCATCGGCGTGCGCGACGCGGCCGGCTCCGCGGTGCTGGAGGTGCGCGACGGCGGCCCCGGCTTCTCCGAGGAGGACCTGGCCGTGGTCTTCGAGCGAGGCGCCCTCTACGAGCGGTACAAGGGCGTGCGCAAGGTCGGCAGCGGTCTGGGGCTGTCCCTGGCCCACCGCCTCGTCGGCCGGCTCGGCGGTCGCCTCGACGCTGGTCATGCGCCGGAGGGTGGGGCGCGGCTGACCGTACGGCTGCCGTGCTGAACCGGGCTTACCTGACCCGAACATCGGCCACATCGGGCGCTGGCCTTCGCGCGGCAGGGTGAGGCGGTCACTCGCCAAGGAGGCATGGAGATGTTTCGTCGCACCCGCACCCCGCTGGCGCTCCTGGCCGGCATCCTCGTTCTGGTCGGGCTGACCGGCTGTGGCCGGCCGCGCGACGCCGACGTGGTCGACACGGCCGACCTGGCCTGGCCCGCGCAGGCGTTGCAGGCGGTCGGCCTCGCCGAGGAGGATCTGGCCCCGTCGGCATTCGTCGAGACCGCGGGTCCCGGTCGCCCGAACGCCGGCGGGCCGGCCAGACCCCAGGGCCGGCATCCTCGGCTGCGCTATGTCTTCCAGCACGCGCTGCACGGCGAGGCCACGGTGCGCACCGAGGAGGGCGTCCGGACCGTCGTGGCCCAGCGCGGCACGGTGACGGCGGTGAGCGGCAGCACGATCACCGTCGTCTCCGCCGATGACTTCACCCTGGCCTGGACGATCGCATCGGGCACGGTGGTCATCGTGAACCGGGCCAGGGCCGAGATCGGCGCGGTCGCGGTGGGCGCCGAGGTCGGCGTCGCCGGGTTCCGCGAGGGCGACACGGTCCACGCCCGGCTGGTGGTCGTGCCGAGAAAGTGATCCGGCCGGTCGGGGCGCCGGTCCGCCGCGGGTGGTGGCGGACCGGCACTCCACCGTGCGCGCGTCGTCGCCGTCGTCCGTTCCCGGCAGCTTGCGTGTGGCAGACTCAAGTCCGGTTTGACATCACGGGAGCCCGTGGCAAACTTGAGCGGACCCCGCTCAATGATGCGGGCAGTCAAGTGACAGACGTGGAGGAACAGGACCATGGCACGTGCGGTCGGCATCGACCTTGGCACGACGAACTCGGTGGTGAGTGTGCTCGAGGGTGGTGAGCCCACGGTCATCGCCAACGCGGAGGGCTCCCGCACCACGCCGTCGATCGTCGCGTTCGCCAAGAACGGTGAGGTGCTCGTCGGTGAAGTGGCCAAGCGCCAGGCGGTGACCAACCCGGATCGGACGATCCGGTCGGTCAAGCGCGAGATGGGCACCAACTGGACCGTCGACATCGACGGCAAGAAGTACACCCCGCAGGAGATCTCCGCGCGGGTGCTGATGAAGCTCAAGCGGGACGCCGAGGCCTACCTGGGCGAGACCATCTCGGACGCGGTGATCACCGTCCCCGCCTACTTCAACGACGGTCAGCGCCAGGCGACCAAGGAGGCGGGCGAGATCGCGGGCTTCAACGTCCTGCGGATCATCAACGAGCCCACCGCGGCGGCGCTCGCCTACGGCCTGGACAAGGGCGGCAAGGAGCAGACGGTCCTCGTCTTCGACCTCGGTGGCGGCACCTTCGACGTGTCGCTGCTCGAACTCGCCGACGGTGTCATCGAGGTCAAGGCCACCAGCGGTGACAACCACCTCGGTGGTGACGACTGGGACGAGCGGATCATCGACCACCTGGTGAAGACCTTCCGCGGCCAGTACGGCATCGACCTCTCCGCGGACAAGATGGCGATGCAGCGGCTCAAGGAGGCGGCGGAGAAGGCCAAGATCGAGCTGAGCGCCGCGACCACGAGCAGCATCAACCTGCCCTACATCACGGCCGGTCCCGAGGGCCCGCTGCACCTGGACGTGACCCTGACCCGGGCCGAGTTCCAGCGGATGACCCAGGACCTGCTCGACCGGTGCAAGAAGCCGTTCGAGGCGGCGATCCGCGACGCCGGCATCAAGGTGAGTCAGATCGACCACGTGATCCTGGTCGGTGGCTCGACCCGGATGCCCGCCGTCACCGACCTGGTCAAGCAGCTCATCGGGCGCGACCCGCACAAGGGTGTCAACCCGGACGAGGTGGTGGCCGTCGGTGCCGCGCTGCAGGCCGGTGTGCTCAAGGGCGAGGTCAAGGACGTCCTGCTGCTCGACGTGACGCCGCTGAGCCTGGGCATCGAGACCAAGGGCGGCATCTTCACCAAGCTCATCGAGCGCAACACCACCATCCCGACCAAGCGGTCGGAGATCTTCACCACGGCCGACGACAACCAGCCGTCGGTGCTGATCCAGGTGTTCCAGGGTGAGCGCGACATCGCCGCCTACAACAAGAAGCTCGGCACCTTCGAGCTGACCGGCATCCCGCCGGCACCGCGGGGCGTGCCGCAGATCGAGGTCACCTTCGACATCGACGCGAACGGCATCGTGCACGTCTCCGCGAAGGACCTCGGCACCGGCAAGGAACAGTCGATGACCATCACCGGCGGCTCGGCGCTGCCGAAGGAGGACATCGAGCGGATGATGCGCGACGCGCAGGAGCACGCCGACGAGGACCGGCAGCGGCGCGAGGACGCGGAGGTCCGCAACCAGGCCGAGGCCCTGCAGTGGCAGACCGAGAAGTTCCTGGCCGAGAGCGGCGACAAGCTGCCCGCCAGCGCGAAGGACGAGGTCAACGAGGGCCTCTCCGACCTGCGCGGGGCGCTGGGTGGCACCGACATCGCCCGCATCAAGACCGCCCACGAGAAGCTGGCCGCGGCCGCCCAGAAGGCGGGCACGTTGCTCTACCAGCAGTCGGCCTCGGCGGCGGACGCGGGCGCCGGTGACACGGGCGCGCCGGGCGGCGAGGACGTCGTCGACGCCGAGGTCGTCGACGAGGACGACAAGAAGAAGTGATGGAGTTCGCGCGTACGTGGCGTACGGCCGGTCCGGCGTGGTCCGGGCCGGCCGGCGTGGCAGACAGACCATCAAGCGACGTCGGGAGCAGCAGGTGAGCGAGGAACACGGGAACGGGACGGTCGAGAACACGGAGTCGGCCCCGGACCCAGCGCAGGCGGCCGCCCCCAGCACGGACCCCACGACTGCGGCCAACGCCGAAGGCGCCGACGCGGCGACCGAAGCGGCGGAGTCGGAGCTGGTGGTCGGCGAGGTCGTGCCTGAGGCCACCACCGTCGAGGTGGAGGCCGAGACCACGCCGTTGGGTGCGGAACTGGCCGCGCTGCGGGCGGAGCTGGACGAGCGGACCAGCGACCTGCAGCGGGTGACGGCCGAGTACGCCAACTACCGCCGCAGGGTCGAACGGGACCGGGCCGCCGAGGCGGAGCTCAGCAAGGCCCAGGTGATCAGCGCCCTGCTGCCGGTGCTGGACGATCTCGATCGGGCCCGGGAGCACGGCGACCTGGTCGGGCCGCTGGCGGCGATGGCCGACCAGCTCGGCGGGGCGCTGGCGAAGTTCGGGCTGACCGGCTTCGGCGACGTGGGCGACTCGTTCGACCCCACCCGGCACGAGGCGGTGACCCACACGCAGTCGGCCGACGTGACACAGCCGACCTGCGTCACGGTCATGCGCCGCGGGTATCTTCTCGGCGATCGGCTGCTGCGGCCGGCTCTGGTCGCCGTGGCCGATCCCGAATGAGAATGGCGGCCGGACGCCGGGCTCACCGCCGCGCCAGCACCAGTGACGTGCCAGCGATTGACGTGCCAGCGATCGAGGTGGCGGTGACCAGGGATGATCGTCGGGGGGACCGGCCGCTGCGGCCGGTCCTCGGACGGGTGTCGACCGGGAGGGGGGTGCGACGGTGAGTTCGAAGGACTGGTTGGAGAAGGACTTCTACGCGGTGCTCGGGGTCAAGAAGACTGCGACCCAGGACGAGATCAAGAAGGAGTACCGCCGGCTCGCCCGCGAACTGCACCCTGACCGCAACCCGGGCAACAAGGAGGCCGAGGAGCGGTTCAAGGCCGTCTCCGAGGCGTACGACGTGCTTTCGGACGACCGCAAGCGTCGCGAGTACGACGAGATGCGTTCGCTGTTCGGCGCGGGAGCGTTCCGTCGCAGCGCCTCGCGCGACCAGCAGTCCATGCCGTTCGATCTGAACGACTTCATGAGTCGGGCCGGCGGCCCGCCGCCCGGTGCCGATTTCGGTGGCGGGCCGGGCTTCAGCGACCTGTTCGGCACGATCTTCGGCGGCGGGCGCTCGAGCGCGCGGCGCGGTCCGCAGCGCGGTCGTGACGTCGAGGCGGAGGTCACCATCGACTTCGCCGACGCGGTGCACGGCGCCACCCTGCCGATCACGTTGCGGGCCCCCGGGGTGTGCGACACGTGTCACGGCAACGGGGCCAAGCCGGGCACCCAGCCGCGCCAGTGCCCCGTGTGCCACGGTTCGGGTCTGGTCAGCTCCAACCAGGGCGCATTCTCCTTCACCGAGCCCTGCCGGGAGTGCCAGGGCGCGGGCACGGTGGTGGACGAGAAGTGCCCCGAGTGTCGCGGCACCGGATCGGTGACCAAGACCCGCACCCTCAACGTCCGGATTCCCGCCGGTGTCTCGGATGGTCAGCGCATCCGGCTGGCCGGCCGGGGTGAGCCGGGTGAACGCGGCGGTCCGGCCGGTGACCTGCATCTGCTGGTCAAGGTCCGCCCTGACGCGATGTTCGGCCGGGACGGCGACGACCTCACGATCACGGTCCCGATCAGCTATGCCGAGGCGGTCTTCGGCACCGACCTGCGGGTGCCGACGATGGACGGCTCGGTCACGTTGCGGGTGGCCGCCGGCACGCCCAGTGGGCGGACCCTGCGGGTCCGCGGCAAGGGTGTGACCAAACGTGATGGCGGGTCGGGAGACCTGTTGGTCACCCTGGAGGTCGACGTGCCGACGGCGCTGAGCCCGGAGGCTCGCAAGGCGCTGGAGGAGTATGTCCTGCACGCGCCCGCGCCCAATCGGGCGGCGATCGACGAGACGGTGCGACGGAACGAGTTCAGGGGCAGTCATGCCCGGCCGGATTAGGAGTGAGGTAGGGCGATCGAGGTGACCAGCGAGTTCTTCTTTGCCGAAGTCACCGAGGACGACGCGAAGGTCCTGCTCATCTCCGTCGCCGCCCGGATGGCCGGGATGCACCCGCAGACCCTGCGCCAGTACGACCGGATGGGCCTGGTCCAGCCGGGCCGGGCCCCCGGTGGTGGGCGCCGCTACAGCGTGCGGGACGTGGCCCTGCTGCGTGAGGTCCAGCGGCTCAGCCAGGACGAGGGCGTCAACCTCGCCGGCATCAAGCGGATCATCGAGGTCGAGCAGGCCAACTACGAACTGACCCAGGAGCTCGCCCGGGTACAGGCCCAGCTCGCCGAGGCGCAGGCCCGCCTGGCGCAGCTGGAGGCGCTGACCTATCCCCGTCGCGACCTGGTCCCCCGCCGCACCGAGCAGACCACGGCGCTGGTGGTCTGGAAGCCGAGGACGTCGCGGCCCTGACGGCGTAGGGTTCGCCTGTCCGCATCAGGCGGATCCGGTCGCGCGAAGGCGTGTCCGGCCAGGCGGAGGGGGAACGCCATGGGGATCGTCGACAAGGCCAAGGGGATGGCCCAGAAGGCCATGAACTCCGACAAGGCGGACGAGCAGGTCGACAAGGCCACGGACAAGGCCCAGGACATGACGGGCCACAAGCACGACGAAAAGATCGACAAGGGTGCCGAGGCGGCCAAGAACGCGGCTCGTCAGGGCGGGCAGCAGCGGTAAGCCCAGGGTCGGTGCCATGGCCGGGCGTGCCCTCGACGGGCAGCCCGGCCATCATCGTCCGGCCGGCGGCCGGGTCAGGACCGGCGGGTGACGGTCAGGCCGTCGCCGCTGGCCGGGCGGTCGACGAGCACCGTGTCCCCGTCGCGGATCTCGCCGGCCAGCAGGGTCCGGGCCAGCCGGTCGCCGATGGCGGTCTGCACCAGCCGACGCAGCGGACGGGCCCCGTAGATCGGGTCGTAGCCATGGCTGGCCAGCCACTGGCGGGCCGCGTCGGTGACCTCCAGGGTGAGCCGGCGTTCGGCCAGCCGCGCGCGCAGCCGCCCGAGCTGGATGTCCACAATGGACGTCAGATCCGTGGGTGTGAGCGCGTGGAAGACCACGATGTCGTCGAGCCGGTTGAGGAACTCGGGTTTGAAGTGCGACCGGACGACCGCCATCACCGCGTCGCGGCGTTGCTCGTCCGACAGCGTCGGGTCGGCGATCGCCTGCGAGCCCATGTTCGACGTGAGGATCAGGATGGCGTTGCGGAAGTCGACCGTACGGCCCTGCCCATCGGTGAGGCGGCCGTCGTCGAGCACCTGCAACAGGATGTCGAAGACCTCGGGGTGCGCCTTCTCGACCTCGTCCAGCAGCACGACCGAGTAGGGCCGGCGGCGTACGGCCTCGGTCAGCTGCCCGCCCTCCTCGTAGCCGACGTAGCCGGGCGGAGCGCCGACCAGACGAGCCACGGAGTGCTTCTCTCCGTATTCGCTCATGTCGATGCGTACCATCGCCCGCTCGTCGTCGAACAGGAACTCGGCCAGCGCCTTGGCCAGTTCGGTCTTGCCCACACCGGTCGGGCCGAGGAAGAGGAAGCTGCCCGTCGGGCGATCGGGGTCGGCGATGCCCGCCCGCACCCGGCGGACCGCGTCGGAGACGGCGGCGACCGCCTCGGGCTGGCCCACCACGCGTTCGCGCAGGGACTCCTCCATGCGCAGCAGCTTGGCGGTCTCGCCCTCCATCAGCCGGCCGGCGGGGATGCCGGTCCAGGCGGCGACCACGTCCGCGATGTCGTCCGGGCCGACCTCCTCCTTGAGCATCGCCCCGTCGTGCTGCAGTGACGCGAGCTCGCGCTCGGCCTCGTCCAACTGGCGTTCCAGCTCGGGAATGCGGCCGTAGCGCAGCTCCGAGGCGCGTTCGAGGTTCGCGTCCCGCTCGGCCCGTTCCGCCTCCCGGCGCAGCGTCTCCAGCTGCTCCTTGGCCGCGGAGATGCGGGCGATGTGGTCCTTCTCGTTGCGCCACCGGTCGCCGAGCGCGGCCAGCTGCTCGCGCTTGTCGGCGAGTTCCCGGCGCAGCGCGGCCAGGCGCTCGGCGCTGGCCGGGTCCGGCTCCTTGGCCAGGGCCATCTCCTCGATCTCGAGGCGGCGCACGGCGCGTTCGATCTCGTCCACCTCGACCGGCCGCGAGTCGATCTCCATACGCAGGCGCGAGGCGGCCTCGTCGACCAGGTCGATCGCCTTGTCCGGCAGGAACCGGTCGGCGATGTAGCGGTCGGAGAGCGTCGCCGCGGCGACCAGGGCCGAGTCGGTGATCCGTACGCCGTGGTGGACCTCGTAACGCTCCTTCAGCCCGCGCAGGATGCCGATGGTGTCGGGCACGCTCGGCTCGCCGACCAGGACCGGCTGGAACCGCCGCTCCAGCGCCGGGTCCTTCTCGATGTGCTCGCGGTACTCGTCCAGCGTGGTGGCGCCGACCATGCGCAGCTC
>Ga0164243_10014955_pt1 | contig 10763 bp, 10 predicted proteins | sample OricompcompostOP_FD_108781 | JGI IMG/M metagenome (GOLD analysis project Ga0164243, IMG submission 108781) | Organic Plus compost microbial communities from Emeryville, California, USA - Original compost - Organic plus compost (OP) | ecosystem: Engineered > Solid waste > Mixed feedstock >...
CTGTATAGGGGCGGTCCCTGCCGCGCAGGGCCCGGAGAGGTGGCCGAGTGGTTGAAGGCGCACGCCTGGAACGCGTGTATACGGGCAACCGTATCGAGGGTTCGAATCCCTCTCTCTCCGCCAATACCTGCCTTCGAGACTTTCTCGCGTCTTGCTGAGCGCGCGCCCGAACGCAGGAAAACGGCAGTCCTGCCGCGAGCTATTCGCACCTCTTGAAACACCGACGGGCGCAAATCCGCCCCATATTCCTTCTCTCCAGGCCATTTTTCTCTGAACGATCCGCACCTCAATGCCACGGTACGGGCATTTCCGGCCATTGAAATCAACGACATCGGAGCTTAGCGACCGCGTTGGCTCGAAACCCGTCCGCCCGGGTGTCGACGCCCAGCAGTGGGGAACACGCAGTTCAGAATCCGTCGGAGGTTGGTGGCGTCACTCGATGGTAAGTCGCGTCGCCATTTCAAGATATCTGCAGAAGGCGTTCGCCAACTGAATCTGCCGTGGCGTGCGGCATTCCGCTTCGAAAATCTGTGGCGAGCCAACGAGGATCGACACGCATTTGTCGCGGGATGTCGCGACGTTGAGCCGGTTGAGGCTATAAAGAAACTCCATTCCGCGCGGCGCATCCGCATGGCTCGATGTCGCCGTCGAATAGATTGCGATCGGCGCTTCCTGGCCCTGGAATTTGTCAACCGTGCCGACGCGTGCTCCCGGCAGACATTGCTGAATCTCGAAGACCTGCGCGTTGTAGGGCGTGATGATGACAATGTCGTCGAGCGCGATCGGATTCTCTTGCTCCTCGCGATCGATCCAAGTCGCATTGCCGGCGAGAATCGCTCGCACAAGCTTGGCGACCGTTTGTGCCTCTTCGGGCGAGCAATTCTGATTGCCGTTGTGCTCGACGGGGAGGAAGTAGAGACCGGACCCGCCAATGGGTCCCGCTCCCTTGACAGCCTGCTTTTCAAGTCCGCGCTTTGAACGCAGCTTCCCGTCATAGAAGAGTTCGGAGGTGTAGGCGCAGATGGCTGGATGCAGTCGCCAAGTCTCTTCAAGGAACAGCCCGTTATCAGGAGGAATGGTGCGCTCGCCACCCAGAATATGGTCGAGCGCCGACACGTCGGTGCCCTCCGGATGGCTGCCCTGCATCGGTTGATCGAGCTGCTGCGGATCGCCGATCAGGACCACCGTCTTGGCCGCCTGCGACACCGCCAGCACATTGGCGAGCGACATTTGCGCCGCTTCGTCCACAAACAATACGTCGACCGTCTCGAATGCCTCCGGTCGCGACCACAGCCAGGCGGTGCCGCCACCGACCGCCGCGTCGCCGCGCAGCGCGGCGAACAGATCTTCATTGCTTTTAGCGAAAGTCAGGCGGTGTTGCGGATCTTCGACTTCGTCGGCCTTTTGGCAGCATTGCAGGTCGATTCCCAGCTCATCGGCCGCCTTGATCGTTTCGTCGATCAAGTTACGGATCACCTTATGGCTGTTGGCGGTGATACCGACCGTCTTGCCGCGACGCACCAGCTCGCAGATCATGCGCGCACCGGTGAAGGTCTTGCCTGCGCCCGGCGGGCCCTGAATCGGCAGAATGCCGCCCGCCAGATGGGCGCATAGCCGAACGGCGGCCTCGACTGTTGTTTCCCCCTCCCGATGCAGCGGCTCCCCGCCGACGCGCGGGCGCTCCCTGAGCAGAAGATCGCGCGCCGCCTGATACGGTCCATCGCCGTCCAGCCCATGTTCGGCCACATACTCTCCGATCCGGACCAGCGCATCGGCCATTACCTGCCCGCCGACATAGTTGTGTGCGAACACGGCCTGCGGATGGAGACCGGCCGTGTCCTGTCGCTTCTTGATGTCAATGGTGTCGTCCGCGAAGGAGATCGCCTCGACCTTGCCGAGTTTGGCGCCACCGAGATTGCGCAGCTCCTCGCCGCCGCGAATCTCGGTCTCCTGCGGCGGAAAGCGATAGCGGTGGATCGGCGCCTTTGCAGTGCCGCCGACCGTGCCGACGAACACCAGACCCGATAGTCCAGCGCGCTCCTCCAGCAATTCCTCGGCGGAGAGGTCGGCCAATCGGAAATACTCCCACCACACGGCTTTTTCTTCCCGGCGGTGCCAGTCGAGGACATTCGCCAAGATCCAGCGCGCCTGCTGCTCCGCGCTGCGTTCTTCCGGATCGACAGGAACATCGGCCGTCAACCGTCCGATCAGCGCGTTGATCTTGAGCAGCCAGTCGGTGATCTTTTCGGTCGGCGCGCCGTCGCCGAGCTGCGGGCGCGGCACTTCCACGCCGTCGGCGATGAGCTTCGCCCGCAGCGATTCAAGCCAGTCGCGCAAGGTCGAGGCCGAGCGGCAATCCTCTTCGTTGTAGGCGCGCACCGTAGCCTTGGTATCTTCGGAGATCGACGGAACGTCGTCGAGTTCGAGATTGGCCTGGAGACTGGCGAGGGCGGTGTTCGCGTCGGCGAGGGGAGTGGCGCGCTCGAACCCGTAAAACGTTTCCAGCCGTTTGATCGAATAGCTTTCGACGCTGGCGCGCAGGCCGTGGCGCACGATTTGATAGAGATCGACGAAGAGCCCGTCGCGGAGCATCCGGTCGATCTCTTCTTCCCGGGTCGCATAGCGGCCCATCAGCCGCTTCAAGGCCGCCGGTTCATAAGGGGCGTAGTGATAGATGTGCATACCAGGAAAGTGCGCCCACCGCGCCATGACGAAATCGACGAATCTCTCGAAAGCGCGTTTCTCGTCGGCGCGCGAGAGGGCCCAATCTCCCTCATAGACGGCCGCCCCATACGCGTCCTTGAACAGATAGCCGAACAAGTATTCGAGGCCGTGTTCGCCGACAAAGGGATCGCCTTCGAGGTCGAGAAAAACGTCGCCGTCGGAAGGCTCCGGCAGGCGGGTGAACCCGAAGCCGTTTTGCACTGGCAGCAGCTCGAAACGACCGGTGCCGGCCGCGCGGGCCTCGACCACGATCCGCGCCTGCTCGCGGATGCGAACATAGGAGTCGGCCGAGCCGCGATCGGGCTTCCAGTCGAGCGGCAATGGCATGCCAGCCAAGTCTTGCACCGTCGCAATCCCTCGCCCCTTCAGCTCGTTAATCTGCAGCTTTGAGATTCCCGCCACGAGGCACAGGTGGTCGTCATCGCGGCGGCGCTTGTCGCACGCCTCCCGCCAACGGCAGATGTCGCAATGCGCGATCGGATTGGGATAGGTGTCGTCGGCCGCTGGTCCGGCCATGGCCGTCTGCAAGGCTCTCTTTACCTTCCGGAAATAGGCCGCGTAGTCGGCGAACCGAAATTGCTGTGGCTGAAAATCCGACCAGGGCGCGACGACATACATGTACTCGGGCGGAAGGCCCTGCGCCTCGGCCAGAAGGTCGGAATAGAGACATAGTTGCAGGATCGTGCCGGCTTTCGTCTCGCGGGCGAGCTTTGTGTCGATCGGCTCATAAGACCAATCACCCAGGGCACTTGGCACCTCGACGCGACGCAGGATGTCAGCGCGTCCGTTCCATCCCTGGTGCGACAGCGCCGCTTGGGCGATAACCGAAACACCGCGCCGCATGGCCGCGAGCGTCTCGGGGACAGCCTCATGCGTGATTTCGACACCGTCGATTCGCACGACGTCCAGGCCCGCCTTCGTCAGATGCTCGACATAACTCCGCTCGTGGGCGGCGCCCCGCTCCACCAATATCTGCAGAAGGGGATCCCACACCTTCGGTTTAGGCAGAGCGCCTTCGGCCACCGCGCGGTCCAAGGCCGCGAGATGACGGCAATTCAAGTAACCGACCAGATCGGTCGCGCTCAGTTCGAAGGAATCACCAACCTTCTTCATAGGATGAACGGTACCGTGCCTCGATGGGCGGGCAAAGCGCAACCCAGGGCACTTTCGGCTCGCGCCGCAAGTCTATTCTGACGCGCTCGGCATCCCCAGGAATATCCGCCGTTGCTCCTCCCACGCGAGCGGAATCCCCCGCAGCAAGGTCGCGAGCTTGAGTCCCTTGGGCTGTCGGCCTTCGAGGATCGCCGCGGTGATGTCGGGGGCGAGGAGCGTCAGACAAAGCATGCGCATCACGAAGGAGTCGGTGATCTTCTCGTCGGCCGCCAGTTCCGAGGCCGAGCGGAATCTCCCGCTATCGATCTGCCGGCGCCAACGGTGCGCGCGCACGAGCGCGCTGATCAAAACGTCGTCGAAGGCAGGCTTGGCCTCAACGGGTTCGAGGCCGTCCGGCACGATCACGAGTTTGCGCCCGCCGCGTCGCCGAAGCTTCATTGGGATGCGAATCGTCAGACCATTCAATTCGGGCTTGGCTTCGTCGGTCATGCTGCCTCGGCTGTTTCCGTCGGCTTCTGGCTATCCCGCAGCTCCGTGATCAAGCTGTGGAGGCCTTCCGCGCGCAGCCTGAGGTCAATGCCTTCAGTGCCGACATCAAGGCGCTCCACCAGCAACCCAAGAATGCGTGCTTGTTCGGCGGGAAACAGCTCCTCCCAGATCGCATCGATCTGCTTAAGACTTTCGGTCACCTCTCCGCGGTTCAGAGCCTCACCGTTGGCCGCGGTTCTTGCCGCGCGCATGATCCGGGCCGCCATCTCGGGGGTCCGGAGCAGCGCGCGAACCTGGTCAATCACGGCGGCCTCGATTTCGCCCGCCGGCACCGTACGCACCGGGCACGTGTCGCTGCCGTTCTTGGTAGCGTGCGTGCAGACGTAATAGCGATACTGCCTGCCCTTCTTGCGGGTGTAGCTTGGGGTCATGGCACAGCCGTGCTCGGCGCAACGGATCAGGCCCTTGAGCGGCGCCGGCGTGGCGGTGCGCGCATGATTGGCGCGGGTCCGCCAGTTCTCAGAAAGAATCGCGTGGACCTTGCTCCAAAGATCGCCCGGCACGATCGCATCGTGTTCGCCCCGGTGCGAGACCCCCTTGTGGACGGCCTCGCCCAGATAGACCCGGTTGTTGAGAAGCCGGTACAGGTAGCCCTTATCGAACGGGCGGCCCTGACGCGGACGGCCGGCCGCCGTGACCCAGGACTTCGTGCGGCGACCCTCGGCATTGAGTTCCTTTACAAGCTTGGTGGCCGAGCCGATGACGGTGAAGCGGTGGAAGATTCGGCGCACCAGGGCGGCCTCCGCCTCGTTGACCACCAGTTTCCGATTTCTGATGTCGTAGCCGAGCGGCGGATTGCCGCCCATCCACATGCCCTTCTTGCGGGAGGCGGCGAACTTGTCGCGGATGCGTTCGCCGATTACCTCGCGCTCGAACTGCGCAAAGGAGAGCAGGATGTTGAGCGTGAGCCGGCCCATCGACGTCGTGGTGTTGAACTGCTGCGTGATCGAGACGAACGAGACCTTGTTGCGCTCGAACACGTCGACGAGCTTGGCGAAGTCCATCAGCGAGCGGGTGAGGCGATCGACCTTGTAGACCACGACGACATCGATGCGACCCATCTCCAGGTCGGCGATGAGCCGTTGCAGAGCGGGGCGTTCGAGAGTGCCGCCGGAAATTCCGCCGTCGTCGTAATGGTGCGGCACGAGCACCCAGCCCTCGTGGCGCTGGCTGGCGACGTAGGCCTCGCAAGCCTCGCGCTGGGCATCGAGGGAATTGAACTCCTGCTCGAGGCCTTCCTCGCTAGACTTGCGGGTGTAGATGGCGCAACGGACCTTGCGGGCCGGAGCCTTGGTCATCGGATGCTCCCGTGCTTCCGCAAGCCGAAGAACAGGGGCCCGTTCCAGCGCGTGCCGGCAATTGCGCGGGCGATGGCCGAAAGCGACTTGTATTTGCGCCCCTGGTACTCGAAGCCGTCAGTGAGGACCGCGACCTGGTGCTCGACGCCCTGCCACTCGCGGATCAGCCGCGTGCCGGCGACCGGACGGTCCTTCGGCGCGCCATTGCGGCGCTTGTCCTTGGGCGCTTCCTCGTTGATTCGGGCATCGAGATCCTCGCGCACCTCCTTCGGCAGTCCGCCATAGGTCAGCTCCTGAATCCGGTAGGCGAGCGCCTTGATCAGGAAGCCGCGGCGGTAGCCGGGCGGCTCGGCGCCGAAATACTCGCGCCACAGATCCTTGAGCTGGCCGTGGTCGAGGCCGTGGAGGCCGGCGATCTGCTTGAGGATCGGCGTGGTCATCGCCCTTCTCTGCCTTGGGTCGGTTCGTGACGACACACGCTCTGTTTGGGCGAGAAGTCCAGTGGAATGTCTCTCAAGTTATTGGACTGACTGGAATTTTCCTGCTTCCGGTGCGTGAGGAGGCGAAGCAGCCCGGTAGCGACGATGGCCGCGATCTCGTCGAGGCGATCACTAGCGGGCGGGGGCGGGCCAATGTTCGAAGGCGGCATTTCCGTCACGGGCGAGGCGCAAGGCTGATCTCCCCTGGCCTCTACTCGCGATCATCCACAACCGTCCCAAACCACGGGATTCTGAATCGACTCCGGGTTGCGCTTTGTGTAGAACGCACCATGAACATCGATTCCGATTCCATGGACGGCGGACATGGCCAAGGACCTGAAGAAATTCGCCAATCTGACATTCCTGCGGACCGTCGACCTCGCCCTGATGCGACGGCTGCTCAAGCGCCATGCACGCGCCCTGCATGGGTTCGACATGGCGGTGTTCGATGCTGAGCCCGAGAAAGCGCGCGATGCCTTGCGTGCGTATTTCCTGGGTCCGGACGACAGACATCCCGAGGGCCTGATCGCCGACCTGTTCCGCATTGCCGAGCTGGGCAATGCGAACGGGCTCGAGCTGCTGCTCGAAGCGGCGCGTCGGCACGGGGTGACGATTCAGCCGACCCGAAAGAGCGACGACGAGAAGTCGGAGCCGAAGCAGGTCTCGCTCCGATGCTTCCTCGATCATCCCGATGTGTTCAATGAGGCGTCCGATCTGCTGAGCTATGCGACGATGTCGGCGCCCGTCGAGCTGCGCGGCGCCGATGTCGACGTCGAGGCGCGCATCAACGACAAGACGCTCGCCGCGTTCCGGCGCGCGGCCGAGCGACTGTTCGAAGCTGACCTACGCGGATCCTATTGCCGTGTCGGTTGCTACGAGGACGGCGACAGAATTAATGTCATCGTCACTCATGGCGCACCGCTCAAGACGACCGAAGTGATTGAAAACGGGGCCGACAAGGTGGTGAGCTTCCGCGAGGTCGCTCATGCCGTCCTGTCCTATGAAGCGGCAACCGGAAGGCTGGAGATCGGCCGCATCGCGAAAGCCCGCTGCGATGAGATGGCGGAGATCTTCGCGCTAACCATTCTCGGAAAGCCGGGGTTCTTCAAGCGGCCGGATGCGCGAAGGCTCTACACGCTGGCCCCCGTGGAACGGGCCGGGTTCGGCTTTCGCATCAAGCACGCCTCTGATCCCGGCGTGCGGCGGGCGGGGATCGTCGAAGCGGAGGTCGAGCGCGTCGGTCTCGATCCCAAAACCGGCAAGACGCGCGCATTCCGTTCCCTCGTCTCCCGCGACCCGGCAGGCAATGCGCTTGCCGATCTCGGCCGGGATGCACCGGCGATTCGCTTTGGGCCTGACTGGCGGCTTTCCCGCATGGGCATCAACGTTGAGATCGACAACGGAACCGCCAAGCCCGACCGTGTGAGGGTGAGCGTGAAGCCGCCCGGCGTGGCGAAGTTCAAGCGTCACCGCTACGAGCACCGCATTCTCGAACTCCTCCGGCAAAACGGGCTCATGCGTGATCGGGAACTTGGCGCATCTGCTGTTGCGGCGGAGTGAGGCGGGAGAGCCAGCCCTCCTGTGGGGGCGCGAGGCGAAGCCGTTCTATGGCCCAGCATTCGATCGCCTGATCACGCGCGGCGTGCTCGTGGCGCGCGCTCCGCCTTGCGAATGGCAGGCGTGCGACGATTGCCGCTGTGGCCAGGACTGGCGGCCGATCGCGAGGGTCGATGGGCAGCCTGTTGCCATCTGCCCGCTCGATCGGGGAAGCGATCTGCTGCTCGAACCCGAGGACCTCGAAAGCTATGAGATCGATGCGGCGGCGCTCGTGCGCGAGATCGCAACCTCGTCCGGGTTCGCGGACGAGCCATCGGAAGTCATTGCAGGCGTCTGGTACCTTGGCCGCACCGCGGGCGGCCGGCACGCGTTCACAGTTCTTTCGCGTGCGGCCACGCTTCAGTCTGGCCTGGTCGGTGCGATACGACTTTTTGATCGATCGTCGCAAGCGACCCTGATCGCACCAACGCTGTCCGCGCCAGAGCGGCTTCGTTTCGCCGAAGCCGACATCCACGTCGCCGACAGTGAAGAGTGCATCGGCGGCACCGACCGAGGGGCCTTCGCCATTGATCCTGCAAAGCTGGAACCGTCGCGAGCCTTGACGCCGCGACTCGTGATTACGGGCACAATCCATCGCGTCGTTCTCGACGATGTCGAGAAGCATGTTCCGCAGCAGCCTTTCAATCTGCTGAGAATGCTCGCCGAAAAGGCCTTGGCCGGCGGCGGCTTCATTCCGACGCACGATATTGAAGCGGCCAACAGCGGCCGCGCCGCCAGCGATCTCGTCCGTGAGCTCAGGGACTGCCTAGCCGCCGGCGCGCCGGAGCCCGAGCAGATCAGAAGGCTGATCAAGAATCGGAGAAGCCCGGCTGGGTACGCATTGGCGTTGGCGGCTCACGAGGTCGAGTTGCGCCCGTAGGTCCGCGTGCGAAGCCAAGCACTGCTCGCCCGCCCAACGCTTCCCAGCATAAGCCCACACCGTTCCCACCAAGCCGATCGAGCGTCCCGTCAGGCTGCGGTCATCGACACCGATGACCGAGGCCACACCCGATGCCGCATGCAATCTCTGCCTCCGACCTACAACTCCTCCTTCTCGAAGCCGATGGCGCAGCCCGACGGCTGGCGCGGCGAATGCGACTGCCGCGGGTGGAGCTTGACGACGTCCGCCAGGACCTCCTGGTCGATCTGATTGCCCGGTTGCCGGCCTTCGATCCGCAGCGCGGCTCGCTCGGCGCGTTCGCGGGCGTTGTCCTCCGGAACCACGCCACGCGCATCGCCGCCAAGATCAGGCGCGAGCGGGAGATGGTCGGGCCCACCCCTGTATCCCTCGACGAGGTGCTGCCCGGGCGCGATGGCGCTGCTCGCGGGGAACTCATCGCCGAGGCGGATGGGCTTTCCGCCTGGCTCGGCCAGCCGGTCGATGGCTTTACCGAGGTCGAGCAGCGCCTCGATGTCGAGCGCGGCCTTGGAACGCTCGATCGCCGTGACGGCGCGCTCTGCGCCGCGCTCTCGCACGCCACCATCGAGTCGCTCGCGGCCCAAGGCCGTGGCTCCCGCAGCGGCCTCTACCGCCGCCTCAAGGAAATCCGCCTCGCCCTGACCGCGCACGGCCAGCGGGCGGTCTGAGACGGTTCCGCAAACCCGCGAGTAGGAGCCCAGCATGACGAGCACCATCACCAGGCTTCCGACCGGTCGGCTCCGCGTCAGGGAGATCGATCTGTGCGGCTGGATCGGTCAGGCCATGCCCGGCGATATCCTCGAATATCATCGGGGTTTCCTCGCCCTCGACGTGACGCCGCAGGGCACGCGGCTCGCCGAGCGGGATCGCGCCGAGCTTTGCCGCGTTGCGCGCCGCGCTTGGTGGGCATCCGAGCAGCGGCTCGTTCACCTCGTGCAGCGGCGACACGGACTCGACGACTACAGCTATCTCGCAATCGCGCGGCCGAAGCCGACGAGCGTGCCGGCAACCCTCGCGTCACTCCTGCTGGAGGAGGTCGCGTGATGGCCACCGACCGCATCAATCGTCCACGGCTAACCGACATCCGCACCCTGCCGGTCGGCGAGATCGTCAAGCTGCCGGCGGAGCATCTCGCGCTCCTGCAGGAAGAGGCCGACCAAGCGCTGAACGTGGCGAAGCAGATCAAGGACTGGCTCGATGGCGCGATCGCGCTTCGCTACGGCGTGCAGGCGGCCGCCCTCCGTGCCGCGCAAGGCAAGGATACCGGCACGGTGCGCTTCGATGACGGCTCGGTGACCATCATTGCCGACCTACCCAAGAGGGTCGAGTGGGACCAGGATCAGCTTGCCGCGCTCGTCGAGCGCATCCGGGCGAGCGGCGAGAACCCGGCCGAGTACGTCTCCATCGAGCTCAAGGTGCCCGAGCGCGCCTACGGCGCCTGGCCCGAGTCGATCCGCCAAGCCTTCGCGCCAGCACGCATCGTGCGGACCGGCAAGCCGATCTTCCGTCTCACGCTCAAGCCCGAGGAGTCCCGATGACCAGCTCTGCCACCGTTGCCGCGCTGCGCAAGCGCCATTACGCGCTCGAAGCTCTGCCCGACACCATCGTCGTGCCCACGCTCGGCGCGCGCCGTCCTGAAGCGGTCGTGAAGGCGATCGAGGACGCGACGCTCGATGACATCGCCTTCGCGCTGCGCGGGATCGAAGCCGAATTCAATGCGGTCGGCGACCGCCTCCACGCGCTGCGCAAACTCTATCTCCTGGCGCGGGACGCCGGAGCGCTCGGCGCTGATCGCGCAGTCAACGCTGTCGCTGCGACCGGGGGAGGACGCTGATGGCGCTCAAGATCATCACCGCCGACGAGCGGCTGTCGGAGGCCAACGCCAAGACCACCATGGCGATCTTCGGCCCGAGCGGCGTTGGCAAGACCTCGCTCCTGAAGACGCTGCCGGCGCAAGAGACGGACGATCCGGTACAGGAAGGCGCGCGGATTGAGAATCCGCGCCTGCCCGAAATTGGCCAGGCGCAGAAACGCTTCCTGGACGAGTTCCTCCGCAAGCGCCGCGCTGCCCGTCTTGTCGCGGGC
>Ga0164243_10014956_pt1 | contig 10763 bp, 8 predicted proteins | sample OricompcompostOP_FD_108781 | JGI IMG/M metagenome (GOLD analysis project Ga0164243, IMG submission 108781) | Organic Plus compost microbial communities from Emeryville, California, USA - Original compost - Organic plus compost (OP) | ecosystem: Engineered > Solid waste > Mixed feedstock >...
AGACGCTCAGCTTCGATTTCCTTTTCCGGCGCGCGGGATACGACATCCCCCAGCAGCTGATCCCATATAATTCCGACGACACCCATCTGCGCGCCGGGGTGGTGGGGCTGCTCAATACCCTCCTGGTCTCGGTCGCGGGCTGCATCGCCGCGACGCTGCTGGGGGTGGTGGTCGGCGTGCTGCGCCTGTCCTCGAACTGGCTGATCGCGCGGCTGATGACGGTCTATGTCGAGGTGTTCCGCAACATTCCGCTGCTGTTGTGGATCCTGGTCTGCCTGGCGATCTTTACCGAGGTGATGCCGCCGCCCAACGCCTATCGCGGCGAAAACCCGGCCGCGAGCATGATCCTGTTCGACATGATCGCGCCGACGAACCGCTATACCGCCATCCCGGCGATCGGGATGAGCAACCCGCCCGGCACCATTGCGCTGGGGCGCGAGGGGATCAGCTGGGCGCTGATCGCCTATGTCGTGGTGATCGCCGCGGCCTGGGCCGGCTGGCGGCTGCTGCGGCGCTGGGCGCAGCGGGTTCAGGATCAGACCGGCAAGCGGCCGCGGACCTGGTGGATCAGCCTGGCGATGTTCGGCCTGCCGATCCTGCTGCTGACCTGGTATTTCGGCCTGCACCTGATCCCGCCGGTGCTGCGCGGCTTCAACTTTGCCGACGGCATCAACCTGGACAATGCCTTCGTGGTGCTGTGGCTGGCGCTGACGCTTTATACCGGCGCCTTCATCGCCGAGATCGTGCGCGCCGGCATCCTGGCCGTCAGCCGCGGCCAGACCGAGGCGGCCTTTGCCCTGGGCCTGCGCCCGCGCCGCACCATGTCGCTGGTGGTGCTGCCGCAGGCGTTGCGGGTGATCGTGCCGCCGCTGATCTCGCAATATCTGAACCTGACCAAGAACAGCTCGCTGGCCATCGCCGTCGGCTATATGGACCTGCGCGGCACGCTGGGCGGCACCACGCTGAACCAGACCGGGCGCGAGATGGAGTGCATGGTGCTGATGATGGGCGTCTATCTGTTGCTGAGCCTGATCATCTCGGGCGGCATGAACATCTTCAACAGCCGCGTCAAGCTGAAGGAGCGGTGAGATGAGCGAGACCCATTCCGAAACCGCCGCTCCGGGCAGGTTCGCCTATGTGCGCGAAACCATGCTGCCGCCCGAACCGCCGCCGCTGGCCGAGACCGGCGCGATCAAATGGCTGCGCGAGAACCTGTTCTCGGGACCGCTGAACATCGCGCTGACCTTTGTCGGGCTGGGCATCGTCTGGCTGGTGGTCGGCACCGTCGGCCCTTGGCTGTCGCATTCCGTCTGGAATGCCGGCAGCATGGCCGAATGTCGCCAGATCATCGCCGAGACCTGGGGTGAGGGCGCCCATGGCGCCTGTTTCGCGCTGCTCAAGCATCGCTGGAACCAGTTCCTGTTCGGCTTTTATCCGCAGGAGCTGTATTGGCGCCCGGTCCTGGCCTTCGGGCTGCTGTTCCTGGCGCTGGCGCCGGTGCTGTTTGCCGACAGCGCCCGGGCGCGGCGCATCGTGCTGGGCCTGGCCATCGCGCTGACGCTGGCGGTTTCGGCGCTGCTGGGCGCCGGCGCCGCGGCGCTTCTGGCCATGGCGGCGCTGATGCTGGGCTGGGCCGGGCTGATCGAGACCCGGCGGCAATGGTCGCTGCTGGCCAGCCTGGCCTATCCCTTCGTCGCGGTCTGGCTGCTCTGGGGCGGCTCGCTCTGGGGAGAGGCGATGGCGATGGCGGGGTTCGTCCTGGGCTATGGGGTCTGGCTGCTGCTTGGCGCGCGCTTCGGCATGCTGGCCTTTGCGCTGGCGGTGGTGGCGGCGGCGGCCTGGTGGCTGCTGCTGTCGGGGCCGGTGGCCTCGGGGCTGGCGGGCCTGGTGCCGCTGCGGCTGGGCCCGGTCTCGTCCGACCAGTTCGGCGGCTTCGTGCTGTCGATCACCATTGGCGTCGCCGGCATCGCGCTGTCCTTGCCGCTGGGGGTGATCCTGGCGCTGGCGCGGCGCTCGGACCTGCCGGTGATCAAGGTCCTGGCGGTCACCTTCATCGAATTCATCCGCGGCGTGCCGCTGATCACGCTGCTGTTCGTGGCCTCGTTGCTGCTGAACTATTTCCTGCCGCCGGGGACGAATTTCGACATCATCCTGCGGGTGATCATCATGGTGACGCTGTTTGCCTCGGCCTATATGGCCGAGGTGATCCGCGGCGGCCTGGCCGCGCTGCCCAAGGGCCAATACGAGGCCGCCGATGCGCTGGGGCTGGATTATTGGAAGGCGCAGCGGCTGGTCGTGCTGCCGCAGGCGCTGAAAATCAGCATTCCCGGCATCGTCTCGACCTTCATCGGCATGTTCAAGGATACGACGCTGGTCGTCTTTGTCGGGCTGTTCGACCCCTTGAAGGCCATGGCCGATACCATCCGCGCAAGCTTTGAATGGAAGGGCGCCTATTGGGAGCCCTATGTCTTTGTCGGCGCGATCTTCTTCATCCTCTGCTTCGGCATGTCGCGCTATTCCATGTATCTGGAACGCCGGCTGAAGCGCGACCACCGCTGAGGAGGCGTTTCATGACCACCACCCAGACCACTGCGATCCCGGCCATCGGCGAGGAAGCCGCCATCGAGATCGCCAAGCTGAATAAATGGTATGGCACCTTCCATGTGCTGCGCGATATCGACCTGGTCGTCGGCCGGGGCGAGCGCATCGTCATCGCCGGCCCGTCAGGTTCGGGCAAGTCCACGCTGATCCGCTGTATCAACCGGCTGGAAGAGCACCAGTCGGGCAGGATCGTCGTGGACGGGACCGAGCTGACCAACGACCTGAAGAACATCGACAAGGTGCGTTCCGAGGTCGGGATGGTGTTCCAGCATTTCAACCTGTTCCCGCATCTGACCATCCTGGAGAACTGCACCCTGGCGCCGATCTGGGTGCGCAAGATCCCCAAGCGCGAGGCCGAGGAAACGGCGATGCATTTCCTGGCCAAGGTCAAGATCCCCGAACAGGCGCATAAATATCCCGGTCAGCTGTCGGGCGGCCAGCAGCAGCGCGTCGCCATCGCCCGGGCGCTGTGCATGCGCCCGCGCATCATGCTGTTCGACGAGCCGACCTCGGCGCTGGATCCCGAGATGATCAAGGAGGTCCTGGACACGATGATCGAACTGGCCGAGGACGGCATGACCATGCTGTGCGTGACCCATGAGATGGGCTTCGCCCAGGCGGTGGCGCATCGGGTGATCTTCATGGACCAGGGCCAGATCGTCGAGCAGAACACGCCGAAGGAATTCTTCAACAATCCCCGTTCCGAGCGCACCAGGCTGTTCCTGAGCCAGATCCTGGGGCATTGAGCGACATGACGGCCGCGGGGGGACTTCGCGTCCCCCATCCGCCGCGGGCGCGGCGGATTCCCCCTGCGGGATATTTGGACACGAAAGAAGCCGGGGCGCGCGCCCCGTTCCGATCCGCGGGATGCGGCAGGATCGGCGGCGGGCGGACGGAACCGGGACGGCGGCGCTGCGGATCGCGGTTCAGATGGCGGATTTGCGCGATTCTTCCAGGTAGAGTTCGCGCAAGCGGGTCGCCACCGGGCCGGGCTTGCCGCCGCCCAGCGTCGCGCCGTCGATTTCCACCACGGGCATGACGAAGGCCGAGGCCGAGGTGAAGAAGGCTTCCTCCGCCGCCTGCGCCTCGGCGATGGTGAAGGGGCGTTCCTCGATCTGCATCTGCGCCTCGGCGGCATAGCGCAGGAGCGCGGCGCGGGTGATGCCGTGCAGGATGTCGTTGGACAGCGGGCGGGTGACGATGCGGCCGTCCTTGACGATATAGGTGTTGTTCGAAGTGCCTTCGGTCACGAAGCCGTCCTCGGTGAACCAGGCGTCCTCGACGCCCTGGCGCTTGGCCTCCATCTTGGCCATCGAGGGGTAGAGAAGCTGCACCGTCTTGATGTCGCGCCGGTGCCAGCGCAGGTCGGGGATCGAGATTACCCGGATGCCGGTTCTTGCCTGCGGATTGTCGGCCAGGCCGGGCTTGGCCTGGGTGAACATGACCACGGTCTGCGGCGTGCCTTCGGGCGGATAGGCGAAGTCGCGGTCGCCGGGATTGCCGCGGGTGACCTGCAGGTAGATCATGCCTTCGGCCAGGTCGTTCAGTTCGAGCAGCTTGCGATGTGCGGCCAGCCATTCCTTGTCGGCAAGGGGATTGCCCATCCCGAGCTCGGCCAGCGAACGGTCCAGCCGCGCCATGTGGCCGGCGAAGTCCAGCAGCTTTCCGTCCAGCACGCTGGTCACTTCGTAGACGCCGTCACCCATCACGAAACCGCGGTCGAAGATCGACACCCTGGCTTCGGTTTCCGGCAGATAGTCGCCATTCAGATAGACGGTGCGGGTCATGTCGTTTCTCCTGTCCCAGGGGCTTGCAAGGGCGGTCCTGCGCCGAAAGCGGCAAGGCGTCAAGATGGGCGTCGGGATGGGGGGCTTTTGCAGGTGCAAAATCAGCTTGATGCCGGCGCAGCAACTATCTATCAGTTTCGCAGCGCCGATTGAAACATCCTTACCGAAGAGGCAAGCCATGTCCTTCCGCACGCAACCGCCTGCGCCCGCCCGCCTGAATCGCTGCCAGTTGTTCGGCCCCGGCTCGCGCGAGGGGCTGTTTGAAAAGATGGCCGCATCGGCGGCCGATGTCATCAATCTGGATCTTGAGGATTCGGTGGCGCCGGACGACAAGGAGCAGGCGCGGCGCAATATCATCCAGGCCATCGGCGATATCGACTGGGGGACCAAGACCCTGTCGGTCAGGATCAACGGGCTGGACACGCCTTACTGGTATCGCGATGTCGTGGACCTGCTGGAGCAGGCCGGCGAGCGGCTGGACCAGATCATGATTCCCAAGGTCGGCAACGCCGCCGACATCTATGCCGTGGACGCGCTGGTGACGGCGGTCGAGGCGGCCAAGGGCCGGCAGAAGCGCATCGGCCTGGAGGTCATCATCGAATCCGCCGCCGGCATCGCCCATGTCGAGGAGATCGCGGCATCCTCGCCCCGCTTGCAGGCGATGAGCCTGGGCGCGGCGGATTTCGCTGCCAGCATGGGCATGGCGACGACCGGCATCGGCGGCACCCAGGAAAGCTACTACATGCTGCATGAGGGGGCGAAATACTGGACCGATCCCTGGCACTGGGCGCAGACCGCCATCGTCGCCGCCTGCCGCACCCATGGCGTGCTGCCGGTGGACGGTCCCTTTGGTGATTTCAGCGATGACGAAGGGTTCCGGGCGCAGGCCCGCCGCTCGGCCACGCTGGGCATGGTCGGGAAATGGGCGATCCACCCCAAGCAGGTGGCGCTGGCCAACGAGGTGTTTTCGCCCAGCGAAAAGGCCGTGACCGAGGCGCGCGAGATCCTGGCCGCCATGGAGGAGGCCAAGCGCACCGGCGCCGGCGCGACCGTATACAAAGGCAGGCTGGTTGACATGGCGTCCATTCGTCAGGCACAAGTGATCGTGCGTCAGGCGGAATTGATCAACGCCTGACCAGAAGGAACACCTGGGCGGCCATGCGGGGAGGCTGGTCGCCATGACAGGGGAGGAGCAACAGGCCCTGCGGCTGCGTGGGGCCTGTTGTCATTTCGGACGGCCGTCATCCGGCGATCCGAAATAACCTGCTGACATTCAATGGGTTGCGAATCTCCCGGCCGGGCCGGCGGCCTGGTTTGCCCGCTGCGTGCGCGACTTGGGGACGTCCGGCCGCGCCGCTGCGCGATGCGGGGCATGCGGATCGGGTGTCCGGTTGCGCGGCGCCCAGTCGGGAATGGGCGATTCGGGCATGGCGGGCGGCAGGGCGCCGGGTTTCTCGGCCGCCGGCGGGCCGGCCGGGCGGTTGTCGTGATCTGAGCCTGTCATTTGCGGGCCTGTCCTGAAAAGAGCCCGCAGCACCTAGGGTCGCGGCGGCGAAAGCGCAACCCCGCTGACTTGTTCGTGACCGTCCCTGTGATCCTGCCATGCCGCCGGGATGCGCGGCAGGGCCGCCAGCAGGGTTTGGGTATGGGGGTGCTGCGGCGCGTCCATGACCTGTTGGGTCGGGCCCGATTCGACGATGCGCCCCCGTTCCATGATCATCACCCGGTCGGTGATCTGGCGCACCACCGACAGGTCGTGGCTGATGAACAGATAGGCCAGGCCGTGGCTGACCCGCAGCCGGGCCAGCAGGTCCAGCACCTGCGCCCGCACCCGCACGTCCAGCGCGCTGACCGCCTCGTCCAGCACGATCAGCCGCGGCTTGATGATCAGCGCCCGGGCGATGGCGATGCGCTGGCGCTGGCCGCCGGAAAATTCGTGGATATGCCGGCGCATGGCATCGCCGGTAATGCCTACCTCGTATAGCGCCTCGGCCACCTGTTCGCGCCAGTCGCGGGGCCGGCCGGTCAGGTGAAACGGCTCGGCCACCAGCCGCTCGACCGGCCAGCGGGGATCGAAGCTGCCGAAAGGGTCCTGGAACACCGCCTGCATCCGGGCGCGCAAGGCCCGCGGCATGGCGCGGCCGGCGCGGATTTCCTGGCCCTCCAGCAGGATGCGGCCGCCCTGCAGCGGATCGAGCCCCAGGATGGCCCGCGTCAGGGTCGATTTCCCGCAGCCGGATTCGCCGACCAGCCCGACCGATTCCCCGGCGTCGATGCGAAAGCCGACCCCGTCCACCGCCCGCAGGCTTTCGCGCCGCCCGGCCAGGCCGCGGCGGGGCAGGGGGTATTCGCGCACCGCTTGTTCGACCTGCAGCAGCGGCCGCGGCTCTGCCCGCGGCAGGACCAGCCGCGGCTGATGGGTCGAGGCGGCGAACAGTGCCCGGGTATAGGGATGGCGGCGCTGGCGAAAGACCTGTCCGGTCGGGCCTTCCTCGACGATGCTGCCGTCCTGCATCACCGCCAGCCGGTCGGCCATGCCCGCGACCACGGCAAGGTCGTGGGTGATGAGCAGCAGCGCCATCCCCTCGTCCCTGACCAGCCCGCGCAGCAGGTCGAGGATCATCGCCTGGGTGGTCATGTCCAGCGCGGTGGTGGGCTCGTCGGCGATCAGCAGGTCGGGACGCAGGGCGATGGCCAGGGCGATGGCGACGCGCTGGCGCTGGCCGCCCGACAGCTCATGCGGATAAAGCGTCAGCGGAAAGCGCGGCGCCGCCAGGCCGACCCGGTCCAGCCGGTCGCGGGCGCGTTCCAGCGCGGCCTTGCGGTCCAGGCCCTGGTGGATGCGCAGCACCTCGGCCACCTGGTCGCCAATGGTCATCAGCGGGTTCAGCGCCGTCATCGGTTCCTGAAAGATCATGCCGATGCGCCGGCCGCGGATGCGGCACAGCTCGCGCTCGGGCAGGTCCAGCAGGTTCCGGCCATCCAGTTCCACCCGGCCCTCGGCCCGCATGCCCGGGGGCAGCAGGCCCATGATCGCCAGCGCCGCCATGGACTTGCCCGAGCCGCTTTCGCCGACCAGCCCGGCGATCCGGCCCGGCGGCAGCGCCAGGTCGATGCCGTGCAGGATGTCGTGCCTGCCGGCTTCGACCGACAGTTTGGCGACCCTGATCATGGCGACCTGCGCAATCTGGGGTCCAGCGCGTCGCGCAGCCCGTCGCCCAAAAGGTTCAGCCCCAGCACCGTCGCGACGATGGCAAGTCCCGGGACGATGGCGACATGCGGCGCGAGCGCGATCATGGTCTGTGCCTCGGCCAGCATCCGGCCCCAGCTTGGCGTCGGCGGCTGGGCGCCAAGGCCGACATAGCTGAGGCCCGCCTCGGCCAGGATGCCCAGGCTGAACTGGATGGTGCCCTGCACGATCAGGAGATTGGCGATATTGGGCAGGATGTGCTGAAGGCTGATCCGGGCCGCGCCCTTGCCGGCGACCCTTGCCGCGCGGATATAGTCCAGCGTCCAGATCGGCAGAGCCGCGCCGCGGCTGACCCGGGCAAAGACCGGGATGTTGAAGATGCCGATGGCGATGATGGCATTCGTCGCCGAAGGTCCCAGCGCCGCGGTGATCAGGATGGCGATGACCAGGCTGGGGAAGGCAAAGACCAGGTCGTTGCCGCGCATCACCACCTCGTCCAGCCAGCCGCCGCTGCGCGCGGCGGCCAGCAGGCCCAGCGGCACGCCGAAGCCCATGCCGATGCCGACCGCGATCAGCGCCACTGCCATCGAGCTGCGCGCGCCGACCATGACCATGGACAGCATGTCGCGGCCGAAATGGTCCGTGCCCAGCCAATGCGCGGACGAGGGCGGCAGCAGCTTTTGCGCGATGGTAAGCTGCGTCACATCGGCCGGCGTCCAGACCAGCGACAGCAGCGCCGCGGCCAGCGCCACCCCCGAAAGCAGGGCGCCGAGGATCAGTGATGCCCTCATCTGCGCAGCCTCGGATCGACCAGCGCATAGGACAGGTCCACCAGGAAGGTGACCAGGATCACCGCCGCGACCAGCACCAGCACCGCGCCCTGCACCACGATCAGGTCGCGCTGGGTGATGGCCTGAAAGATCAGCCGGCCCAGGCCGGGCAGGTAAAAGACGTTCTCGATGATGATTGCCCCGGCCAGCAGAAAGGAAAACTGCATCCCCAGGATGGTCAGCACCGGGACCAGCGCATTGCGCAGCGCGTGGCGCGACAGCGCCTGCCCGGCCGACAGGCCCTTGGCGCGGGCGGTGCGGATGTAATCCTGGCCCAGCGTTTCCACCAGCGCCGAGCGCAGCACCCGCGCCAGGATCGCCGCCTGCGGCAGGGCCAGCGCGACGGCGGGCAGGGCCAGCGATGCCAGCGCCGCGCCCGGACGGTCCCAGCCCGGAAAACCTCCGGCCGGCAAGAGCCGCAGCCTCACCGCGAAGACCAGCACCAGCAGCATGGCAAACCAGAAATTCGGCAGGGCAATGCCGATCTGCGCCGCCCCCATCGCCAGCGTGTCGCCACCGCGCCCGCGCCTGGCCGCGGCGAACATGCCGACCGGCAGGGCGACCGCCGCCGCCAGCGCCAGCGCCATCAGCGCCAGCGGCAGCGACACTTGCATGCGGTCCAGGATCATTCCCGCCACCGGCGTCTTGTAGGTGAAGCTGTGGCCCAGATCGCCCGTCAGCACGCCGCCCAGCCAATGGCCATAGCGCAGCGGCAGGGGCAGGTCCAAACCCATCTGCTGGCGCAGCGCCGCCACGGTTTCGGGCTGCGCCCCGGTGCCCAGCATGAAGCTGGCCGGATCGCCCGGCACCAGCTCGACCACCGAAAAGATCAGCGCCGAGGCCAGGAGCAGGCTCAGGCCAAGCGAGATCAGGCGGCGGATCAGATAACGCAGCATGGGCCGACGCTAGTCCGGGTTCCGGCGGCGGTAAAGCTGCCTTTGCCGTCAGGCTGGACGCGATCAGGGCAGTTCAAGCTTGCCGATCAGCGGCACGTCGTCGTCCAGGCTGACGGTATGGCGTTCGATCATGCGATGGACGACCGGCTCGCCGGCGCCGCGATGCAGCTTGTGCAGGTCCTCATAGGTCTGGAAATCGGCCTTGGTGCGGCGCAGGTTGTGGCGCACATATTCGTCCCAGGTGGCGATGTGATAGCTTTCGCTCCAGCGCCGGGGGTTTTCCAGGTCGCGCAACAGCGCCCAGTTGCGCGCCCCGTCGCGGCGGCGGACATTGCGGCGCAGGGCCATCAGGCGCAGGAATTCGGGCACGTCCTTCTGGTCGATCTCATAGTCGATCATCACCATGATCGGTCCCGAGCGCCCGCGCAGGTCCAACGCCAGCTCTGGTTCGCGAAAGCGGTTGAGCGGGTCAAGGTCCAGGGTGCCGAATTCCGGGATCCGCAGCCAATGGCCCAGCACCGCGCCCAGAAACAGCGGCACCGCCGCCGCGATCAGCGCGGTATCGACATCATAGCTGTTGGCCACCGCGCCCCAGGCCCATGCGCCCATCGCCATGCCGCCAAAAACCGCGGTCTGGTAAAGCGCCAGGGCGCGGGCCACCACCCAGCGCGGGGTCGAAAGCTGGACGGTGACGTTGAACAGCGACAGCGCCAGCACCCAGCTTGCGCCCGCGGGCAGCATGGCCAGCCCGTGCAGCCAGGTGCTTTCGGTCAGCGCCAGCATCAGCGCCGAGGCGCCAAAGGCGGCAAAGGCGACGCGGACGACATTCTCGTTGTCCAGCCGCTCGCGCACATGGGGGTTGATCAGCGCCCCGCCGATCGCGCCCAGGCCGAAACAGCCCAGCAGCAGGCCGAACAGCAGCGAACCGCCGGCGGGGTTCTGCTTGGCCACCAGCGGAAGCAAGGCCATGATGACGATGGCGGAAAAGCCGAACAGCGCCCCCCGCGACAGCACCCGCATCAGGTTCGGCGACAGCGCCACATAGCGCAGCCCGGCGCCCACGGCCGCGACAAAGGGCTCGGGCGTGGTGGTGCGGGGCGGGGTGACCGGATGCCAGCGCGCAAGCGCCCCCAGCAGCGGGACATAGCTGGCGGCGTTGACCGCAAAGGCGGCAGCGGCGCCGAAGGCGGCGGTGATGATCCCGCCCACCGCCGGACCGACGCTGCGCATCATGTTGAAGCCCACCGAGTTCAGCGACACCGCCGCCGGCAGGTCGTCGCGCGGCACCAGGTCCTGCATGCTGGCTTGCCAGGGGGGATTGTAGATGGCCTGCCCGACCCCGATCAGGAAGGTCAGCGACAAGAGCAGCAGCGGCGTCATCCAGCCCATCCAGGTCAGCAATGCCAGCAGCACCGAGACCGCGGCCATGAAGAGCTGCGCCCCCAGGAGCAGCGTGCGG
>Ga0164243_10014957_pt1 | contig 10763 bp, 10 predicted proteins | sample OricompcompostOP_FD_108781 | JGI IMG/M metagenome (GOLD analysis project Ga0164243, IMG submission 108781) | Organic Plus compost microbial communities from Emeryville, California, USA - Original compost - Organic plus compost (OP) | ecosystem: Engineered > Solid waste > Mixed feedstock >...
GAGGAGATGCTGGGGCGCCGCACGGCCGCGGGCCTCTTGTCGGAAGACATCGACCCGACCACCGGCGAACTGTGGGGCAACTATCCCCAGACCTATTCCCTCGTCGGCCTGATCAACTGCGCGGTCCTGCTCAGCAGGGGGTGGAGCGCCATCCGCTGAGGCGCCGCTGAAAAGCCCTTCCCCCTCGATGGGGGAAGGCTTGGGATGAGGATGAACCCGCTGCGGCCCACCGGAAGGGCGCAGGCGGCGCCGCCCTGAATGCCTACGGCGGCGGCGGTGCGAGCAGCACTGCCCGGATCGAAGAGGAAGTGGTCGTCACCAAGGACCGCCACGAGATCATCACTAACCTCCCGTCCAACCGCCTGATCTCCTGCGGCCTGCCGGGCTGCGAGGTGCTCTAACCCTCACGTCGATAGCGGATGATAAGCGCCCCGCTGCAGAAGCGGCGGGCGTTTTGGAGCAGATGATGGCTCAAAACTGATGTTGGGAATGTCCACTTTTCGGGCGGCGGGGCAGGGTACCGTTGTCGCTGCCCGCGTACTCTCCGGACTGACTCGTTGCGGAGGTTGCAAGGATCCGCTGCGGACGACAACTCCCATCGAGCACATTGTCGATCTTCAAGGAGGAAGTGGGTAGCCCATCTGGGTGCGCTACACACGAGGGCAAAGCGCGGGCGCTTCGTTTGATTGTCCAATCTGGGGGACGCCTCGACAAGCGTTGATTGAGCGATTGCGCTGAGGCAATCCTACCGAAGCTATACTTTGGGAGGGGTAGGCGTGACCAACCGGGTCCACATCGACGCGCCCGCTGGCGTCATCGACATTGAGGGTGAGAAGGACTTTGTCGAGGGTCTGCTCACAAAGCTATTCCCGCTCGTTGAAAAGGCCGGGTTCGGGAGTCGACCAACGCCGGCCGTTGCCGATGCAAACGGCGAAGTGAATGCAGAAGGTGACGACGGCGTTCCGGAGGACGGGAGTAAGAACGACAAGCCGCGAGTGAAGCGAAAGCGTGGCACCACCCCCAAGGGGCATTCCTGTGCTGATCGCATGCTTGGGTTAAAGGAAGACGGGTTCTTCAAGACAAAGCGGAGCGCCAGCGAAATCGTCACCGGTCTTGGCGAGAAGGGTTATACGCACAAGGCCAACCAAGTGGCTGCGGCGGGCGGTTCACTCTTCGAAAGAGGTTTACTTCAAAGAACCAAGGAAGGATCTGGGTTCAAGTATTTCTGGGATAGGAACTAGCCGTTGGCCCTTCCGAACCTCAAGGACGCCATCTGTGCGATCCCGGTAGGCCTCCGTGATCCCTTGGTTGAAGAGTTTGAGCAGGCGCTCGACGAATACCGCGCCAGCGATTGGGAGAAGGTAGGCCTCAAGGCGGGCAAGTTCTGCGAGATCGCCTATTGCATTTGTGCCGGACACGCGACCGGGACATATGCCGCATCACCGTCGAAGCCGAGCAACTTCCCGCAGGCATGTCGGAACCTGGAGCAGCACAACGGGACGAAGGGCAAATCGCTCTGCATACAAGTCCCGAAGGTCCTAGCTGCTCTCTACGAGCTGCGCAACAACAGGGCCATCGGCCATGTGTCCGGCGACGTAAGTCCTAACCACATGGATGCGGAGCTTTTCCTGCGCGGCATGAAGTGGGTGATGGGCGAGCTCGTGCGCAACTATTCAAGCCTTCCGCTAAGCGACGCGCATGCCGTCGTGGAAGCCGTTACGGCTCGGACCTTCCACATGGTTTGGTCCAGCGGCGACGTGCGAAGAGTGCTCGAGCCCGCGAAGACGGCCGCGCAAAAGGCGCTGATCGTTCTCTACGCCGAGGGCAAGCCGGTTTCCGTCGGACAGTTACAGACCTGGGTTGAATATAAGAACGGGACCGACTTCAAACGGAAGGTCCTGAAGGACCTGCATAAGAAGGCTCTGATCCACTACGACGAGAAAGCTGCAGTTGTGCAAATCCTCCCGACTGGTCAGATCCTGGTAGAGAAGAGTAACCTCTTGGTGATGCCGGGCGCGTGACGACGAGGCGAATGTCCGCCTTCGGCCCGATCCCAACCTCCTGGCACCTCGCTGACACCGGAACCTACCCCCCTCACGCTTGACCCCGGCCACGAACCACCGTTGCCTTTTCGTTCCATGTCTCGCGCCCACCCCTCCCCCGCCGCCGCCAACCCGCCCCCCGGCGGAACCGCCCCCGCGCGGGCGTTGATCGAGCGGCAGATGCCGATGCTGGCGCGGCTGGCCGAGATCGGGATGGAGATCGCCGAGGCGGCCGGGCGGCGCGCCGCGGCCGAGACCGACGGCGGCGAGGCGGGCCCTCACGCCCCCGACCCGGCGCTCGCCTTCGCGCGGGCGGCGCGGGCGGTGCGGCTGACCATCGCCCTGCAGTCGCGGCTGATGGGCGAGCTTGCCGCCCTCGACCGGGGCGAGGCGCTGGCCCGCGTGGGCGAGGCGCACGTGCGCCGGGGCCGCGTCCACCGGCTGGTCGAGCGGGCCATCGAGGCCCACGTCGAAGACGAACACGAGATCGAGCGGCTGTCGTCCGAGGCTTGGGAACTGCTGACCGATGCGGACGCCGCCGACATCGCCGGCCGGTCGACAGCCGAGCTGGTCGCCCTCATCTGTGCGGACCTTGGCCTGCCCATGGAGTCGGTCGGTCCCTGGACTGCGGAAGCCTTCGCGTCCCCCGAGGACGACAGGGCCGGCGCCGTAAGGCCCTTCCCGCTCGATGGGGGAAGGGTTTGGGATGGGGGTGAACCCGCCGCGATCGCCGAAAGGGCGCGGGCGGCGCCATCCTGATTCCTATCGGATAAGGCGGAGCGAACACCCTCATCCCCGGCCCTTCCCCCATCGAGGGGAAAGGGAGGAAGTCGCCGGCGACCGCCGGGCGCCCTGCGCAAAGCGGCGGCGTCGGCGCCTGCATGTTCGACATCCGGGCCGTATTCGAAGCCGCTTCGCCGCGAACGGGCGCTCCTCGATTGCGGCCCGCCGGACCGGATGCGCTGAACTCGGGCGACGTCCCCGCTCGAGTCCGGAGCAAGCCTTGGAACACCCCACCCCTTCACGCCGCAAGTTCCTGGCGGCCACCGCCAACCTGGCCAGCGCAGGCTGGATCGCCATGAACTGGCCGCAGATCGCGGCCGCCGCCGAGCATGCGGGTCATGCCGGCCACGCCTCCTCCGACACGACGGCGCCGCCCGCCACCCTCAAGACCCTGACCGCGGCCGAGGCGGCCGAGGTCGACGCCATCGCCAACCAGATCGTGCCCGGCGGCGCCACGCCCGGCGCGCGGGACGCCCGCGTCATCTATTTCATCGACAACGCCCTCGGCAGCTTCTTCGCGGGCCAGCTTCCGGCCTTCCGCGAGGGCCTGGCCGAGTTCCAGAGCGCCTACGCCGCCAAGAACGGCGGGGCCAGGTTCTCCGCCGCGCCCGAGGCGCAGCAGACCGCCTGGCTGCAGCAGGTCGACAAGACGCCCTTCTTCACCGCGGTGCGGCGGCTGACCGTGCTCGGCCTCCTCGCCTGGCCCAAGTACGGCGGCAACCACGACAACCTGGGCTGGAAGCTGATCGGGGTGGAGGACAACCACTCCTGGTCGCCGCCCTTCGGCTACTACGACACCGACTACGCGGGCTTCCAGCCCTACCCCGGCACCAAGCCGTATACCGCCGAGGGAGCCGTCTGATGGACGCCCGCAAGACCTACAAGACCAGCGAAACGGTCGATTTCGTCGTCGTCGGCTCCGGCGCTTCGGGCGGCATCATGGCGCGCGAACTGTCCCGCGCCGGCCACAGTGTCGTGGTGATGGAGCAGGGCCCGCGCATGGCGCCCCAGGACTTCGAGCACGACGAGCTGAAGTACCGCCTGCTCTCGGGCATCACCAACAGCCCGATCACCAATCCGCAGACCTTCCGCAGCGACGAAAGCAAGACGGCGGAACGGATGGAGGGCCGCAACGCCCTCACCTATGCGCGCATCGTCGGCGGCTCGAGCGCGCACTTCAACGCCAACTTCTGGCGCCTGCACGAGATCGACTTCATCGAGGGCAGCCGCTGGGGGCCGATCCCGGGCGCGGACCTGGTCGACTGGCCGATCACCTACGACGAGCTGGAGCCCTACTACACCAAGGTGGAGTGGGAGGTCGGCGTCTCGGGCCTCGCCGGCGCCAGCCCCTTCGACCCGTGGCGCAGCAAGCCCTATCCCATGCCGCCGATGCCGGTGAAGTCGTCGGGCGTGCTGTTCGAGCGCGGCGGGCGCAAGCTCGGCCTGCACCCGTTCCCGGCGCCGATGGCGATCAACTCCGTGTTCTACAAGAACCGCCCGCCCTGCGTGCAGTGCGGCCTGTGCGGCGGGTTCGGCTGCGAGGTGCAGGCCAAGTCCTCGTCGGTTTGGACCGTCATCCCCGAGGCCGAAGCGACCGGCAAGTGCGAGGTGCGCTCCGAAAGCTACGTCTTCCGCATCGGCATGGACCGGGGCGGCCGCGCCACCGGCGTCCACTACTACGACCGCGACCGCAAGGAGCAGTTCCAGAAGGCGCGCGCCGTGGTGGTCTGCGCCAACGGCGCCGAGACGCCGAAGCTGCTGCTGAACTCGGCCACCAGCGGCTTCGAGCAGGGCCTGGCCAACTCCAGCGGGGTGGTGGGCCGCTACCTGATGTTCAACAAGGGCGGCGGCGCGCAGGCGCGCTTCGAGCATCCGCTCAACGAGTACAAGGGCGCCAACGTCACCCGCGTCATCCACGACTTCTACGATTCCGACCCGAAGCGCGGCTTCTACGGCGGCGGCGGCTTCGACGCGCGCTCGGGCGGGCCGCTGACCTGGGGCCAGAGCGTGCCCAAGGACACGCCGGCCTGGGGCCCGGGGTTCAAGGAGTACCTGGAGTCCTACACCTATTGGATGAACTGCTCGGGCCACGGCACGTCGCTGCCGCAGGCGACCAACCGGGTCGACATCGACCCGGAGCTGAAGGACGACTGGGGCGTGCCGGCGATCCGGGTCACCTACAAGGACCACCCCGACGACGTGAAGCACGCCAACTGGCAGGTGCAGCGCGCCGCGGAGATCATGGACGCGGCCGGCGCCAAGCAGATCGTCGCCGAACCTGTGGGCGAGGCGCGGGGGGGCGTCCACCTGCTGGGCACCTGCCGCATGGGGAACGACCCGCAGCGGTCGGTGATCGACAAGTATCACCGCACGCACGACGTGCGGAACCTGTTCCTCTGCGACGGTTCCAGCATGGTGACGTCCGGGCGCGGCCAGCCGACCCAGACCATCGAGGCCCTGGCCTTCCGCGCCGCCGAGCACATCGCCCGGTTCGCCCGCGCCAACGAGATCTAGGAGGACGCCCGCTTCTTGATCGCCACCGAGGCGGCCCAGTTGCAACCGACGCCCAGCACGAAGAAAGGAACCAGCGCATAGAGGGCGATGCGCAAGGACTCGTCGCCGTACATCGGCTTGGCCCAGTCGGAGACCGCCCCGACGTAGAGCGGGCCGCAGCCCACGGCGAGCAGGTTCAGCACGAACAGCAGCATGGCCGAGGCGGTGGAGCGCCGCGACGAGGGAACCAGGTTCTGCACCACCGCCACCGCCGGCGCGAGGTAGGTGAAGGTCAGGCCCTGGGGGATGGCGACCAGCAGCACCGTCCACCGCCAGTCGGGCGCGGCCACCGCCGCCAGGTAGAGCGGGAAGGCCAGCACGAAGGCGGCGGCCGGGACCAGCGGATAGGCGCGGGGGTTCTTCTGGCCCAGGCGGTCGACGATCCAGCCCGAGCCGAAGATCCCGGCCGCGACGCTGAGCCCGATCACCGGGGCGTACCAGGTCCCGACGTCCTGCAGCGTGGCGCCTTGCACCCGCATCAGGAAGGCGGGCGACCAGCTCTGCAGGCTGTAGCCCACCACCGCCGAGAAGCTGCAGCCCAGCGTCACCAGCACCAGGGTCGCGGACTTGACGAAGGCGGCGATGGAGGCGCCGAGCGGCAGGGCCGGCTCGGCCGTCTGGTCGCCCTCGTCCAGGCCGCCGCGGGCCGGCTCGCGCACCACCAGCGGCAGCAGGAGGGCCAGGACGATCCCGGGGATCGCCAGCCCCATGAAGGCCCCGCGCCAGCCGAACCGCGTCGAGGCCCAGGCGCCGTAGGCCCCGCCCAGGAAGGTGCCGAGCGGGATGCCCAACGAATAGAGCCCCATGGCCAGGCCCCGGCGCTTGGGCGGGAAGTAGTCGGAGAGGATCGCGTAGGAGGGCGGCACGCCGCCGGCTTCGCCCACGCCCACGCCGATCCGCGCCAGCGCCAGGTGCACGAAGTTGCCCGCGAAGCCGCAGGCGCCGGTGAACAGGCTCCACAGGCCGCAGGCCGCCGCGACGATGACCGTCCGCTTGGCCCGGTCGGCCAGCCAGGCCACCGGCACCCCGAAGGTCGTGTAGAACAGGGCGAACATGAAGCCGGTGACCAGTCCGAGCTCGGTGTCGGTCAGCCCCAGGTCGGTCTTGATCGGCTCGGCCAGGATCGCGACGAGCTGCCGGTCCAGGTAGTTCAGGATGTAGACGACCAGCAGGACGCCCAGCACCACATAGGGGTAGGCGCCGGCCGAGGCCGCCGGCTTGCGGAGGTCGGTGGTCGTGGTGGTGGTTGTGGTCGAGGTCACGGCTCCAGCACCTTGCCGCGGGTTTCGGGAAGCATGAAGGCGGCGGCCGCCATCAGGGCGTACGAGCCGGCCGCGAAGACGCCGAGCGCCCGGCCAAGCCCCATCTGGGCCGCCAAGGCGCCCACCAGGAACGGCACGAAGGCGCCCAGCGCCCGGCCGAGGTTGTAGGTGAAGCCCTGGCCCACGCCGCGGACGCGGGTCGGGAACTGCTCGGAATAGAAGGCGCCCTGGACCGCGAACACGCCCGCGCCGAAGAAGCCGAGCGGCCCGCCCAGCACCAGCATGGCCGCGTTGCCGAAGGGCGCGAGCGTGTAGCCCACCACCAGCACGATGGCTCCGATGGCGAAGACCAGGAAGGTGTTGCGCCGGCCGATGGCGTCGCCGAGGTAGGCCCCCGTCATGTAGCCGAAGAAGGAGCCGACGATCAGCACGGCGATATAGCCGGACGAGCCGATCACGGAGAGGCCCCGCTCGGTCTTCAGGAAGGTCGGCAGGAAGGTGATGATGGCGGTGTAGCCGCCCTGGGCCCCGGCTCCCATCAGCCCGCCCAGCACGGTGACCCGCAGCAGGGGCGGACGGAAGATCTCGAGCACCGAGACCTTGTCCCCGCTCTTGGCCAGCGCCGTCTTGGTCTTGGTGTAGAGCTCGGATTCGCCGACCAGCCGGCGCACGAACAGGATCAGGATCGCCGGGGCGACCCCTATGAAGAACAGGACCCGCCACGCCTGGTCCTGCGGCATGGTCGAGAAGAGGATGGTCGAGGCGATCAGGGCCGCGCCCCAACCGATGGCCCAGGAGGCCTGCATGGTGCCCAGCGCCTTGCCGCGGTGTCGGGCCGGGACGGTCTCGGCCAGCAGGACGGCGCCGGCGGCCCACTCCCCGCCGAAGCCCAGGCCCATCAGGGTGCGGGCGGCGAACAGTTGCTCGTAGGTCTGGGCGAGGCCGCAGAGGAAGGTGAAGCCGGCGAACCAGGCGATGGCGATCTGCAGGGTGCGCACCCGCCCGATGCGGTCGGCCAGCCAGCCGGCGATCCAGCCGCCCAGGGACGAGGTGATCAGGGCGCCGGTGGCGATGGCGCCCGCCTGCTCGGTGGTGATGCCCCACACGGCGATCAACGCCGGTATCACGAAGCTGTAGAGCTGGACGTCGAAGGCGTCCAAGCCCCAGCCGCCGACGCAGGCCCACAGGGTGCGGCGCTGCGGCGGGGTCATCTCCCGGTACCAGCCGGTCAGGCCTGCGCCCTCGGCGCCTCCCTCGACCACCTCGCTCATCGCGTCTCCTCCCCCGATCTCGGCCGGGCCCCGGCATTGTGAACAGCCGTGGACTTCCGGCAACTCCCGGATTGCGACCGCCCCGCCCGAATGCGAAGATATCGGCTCCGAACCGCACAAGCCATGAGTTCCGCGAAGGCGCGCCGTCGGCGGCCGATCAGCGAAACGGGGGGACTTTAGATGTTCAATTTCGATTTTTCGAACGGCTACGTGATCCTGCGCATCATCTGCGGCCTGTTCTACATCCCGCACGCCATCGGGAAGATCACCGCGCGCGAGGCCGTGCTGGGCTTCTTCAACGCCGCGGGCATGAAGCCGGCGCCGATGTTCGCCGGGGTGGCCATGGTGGTGGAGTGGATCGTGGCGATCTGCCTCATCCTCGGCATCTTCACCAGCTACGTCGCCTGGGTCTCGGCCGCCTTCCTGGTCGTCGCCGGCCTGGCGGTGCTGAAGGTGCAGAAGGGCAAGTGGCTCTGGAACATCGGCGGCGCCGAGTACCCCTTCTTCTGGGCGATCTGCTCGGCCATCGTGGCGATGCACGCCCCGTAAGACGTTGCTCGATCGCGGGCGGGAGCCGGGCCGCTGGGCCCGCCCCGCCCTTTCTTTTTGCCTAACCCGATCCTCCCCAGAACCGAGGGCTTCGTCATGAAAGTCGGCTTCATTGGACTTGGACGCATGGGACAGGCGATGGCGCGCCGCGTCCTCGACGCCGGCCACGACCTGGTCCTCTACAACCGCACCGCCGAGAAGCTGGCCGAGCTCGCCGGACTGGGCGCCAAGGTCGCCGCCACGCCGGCCGAGGCGGCCGCCCAGGGCGTGGTCATCACCATGCTGGCCAACGACGAAGCGCTACGCTCCATCGGCGAGGGTCTGCTGAAGAGCCTGCCCAAGGGCGGGATCCATATCGCGATGGGCACGCATGGGGTCGACACCGTGAAGGCGCTCGCGGCCCAGCACGCCGCCGCGGGCCAGACGCTGGTTTCCGCCCCCGTGCTCGGCCGCCCCGAGGCCGTGGTGGCCGGACGGCTGGGCATTATCGTGGCCGGTCCGGCCGCCGCGGTCGCCCAGGTGCAGCCGCTTTTCGACGCCATCGGCCGCCGCACCTTCCCCGCAGGCGAGGAGCAGGCCGCAGCCGCCGCCTTCAAGATCGCCAACAACTTCCTGCTGGGCTGCGCCATGGAGGCGATGGGCGAGGCCTTCGCCCTGGTGCGCAAGTCGGGCGGCGATTCCGGCGTCTTCTTCGACGTGCTGTCGGACGGGCTGTTCGCCTGCCCTGCCTACAACATCTACGCCAAGATGATCGCCGAAGAGGCCTACGACAACGTGGGCTTCACCACCCTGCTCGGCCTGAAGGACGCGAACCTGGCGCTTTCCGCCGGCGAGTCGCTGGGCGTGCCGCTGCCCTCCGGCTCGGTCTGGCGCGACCGGCTGATCGGCGCCATCGCCCACGGCGATGGGGAGCGCGACTGGTCGGCGGTGGCGCTGGAGCAGGCTCGCGCCAGCGGCCTTGCCTGATCCCCTTAAGGGCGCTAGGGGCTAATTATCGATAAAAGCCCGGAAAAGGGCGCTTTCCCGATTTCACCCAACCTTGGCAGGAACACTACGTGACTAGCGCTCTCTTCTCACCGATCACCCTTCGCGGCCTGACGATCAACAACCGTATCGCCGTATCGCCCATGTGCCAGTACGCGTCCAACGACGGCTCGGCCAACGACTGGCACCTGATGCACCTGGGCGGTTTCGCCGCGGGCGCGGCGGGCCTGGTCATGGTCGAGATGACCCAGGTGAACCCGGTCGGACGCATCTCGCTCAAGGACGCGGGCATGTGGTCGGACGACAACGAGAAGGCGATGAAGCGGGTCGTTGACTTCTGCAAGACCTTCGGCGTCGCCAAGATGGGCATCCAGCTCGGCCACGCCGGCCGCAAGGGCTCGCAGAACACGCCGGCCGCCGGCGCCGCGCCGCTGACCCCGGACGAAGGCGCGTGGGAAACGGTGGGCCCGTCGGCCATCCCCTACGGCCCGGGCTGGCCCGAGCCGCGCCCGCTGACCAAGGACGACATCAAGCAGATCATCGCCGACCACGTGCAGGCGGTGAAGCGGTGCGAGCGCATCGGCTTCGACCTGGTCGAGATGCACGGCGGCCACGGCTACCTGATCCACCAGTTCCTCTCGCCGCTGTCGAACCAGCGCACCGACGAGTACGGCGGCAGCCTCGAGAACCGCATGCGCTTCCCGCTGGAATGCTTCGCCGCCATGCGGGCGGCCTGGCCGGCGGAAAAGCCGATGGGCATCCGCATCTCGGCCGAGGACTGGGTCGAGGGGGGCTTCAACACCGACGAGGCGATCGTCTTCGCCCGCGAGCTGAAGAAGCTGGGCGTGGATTATATCTGCGTCTCCACCGGCGGCCTGGACGCCCGCCAGCAGATCCCGATCTTCCCGGGCTATCAGGTCGAGTTCGGCGCCCGCATCCGCAAGGAAGCCGGCGTGGTCACCCGTTCCGTCGGGCTGATCGGCACGGCCAAGCAGGCGGAAGAGATCATCGCCTCCGGCCAAGCCGACATGGTCGCCATCGGCCGCGGCGCGATGTACGACCCGCGCTGGGCCTGGCACGCGGCCGAGGAGCTGGGCGTGGAGACCGAGTACGCGCCGAAGTATCGCGCCTGCCACCCGTCGCTGCGCCCGCAGCTCTTCCCCAACCGCCAGCACAAACCTACCTGAGGGCCATGATGGCTGCGGACGTCCCGTCGAAACCTGGCTCCACGCCAACGGAAAGGCCGGACGTCCGCACGCCCGTGACCGTGCTCACGGGCTTCCTGGGCTCGGGCAAGACCACCCTGCTCAATGCAGCCC
>Ga0164243_10014959_pt1 | contig 10763 bp, 8 predicted proteins | sample OricompcompostOP_FD_108781 | JGI IMG/M metagenome (GOLD analysis project Ga0164243, IMG submission 108781) | Organic Plus compost microbial communities from Emeryville, California, USA - Original compost - Organic plus compost (OP) | ecosystem: Engineered > Solid waste > Mixed feedstock >...
CGCCCCGGGCCTGCATCGCAGCCAGCGACTCACCGCCCGGGAAGACCGCCGCCGACGGCTGCGTCTGCACGACCGACCACAACGGCTCGGCGGCCAGGTCCTTGAGCGCGCGCCCCTGCCACTGCCCGTAGTCGCACTCGGTGATGCCGTGCTCGGTCGTCGTCTCCGGGGCATCCGGCTGCTGCTCGACCAGCGCCTGGGCGGTCTGGCGGCACCGCTCCAGCGGGCTCGTCACGACGCGTGAGAGCGGGATGTCCGCGACACGCTTCGCAGCCCGGACCGCCTGGTCCTCGCCCGTGGCGTCGAGCCGCACCCCGCCCGCGCGGCCGGCGAGGATCCCGCCCGCGTTCGCGGTCGTGCGGCCATGACGGACGAGGAGGACGGTCGGCATGGCCCGAGCCTAGGCCGCTCGTCCAATCCGAGCGATCGACCCAACGTGTGCACACGCCCACGTCAAGACCGTTCAGAGCGACGCTCCGCGTCCGATGCGCGAAGCGCGCCTCTGTTCTTCGGCGTGGGACGCGTCGGAACGCGGAAGCGCTCGTACGCACCCAGATGTACGGCATGCACTCCCTGGACAACACCCAGCGGGATCACGTAGTACGAGACGTCACCGTCCACGATGAAGAACTCGTCGATCTCCGTCCGTGCCGTAGAGCGTCCACCCCTGACGCGACGTCGAGAGGTACACCTTCCAGGAGCTGCCCTCCCGCGTCGTCGTCTTGACCTGGACTCGCCGGATGCATGCGCCCGCGCCGACGAGCAGGTCGTACCGGGCGGGCTCGAGAGGCCAGGAGACATTCGACCCGCACAGGGTGTACCAGCCCGCCGCGAGCAGGGCTCCCGCCCGGCCGAGATGGGCGGTGTCCGGGACGAGCCCCAAACCCTGCCTCAGCGCTGGCGCGGTGTCGAGATGACCGACATCCAACCCGAACCGAGCCACGTGACCCTTAGCCGTGGTGGTCGCGGAACCACCATTGAGCCCTAACGCGGCGGCCACGTCAGACCAAGACGCCGCGCCTACCACCGCCGCACGCAGCTCGGCGTCGCTCCATCGGCGCTGTCCGGTGTAGCTCTGGCCTGGATCGATACACGAGAAGAAAAAACCAGCACGCGCTCCGACTACTCGCGCGACGGACATCACACGTCGCTCGAACGTGCGGGCCAGAGGGACGAATCATCGCCATGAGAAAGAGAACAGGCCAGAGGATGTCCCTCTGGCCTGTTCTCGCGTGTCGGGGTGCTACGAAACTACTGCCAACAAGGGCGGAGAACTGCGGAACTGGCCGACCTCCTGGTCGCCGCCCGTAACTCGACGCGGAAGCCGGACGACCGCCCGCTCCCCCAGCGAAACGCCCTCCACAGGTCTGTCGTCAAGCTCCTGATCGAGTACTACAAAGCCGGAGCGTCCACGTACGAGCTTGCCGAGCTGTACAACGTGCGCCGCAACACCGTCCGCGACACGCTCCGCCGCGCAGGGTTCGACCTCACTGCTAAGGCGAAGTGCGCAGCCCTCAGCGAAGAGCAGAAGGCCGAGGCTCGACGCTTGTTCGCCAGCGGGACAACCCGACGCGAGCTGATGGAGATGTACGGAGTGAGCGAGTCCACGATCAGGCGGGCGCTGCGGACTCCGTAGCAGCACGACGTCGCCACGGCGCGGTCGGATCACTGTATGTATCGAGGACGATCTCGCACCAGGTGCGCCCGGCGTTCACGGCGAGACGCGCGTGTCTGGCGGCTAGATTCGAGGCGCGCGTACGACCGTGTCCACTTCCTTCGGCGTTGCGCAGCTCGGTGATCCCGATGGCAACCCCCTTGAGCCCACCGAGCACCTTCTTGATCGCACCTGAGCTATCAACGGTGCCGCTCACACCTGAGGCTGACAACCCAAGCACGTCCTGCGTCCGGCTGAGGAGCGAGGGCAAATCGGCATCCTTGGCGACAGTCTCTCCGAGATGTTCGAGGACGGTCTTGGCCGTTGCCTCAATCAGCTCCTTGACCGCGCCGACCACGCCGGCCGGGTCGGAGTCGAGCAGCAGTTCGATACGGCGGAAAGCGTCGCGGATTCCTGAGGCATCACGTAGCCCGTCCAAGCCCGAGAGGCTCGAGAGCGCACCGCCGACCATCGTGATCTTGCGACTCGGGTCGACCGAGAAGCCATCGAGTTCGAGCACGCGAGTGAACGGAGTGATGTCGTCACCTCCAAACTCGATGAGGAAACTCTCGTAGACGCGGAGGACACGACGGATGTGTTCAAGGCTTGCCCAGTCAACGGATGCCTCGTACTCGGCCCAGAGTGTGACGCGCTGGCCGCCAAGAAATGTAGTTGTCCCCGGAGCGAAGCCTTCGGCTTGCCATATGCGATCGATCTCCCGGAGCACCATGCGCTGCGAGACGGCGTCGCGAAAGACACCGCGCACCCTGCCGGTGATGAGATCAGTCATGGCCACGCTCCTGGGGCTCTGCTGCAGCGACCATTCGTTGAACGGGCGCAGTAAGCAGTGTGCCGGTCGAGCTCTCGTCGACCAGCCGCGCGAAGTTTGCCCAGATCTGCTGCCGGATGGATCCCACGGTGGTTCCGTAGATCCGCGCCAGGGCTTCCTCGACGTCAGCAACGGATCCTGGCTGCCTTGGCGCAGAGGAGGCTCGGTCGCCCGACGGGTGGTCGGTCTCTGTCAGGATTCGTTCGATTGGAATCAGGGAGACGTGGTGCGGGTACTTCACGCCTGCTGCGTTGATTGAGAACCAACAACCAAGTTGGACTGCTCGCCGGGTCTGGCTATCGTCACCGCGCCACCAATGGAGCACAGCACCCCTGATCTGTCTGCGCTCCAGTGCGTCAAGTACGCGCCCCGGTGCGCCAGAACTGTGAATAGAAGCGATGCGAGGTGCAGCCTGCAGGTGGCCGAGGATGGAGTCAAGCACCCGTTCCTGCTCCTCAAGAGGTACCTTTGAGCGCCTGTCTAGACCGATCTCGCTCACGAATGCAGTCGACGCAAGCAGCGAGCCGAACCTCTCGGCGTCAAAGTCGTGCTGCGCCTGCGCGACGCCTGGATGGCAGCCAACACCCCAGACGGTGACCTGGTCGCGACGTGTTCTCACAGACTCGTATTCATCCAGGGAACGGGTCGCGGCGAACACGACCGCTCCGAGCCGCTCGAGGTCGACTGGGCGGGTCTTCGGATTGATGTGTGCGTGCAGATCGAGCGGGGGAAGCTGTGGGGTCATCAGAAGAGCCCTCGCAGCTCCTCGACGCCACGCCGCAACAGAGCAAGCGCGTCCTGCGCCGCATAGCCTTCCGGTAGCGACATTGCCATCACGTCGCGTGCCCGGATACCCCGATCGACGAAGTCTCGGAGCGGCTCCACGATCGACTTCTGGCGAACGAACGCGTCGTACCTGCCGCTTGGATCGTCAACGAGGTAGGTGGTGGTGTCGGGGACTCCGGAGGCAATGAATGCCGCGCGACGGACAAGACAACCGAAGCACACACCGCAGGACGAGCCAACAGGGGCACCGCTGTAGCGCGCGTCGGTGTGCGAGCAGGAGTTGGTGCTGCTGAGGTACTGCGATGCGGCGTCAACGCCAACGGCGTCCGCCACACGGCGGAACATCTCGCCCTTGGTGAGGGCCTCAAAGGGATTCTCGATAAGACCGTGTCCGCCGACGCTCTGCATCAGTGCAGAGAGTTCGCGCAGGAAGCGCGGATGAGTCGTGTGCGTCGAGAGGCTGCCGCGCCGGTCAGGGCCGAGCGGCGGGTTGAGCGAGGCGAAGCCGTTCTCGGCGATCCAGAGCGTCGATCCAGCGCGCTCAGCGACGGCGAGCCCAAGCGCGAGGAAAAGCAGTGAGCGCGAACGAGTCGAGGTCTCGCTTCGGAACGATGAGCCATCCAGACGCTTCGATCCACGATGAAGATGGAACTGGCGGTGCACCTGACCAATGCCGGGCACCAGATCTGCGATGGCGCTGACGATTCCCTGCTGCACAGGAGAGATCGCGGTTGAGCTGTAGTGCGACACCAGGGCCTGTGAGTGGCCAGCGCCAAGCTCGACGGCGGAGAGCAGGGCACCTGCGGCCGAGTCTGCGCCACCGCTCAGTAGCACCGCTCGGTCGTGGTGCTGCTCCTCGATCGGAAGACCCGTCTCTTCGGCTTCGGGTGCCTGCGTAAAGCTGAACGTCCAATGGTCGCCCGACAGGAAGCCGACCATGCGCGACAACTGCTCGGCGTGTGACGCCCATACGGCAGGAGCGTCCACCTCCACGGTGAGGTCGAAATCGCGTGCGTTCCAGCTGGAGCCGCCGCCCTCGCGAAGCACCGAGCGATCCGCGGCGAGGACGCTCAGGGCGATCCGCACGAGGTCGACGTTGCGCGGGTTCACCACGCCGAGCCCCGCAAGATGCGGATCGATACCGCCGGTGAAGGTTGTGCGGCCGTTGCGGGTCCAGAGGAACACCTCGTCAAAGCGGCCATTCTGCTGCGCCTCATCGGCGGTCGTCTCGGAGAGCGTGAGCAGCAGCCGACTCATGACCTGACTCCGAAGATCTGCCCAATGTCGCGGATGCCGTTCTCAATGGCCTGCGCCATCTGTTGTTCGGTCGCGCCGCGTGGATTCAGCGTCGCCTGGGCCGCATACTCCGCTGCCACGTCGCGAATCTGACGCTCGAGGCTGCGGCGCTTCTCAAAGCTGGCGTCCTTCGCGTAGACCGTCGAGGACACCTCGGTCAGAGCAGTCTCCGCGATCGTCGTCTCGATGGACTTTCTGACAACGTCTTCTGGTGTCGGCGGCTGGTCCGCTGGCTGCTCCAGGATCCACTCGACCACGCTTGCGACGATGTCGCGTTCCTCAGCATCCGCGACCGTACTGTCGGCCTGGGAGTCGAACGCAGTCTCAATGATCTTGAGTCCGATAGCGACGGGATCACCGAGCGCCTGCAAATCGTCGTAGTTGAGGCCCGCCTCACGCAGCGCCTCCCGGTTGCCCGACGAGTAGGCGAGAGCAAGTCGTCCGGCACGTCCGGCCGCGCGAGACACCCGTCCGACAGAGCGGGTCGCGCCGCCTGACGAACGGCCACCGCCCCCGCCTCGGGCACCACCGCCACCTCCGCCGGGTCCGTCGCTCCTCCCGCCACGCCCGCGCGAGTTGAGCAGCACGCGGAGTGCTGGCCCGAGGTCAATCCTCGGCGCTTGTCCGGGAGTTCCTGGGCGCGACGGATCAGCGGGCTTGTCTGCTCCGTCTGCACTACTGACGTCGGTTTCGTCCGCGCCACCGGGCGCGCCAACGGCGTCAAGCCATGCCGCGATGTTGTCTCGAAGGTCGCCCGCGTCTTTGCCGCCGCTGCCGCCAAATGAGCCGCTAGTTCCCATTGCCGCTCCACGCCTTCTCGACAATGCCCACCGATGCCTGGAGCTGTTGGTCATCCGAGCCGGCCTTCCAGGTATCGAGTACGGGGCGGTAGACCGTCTGGTCCAGAGGTCGCAACTTGATGATCGTTGCCGGTTCGACGTTCACCGCAGGAAGCCCCTTGAGCGCCGCCACCACGTTCGGCTGGGTGGTGGGCTGCTGCGCTGCGAGGCGGAGCAGGCTCTCGACGGTGAACTTCTGCAGTCCCGGTTGGTCACGGGTACGGCGTCCAAGATGGCCGACCAGGATCTGCGCGTCGCTCTCCGGCAGCAGTTTCAGTGTTTCGTCGGTGACGCCCGCACGGTCAAGTTTGAGGCTCGAGGTCAGCGCAACTGCAAGGTCACGAAGACGCTCGGGCAGCCCGGTGTCGATGACCTCGATCTTGGCGAACGACGCCGCCAGGTAGAGGTACCCCGAAATGGCCGAGGCATCGAGCACGGGCGGGAGCTTCGCCCAGCGTCGAAGCGTGTCGCTGAAGTCGTCGTCACGGGCAGGCTCCTGCTCCGGCTGAGCTGCAGCAGATTTCTTCTTGACCGGCGCAGTCTTCGGAGCTTCGTCCTCGGACGGCTCGGGCGTGGTCTCTTCGGTCTCCTCAACTCGGCCGTTGGCGGCGACGTCAAGTGCATCGAGCTTGTCGCGCAGCTGGTTTGACGCGAGCCAGCCGAGCACGGTCTCGAAATCCTCGGTGAGGATGCGTTCCAGCACCATGAGCTTGGCGACCTCGTCCGGCTCCAGCTCGAACCCGCGACGCCGAGCAACCGCCTGGCGCACGTTCAGGTCGTTCAGGAACCGTTTGATGCGGCGCGGATTGCCGTGGAACTTCTCGTAGAGGATCGGAGTCAGGCGCGTTGCCGTGACGAGATGTTCCGCAAGCGCACTGCCCTCCTCGACCTCAAGGTCATCCAGACTGCCACCATCGATGCGCAGCTCATCGCACCTGGAGACAAGAGCCGCATACTCAGCCTCATCGTCGCCCGTCTCGGCCTTCGCCAGCAGGAGGAACAGATACGCCTCGGTGTCGAACCGGCTCAGCGCGGGAAGCGGGATGGTTGTCTGGACGATCTTGTGCAGGTAGAGCTTGGCAGGATCCTCGTCCTCATCCTTCGGCGCTGCGGTCTTGAGTTTCTGCTGGATCGCTTCTGCCACGCGATCCTCATCGGCCGCGATAACAAAGGACATACCCTCGGCTGAGAGGAACAGGCGTATAGCCTCAAGCGTTTCGACCACGGTGTCTGGTAAACAACGGTCGAGATCGTCAACGAGTACCACCACACGCGACAGGTGCGCCAGCGCGGGATCGGCCAGGAGCTTCCCAAAGTCTTCGCGGAAGGCGGCCATACCCTTCTCGCTTTCGAGGCTTTCGGGCTCGTCGCTGACGAGACCAAAAACGTCGTCGATGTTGGGCAACTGCATGGTGATGGCAGTCCGCGCCGCCATTTTGACGGCCTTCGACCAGTTCACCTTGCGGACGAGCTTCTTGAAGGCCTCGAGGCCAGCCTTGCCGACCGGATCCGTCTCGTTGAACTCCTTGCTGAGCGCGCCCAGCACCTCAGCGATGAGGCTCTCCTTCGGGCCAACCGCCGGGTCATAAAGCCACGGCTGCGTCGGGATGACGAGCACCTTGCGATCGCTATCTTTGGAGCGTTCCGTGATCTCGGACTTGATCAACTCCAGCACACTGGTCTTGCCGCTGCCCCAAGCACCAGACAGACCGATTGCGACGGGGTCGAGTCCATCGTCGAAGATCGCGTCCGCGGCTGTCTCCGCCACGGCACGAAAGGCCAACAGATCCTGGGTCGCGGGCTCATCCGACCAGAGCGGGTAGGAAGACGTCATAACAGTCGCTCCTGTCGTGCCGTCGTCGTCCGCCGCAACCTCGCATACTCGAGAAGATCGGTCACCGTGGCGTTCTTCTTATGCCACTCATTCACGATCGTCTCGCCGAGCAGCACGTATGCCCAATCCCGGCCGTCGCGCTGTTCCTCCGGTAGCTCGTTGATCTGCTCGCACCATGCCAGCGCAGCCTTCTGCTTGCGCTGCACGTTCTCGTCACTGAGCGCCGACTGCGCCTTGGTCTCAACGACGTAGATGGTGAACGGTGTGCGGATGAGGAAGTCTGGTGAGTACTGCGCGGGCATGCCATCCGCTTTCAGGTAAGGCCGACGCAGGAAATCGTGCCGGTACTCGTGCACCTTGGCCAGGGCTTCGATGCCCGAGTCCTTGTCGGCCCAGCGGATGAAGCGTCGCTCAAGCCCGCCGCCTTGGGATGGGATCGGCAGTTTCGGGTAGATGCACTTGTTGACTTCTTCGGCGGTGCTGCCTCGAACCGGGATCGTGGTGACCTCGGACAATGAACGGTGCTGTACCTCGGCGGAGGCCACAACCTGGCTGTCCTGGAGTTCGACGAGCTTGGTGGCGAACGTTCCGGCGATGCTGTGCGCGACGTCGTCAAGCAGCAGCACGCGCCAGTTCTCTTCGGCCAGCGGGTCAAACTCCTGACCGAATAGGCGATGTCGGATGTAACTGTCGAGCCAGCCGGTGAGCAGAGGGCGGTACGCCTGGAGAATCGGGAACTTTGCGTTCTCGTTGTACTTGCTCTGGCTCTTCGTCATCGTCCGGCCGAGCGCCTCGGTGATGCGCGTTGTCATACGCGAGAGGTAGTCGTTGTAGCCAGTGGCAGTCAGAACGCCGCCATCGACGCGGTAGTCGCCGTACTGTGTACCCGTCTCGGCGTCGTGTGAGACGAACCGGTCGCCCTTGCCAACGGTCTTGATGATCAGGTCGAGCGGATACGGCGACGCAGATAGCTCGAGCGGATTGATGCTCGGCTGGCGTAGTTCCTCGTCGGCATCGCGCAAGATGACGGGGATCTCGAAGTCGTACGCCTGGTATCCAGGTCGCAGGTCAACGTGCTCCAGGTCGCCGGTGGCACCGGTGTTGTCGGCATCGTCACCGGTTTCGACCATGAGTCCGCCGCTGAGCAGTTCATCGTAGAAGTCGCTGAACGCCGGGTGCTCGACGATGAACAGCACGTCGAAGTAGTTGGTCGGCTCCAGCCCCTTACTGATGCGCTCCCGAGTCTCAGCCTTAAGCTCGTCGATCGAGGGGTCGCCGCGCCACATCAGGCGCAGACCGCGTCCGATCGTCTGCTCCAGCAGGATGGACGCCTGTGACGAGCGCAGCGGCACGATGACTGCGATATTGCTGACATCGAATCCTTCACGGAGCATGAGAACCGAGACGATGACCTTGGGTTGCTTGTGTCGGTCGACGTCGAACAGCTTCTCGCGGATCGGCTCCCAGTCCTTCGGGCCAAGCTCAGCCTTGCGTCCGGAGTCGACACGCAGGATGTCGTCCTCAGAGAGCCCGGTGCTCTGGAGGTACTCAACGACATGCGGTGTGACGTTGGTGTCCTCGCAGACCACCAGCAGCTTCGGATGCTTGTCCGGATCGGCGTCGGCAAACTGCTCTTCGAGGATCTGGAGCTTCTTCAGGCCAGCCTGGAGCATGACACGCTGACCGTTCGACAGGCCGGTGACGCGCTTCTGCTCGTCTCGCTCTGCCTTGAAGTCCAGTGGTAGCGCCGCGACCTCCTTGCGCTTATCGAGCGCAAGCGACTTGACGAGTCCGGAACGCATGGCGGACTTGAGGTCGAAGTCAACAACGATGTGCGGGAAGTAGGCCTTGCCCTTCGAGCGCCCCGAGCCAACCTCGTTGTAGGGGGTCGCGGAAAAGTCGATCTGGATAAAACGGCGTCCCTTTGTCGAAGCGATCTCACTCAGGCTCTTCTGCCACTCGACGTCGGTGACCTCATCAGACTTGCGCACCTCATGGATGTGGTGTGCCTCGTCATTGAACACAACCAGATCGGGCAGGTCTTTCAACGCTTGGAGCGGGCCGCCCCGAAGGAACCGTCGGTCCAGCACATCGAGAGCATTCCCGGCGCTCGTGCCAGGAGTGAGCGGGAAGAAACTCTCGATCGCGGCCTTCGGGTCGATCTCGGCGCCAGGCGCTTCGACCTCGTCATCGTCGAGAAAGTCAGGGTCCTCCTTGCCTGCGAGCAGATGCCAGTTTGTGATCGCGATCAGGCCCGATCCGGTGACCTTGCGACCGATCTCGGTCTTGGTCACGACGGAGGACTGAAGGAACGTGAAAACCTGCGTGCGGTAGGTGTCCGGGATGAACAGATCCTGCTGGCGGTATATGTCGCTCGTGGCGAAGTCTCGCTCGCCATCCTGCTCCTTGCCCTGGAACGAGTCCAGGAGCCGGTCGTACACGATGAGACCCGGTGCAACGAGCAGGAAGTTGCTGGAGAAACGCGGATCCTGCGGGTTCGCGAGCTTGTTCAGATACTGCCAGACCAGCAGGGCGTTCAGCACCCACGTCTTACCAGTGCCCGTCGCCATCTTCGCCGCGTACTTCGGGTGATCATGGCGGTCACGCGTCACCTCGCCAAGCACGCCGCCCTCAAGCATCGCTTCTGGAGCGACTGTCTCGTAGAGATCACGCAGACGGGTCGTGCCGAGGACTTCGTGCGCGTAGATGATGTGGAGGATCGCGGCGCGCTGTCCAGCGTGGAAATTCAGCTCCCGCAGTTCGCAGTAGTCCTGCTGGAACCAGAAACGCAGCAGCTCGGCCGTCACCGGAGTGACCTGGTCGAGCAGCTTCGAACCACTGCCGTCTACGATCCCGGGGATCAGCGGGTCAACGACCGCAGAAAGCCCTTTGGCAAGCGGGAAGTCTGCAAAACCGCTCACGACTGTACCTCCACGTCCGAGATAACAACCTCCGACTCGAAGCCGAACACGTCAACAGCACGGACACAGACCGTGCGCGGGCCATCGATGCGAGGCAGGTCGAGTACTGCTGTCGTGACAACCCGCAGCGCATCGCCGTCGTTATCCGTGTTGCCTCGATAGTCCTGCCAGATCGAGCGGAACACCTCACCGTCGTAGTCGGGATCGACCGCCCAGTACTCGATGAGCGCGAGTGGTTCCGTGTTCATGACTTCCTGGAGTTTCGCCCGGTTTGCCTGATCGAGATTGATCGCATCTGGTGATAGCAGTACGTAGTTCTGGAGGTTTACAGCCAGAGACTCCCGCTCACCATCCGCGGTGCGCGCGGCGATCTCCGCCTGGAGGTACTGCAGGCTGGAGAAGCGAACTTCCGAGGCCAGCTTGTCCGTCCCCTTCTTCTTCAAGCGATCGAGCAGATCCGGCGGGATGACCAGCACTTCGAGGTTCGGATCGTTGAGATCGTTAATGTCCTGGCCGATGCCAGCAGAGAAGTTCCAGCCGAGCACCACGACTTTGTCGAAGCCACCCATCTTGACTTCGCGGTACCCCTGTGCGCGCTTCAACG
>Ga0164243_10014960_pt1 | contig 10762 bp, 7 predicted proteins | sample OricompcompostOP_FD_108781 | JGI IMG/M metagenome (GOLD analysis project Ga0164243, IMG submission 108781) | Organic Plus compost microbial communities from Emeryville, California, USA - Original compost - Organic plus compost (OP) | ecosystem: Engineered > Solid waste > Mixed feedstock >...
CAGGGCGCGCGGGACGGCCTGGTGGAGGCGTCCGGGGCGCTGCGCACCATCGCGGTCGGCCTCAACAAGATCGCCAACGATCTGCGCTGGATGGGCTCGGGCCCGCGGACCGGGCTCGCCGAGATCCGCCTGCCCGACCTGCAACCGGGTTCGTCGATCATGCCGGGCAAGGTGAACCCGGTGATCCCCGAGGCGGTCATCCAGGTCGCGGCCCAGGTCATCGGGAACGACGCCGCGATCGCGTTCGGCGGCGCGTCCGGCGGCTTCGAGTTGAACGTGACGCTGCCGATGCTGGCCCGCAACCTGCTGGAGTCGATCGGCCTGCTGGCCGGCGTGTCGCGGCTGCTGGCCGACCGTTGCGTGGCGGGCATCGAGGCGGACGTGAACCGGCTGCGCGAGTACGCCGAGTCCTCACCGTCGATCGTGACCCCGCTGAACCGCTACATCGGCTACGAGGAGGCCGCCAAGGTCGCCAAGCAGGCCCTCAGCGAACGCAAGACGATCCGCGAGGTCGTCCTGGAACGCGGTTACGTGGCCGAGGGCAAGCTGACCGTGGAGCAGCTCGACGCCGCCCTCGACGTCCTCGCCATGGCCCGCGGCGTCCAGGACGCCGCGGGCCGCTGGAGCGAACGAGACTAGTACCAGCCGACCGACTGGGAGTGTTGCCAGGCGGCGCAGGGGGTGCCGTAGCGGTCCTTGATGTAGCCGAGTCCCCACTTGATCTGGGTACGGGCGCTGGTGCGCCAGTCGGCGCCCGCGCTGGCCATCTTGGAGCCGGGCAGGGCCTGCGGGATGCCGTAGGCGCCCGAGGGGTTGGACGCGGTGACGCGCCAGCCGCTCTCCTTGTTCCACAGCTTCACCAGGCACCCGAACTGGGTGTCGGGGTCCATGCCGAAGCTGGGCAGCATCGCCTTGGCGATCGCCTGCGCCTCACCGGCGGGGACGGGGTTGCCGGCGGTCGGCGGGCCGCTGGGCTCGGGCTTCTTGGTGGGGATGGGCTCGCCCCTGGGCAGCAGCTTCGGCCTCTGGGCGGGGGCCTGGCGCGCCGCCCTGACGGCCCGCTCGTAGGCGAGTTTGCGGCGCTGCTGCTGCTCGACCCACGGGTTGACGGTGGGCGTGGCCGTGCCGGGGCGCTGGGCGGCCACGGTGGCGGTGCCGTCCGCGTCGCCGCCGGTCATCGCCATCGCGGCGACCGCGCCACCGCCGACCACGACGGCCGCCCCCGCGGCCACGATCGCGATCTTGAGGCCGGCGCCTTTGCCGCCCCCGGACCGCGACGGCGGCCGTCCCTCGGCGGAGGGGTCGTCGCTCGGAGGGCTGGGCGGGCCCATGAAGTCCAGGGCCTCCATCGGAGGAGGCGCGTACGTGCTGGACGGGGCGTTCGTGCTGGACGGGGCGTTCGCCTGAGCGGTGCCCAGCGGTCCGGGGTTGCCCAGCTCGGCCAGCGCCTGGACGGCGCTCCGCGCGGTGTCGGCCCGCGGGCCGTCCTGGTTGAGGTAGAGCGGCTGCTGCGCGGCGCCCAGGGCCATGCGGGGCGTCCAGGAATCTCCCTGGACGGCCTCCATGGCCGCCGTGCCGCCCGCGCCGCCGCCGGACGCGGCGCCGTTGGGGGGACCGGCGACCTTGACGTCCTCGTTGTACGTGGGTGCGTAAGCGGGACCCAGAGAATCCTGGGGTGCAAAGCTCTGTCGATCGTCTCGCCTAGGGGACCCGGGGCGGTCTCCGTACAAGGCGGTCCTTCCGACGGTCATGAGCGCATGGACGCGCCCATGAACTGCTTCCACCCCCGGTCCGGCGGCCAGACCGGGAGCTCCGGCGGCCCGGACCCGGAACACCGGCGGGCCGCCGCGCCGTCGTGACAGGGGTGACGCATGTGGCCCACACCGTGTTCTGGGGGTGCTTACGGGGAGACACAATGCCTGAGGTCAAGGCATGTTCCGCAACCGGAACGAGACAAAAGCTAAGGATGTGCCGGTTGTCAACTCATCCGGCGGGGCCGCGAAACGCCCAGCAGAGCTGCGATTCCGCATGCCCGCCCCGGTGCCTGTGACCTTCATCACAAGCACACAGGCCGCCATTCGGCGATCACGGGACGTGATCGTCACAGCGGCCCGCGACGGCGCGCGACGGGCCCCGATGATCTCCACCGGGGCCCGAGCATGGCGTCCGGGCGGTCAGACCCCGACATCCCCCAGCATGTCGGTCACCAGGGCGGCGATCGGGGACCGTTCGGAGCGCGTCAGCGTGACGTGCGCGAACAGCGGATGCCCCTTCAGCTTCTCCACCACCGCCACCACGCCGTCGTGCCGTCCGACCCGCAGGTTGTCGCGCTGCGCCACGTCATGGGTGAGCACCACGCGCGAGCCCGCGCCGATCCGCGACAGGACGGTCAGCAGCACGCCGCGTTCCAGCGACTGCGCCTCGTCGACGATCACGAAAGCGTCGTGCAGCGAGCGGCCCCGGATGTGGGTGAGGGGCAGGACCTCCAACATGCCACGGTCCAAAACCTCTTCGATGACCTCCGGCGTGGTCACCGCGGACAGGGTGTCGTAGACCGCCTGCGCCCAGGGCGACATCTTGTCGTTCTCCGAACCGGGCAGGTAGCCGAGCTCCTGGCCGCCCACCGCGTACAGCGGGCGGAAGACCACCACCTTGCGGTGGCGGCGGCGCTCCAGCACCGCCTCCAGACCCGCGCACAGCGCCAGCGCCGACTTGCCGGTGCCGGCGCGCCCGCCCAGCGAGACGATGCCGACGTCCTCGTCCATCAGCAGGTCCAGCGCGACGCGCTGCTCGGCTGAGCGGCCGCGCAGGCCGAACACCTCGCGGTCGCCGCGCACCAGCCGGACGGACTTGTCGGCCTGCACCCGGCCGAGCGCCGAGCCGCGCTCCGACAGCAGCCGCAGCCCGGTGTGGCAGGGCAGCTCCCGCGCCTCCTCCAGGTCGGCCGTCCCCGTCTCGTACAGCGCCTCCAGGCGTGCCCCGGGCACCTCCAGCTCGCGCATGCCCGTCCAGCCGGACTCCACCACCGCCAGCTCGGCCCGGTACTCCTCGGCCGCGACCCCCACCGCCGACGCCTTCACCCGCATCGGCAGGTCCTTGGAGACCAGCACGACGTCACGGCCCTCGCGGGCCAGCCAGCCGGCCACCGACAGGATCCGGGTGTCGTTGTCGCCGAGCCTGAACCCGTCCGGCAGGACGCTGGCGTCGGAGTGGTTGAGCTCGACCCGCAGCGTCCCGCCCTGGTCGCCCAGCGGCAGCGCCTCGTCCAGCCGACCGTGCTCCAGACGCAGGTCGTCCAGCGTGCGCAGGGCCTGGCGGGCGAAGTAGCCGAGCTCGGGATGGTGCCGCTTGGCCTCCAGCTCGGAGATGACGACGATGGGAAGTACGACCTCGTGCTCGGCGAAGCGCGTCATCGCTCCGGGGTCGGCCAGCAGGACGCTGGTGTCGAGGACGTACGTGCGCCGGCCGGCGACGGCCGTCGTCCCGGTGGGGATCCCGGAGTCGTCGGGACGGCGCGCGGAGGTTGTGGCCACTCGATCTCCCTGAAATGAGGGGAACTGCCGAGGGCACCCCGGTCCGCCCCCCGGCGGCCGGCGACCCGGCCCGGAGCGGTGGCGTGCGGCCGCCCAGAGAGAGGCGGGCGCGTGCCCTTAGGAACCGAAGCGCCGGTGCCGCGCGGCATACGAGCGCAGCGCCCGCAGGAAGTCGACCTTGCGGAAGTCCGGCCAGTGGACCTCGCAGAAGTGGAACTCCGAGTGGGCGCTCTGCCAGAGCATGAAACCGGAGAGCCGCTGCTCGCCCGAGGTGCGGATGACCAGGTCAGGGTCCGGCTGACCGCGCGTGTAGAGATGCTCCGCGATGTGCTCGACATCGAGGATCTCGGCGAGTTCCTCGATGCTGGTGCCTTTGCCTGCCTGCTCGAGCAGCAGAGAGCGCACCGCATCAGCGATCTCACGCCTACCCCCATACCCAACGGCGACGTTCACAATCAGGCCAGGGGCGTCAGATGTGGCCTCACCCGCGTCTTTCAGGACGCGTGCGGTCTTATCGGGCAGCAGGTCCAGCGCGCCGACCGGCTTGACGTGCCAGCCTTCGACGGCGAGCTTGCGCACGGTGTTCTCGATGATCTCCAGCAGCGGGTCCAGCTCGGCGGCGGGCCGGTTGAGGTTGTCGGTGGACAGCAGCCAGAGCGTGACCACCTCGACCCCGGCCTCGGTGCTCCATTGCAGCAGGTCGGAGATCTTGTCGGCGCCGCGCTGGTGGCCGTCGTTGACGTCGGCGAGCCCCATGGCGCGTGCCCAGCGCCGGTTGCCGTCCAGGATCACCCCGACATGGCGCGGGATCACGCCGGTCGCGGGCAGTGACGACTCCACCCGCCGCTCGTACAGGCGGTAGACGGCGTCGCGGATCCTGGCGTACGGGCCGCTGCGGCGGATCGCCGAGCCCACCCTGCTCACGCCGCCGGACGCCGCCCTCCGGACTCGTTGCTCCCGCATGGAATCCCCCCGTCCGCCCCGGTCCTCGTCACCACGCCGAAACCCCATGCGGGCTTCCCTTCGCGCAATCACCCCTGCACACAAACGCCGCCCAATTATGACCCGGCGGAGATAGATATCCCACCGTATCGGCCATTACGGGATATACCGCAGGAGCTCATCGACTCCGCGGTCACCTGGAGGGTAGCGAGGACCGGGGCGACCGGGACGGACGGTGACGGCGGGTCCTCAGGCGTCGGGACCGGCGGCGCGGGCGCGCTCCACGTGCTCCAGGGCCTCGCGGAGCCGGCCCAGCCACTCGTCGGTGTTCTTGCCGACCAGCCGTACGCACCAGGCCAGCGCGTCGCTGCGGCTGCGCGCGACGCCGGCTTCCACCAGGGTGTCGAGGACGCGCCGCTCGGGCTGGCGCAGCCGGGTCATCACCGGCACCGACAGGGTCGTGAACATCTCCCGGCGGTCGCCGCACTCCACGCCCCAGGAGACCTTGTGGCCGAACTTGTGCTCGGCCTCGCGGGCGATGGCGATGCGCTGGTCGCGCGTCTCCTCGCGGAAGCGCTGGATGTGGCCGGCCAGCACCCCGGCCCGCTCGCTCTCGCCGACGCCGCGCGCCGCCTCCGGCTCGGGCAGCCGGCCCACGACGCTGACCTCCTCCCGGTCGACGACGATCTCGGGCGTCCCCTCGAACCAGACCTCCGGCAGCCGGCCGGAGAACCAGCCGCGAAGCTCCTCGGCCGCTTCACTCGTAGTCATGTAATCAAAATTACAGCGTTCCCTCGCACCGGTCGAGCGACTCCCGGAGTTGACATCCACCATCTTTTGACAGTTACTTTCATTTCATAGAGAAGCTCATGAGGAGGTAACCGTCATGAGGGGACCGGACGCCCGGCGGTGGTGGGGCCTGGGGGCGCTCGCGGTCGCGCTGCTCGCGCTGGGCTTCGACCTGACGATCCTGAACGTGGCGCTGGCCACGCTCTCGGAGGATCTGGACGCGAGCACCAGCGAGCTGCAGTGGATCGTGGACTCCTACGTGCTGGTGTTCGCGGCGCTGCTGCTGCCCGCCGGGCTCCTGGGAGACAGGTTCGGCCGCAAGCGCCTGCTGCTGGCCGGGCTGGCGCTGTTCGGCGCCGCCTCCCTGGCCGGCGCGCTCGCCGGGGACGCCGCCACGCTGATCGCGGCCCGCGCGGGCATGGGCATCGGCGCCGCGCTCGTGATGCCGCTCTCGATGTCGATCCTGCCCACGATCTTCCCGCCGGAGGAGCGCACCCGCGCCATCGCGGTCTGGTCGGCGTCGATGGCGCTGGGCCTGCCGCTGGGGCCGCTGCTGGGCGGCTGGCTGCTGGAGCACTACTGGTGGGGCTCCATCTTCCTGATCAACGTGCCCGTGGTGGCGCTCGGCGGGATCGCCATCGCGCTGCTGCTGCCCGAGTCCCGCGACCCGGCCGCGCCCCGGATCGACCTGGGCGGCTCGGCGCTGTCGATGGCCGGCCTGGTGGCGCTGGTGTACGGGATGATCGAGGGCCCGGTACGGGGCTGGGCCGACCCGCTGACCCTCGGCGCGATCTGCGGGGGCCTGGTGCTGCTGACCCTGTTCGTCCTGTGGGAGCGGCGGGCCCGCGAACCCATCATGGACGTGGCGATGTTCCGCGACCGCCGGTTCGTGTGGGCGCTGGCGGCCGGCACCCTCTCCGCGGTGATCATGGCGGGGGCGCTGTTCACGGTGCCGCAGTACCTCCAGGTCGTGCAGGGCAACGACGTGCTGGGCACCGGTGTGCGGCTGATCCCGATGCTGCTCGGCCTGATGGCGGGCGGGATCGTCACCGAGCGGCTGGCCGGGCGCGTCGGGACCAAGCCGATCATGGTGGCGGGGCTGGTCCTGCTGGGCGCCGGGTTCGGGCTGGGCGCGACGACCGGCACCGGCGACGGCTACGGGTTCACCGCGGCCTGGCTGACCGTGGCCGGGCTGGGCGTCGGGCTCGCCATGATCCCCGCGATGGACACCGTGCTGTCGTGCCTGCCCGGCGACCGCACGGGACGCGGCTCGGGGCTCGTCCAGGCGCTGCGGCAGACCGGTGCCGCGCTGGGCATCGCCGGGCTCGGCAGCATCGTCTCGTCCGTCTACCGGGACAGGATCGACCCGGGTGGCCTGCCCGCGGCGGCGGCCGAGACCGCCCGGGACTCGATCGGCGGCGCCGCCGCGGTCGCCGAACGGCTCGGCGACGGCGCGCTCCTCGCCTCGGCCCGGGACGCCTACGTCCAGGGCATGGACGTGGCGCTGGCGGCGTGCGCGGCGGTCGCCCTCATCGCGGCCGCGCTGGTGGCGGCCTTCCTCCCACCCCATGCGGCCCCGTCCGCCGATGACCGACAATCGGAGCATGAGCACGTCGCTTCCTGAGCGGTCGCTGGAGCGGTACGACGAGTACCTGCGACGGCTGCCCCTGCGCGAACGCAAGAAACTGCGGACCCGGAAGGCGATCCAGGACCACGCCCTCCGGCTCTTCACCGAGCAGGGCTACGCCGCGACCACCGTGGAGCAGATCTGCGCGGCGGCCGAGATCTCGCCGAGCACGTTCTTCCGCTACTTCCCGACCAAGGAAGACGTGGTCATCACGGACGAGTACGACCCGATCCTGATCGAGATGTTCCGTCACCAGCCGCGGGAGCTCTCCCCGATCGAGGCGCTGCGCGCCGCCCTGCGGGACATCTTCCCCTACGTCTACGAGCAGGAGCGGGAGACGATCACGCGGCGGACCCGGCTGATGCTGAACGAGCCGGCGCTGCGCGGCCGCCTGTTCGAGGAGCTGCGCACCGGCACGCAGGCGGCGATAGCCGAGCTGGCGGCGGAGCGGACGGGACACGACCCCGGCGACCAGCGGGTCCAGGTGTTCGCCTGGGCGGTGCTCGGCGCGATGATGTCGGCGCTGTACGCCTGGCTCGACAGCGGCGGGAACCTGGACCTGCCCGCGCTGGTGGACGAGAACCTGGCGTTCCTGGACGCCGGGCTCCCGCTGTGAATCCCGGTCAGCCCGCGATGGTGGCGGCGTGCCGCGGGTTGACCCGCACGGCGCCCTTCATGTTGCGCGTGTAGACGTTCTGGACCTGGACGACCGTGCCCCGGCGCGGCGCCGCGATCATCTTGCCGTCGCCGATGTAGAGCGCGATGTGCGAGATGTAGCCGGGCGCGGTCGGGTCGTTGGCCCAGATCAGCATGTCGCCGGGCCGCGCCTTGCTGTACGGGATCACCCAGCCGGCCCGTGCCTGGTCCGCCGCCACCCGGGGCAGCCTGATCCCGGCCCTGGCGAACGCGTACTGCATCAGCCCGGAGCAGTCGTAGCCGCCCTCGGCCTCGGACTCGCCGCCCCACACGTACGGCCAGCCGAGCCGGCTGTAGGCGGCGCGGATGACGGTGCGCACCTGGGCCGCCGTCATCACCTGGCCGCGCGCCGTCGGCACCTCCCCGGCCGTGGGGTAGTCGATGGAGGGGTTGACCTCGACCGCCTTGGCGCCCTTGGGCAGCAGCTTCTTGAACCGCTTGAGGTAGGCGGCGGACTTGCCCTTCGGGACGCTGACCAGCATCGCGTTCCCCGACGGCATGCCCAGCTCCTGCGCCGTGGCGTGCGAGACCACCGCGTCCACGTCGCCCATGCCCATCGTGGCGTAGGCGCCGACGCGCAGCCGGGTCTGCTTCCGCCTCCCGCCGACCGGGACCTGGCTGCCGAGCTGTACGCCGCCGTCGTTGCCCATGGTGAAGGAGATCGCCACGTCCCCGGCGGCCACGTTGCGCCACAGCGCGTCGGACTGCGCGGTCGGCTTCGGGGTGTAGTTGCGGAACGTGGACGGGTCGACGCCCATCACGCCCACCCGCCTGCCCGCGACGACGGCCTGGACGGCGTCCACGACCTCGACGCCCGCGACGCCCTTGACCGAGCGGACCCGGTCGACCACGTTCACCGGGAGCGTGGCGGGCGCGGCGATCAGGACGTGCGGGTCCATGCGCTTGCCCAGGGGCGCCACCACGTCCGGGGAGATCGTGCTGTTGGCCGCGACGAACCTCGGGTTCTCCGCGCGGGCCGTCGCCTCGGGTTTCGCCTGGTTCTGGGCCAGCAGGACGGCCCCGTTGGCGGCCAGCGTGGTCACCACCGCAACGCCGATGATCGTCGGAGCCATCCGGCGGTCCGGCTTGCGCACGGCAACACTCCCTCGCGGTCGGCCTGGCGGGGCCCAGACTACGGTCCCGAGCCGCAGTCGATCCCCCTTGGACTACCCCCCGCCTCCGGGGGCCATCCCAGGCATAAGGGATGCACTCCGCCAGCCCGGCTTTGCTACTCAGTGGTAACACCAAGGACGGCCCAGGATCAAGGTCACCTTGCCATAAATCCGGCCTTCCCGGTGCGAGCCGTTCAAACCCGCAGCTCACGCCCCAGGTCCGCCGGTGTCGTCACGGGAAGCCGGCAGGTGAAGCCCCGGCATACATACGCCGCGGGGGCACCGTCCACCAGTCCTCGCCCTTGGAGCAGCGGAACCCCGTCCGCTCCGGGCTCACCGATGCTCACCACCGCCCCGGGCGCCGTCGCCATGAGCGCGGTCCTGTGCAGGACACGGGTCCGCTCGTCGTCCCGGCCGCCGATCACCGCGATCTCCAGCGGCCCGGTGGCGTGCGCCTCGGCCACGGCCAGGCCCCAGCCTGCGAACCGGGCGTGCTCGCGCGCCAGCAGCCCTGCCGGGGTCAGCGCGGCGCCCGCCGCCTCGCGGTGCCGCTCGGAGCCGGTCAGCGCCGCGTACGACAGCAGCGCGCCCGCAGCGGCGAACTGCCCGGACGGGGTCGCGTTGTCTGTCGGATCCTGCGGTCTGCGGAAGAGTCGTTCGGCGTCGTCGGCGGTGTCGTAGAAACCGCCCATGCCGTCCCCGAACCGGTCCAAGACCGTGTCGAGCAGCGCACCTGCCTGAGCGACGTACGCAGGGTCGCCCGTGACACCGTGCAAGGCCAGCAGCCCCTCGGCCACGTCCGCATAGTCTTCGAGGACGCCCGCGTTGGCCCCGGCCACGCCGTTCCGGGACGTCCGCAAGAGACGGGCGTCGGTCATGTGCAGCCGTGTGATGAGCGCCGCGACCTCGGTCGCCGCCGCCACCAGGTCGGCCCGGCCCATCAACGCGCCGCACTCGGCCAAGGCGGCGATGGCCAACCCGTTCCAAGCGGCCACCACCTTGTCGTCACGGGCCGGTGGGACGCGTTGCTCGCGCGCCGCGAACAGTCTCGTGCGCACACGCTCGTACCGGTCCTCGTCCTCGGGATCCCGCAACAGTTGCAGCACGGAGGTGCCGTGCTCGAACGTGCCCGGCCCGGTCACGTTGAACAGCTCGGCCGCGTAGGCGCCGTCCTCTTCGCCCAGCACCTCGCGCAACTGGCCGGGCGTCCATACGTAGAACTTGCCCTCCACGCCCTCGCTGTCGGCGTCCAAGGCGGAGGCCAGGCCACCCTCGGGCGTGCGGAGGTCGCGCAGCATCCAGTCGCACGTCTCCAAGGCGATCCGGCGCGCGAACGGCGAACCGGTGAGCCGCCACCAATGCGCGTACACACGGGCGAGAAGCGCGTTGTCGTACAGCATCTTCTCGAAGTGCGGCACCACCCAGGAGTCGTCCACCGAGTAGCGCGCGAAGCCGCCTCCGAGCTGGTCGTACATGCCGCCACGCGCCATGGCCTCAAGGGTGTGCCCGGCCATCGCAAGCGCCTGGTCGTCCCCTGTACGGGCGTGATGCCGCAGCAGGAACTCCAGCACCATCGACGGCGGGAACTTGGGCGCCCGGCCGAACCCACCGCGCGTCTCGTCGTACGAGCGCGCGAGAACCCGCACGGCCTGCTCCAGCTCGCCGGAGTCGGGCACGCGCGGCGCCCCCTGGTCCGCCACGCCCTCGGCGCTTCCGATGCCGCCGCGCGAGGTGAGCGCCGCCACGACCTTCTGCCCTTGGTCCACGACCTCGTCCCGCTGCTCCGTCCACGCCTTGTGGACGGCCTGGAGCAACGCCTGGAACTGGGGCCGGGGGAAGTAGGTGCCGCAGTAGAACGGATGGCCCTCCGGCGTCATGAACACCGTCATCGGCCAGCCGCCCTGCCCCGTCATGGCCTGGGTGGCCTCCATGTAGACCGCGTCGACGTCGGGCCGCTCCTCCCGGTCGACCTTGATGTTCACGTACAGCTCGTTCATCAGCCCGGCCGTTCGCGCGTCCTCGAACGACTCGTGCGCCATGACATGGCACCAGTGGCAGGCCGC
>Ga0164243_10014961_pt1 | contig 10761 bp, 9 predicted proteins | sample OricompcompostOP_FD_108781 | JGI IMG/M metagenome (GOLD analysis project Ga0164243, IMG submission 108781) | Organic Plus compost microbial communities from Emeryville, California, USA - Original compost - Organic plus compost (OP) | ecosystem: Engineered > Solid waste > Mixed feedstock >...
CGCCGGAGCAGGCGCGCGGCGAGTCGGTCGACGCCCGCTCCGACGTGTACGCGGCGGGCTGCGTGCTGTTCGAGCTGCTGACCTCGGAGCCGCCGTTCACCGGTGACTCCCCGGTCGCGGTCGCCTACCAGCACGTGCGGGAGGACCCGCGCAAGCCGTCCGACGTGAACCAGACCGTGCCGGCCTCGCTGGACGCGGTGGTGCTCAAGGCGCTGAGCAAGAACCCGGCGAACCGCTACCAGTCGGCCGCGGAGATGCGCGCCGACCTGGTGCGCGTGCTGTCCGGCCAGCGGCCGAAGGCTCCGATGGTCATGTCGGAGGAAGAGCGCACCGCGATGATGGCCTCGCCGCCGTCCAGCAGCACCGAGGTCTTCTCCCCCGGACGCCACCGCACCGAGGTCCGGCCGACCGGCGGCATGCCCGCCGTCGACGACGAGGAGCCCCGGGGCAGCCGCAGCCGCCGGAACTGGACGATCGGCCTGGTCACGGTCGCCTGCGTGGCGGTGTTCGCGCTGGTCGCGTGGCTGGCGACGGCGATGTTCAGCGGCCCGAAGCAGCCGGAGCAGACCCCGGTCCCGCAGGTGGAGGGCATGACGATGGCCTCCGCCCGCGAGCTGTTGAACTCGCAGGGCTGGCAGTTCGCCCCCAGCTCGTGCGAGTCCCCGGCGGACAAGATCGGCACGGTCATGCGCCAGACCCCCGAGGCGGCGACGCTGGTCGTGAAGGGCCAGACGAAGATCGACCTGTGCGAGGGCAAGGGCCCGTCGCGGGTCACCGTCCCGAACCTCTACGGCAAGGACAAGAGCGAGGCCGCGCAGCTGCTCAGCCAGGCCGGGTTGAGCATCGGCCTGGACGACCGGGAGGTCGAAACCGACGACCAGAGCATGGTCGGCAAGATCCTGAGCTGGGAGAACCGCGGCCAGGAGGTCCCGAAGGGCACCACGATCAACGTCACGGTCGGCAAGGAGGTGCCGAAGTCGCAGCTGCCCAGCGTGCTGAACCTGCCCTACGACCAGGCCAAGCAGACGCTGGAGTCCGCCGGCTTCTCCGTCCAGCGCCAGGACCGCGACTCCGACCAGCCCGCGAACCAGGTCATCCAGCAGAGCCCGAACGGCGGCACCCAGGTCAAGCGGGGCGCCCAGGTCACGCTGGTGGTCTCGAAGGGCTCGCAGATGTCGATGCCGGACCTGACCGGCAAGTCGAAGGACGAGGCCGAGGCCATGCTGCGCAGCATGGGCTGGAGCGGGTCGATCAGCGAGCAGAAGACGCCGACCGGGGACCTCACCAAGAACGACAAGGTGGTCGGCAGCTCGCCGTCGAGCGGGCAGCAGATCAGCAAGAACCAGACGATCACGCTGCAGATCGGCGAGTACGACTCGGACTCGAGCTCCCCGCCGACCACCGGCGGCGGGCTGTTCCCGCCGTTCGGCTGAGGCCCGAGCCGCCCCGAGCACGTCGAAGGCGCCGCCGCGGAAGGTCGCGGCGGCGCCTTCGTCGTTTCACGTGGAACCCGCTTCGCAGCAGGTCGGAGAGCCGAGAATGATCAAGCGGGGCGGTGCGCGGCGGCGGCGAGCGCGCGCATCCCGCGCTCCAGCTCGTCGACGAGCTCCGGCCGGACCGGGTGCCCCGCGGCCGCCATCCAGTTCGCCAGCATCCGGTGCCCGCCGTCGGTGAGCACCGACTCGGGGTGGAACTGCACGCCCTCGATCGGCAGCTCCCGGTGCCGCATCCCCATCACGATCCCGCTCGCGGTGCGCGCGGTGACCTCGAACTCGGCGGGCACGCTGGCGGCCTGCACGATCAGCGAGTGGTACCGGGTGGCGATGAACGGCTGCGGCAGCCCGGAGAACACGCCCGCCTGGGAGTGCTCGATCTCGGAGGTCTTGCCGTGCAGCAGCTCCGGCGCGCGCTCCACGACCCCGCCCCAGGCGGCACCGATCGCCTGGTGCCCGAGGCAGACCCCGAACAGCGGCCGGCGCTCGGCGGCGCAGCGGTCCACCAGCTCCATCGACCGGCCCGCGCGGTCCGGCGTGCCCGGGCCGGGGCTGAGCAGGATGCCGTCGGCGGCCTCGACGTCGGCGTCGGTGACCGCGTCGTTGCGCCGCACCACGCACTCCGCGCCCAGCTGGGCGAGGTACTGCACGAGGTTGTAGACGAAGCTGTCGTAGTTGTCGACGACGAGTACGCGCACGCGCCCAGCGTACCGGTGCGAATGTCCCGGATTCCCCGAAGCCTCGGGTGGGGCCCGCCTCAGCCGGTGGTGACCTCGTCGAACGGCAGCACCGGCTCGACCAGCGGGAACACCACGAACAGCAGCAGGGCCACGACCGCCAGCACCAGGACCACGGCCTGCAGCAGCTTGACCGGGAACGGGCCGGGCAGGTGCGCCCAGATCCAGCCGTACATCAGGTCTCCTCCAGCTCGGGCGGGCGCAGCTCGGGGTGGGCGGGCTCCTTGGGATAGCGCTTGACCAGCACGCCGTGCACGATCAGCCGCTGCTGCGCGGAGTACCAGGGGTGGCAGGTGGTCAGCGTGATCAGCCTGGTCTGCTGCTCGCGCGGGAGGGTCGTGGGCGGCTTGCCGGGCACCGGGTAGATCACCTCGCCCTGCTCGGGCCGCACGATCTCCTGCCCGGCGAGCCCGGTGTAGGGCCCGCCGATCGGCGCGACTCCGGTGCAGCGCGGATCGGCGCCGGGGTTCCAGCCGGCGAGCTGGTCCCGCATCGGCAGGACGCGGTAGACGTACCACTCGCTGGCGGTCTCCACGACGAGCGCGTCGCAGGCGGCGAGCCGGTCGATGTCGCCGAACGGGGCTCCGCGGCCGATGCGGTGCCCGGCGATGGCGAGGTTGCCCTGCTCCCCCGGCATGGCCGTACCCGCGTAGTGCCCCGGCCCGTGCGACAAGGTCCGCGGGTCGGTGCCTTCCAGCACCGTGTACCGGTAGTCGTGCCCGAGCTTCGGGATGTAGAGCTCGGCGAACCCGTCGCCGTCGACGGGCGGCGCGGCCGGCTGCCCGGGCGGCCGCTGCTGCCAGTGCTGGCGGAGGCGCTGGCCGGCGGCCTGCTGCTGCCGGGCGCTGAACCAGTCGGTCACGTAGACTTCGTAGAACACGAACAGCAGCAGCACGAGGCCGAGCGTGATCAGCAGTTCCCCGATGCCGCGGACGATCCCCCGCGCCCGCTCGCCGCGCCGGTCCGGCGGTGGTGACTCGGCAACTTCGCTGGAGCCCACGGGTTCCCTCTCAGCACGACCGCACCCGGCGCCGGGGTGTTCGGTCGCAGACGTGATTACGTTAACGTGTAGTTGGAAAACGACAGGCGCCGTGCTCGGTTCCGCCACCCGGCCGGAAGAGCTCGCGGAGGTCCCCCGGACCCGCCCTGAGCTGCCAGAACGCTTCGGCGTCGGGCCGCGGGCACCTCGGCGCGGCGCGCGCGGCGCAGCTCGGCGAGCACCTGCGAGCGCCGTCGGCCGCACGACCTGACGAGGACAGCATGCCGAAGTCGAAGGTCCGCAAGAAGGACTCGCACACCCCGGCCCCCGACCGCCACACGCCGGTCAAGGCGCAGGCGCTCGGCCCGTCGCACCCGATCTACCTCGCGGTGATGTTCGGGATGATGCTGCTCGGGCTGCTGTGGTTGATCGTGTACTACCTGGCCGGCGACAAGATCCCGCCGATGCAGGAGATCGGCGGCTGGAACTTCGGGGTCGGGTTCGCGTTCATCATCGTGGGCCTGCTCATGACGATGCGCTGGCGCTGATCCGAACTACACGCGTGTAAGCCATCCCCACTGTGGACAACTCCTGTGGACAACTTCGTCCTGGGAGTGGATGCGGGAGACTTGCCAGGTGGCAGACAACTCGTTTCGCGCCTGGTCCACGCCGTTCGGCCTGGTGGTCTGCGGATGGTTGCTGGCCGCGGCCACCGGGCTGTGGTGCCTGCTCGCCGAGAGCGCGGTGGACCAGGTGTTCACCGCGGTGCTCGCGCTCGTGCTCGCCGCGGCCGCCGGCTACGCGAGCCTGGTCCGGCCGCGGCTGCGCGCCGACGGCGCCGGCATCTCCATCGGCAGGCTCGGCGGGGCTCGGCACCACCCGTGGTCGGACGTCGAGGTGCAGGTCCGCACCCGGCAGCGGTTCGGCCGGGCCTCGCACACCTTGGAGCTCGACGCCGCGGACGGGCTGACCGTGCTCGGCCGCATCGACCTCGGTGAGGATCCGAGGGACGTGGCCGAGCAGCTGGACGAGCTCCGCGGGGATCAGCCGCCGCGGCAGTAGATCCCGGCGCAGGTGACCTCGCCGAACTGCAGGTCCCGGGTGATCAGCACGGCGACCAGCGCGACCAGCAGCCCGCCCAGCGCGACCGCCTGCAGCTGCGCCTGCCGCTGCCGCGGCGCGTAGACCAGCGCGGCTGTGGACAGCCCGCCCAGCACCAGCCCGCCGAGGTGGCCGAGCAGCGAGATCCCCGGGATCGACACGCTCAGCACGATGTTCAGCCCGATCACCAGCAGCACCGGCCGCAGGCTGACCTTCAGCCGCAGCGCGGCGACCGCGATGCCGCCCATCAGCCCGTAGACCGCGCCGGAGGCACCGGCCACCGGCTCGTTCAGCGAACCGAACAGGAAGACCGCGACGCTGCCGCCGAGCAGCGACAGCAGGTACACCGCGGTGAACCGCAGCCGCCCGAGCACCAGCTCCAGGTCCCGGCCGATCACCCACAGCGCGATCATGTTCATCAGCAGGTGGATCGGCCCGAAGTGCAGGAACCCGGAGCCGATCAGGCGGACCCACTGCCCGCCCGCGACCCCGGTGGGCCACATCGCGAACGTCTCGAACAGCGCCGAGCTGTTGTTGCCCTGGATGCTGCCGGCCTGCACCGCGGTGACGACGAACGCCAGCACGTTCAGCGCGATCAGCACCGGAACCACGATCGGCCTGCTGCCGAGCCGGGCCCCGGCGACGGTCACCGCCTGCCGCCCGCGGCCGCGCTCCTGCGCGACGCAGTCCACGCACTGGTAGCCGACCGAGGCCTCGCGCAGGCACTCCGGGCAGGCGGGCCGTTCGCAGCGCACGCAGCGCAGCCCGGTCGGCCGGTCCGGGTGGCGCGCGCAGCCGGGCAGCTGCGCTGCTTCCTCCGGGCCGGTTGCGGGGCCGGGCGGAACGCTCACCTCAGGACTCGCCGCGCTCCACGGTGACCTTCTCGATCACGATGTCGGTCAGCGGCCGGTCCTGCGCGCCGGTCGCGGTGTGCGCGATGGCGTCCACGACCTCGCGGGAGGCCTGGTCGGCGACCTCGCCGAAGATCGTGTGCTTGTAGTTCAGGTGCGGGGTCCGCGCGACCGTGATGAAGAACTGCGAGCCGTTCGCGTTCGGGCGGCCCGGGTTGGCCATGCCCAGCACGTACGGCCGGTCGAACTGCAGCTCGGGGTGGAACTCGTCGACGAACTCGTAGCCGGGGCCGCCGCGCCCGGTGCCGGTCGGGTCCCCGGTCTGGATCATGAACCCGTCGATCACCCGGTGGAAGATGACGCCGTCGAAGAACGGTCCGGAACGCTCTCCGCGCGCGTTCGGGTTCGAGTACTCCTGGGTGCCTTCGGCGAGCCCCACGAAGTTGCCCACCGTTTTCGGCGCCTGGTTCGGGAAGAGGTTGACCCGGATGTCGCCCTGCGAGGTGTGCAGGGTCGCGGTCACGGTCTTCCCGACGAGCGATCCGTTGTCTTCAGCCACGCGTCCATCCTGCCATCGGAAAGCGCGAACCACGTGGCTGGGTGCAGTATGGGGGTGATCGTCACGCACCGGGCGACGTCGGTGCGGCAGTACGACCGGCGCACGCAGCCGGCCAAGGAGGCACACGATGGACGAGGTGGAGGCGATGGCCCGAACTGGTGAGAACGTGGGCAGGGCGGTCGGCACCGGAGTGCGCACCGCCCGCGAGGGCGCCGTGCGGGCGGGCAAGCTCGGCAAGGCCGCGTCGCGGCAGGCCATCGCGCGCGCGGAGCAGGAGCTCACCGAGCGCGGGCTCGCCCCGGAGCACCTGCCGGAGCTGCTCGCCCAGAAGGCCACCGGGCTGTCCCGGGACGATCTCGCCGAGCGCGGCCGCAAGGCCCGCAAGCAGTGGGAGAAGGCCCGCAAGGACTGGGAGAAGAAGACGGTCAAGACGCGCAAGCGGCTGGCCGCGAACACCGAGGCCGCGCGCAAGGAGCTCGCCGCCCGGATCGACCCGGCGCCGCAGAAGTCCCGCCGCAAGTGGCCGTGGGTGCTGCTGGTGCTGGCGGCGCTGGCCGGTGCCGCCGTGGTGGCGCTGTCCCGCCGCCCGGAGGAGCTGCCGGTCGCCGACGCCGAGGACTTCCCCACCCACGAGGACGGGCTGCCGCGCAACGGCGACGGGCCGGCGCTGTCCGGTGACCTCGGCAGTTCCGACGCGCTCGGCAAGGACAGCTGACCCCGACTGCGGAAGCGGCCGGCACGGGTTCTCCGGGAGCCCGCTGCCGGCCGCTTCCGTCTGCGCGCTAGCCGGTCGCCTCCGGCACCTCCGGCCGCACCGGCGCACCCGTGCCACCTGCGGCAACGACCCCCACAGCGCCGAGCGCCCCGACCGCGGCGAACGCGTAGAAACCCCACGGGTACGCGATCCCCGCGGTGAGCAGCCCGCCGCCGAGCAGCGGACCGCAGATCGCGCCGAGCCGCCCGATCCCCGCCGACCAGCCGAGCGCGGTCGCCCGCGCCGCGGCCGGGTAGATCCGTCCGATGTAGGCGTAGACCAGTACCTGCGCGCTGAACACGAAGCACCCGGCGACGAACACCGCCAGGTACACCGCCAGCCCCGGCATCCGGATGCTCAACGCGGCGAGGAACACCGCCGCCGCGGCGAACCAGCCGATCGTCACCGGCCGCACCCCGGCGCGGTCGGCCACCTGACCGGCCACGACGAGCCCGGCCACGGCTCCGACGTTCAGCGTCAGCAGCAGCCCCAGCGAGGCCCCGAGCGGGTAGCCGGCCGCGCGCATGATCTCCGGCAGCCAGGTGTTCAGCCCGTACACCAGCAGCAGCCCCATGAACGAGGCCAGCCAGAACGCGAGGGTGCTGCGCGCGAACCCGCCGCGGAACAGCGCGCCCACGGCGTGCAGGCCACCGCGCGCTCCCCCGGCCTCGCGCTCACCCCGCTGGAAGCTCTCCGACTCGGGCAGGTGCCGGACCATCAGCGGCACCAGCACCACCGCCGGCGCCGCGCCGATCAGGAACATCCACTGCCAGCCCAGCGACGGCAACACCGCGATCCCGAGCAGCGCGGTCAGCACCGCCCCAACGTGGTAGCCGGTCATGATCGTCGTGGTGGCCCCGCCGTTGCGCCCCGGCCGCGCGTACTCGGTGACCAGCGCGATCGCGGTCGGCACGCAGCCGCCGAGCCCCAGCCCCGCCAGGAACCGCAGCAGCCCGAACACCAGCACCGACGGCGCCGCCGCGCACAGTGCGGTGAGCAGCGAGAACGCGGTCACCGACAGCAGCAGCGCGCGGCGCCGCCCGATCACGTCGGTGATCGTGCCGATCACCAGCGCCCCGATGGTCATGCCCACCAGCCCGGCGGTGGAGGCCAGCGAGGCGCTCGCGTGGGTCAGGCCCCACTGGCCGCGGTCGAGCAGTTCGGGCAGCACGCTGCCGAGGACGACGAGGTCGAACCCGTCCAGCAGCACGGCGCTCCAGCACAGGGGTACGACCCAGCGGGCGGCTCGGGTTCTGCGGGCACTGTCCTGCGGCTGCATCGGCTGCCTCCTCCGCGTGGATCGCGCTGCCGAAGCATCGTGCCCGGTCGGTCCGGTTCGCCGGGCCGTCGCCTTCCGTTCACCGAAACCCCGGGGAATCCGGCCGCACAGCGGGAGATTTCCGCAGCAGCGGCGCGGGAGGATGCGGCTCCGCGCGGGACCGCCCACTCCCCTCGTCACCCGATAGCGTGAGCACGCGCCCGCCTCCGGAGAGCGACCGAAGCGAGAAGATGCCCCGTTCTGCAGACACGCCCCGAGTGATCACCGCCGACGCGGCCGAGCACGACCAGGCCCCGCCGCGGCGGGACGATGCGCGGCCTCGCCAGGACGCACACCGACCCTCCGCCTGGCAGGAAAGGGTGGCGGGAGCCTGCGCCGGCCTGGTGCAGCTCGCCGGGGTCGTCTCGGCACTGCTGATCCCGCTGGGAGCGCACGCCGGCGAACCGATCACCGAAGGCTTCGCCGCCCTTGGCCTGCCCGCCACCGGCAACGCGCTGCTCGCGTTGCTGCTGTGGCAGATCGGCGCGGCCGCGCACCGCCGCAAACGCTTCGCCTGGGCAGCGCTGGTCGCGCTGGAGGCCGGTGCGCTGCTGCTCGACGTGCTCGCGCTGGTGGGCCGGCCGGTGCACGGCTGGGGCCCGCTGCTGGCCACGCCCTCCCCGATGACCTGGGAAATCGCGGGGAGCGCGGTGGTGAGCGCGGGACTGCTCGCCCTCCTCTGGGCGCTGCGGCCCGTCTTCTGCGTCCCCACCGTCCCGGGCGCGGCCCGCCGGGCGGCCGGCGTGCTGGGTGCCGGGCTGGCCGGGGTGCTGGTCGTCGGCTGGGGCCTGGCCTCCGTGGTGCCGGGGCGGCTGGACCTCGGCGAGCTGATCTGGTCGGCCGACCAGGTCACCGGCGAGCTGATCGTCTACCCGGACCGGGCGGGCACCGGCCCGTTCGTGGTCGAGCTCGTCGTCCGGGTGCTCGGCCTCGCCGTGGTCGGGTGCGCGATGCACGTCCTCGCCCGCACGCCCGAGTCGCGCCCGCTCACCGCCGACGACGAGCTGCGGGTGCGGGAGCTGCTGGCCGACAGCGGCGAGCAGGACTCGCTCGGCTACTTCGCCACCCGCCGGGACCGCAGCACCACGTTCGCCCCGTCCGGCCGCGCCGCCGTGGCCTACTCTGTGTTCCAGGGGATGTGCCTGGCCAGCGGCGATCCGATCGGCGCGCAGGAATCCTGGCCGGAGGCGATCGAGGCGTGGCTCGCGCACGCGCGCCGCAACGGCTGGGTCCCGTGCGTGGTCGCCGTCAGCGAGCGCGGCGCCCGCGCCTACGCGGCCGCCGGGATGAAGGTCCTGCGAGTCGGCGACGAGGCCATCCTCGACGTGGACGGCTTCTCCGCCGCCGGGCCCGGGATGAAATCCGTCCGTCAGGCCGCCAACCGGCTCAAGCGCGCCGGGTACGAGGTCGTGATCCGCAGGCACGGCGAGATCCCCGAGGCACACCTCGGCCACCTGCTCAAGCTGTGCCGCGCCTGGCGCGACACGGCGAAGGAGCTCGGCTTCTCCATGGCGCTGAGCAGGCTCGGCGACCCCGCCGACGAGCGGTGCGTGATGGTCGAGGCCTACGACGGCGACGGCGAGCTGCGCGCACTGCAGTCGTTCGCGCCCTGGGGCCGCAGCGGGCTGTCGCTGGACCTGATGCGCCGCCACCCGGACGCCGCCAACGGGCTCAACGAGCTCCTGGTCACCGAGCTGGTGCGGGCCGCGCCGGAACTCGGAGTGCACCGGATCTCGCTGAACTTCTCGACGTTCCGCTGGATCTTCGCGCAGGCCGACGAGGTCGGGGCCTGGCCGCTGGTGCGGTTCTGCAGCTGGGTGCTGCGGCGGCTCACCGGCCCGCTCCAGTTCGAGTCGCTGTACCGCGCCAACGACAAGTACCGGCCCACCTGGAAACCGCAGTACGGCTGCTACACCGGGCTGCGCACGCTGCCGCGCAGCATCCTGACCCTGCTCGCCGCCGAGGGCTACGTGCCGGAGCCGACGCTGCACCCGCGCCGCCGCGAGCTGGCCGCGGGCACCTCCGACGCCGCGTTCGCCCGGCTCGCGCGGCAGGCCGCCGAGCGCTCCGACCAGCCCGACCGCCGGGTGCCCGAGCAGACCCGGGTGCGGCTGCGCAAGCTCGAACAGCTGCGGGAGCGGGGCGTCGAGGCCTACCCGGCCGCGTTCGACCGCGACCGCCTGATCGCCGAGGTGCGCGGCAAGTTCGGCGACCTCTCCCCCGACGTGCGCACCGGCCACGAGGTCGCGATCGCGGGCCGGGTCGTGGCCGAGCGGCGGCACGGCGGACTGTGCTTCGCGGTGCTGCGCGACTTCTCCGGCGACATCCAGGTCATGCTCGCCGCCGACGAGCTCGGCGCGGACGAGCTGGCCGCGTGGAAGAGCGCCACCGATCTCGGCGACCACCTCGGCGTCCGCGGCGAGGTGATCACCTCCCGCCGCGGTGAGCTGTCCGTGCTGGCCCGCTCCTGGACGCTGACCGGAAAGTGCCTGCACCCGCTGCCGGACAAGCGCAAGGGACTCGCCGCGCCCGAGACCCGGGTGCGGCAGCGCTACCTCGACCTGATCGTCAACCGGGACGCGCCCGACATGCTGCGCCGCCGCGTCGCGCTGCTCGAAGCGCTGCGGGACTCGCTGCGCGCCGACGACTTCCTCGAGGTCGAGACGCCGATGCTGCAGGCGGTGCACGGCGGCGCCAACGCGCGCCCGTTCACCACCCACATCAACGCCTACGACATGCCGATGTACCTGCGCATCGCGCCGGAGCTGTACCTGAAGCGGCTGTGCGTGGCCGGTGTGGACCGGATCTTCGAGCTCAACCGGAACTTCCGGAACGAGGGCGTGGACGCCACCCACAACCCCGAGTTCACGATGCTGGAGGCCGGCTCGTCGCGCAGTCGCTGGAGGCCGCCGGTGGGGACGTCGAGGCCATGGCGCTGGACGAGGACTTCCTGCGCGCCCTCGAGTACG
>Ga0164243_10014962_pt1 | contig 10761 bp, 14 predicted proteins | sample OricompcompostOP_FD_108781 | JGI IMG/M metagenome (GOLD analysis project Ga0164243, IMG submission 108781) | Organic Plus compost microbial communities from Emeryville, California, USA - Original compost - Organic plus compost (OP) | ecosystem: Engineered > Solid waste > Mixed feedstock >...
ACCCAGCGGTGTTTTCCGAGATGACTGCTGCTATCGGCCAGATTGAGCGATCGCTGTTTATGATCGAATGATTTTCGAGCCCGACATTGCGGCGGCGATGCCAGGCTGGCCTCAACAAGGGCGAGGCCGCGCACAAACTCAAATGCGCGGTGTTCTTTCATGAGCGCGATGAAATTCATGGCCGCGCGATCGAGAGCCGGACGCTACACACTACGACAAGAAAGGAACCCTACCTCGGATTTGTCGCAACAGCCGCAGTAAAACTATGGATACCCTTTGTCCACGAGCGCTAATTCCGCTTCACATGCGAAATAAGAAACCTGAATAAGGTTGCGGTCATCTGCATTCCCATACGGGTCAACAGCATTCCAGCCAGATATAAATTCGGGATCAAGGAAAAGGAGAAGAAATACCAGAACTGCGCAATGCGTTCGTTTAAGCTGGATTTAAACTGGCCGTGTAAAGAATCATGAAGGATGGGTGTCCACAATATGATGCAGACTAGTACAAATATCACTGGTACTGCGACCGGGTGACGTTGCGTCGACAGGAACAGCGGCAGCGCCATGAAATATCCAAACAGAATCGCTAGGACGACGCCAAAGAAACCAATCTTGGTTAACAAAAGCTGAGGCGCTGCCAGCAGGAAAAGACTGATTGCCACAACTAAATTACGCTTGACAACGTTATTCATAAGCGTGATTTCAACCGCCCAGTGTAAGGCGGTTTTCGTATATAATTATTCCGTTGTGTCAATATTGAACCGCGCCGGGTTTTGCCGGAGGCTCCAACTTTTGAGAAAGTGGAGCCGATATGAGCAAGACAACGAACAAATTTTCACTGGAAGTCCGCGCCCAAGCAGTGTGGATGTTTTTCGATCACCAAGGCAAATATTCCTCGCGATGGGCAGCGGCTCCCAGCCCGCTCGATCGGGTGAACCGCCAATTCAAAGCTCCCGCGCTGAACAGGTTCTGGGTTTCAGATTTCACCTATGTCGCCATAGCTTAACCAAACGGCCTCCGGCAAACCCGGCGCGGTTCAATCTTCACAGTGGTCGACGTTCATTTCTGACAATCCCAACTGATTTGAGTGCTGGTAATGGCGGATAGAACGCTCAATCGTAGGAGATCCAGAGCTGACGATGAAAGAGCGTATGAGCGAGTTTTCTCGCATGTTTCTTCTCTCGTTCATGATGCGTGCTTATAACCACTGACGTGCTGGCGGGAGCAGGTTCTGTTTGATTGTTCTCGGCACCGGCGAAAGTGACGCAATACGTGAAGAGGATTTATATGAACTTTCCGGCTTGGGTATGGTGGGCGGCGGCGATAGGTCTTTTCCTTCTGGTCGAAGCGCTGGTGGCCATCTGGTTTATTCGTAGGTGGACCCGGCAGCGTGCTGAGACTACCGCGCCTCTGGAAGAAATTCGAGGTACTGGTGAGACCGGTTCTGCTCTGGTCTTGGAAGCCACTGATACTGGCAAGCGGCTTGGAGCGTATAGTTTTTTGGTTGTGCGCCTACGTTTGCGCGTAACTCGTCCCCATGGCGAGGAATTCGAAACGGAGATCGATGCTCATATTTCACCCGTGCGAATTCCAGACTTTGCCGAAGGCAAACACATTGATGTCAGCATTGACCCACACACTCGGATGGTTGCCGTGAACCAACGTACACAATAGGAACTGACACTTATGCTTGCTGCCGGTAGGAGACGGGTCAACATTTTGGCTTTGATCTCGATCCTTCACTTATCGAACGGCGGGTCAGCGCTCGCCGCTGATGGAGGTCGCATCATCGTCAAGAACGATTTGGCCTTGTGTGTAGATATGCAAGTTGAGAAGCCCGCATTCGAATACTCCGGTGCGTCGAATGTCGTTGCCGTTAGCGCGAATTTCAAGCTGCGAAAGCCGATAGGTGAGTGTGGGTGCATGTCTGCACTTGCAAGATATGCCAGCAGTGTGAACGCACGAGAGAGCCGGCAGCTACTTCAACAAGGTTTGATCAAATTGAAGAATAGTGGGGCCAAAACGCTGACCCTTGCGACTGAACCTGCCTTGGCCAAAGACGAGAATATCGAGATCACTTTGGACTGCGCCGGGCCGAGATAAGCACAATATGGAGCGAAGCTCCGAAACCAGATCAGCGACTGCGACCCAAAAACGCGAAAAGCTTACAAAGTTTGTCCAACCTATTCTTCTGCCGTCCGTACTTGGCCCGAAATTCGCGCACAGCCTGCCTAGCTCTGTGGCGTTGTGTTTGAAAACCCTCAAAATAATTGTCCAGAACTCCATCTTCCCCGACCGGGCCGGAGATATGGAGAAAATAATCGGCGACTACGCTCGGCACCAATGCATCAATTGCCCTGATGGCAGCACGCAGTCGACCAATTGCATCTTCATCATCAGTGTCCAGACCAAACCAAATACCGCTGACAAGTGGTCCATTTTCGTCGAGCTTAAGATAGCAGTGCCGACCCAGACCAAAGCACCATGCGTCCTCTAGATATGTGCCGTATGGGTCCTGTTTCTCGCTTGTCATCCCCTGAAAAGATGTAGCACGGAACTGTCGCAAACGCGGAAGGATTGGAAGCAATACCCGTTCCACGTCGGCGAGTAACAAGCCAGCATCGGCATAGCTGATCGAAGGCGCCTCCGTCAGATAAACATCAGCATAGCCAAATCCCGAAGCATCCTGATGCTCTGCCGCAGCAACCGTGGATTTGGCGATATCTCCTTTCATTTCCGCAAAAGCGGCTAGAGGAAAGAGGTTGCGCATTCCCCAGTCATCTTCATGAATGTGAATCACGTCAGTCATGACTTCGTTCTGTATTCTATCGGGCTCTCTCCACCATAGTTATTCCGAGCGCTCTCATCCATCAAGCTGTGCGAAACGTCCTGAAGGGCAACTATCAGCGCAGCAATGATCATATATGGGGGGATATGGGAACGTGGCGGAATCGTCTCGGCTGTGTGCCATGGCTATTGTGACCTGTTGAACACGAAGCTATCGGATGGAAACTTGCTGGTTGCCGGGAAACGTCTGACAGGCTTTTCCTGGGCAGAGGAAGTGGTGGCCGGGGTGGCGAAAAAGATGCCTTACAACGCTGAGGCCGAGATGAAACGGCGCGGCGCCCGCTGCGAGAAGGCCTTTCTGCCCATCGTCTCCTATGCCGTCTGCGACGGTCAATCGGTGACTGGTCAGACCCCTTGGTCAGCAAAAGCGACAGCGAAAAGGGTCGCGGCGCTCCCATAGTAGTCTGACAGGTCTTAGGGGAACCATCAGAGATTTTATGTCAGAGCAGGCTGGTTTGACATTTATCCGGCCATTGCCGGATATTTCTTGCCTTGGAAGCCGTACTCGAAGGCGGTCAAGGCCTCTTCGGCATCAACGGCCCAGTGGATACCTCTTCTTGCCGTATATTGCATACCCGACGTCAGGCCATCGCGCTGCCGAGTTGCCCGCCTGGCTCATACTCGTGGCTGATGAACTTGCGGAAACGTTCCGACCTCGAATTGCCGAACACGTCTTCCGGCGCACCGTCTTCCTCGACCAGTCCCTGATGGAAAAATACGACGCGATTGGATACGTCGCGTGCAAAACCCATTTCATGGGTCACGGCCAGCATGGTGCGACCCTCTTCTGCTAGGCCGCGCATGACACGTAGCACTTCACCGACCAGTTCCGGATCGAGCGCGGAGGTCGGTTCGTCAAAAAGCATGACCTTCGGCTTCATCGCCAGCGCACGGGCAATCGCGGCGCGCTGCTGCTGGCCACCCGAAAGGTGGGCCGGATAGAAATCACGCTTGTCGGCAATGCCGACCTTCGCCAGCAAGGCTTCTGCTTCCGCCACGCATTCCGCACGCGGGCGTCCCTGTACATAGATCGGCGCTTCGATGATGTTTTCCAGAATGGTCTTGTGCGACCACAGATTGAAGCTCTGGAATACCATGCCCAGTTCCGAACGAACGCGCGAAACCTGCTTCTTGTCCGTCGGATAGGCTTCACCCTTCGAATTCTTCGCCATACGGATGGTTTCGCCTGAAACTGTGACCGTGCCAGACGTCGGAATCTCAAGAAGGTTGATGCACCGCAGGAAGGTCGACTTACCGGAGCCGGACGAGCCGAGGATCGAAATGACCTCGCCCTCACGTGCTTCGAGCGAAATGCCCTTCAGCACTTCATTCGCGCCGAAGCTTTTGCGCAGATTTTCGATTTTCAGCGCCACCGGTGCATTGGGGGAAACAATTTTGCTCACGGTGTTTGTCCTTCGGAGGAGAGCTTGACGACCGGCTGACGCAGATAAGGGGTCAGTCTATACTCTGCAAACATCAGCGCACGTGTCAGAACGAAATTGATGGCAAGGTAGATCGCACCGGCGATCACGAAGATTTCTATGGCCCGATAGCTCTCGGCAATCAGCTTTGCTGCGATACCGGTCACTTCCATGAGCGTGACAATGGAAGCAAGCGAGGTTGCCTTGATCATCGATATCATCTCATTGCCGTAACCCGGTAGCGCCTGACGGATAGCAAGCGGCATGACGATGCGGTGGAAGCATGTGAAGGACGACATGCCACAGGCTTTGGCGGCCTCGATCTGGCCGTGCGGGACCGACAGCAGGCCGCCACGGATGATCTCGCTCGCATAGGCCGCATTGTTCAAGGTCAGCGCGATGATCGCACACCAGTATGGTTCACGCAGGATAGGCCACAGGAACGAGTAACGGATGGTCGGAAACTGGCTGAGACCGTAATAGATGATGAATATCTGTACCAGAAGCGGCGTTCCGCGGAACACGAAGATGTAGATGCGTGCGATCCAGTCGAGCGCCTTGACACTCGACAGCCGCATCATGGCGAAAAGCAAGGCCAGCATTGCGCCCAGCACGATGGAGCTGACCGCAAGCTTCAGGGTCAGCGGCACTCCGCCGAGCATCTGGAAGAACGCATCGGAATAGAATTCAAGGTTCATTTTGCCCTGCTGACGCCGCGCGAGAAGTGGCGCTCAGCCATCTGCAGCAACCCGCCGGAAACCGACGAAATCAGCAAATAGAGCGCACCGGCAATGAGGAAGAAGTTGAAGGGCAGACCTGTCGAACCCGCACCAATCTGCGCTTGGCGTAGAAGCTCGACGACACCGGCAACAGACACCAGGGCGGATTCCTTGAGCGAAACCTGCCAGACATTCCCGAGACCTGGCAATGCGTGTCGCAGGGCGAGCGGAGCGATGATGCGGCGGAATTTCAGCATCTGGCCCATGCCACAGGCAGTTGCGGCTTCGATCTCGCCTTTGGATACAGCCCGGAATGCGCCACGGAACACTTCGGTGTGATGCGCACCACAGGAGATGGCAATCGCCAGGACGCCGGCAAGAAAGCCCGGAAAACCGATGAAACCTTCCGTACCGAAATATTTGCCGAGTGCTGTGACTGCAGCACTGCCACCGAAATAGAACACATAGATGACAAGGAGGTCCGGAATACCGCGAATGGTCGTGGTGTAGCCGTCGGCGACGGCGCGAAGCGTGCGCCCGCCGGAAATCTTCGCCCAAGCGGCGAAAACGCCGATGGCAGCACCGAGGAGGAAGCCCAGGACGGCAAGAGACACGCTCACCAGTGCGCCCATCAGCAGTACATAGCCCCAGCCGTCCGGCCCGAAGCTCAAAATATCGAGAAAGCTCCTCATGATGGTTCGGGCCGAATAAAAATGATGGCAGTCGACATCATTTGTCCCTTTAATATGGTTAACCTCGTTGGAGGCTAGCGTGAGGTTGCAGGGCTTCTCAAGACGCTGGCCTTGCGATTACGGAGTGCCGTTTCCATAATTTGCGATGCAAAGCGAACGACAGAGTAGTTTCTGCGTTAGAGCCGGCGAGCCCTATGCAAGCCTCGACGCTCAAACATTGAATTGAAAGCCATCAACCGTAAACGCCTGTCCAGTGATGAAACATGGTTCAGACGTTGCAAGGAAAGTCACCAGACGGGCAATATCATCGGCGCAGCCTAATCGTCCCAATGCTATACCCTTGATAACCTCATCAGCCCGCTCGGTGACATTGGTATCGACCTCGGTACGGATGACGCCGGGGCAGATTGCGTTGATTGCAACATTTGGTCCCAGTTCCTTGGCAAGGGAACGAGTCATGCCTAGGATACCGGCTTTTGCTGCCGCATAAGCGAACTTGCTGACCGCTGCCGTCACACCACCCGAATATGCATTCAGGGAAGACATTGAAACAATCCGCCCCCCGCCCTGATGCAGCATATGTGGTGCAGTATACTGAATATAATTGAAGCAGCTTTTCAGATTGATCGCAATTGCGCGGTCGAACTCGCCTTCGGAAATCTCAAGAATGCCGGCAGGGGCTGAGCGACCGGCATTGTTGAGCAAGAAGTCGATACGACCGAAGGTTTCAACTGTCTGGGCGACAATTTCACCCGCCCGCTTGTGGCTTGAGACATCAGCAACACACTGAAGTGCACGCACGCCCAGAGTCTCGATCTCAGCCGCCGTGTCTGCAAGTTCTGCTTCCAGCAGATCGACCAGAGTCACGTGATGACCGGCCCGCGCCAGATCAAGAGCACATGCCTTACCGATGCCTCGTGCGCCTCCCGTGACGATGGCAACCTTGTTTTCCGTCTTCATTTCAAAACGTGCTCCTTTTGTGTTGCCTTGTGATGGTATGTCTGTCACATTATTCCACAATAAGAATATGGTTCACATATATGAACATTGAAAACAGCGGCGAAGTTAAATCGGCGGTCCGGACTCTAGAAATTCTGGAGCTTCTTGCTCGCGCCGATAAGTCGATGACACTTAAGGCAATCGTTGCGGAGCTGGGTTACCCCAAAAGCAGCACCTTCAATCTGCTCGCCACTTTGGTTGCACGTGCGTATGTTGTTCGCGACGATAGCGAGTCCTACCGGATTCATGATGCTTTCCGGAATGGTCCGGGCTGGTGCAGTGGTAGTGATGCCTATCTGATCGCTACCGCACAACCCATTATGGACGCCATGCGTGACAGCGTGGGAGAAACGGTGTTTCTAGGCGTGCGGCGCAAGGATGGCCGGGTCAAGATTCTGGCCAAGAGCGCAAGTCATCAAGTGGTACGCTTCGATTCGGACCTGACGGGATCTGACCCTGCTTACTGTACCGCCATGGGACGTGTACTTCTCGCGCATTGGCAGCCCGAAAAGGCAGCAAGCTATCTCGCCAAAGAGCGCATTGTACCGCTCACGGACAAGACGGTTATTGACCGCGTTCAAATCCGTCGCAGCATCGATGCTGCCCGCGAAAACGGTTACGCAATTTGCGACGAAGAAGCAGTTATTGGCGGGTCTGGCGTAGCTGCGCCGGTCTTCGATGCCAGGGGCGAGGTTGTCGCCGCGCTGAATATGGCGACGATTTCACCACGTTTCACCGCTTGCCGACAACGGATGATCGACGCGGTCATCAAGTACGCTGCCGAGCTGAGCGCTCGCCTCGGACATAAACCACTCATCACAGACAAGCAGTAAAATGGACATACATTTCAAAGAAAAACGAGTCTTGGTCACCGGGGCCGCAAGGGGAATTGGTCGGGCCATATGTAAGGCATTTGCCGCAGACGGCGCATCGGTTACTGCAACGGATGTTCTAGATGAGGAACTTGGGAAGCTCGTCAGCGAAGCACGGCCGGCGCGAGGGGGGACAATACGTGCAAACCATCTGGATGTGACCGATGAGGCAGCAATCGCCCAACTAGTTTCAGCGGCAGACAAAGATGGTGGCTTCGATGTCTTCGTGCATGTAGCTGGCGGCGTTCTTGGGCAGCAAAAGCGCCCTCTCGAAGAAGTTTCCACCGCGGACTGGGATCGAATCTACGACATAAATGTGCGTGGCGCATTCCTGGTTGGGCGTGCCGTTGTTGCGGCTATGAAAAGCCGCGGCTCGGGCAAAATGGTTTTCATTTCAAGCGGGGCCGGGCTTGGCGTCAGCCTGACAGGTATCCAGGCTTATGCCAGTGCAAAAGCAGCCCTTATCAGCCTCGCGCGCCAGCTTGGTCATGAACTCGGGCCATTCGGGATCAACGTCAACGCAGTAGCCCCCGGTTTCCTGCGCACAAGCCCCGATTATGAACGTCAGTGGGCGTCTTATGGAGACGATGGGCAGGCTGCCATGATCAATGAAATTCCGCTGCGCCGTATCGGACTACCGGAAGATATTTCCAATGCCGTGCTCTTTCTCGCTTCCCCATATGCGAGCTGGATCACGGGTCAGACCTTATCGGTTAGCGGAGGACCAACAACATGACAACGGACGCGCCGGTTCCAACATGGACGTGGCCGGAAGAGCGGCTGCAAGCCATCATGAACCGCGCACGCGCTGGCCTTAGCTTCAAACCCTCAGTCTGGGCAAGCGGTGCAAAATGTGCCGTTGGTTTGTCATTTGACTCCGATCACGACACATTCGAACTGCGGGACGGCGGCAAATCCATTTCTGCTCTTTCGCAGGGACAGTTCGGTCCCCGACAGGGCATTCCACGCATTCGTGAACTGCTTCGTACTAACAGCATCCCCGCAACATTCTTTGTGCCAGCAGTTTCGGCGATCCACTATCCTGACGAGCAGCGCGCCTTGATCGATGAAGGGCATGAAATCGCTCTTCATGGTTGGATTCATGAACGCAATACTCTGCTTGATGGCAAAACGGAACGCGAGCTTCAGTATCGTTCCGCCGATGCGTTGGAGAAGGTCACTGGCATTCGACCAGTCGGTATCCGAACACCATCATGGGATTTCAGTGATAACACGCTTCAGATCACGGCTGAAATGGGCTTGCTTTACGATTCGTCGCTGATGGCGGACGTTGATTGCTATGAGCTTTTGCTCAATGGCAAGCCGACGGGCGTGACCGAACTACCGGTGGAGTGGATTCGCGATGATGCCGCCTATCTGGTTATGGACCGTTGGGGCGGTTTGCGCCCGCAGATTGCACCGCACGATATCCTTCAGATTTTCATTCGCGAGTTTGATGCCGCTTATGAAGAGGGGGGGATTTTCCAGTTGACGATGCACCCGGATATTATCGGTCACCGATCACGCATATGGATTCTGAAAGAATTGATCGGTCACATTCGCCGACACAGGGATATTTGGTTCGCGACACATGCGGATATTGCACGCTATGCAAAGCTGAACGGCTGAAAAAGTAGGCGGCTTTTTGCAGATCCATAAGGCCCGGCCTGAAATTCAGGTCGGGTTTTTTATGTCTGCTGATCGACAGGATGTCCGCCATCAAAATTCAGAACAAAGTTCACATACATGAACCATATTCCACTTTTCATCGCTGAACGGTGGGTTCACACTTGATGATGTAAGGGGCGTGGAAAAATTGCTCGGAACAGCATTCCACGGGAACAATTATAAGAACGAGGGAACTATGTTCAAAAAAATAGCGGCTATTGGTCTTTGCATCTTCTCCTTCCTTTATAGCGACGGTGTGTTCGCAAAAGAATGGAAATCAGTCACGGTTGGCGTGGAGGGTGCTTTTCCGCCATTTAATCTGACAACTCCCGGAGGTGAACTACAGGGGCTTGATCTTGATGTCATCAAGGAGGTTTGCAAGCGCGCCGAACTTGAATGCAAGATCGTGGCACAGGATTGGGACAGTCAGATCCCATCTCTTCTCGCTGGCAAGTTCGATATTGTCCTGACAATGGGGCCTAACCCGGAACGTCGTAAAATAATCGATTTTTCTGAGCCTTACGTGATCACGCCAAACACTTTTCTTGTTCCGGCCGATGGCTCGCTGGCCAATTTACCCCACACTGGCGAGAGCTTATCCACCGATACGGAAGAGGGACAAAAGGCGGTTGCTGAGTTGAAGCAGGCGCTCAAAGGCAAGACAATCGGCGCTTCGCTCTCAACTAGTCAGTTGCAGTTCGTTGAAGAGAACTTTGGTGACGCCGCTCAGATCCGCACCTATAAGGGTTCCGAGCAGGTCAAGCTTGATCTCCAATCGGGTCGTGTCGATGCCCAGTATGACAACGTTGTTTTTGCGCGCGACCGTGCAGAGAAGAGCAATGGCTTGCTCAAGACCACCGGGCCTCTCTTGGTCGGAGGTATTCAGGCAACGAATGTTTGCATTGGTCTACGCAAGGACGAACCAGAACTGAAAGCCAAGCTCGACAAAGCGATACATGAAATGCTGGCCGATGGAACACTTTCGTCAATGTCAAAAAAGTGGTTTTCTTTGGACCTTAGTCCCAAGCGTTGACCCCATAACGGCTCGCCTCACGCAAGTTCACCGAGATCGTGTCCCCCGAGGGGCGGGTGGTCGTCGACGCTTCCCGGTAGTGCCTGGTTGTCGACACCAATCCTCTGTCGAAGTACCACTAATGACCAACCACATGGTGAGAGGCAGGAGTTTATCGCCTTTGTCCTAAAGGGCGCCAGGTCAACGCAGGAGTCAAGGAACGCGCCGCCGAGTTCCCGTTTGAACTCGGCTGGGTTCATTCATCACGAAGCGGGAATGACCGCAACCGTCCCTTAAATAATGTCGATGAAAATTTTGCACGTTTGAGCACGTGCGAACTCATGAATTGATCGAATACGAACAATCAAGCTGTTTCCGGGTTAGAGTTTCAGTTGATGTTGCGGGCGCGAGAGAGCGGCACCACGTTGTCCGCCGGTTCAGCCTTTTTGTGGGGGCACCGGTCGCCGCAGATATGGATGACGTCCTCTTTGCCGCCGCTCATCTCAGTCGTCGTCTCGACGAGATAGCG
>Ga0164243_10014963_pt1 | contig 10761 bp, 7 predicted proteins | sample OricompcompostOP_FD_108781 | JGI IMG/M metagenome (GOLD analysis project Ga0164243, IMG submission 108781) | Organic Plus compost microbial communities from Emeryville, California, USA - Original compost - Organic plus compost (OP) | ecosystem: Engineered > Solid waste > Mixed feedstock >...
CCGCCCGAGCCCAGGACCTTCAAGGCCCCGCCGCGCGAGGACTCCCTGCCGGAGCTGATCCGCGCCGCGGCCGAGCGCCTGCCGGAGCCGGACGATCCCGCCTTCGCCGCCGCCTTCGACCGGTTCGCCTCCGCGCGGGTGGTGCTGATCGGCGAGGCGAGCCACGGGACGTCCGAGTTCTACCGCGCCCGCGCCGCTGTCACCCGGCGGCTGATCGAGCGGCACGGCTTCACCATCGTGGCGGCCGAGGCCGACTGGCCCGACGCCGCCAGCCTGGACCGCTATGTCCGCGACCGCCCGGCGCCGGCCCATGCGGAGCCGCCGTTCCGGCGCTTCCCGACCTGGATGTGGCGCAACACCGACGTGGAGGCCTTCGTCGAGCAGCTCCGCGCCTGGAACCTGGGCCAGGCGCCCGAGCGCAGGGCCGGCGTCTACGGCCTGGACCTCTACAACCTCTCCGCCTCCATCCGCGCGGTGCTGGACTATCTGGACAGGGTCGATCCGGAGGCGGCGGCCACGGCGCGCCAGCGCTACGGGTGCCTGACCCCCTGGGCCAGGGAGCCCCAGACCTACGGCCGCATGGCCCTGACCCGCGGCTACAGGGAGTGCGAGGCGGGCGTGGTGCAGATGCTGGGCGAGATGATGGAGAAGCGGCTGCAGTACGCCGCACGCGACGGCGACAGCTTCCTGGACGCCAGCGCCAACGCCCGGCTGGTGAAGAACGCCGAGGCCTACTACCGGGCCATGTACTACGGCTCCGCCGAGAGCTGGAACCTGCGCGACACCCACATGTTCGAGACCCTCTGCGCCGTTCTGGACGCGCGGGGGCCGGACTCGAAGGCGGTCGTGTGGGCGCACAACTCCCACATCGGCGACGCCTCCAAGACCGAGATGGGGATCGTCCGCGAGGAGCTGAACATCGGCCAGCTCTGCCGCGAGCGCTTCGGCCGGGACGCGGCCCTGATCGGGCTTGGGACCCACGCCGGCACGGTCGCCTGCGCCGACGACTGGGACGAGCCCATGCAGGTGAAGCCCGTGAACCCCTCGCTGCCCGACAGCTACGAGCGCCTGGCCCACGACAGCGGCGTGAAGCGCTTCCTGCTGGACCTGCGCGAGGGGATCCATCCGGAGCTGCGCCGCCGGCTGCTGGAGCCCCGGCCGGAGCGCTTCATCGGCGTGATCTACCGGCCCGAGACCGAGCGCCGGAGCCACTACGCCGAGTGCTCCCTGCCCCAGCAGTTCGACGCCTACGTCTGGTTCGACGAGACCCGGGCCGTGACGCCCCTGCCCACGCGGGCCCGCGAAGGCGCCGAGGAGAGCTACCCGTTCGGACTGTAACGGCCGCGCCGGCGGGTCCGAAACCGGGCCTTGCGTGTTTGTTGGGCGGCGGCCGGGTCAAACCGAGGGGACATGTTCAGCTGGACGGTCGAGATCATCCACGAGGGCGGCCTGCTCGCCATCGCGCTCATGATGGCCGTCGAGACGGTGCTCCCGATCGTCCCTTCCGAGGTCATCATGCCCCTGGCGGGCTATGACGCCGGCCACCACCTCGGCCGCCTCGCCGGCGTCATCGCCGCGGGCACGGCCGGCTCGGTCATCGGCGGCGCCGTCTGGTACCTGCTCGGGCGGTGGTTCGGCCTGGAGCGCCTGAAGCGCTGGGCCGAACGGCATGAGCGCTGGACCATCCTGACGCCGCGCCAGATCGACATGGCCCAGGCCTGGTTCCGCCGCTGGGCCGCCCATGCGCTGCTCATCGGCCGCGCCCTGCCGGTGGTGCGCGGGGTCATCTGCGTGCCGGCCGGCGTGGCGCGCATGCCGTTCGCGCGCTTCCTGCTGTGGTCGAGCCTGGGATCGCTGGTGTTCAGCAGCGTGCTGGCCGGCGCCGGGGTGCTGCTGAAGACCCATTACAGGACGGTGGCCGACTACCTGGACCCGGCGACAGACGCCCTGCTGGGCCTGGCGCTCGCCTGCTACCTCTACCGGGTGATCGCCTTCCGGCCGCGCCGGAGCGGGGCCGAGGCGGCGGAAGCAGGGCGCGGCCGGCGGACCGCGCCCCGCTGAGGCGTCAGTGGGTGCTGGCCGCGCCGCCGGAGGCCGGCTGCTCGGGCCGGACCTCGATCCGCCGGCTGCGCTCGCGCGCCTGGGCGCTCTTGGGCAGGCTCACCTTCAGGACGCCGTTCCTGAACGAGGCTTCCACCTTGTCCGGGTCGACCTCGGCCGGGAACGGGATGCTGCGCTGGAAGCGGCCGTACATGCGCTCGGTGTAGGAGCGGCCGCCGTCGCCTTCCTTGCGCTCCTCGCGCTTCTCGCCCGAGATGGTGAGCACGTTGTCCTGCAGGTTCAGCTCGATCTCCTTCTCCTCCATGCCCGGCAGCTCGGCGGTGACGGTGTAGGCCTCCTGGGTCTCGGTCACGTCCAGGCTCGGCCAGGACACGCTCATGGCCTGCCTCGCCCAGGCCGACGGGGCGGCGAAGCTGCGGCCCTCGATCGGCGCGAAGAAGTCCTCGAACAGGCGGTCCATCTGCCGTCGCAAGGCCGAGAAGGGGTCGCGTTCGTAGGCGCCCATGCCGCGCGAAGCGCCTTGGGTGGTCAGCTCACGGTTCGCCATGGAGATCCTCCTCTGATGGGCCGGCGCCCCCGCCCGGAGGGCCGGCGCGGACTGGCGTCAGAACGTCTGGTGCCGGCCGCGGGTTTGCGCCTTGATCTGCGACAAAACGCCCGCGCGGCCGGTTGACCCGCGCCCGCCCGGGTCCATCCTGGGCGGCCAAGCCCGGAGCCCGCGATGACCCAGCTCGCCTACCGCACCGCCCTGATCGTCGGCGCGGGGCCCGGGATCAGCGCCTCGGTCGCCCGCGCCCTGGCCGCCGCGGGCCTGAAGGTGGGCCTGGCGGCCCGCGACGCCGGAAAGCTGGCCGGGCTGGCCGCCGAGATCGGGGCCGAAACCTTCGCCGCGGACGCCGCCGATCCCGAGGCCGTGGCCGGCCTGTTCGAAGCCGCCGACGCGCGGCTCGGGGAGCCGGACGTGGTGCTCTACAACGCCAGCGCCCGGGCGCGCGGACGCATCACCGACCTGGACCCCGAGCAGGTCCGCGCCGCCATCGCCGTCTCGGCCTTCGGCGGATTCCTGGTGGTGCAGCAGGCGGCCCGGCGCATGGTCCCCGCCGGCCGCGGGGCCATCCTGCTGACGGGCGCCACCGCCAGCGTGAAGGGCTTCCCGCTCTCCTCCGCCTTCGCCATGGGCAAGTTCGCGCTGCGGGGCCTGGCCCAGAGCGCGGCGCGCGAGCTGGCGCCCCAGGGAATCCACGTGGCCCATTTCGTGATCGACGGCGGGGTGCGCAGCGCCGCCCGGCCCGACCCGTTCGACCGCCCCGACAGCACCCTGGATCCCGACGCCATCGCCCAGAGCTGCCTGGACGTCCTGCGCCAGCCGCGCAGCGCCTGGAGCTGGGAAGTGGAGCTGCGGCCCTGGGTGGAGAGCTTCTGAACCGCGCTCCCGGACCGGTCTGAAACATCCCCGAAACAATTTGTTGAGACGTCACTAAACTCTTTGACAGGTCAAGCACCCTGTGGCGCCATCCCCGGACGGCGCGCCCGTCCGGGCGACGCCTGCAAAGCTGGGCCCCGGCAGAGGGCCCGCCGAAGGGGAAGCTCATGGAACGCCAAGACCGGGCCGGATTCGCCGCGCGCCGCCTGAAGACCCTCGCCGCCGCCACGGCCAGCGCCGCGGCGCTCGCCACGGCCTTCGGAGGCGCCGCCTTCGCCCAGGCCGCCGCGCCGGCCCCCGCCGACGCCCAGGCCCCCGCCGTCCAGGAAGTGATCGTCACCGGCTCGCGCATCGCCCGCCGCGACTATGTCGCCGAGAGCCCGATCGTCACGGTGCAGACCAAGGTGCTGCAGACCACCTCGCCGCCGACGCTCGACCAGGCGCTGTCCAAGCTGCCCCAGTTCACCGGCATCACCGGCCAGAGCCGCACCGGCGCCGGCTTCGGCCAGATCGGCGCGGCGACCCTGAACCTGCGCAACCTCGGCGAGACGCGGAACCTGGTGCTGCTGGACGGCCGCCGGATGCAGCCCTCCACCACCGGCTTCGCGGTCGACGTCAACAACATCCCCAGCGCCCTGATCGACAGCGTCGAGGTCATCACCGGCGGCGCTTCGGCGGTGTACGGCTCGGACGCCGTCGCGGGCGTGGTGAACTTCAAGCTCAAGCACAATTTCGAGGGCCTGCAGCTGGACGCCAAGGCGGGCCTCTCCACCCGCGGCGACTACTTCAACACCGACGATTCCATCACCGCGGGCGCGAACTTCGCGGACGGGCGGGGCAATGTGGTGGTCTCGCTGAACTACCTGCACCGCTCGCCGACCATGCAGCGGGACCGGCCCTTCTATCAGCGGGAGATGGCCGCGGGCTCGGGCTCGTTCGCGCTGAGCTTCCTGGACACGGGCTATTACCAGTCCGTGCTCGACACCATCCCGGGCACGCCGGTTCCCAACTGGCCCGGGTTCCCGGCGGCCGGCCCGGTCGACTGGGGCATCAACGCCGACCGGACGAGCCTGTTCAACGTCGGGACCGGCGAGGGCTACACCTCGGGCTACTATCCGGAGAACCCGAACTACGCCTTCCACCAGGGCGTGAAGTACAACACCAACTACAACGAGTATGCGACCACGCCCATGGACCGCTACTCGGGCTTCGGCCGGTTCGAGTACGAAGTGACGCCGGACGTCAGCGCCTACGGCCAGCTGATCTACAGCCACTACACGGTCAAGAACGTCTTCATCCCGCTGCCGGCGGCCAACACCTGGTCGATCCTGATCCCGCGCGACGGCGCCCACCCGACGCCGGCCGCCCTGACCACCCTCCTGGACCAGCGGCCTGTCGCCGGCGCCCCGTGGCACTATTCCACCTCGATCAGCTTCCTCGGCATCCCCACGACCGAGAACACCAACAACGTCTACCAGGCGCTGGTCGGGCTGAAGGGCAAGATCGGCTCCAGCGACTGGACCTGGGACGTCTACGGCAGCCACGGCCAGTCCACCGTCGACAGCGTAGGGGTGCAGGGCTACGTCGACTGGCGCCGCTGGCAGGAGCTGCTGCAGGCGCCCAATTACGGCGCGAACTTCACCAGCGGATCGGCGCACTGCACCAGCGGCATCTCGCCGTTCATCGCGCCGTCCAGCATCAGCCAGGACTGCCGCGACTACATCCAGTACAAGTACCGCAACGCGCTGGACCAGACGCAGGACGTGCTCGAGGCCAACCTGCAGGGCAAGGTCGCGGACCTGCCGGCCGGCGAGCTCAGGGCCGCCTTCGGCGCCAGCTACCGGCGCAACACCCTCGATAGCGGCGTCGACCCGATCTACCAGATCAACCCGCAGCTCGGCGCCGCCTCGGGCGCGTCCAGCATGGTCGGCACCTTCGCGGCCAACTCCAGCTCGGGCTCCGAGCACGTCTGGGAGCTCTACGGCGAAGCCCTCGTGCCGGTGCTGCGCGACGCCCCCTTCGCCAGGTCCCTGGACCTGGACCTCGCCTACCGCCATTCGAAGTACAACCTGTCGGGCGGGGTGAACACCTACAAGGCCAGCGCCGACTGGCGGATCAACGACTGGGTGATGATCCGCGGCGGCTACCAGCGCGCGGTGCGGGCGCCGAACGTGACCGAGCTGTTCAGCTCGCCGCAGTCGACCATCGTGATCCCCGCCTTCGACCCGTGCGTGAACGGCGGCCCGTTCGCCATCGCCCCGGGCCCGTACGGCAACAACGCCTCCAACCCCGACCAGGCCCAGGTGCAGGCGCTCTGCTACGCCCTGACGCCCAGCCCGCAGCCGGGCCTGTACGACCGCTTCGCCGGTTCGGGCACGCCGGTGATCGTGGGCCAGCTGGCGGGCAATACCGACCTGAAGCCGGAGAAGGCCGACACCTTCACCGTGGGCGCGGTGTTCACGCCCTTCAGCCTGCCCTGGAACTCCAGGCTCCAGGCGTCGGTCGACTACTACAACATCAAGGTTTCGGACGCGATCCAGGCCCTGGACGCCAACCAGACCTACCAGCTGTGCTTCAACGCCTTCGGCACCAATCCGACCTATTCGGCGACCGATCCCTACTGCAGCCTGATCGTGCGCAATCCCGGCAACGGCCTGCCCGCGACGGTGCTCGACACCTTCCAGAACCAGGGCGGCATCCGCACCGGGGGCGTGGACGTGCAGCTCGACTGGCGCCTACCCGTCGGTCCCGGCGAACTCGACCTGAACGGGGTGGCCAACTACCTGGCCGCCTACAAGCAGTCGTTCACGACCGGCCTGCCGTTCGTCGAATACGCCAACACCATCAGCTCCACGAGCGCCTACCTCCGCTGGCGCACCCTGCTGACGGCCACCTACACCATGGACACCTGGAGCGTCGGCGCGCGCTGGCGGTTCACCCCGCGCACCCGCGACGTGACCTGCGCCTCCAAGTGCCAGGCGCCGGACACCCCCAGCCACAGCACCTTCGACCTGTTCAGCTCCTACGAGCTGACGAAGGCGGTGCAGCTGACCGCCGGGGTGGACAACCTGCTGGACAAGGATCCGCCCATCGTCGGCGGCGTGCTCGGCAACACCAACCTCGGCGAGTTCGACGTGGTCGGCCGCCAGGTCTACGCCGCCGTCCGCGCCAAGTTCTGAGCCCATCGGCGGCGCATGCGGGAGGGGCGGGTCCGGCGGTCGCCGGGCCCGCCCCTTCCGGCATTCGGGAACGATCCGGATTCACATCGGTTTACGATGCATCGGCGGGCGCCCGCGGCGCCCGGCGGAGGACGGCCTGCGCCCGGGCGGCGGCGGGCCACACGGACGGGGACCAGATGCGCGCAATCACCGTGGCGCCGGGCGAGGCCGGCTCGGTCGGGCTCGAGGAGCGCCCCGATCCGGAACCCGCGGCCGGGGAGCTGCTGGTCCAGGCCGTCGCGCTGGGCGTCTGCGGCACGGACCTGGAGATCGTCGAGGGCGCGTACGGCTGGGCCCCGGAGGGCGAGGCGCGGCTGGTGCTCGGCCACGAGTCCCTCGGCCGCGTGCGGCGCGCCCCGCCCGGATCCGGCTTCGCCCCGGGCGAACTGGTGGTGGGCGTCGTCCGCCGACCCGATCCCGTCCCCTGCCCCGCCTGCGCCGGCGGCGAGTGGGACATGTGCCTCAACGGCCTCTACACCGAGCGCGGCATCAAGCAGCGGCACGGCTACGGCTCGGAGCTCTGGACCCTGGACCCGCGGTTCGCAGTGCGGGTGGACGCCGCCCTCGGCCCGCTCGGCGTGCTGCTGGAGCCGGCCAGCATCGTGGCCAAGGGGTGGGAGCACATCGGGCTGATCGGCGCGCGCACGCGCACCTGGTCGCCGCGCCGGGCCCTGGTGACGGGCGCCGGGCCGGTGGGCCTCCTGGCCGCCATGGTCGGCCGCCAGCAGGGACTGGAGGTGCACGTGCTCGACCGCGTGCAGGACGGCCCCAAGCCTGAGCTGGTCAGGGACCTCGGCGCGGCCTACCACTTCGGCGACGTCTCGGTGATCGGGCGGATCGCGCCCGACATCGTGTTCGAGTGCACGGGGGCGGAGCCGGTGATCCTGGAGGCGGTCCGGCACACGGCGCGCGACGGGATCGTCTGCCTGGCCGGGGTCTCCGCCTGCGGCCGCGCAACGAGCTTCGACCTCGGCGGGTTCAACCGGCGCACGGTGCTCGGCAACAACGTGGTGTTCGGCACGGTCAACGCCAACCGCTCGCACTACGAGGCCGCGGCCCGCGCCCTGGCGGCGGCGGACCGGGACTGGCTCGCGCGGATGATCACCCGGCGCGTGCCGCTGTCGCGCTGGCGCGAGGCGTTCGAGCGCCGGCCCGGGGACGTGAAGGTCGTGATCGACTTCGACGGAGATGTCGGCTGATGGGCGCGCGCATCGAGGACTACGCCCTGATCGGGGACTGCGAGACCGCCGCCCTGGTGTCGCGCGAGGGCTCGCTGGACTGGCTCTGCTGGCCCAGGTTCGATTCCGGCGCCTGCTTCGCCGCCCTGCTGGGCGAGCCCGAGCACGGCCGCTGGCTGATCACCCCCCGCGGCGAGGCGCCCCGCATCAGCCGCCGCTACCTGCCCGACACCCTGGTGCTGGAGACCACCTTCGAGACGCCGACGGGCCGCGCGGCCCTGATCGACTTCATGCCCCCGCGCGGCCGGGCCTCCGACGTCGTGCGCATCGTCGCCGGGCTGGAGGGCGAGGTCGACATGCGCATGCAGCTCGTCCTGCGCTTCGGCTACGGCGCGGTGACGCCCTGGGTGACGCGGATGAAGGACGGCGGCCTGCGCGCCATCGGCGGGCCGGACATGACCGTGCTGCGCACCCCCGTCCCGCTCAGGGGCGAGAACATGACCACGGTGTCGGAGTTCACCGTCCGGGCGGGCCAGAGGATCCCCTTCGTCCTGACCTACTCCGCCTCGCACCTGCCGCCGCCCTCCCGGGTCGACGCGGAGGCCGCGCTGGAGCAGACGCGGGCGTTCTGGACGGACTGGATCTCCAGGACCAGCGTGGACGGGCCCTACGCGGAGGTGATGCGCCGGTCGCTGATCACCCTGAAGGCCATGACCTACGCCCCCACCGGGGGGCTGGTGGCGGCCCCGACCACCTCCCTGCCGGAGCGCTTCGGCGGCGAGCGCAACTGGGACTACCGCTACTGCTGGATCCGCGACGCGACCCTGACCCTGCTGGCGCTGATGAACTGCGGCCACCACGAGGAGGCCCGGGCCTGGATCGCCTGGCTGCACCGCGCCGTGGCGGGCGAACCGGCGGCCGTGCAGATCATGTACGGAATCGGCGCCGAGCGGCGGCTGAGGGAATGGACGGTCGACTGGCTGCCCGGCTACGAGGACTCCAAGCCCGTGCGCATCGGCAACGCCGCGCACCACCAGTTCCAGCTCGACGTCTACGGCGAGCTGATGGACGCCTTCCACCAGGCCTGCCGGGCCGGGCTGCCGACCGCCCCGGCCTGGGACGTGCAGGTGAGCGTCGTGGAGCACGTCGCCAAGGTGTGGGAGCAGCCCGACGAGGGCATCTGGGAAGTGCGCGGCCGGGCCCAGCACTTCACCTTCTCCAAGGTCATGGCCTGGGTGGTCATGGACCGCGCGGTCAAGGCGGTGGAGACCTTCGGGCGGCCGGGCAGGCCGGAGGAATGGCGACGCCTGCGCGACGCCATCCGCGAGGACGTCCTCGCCCGCGGGTTCGACGCGCGGAAGAACGCCTTCAAGCGCTCCTACGAGGACGACGGCGCGGACGCGAGCCTGCTGCTGCTGGCCGAGCTCGGCTTCGTCGCGCCGGACGACCCGAAGTTCGCCGGGACCGTCGCCGCCGTCGAGCGCGAGCTGCTGTTCGACGAGGTGCTGGTGCGCCGCTACGACACCCGCAAGGTGGACGACGGCCTGCCGCCGGGCGAAGGCGCCTTCCTGCCCTGCAGCTTCTGGCTGGCCAACGCCTACGTCATGCTCGGCCGCACCGAGGACGCGCGGCGGCTGTTCGAGCGCCTGCTGCAGCTGTGCAACGACCTCGGCCTCGTGTCGGAGGAGTACGACCCGGAGCACCGGCGCCTCGCCGGCAACTTCCCCCAGGCCTTCACCCACGTCGGCCTGCTCTCGACGGCGCTGAACCTGATGCACGGCTCCAGGCCGAGCGAGCAGCGCTCCGAGCGCGAGAGCGCCGCCGGCGCCCGCCCGGGCGCGGACGCGGCGGCCTGACCGCTGTTCGCCTCCGTCGAATCAGAAGCACTGTCGTCCGGTTCAACCGCGCCGGGGCGCCCGCCAGATGACGCCGCAGGAATTCCTCAGCCAGATCACCGACAACATCGGCCGGTTCGAGAAGGTCGCGGCCTTCAACGGCATCCCCGGCTACCTGTCCTGGCACGAGGGCTACGCCCTGCTGAGCTTCGCCGAGCAGTGGCCCTCGGAAGGCGACATCGTCGAGATCGGCAGCTTCAAGGGCAAGTCGACCTGCTACCTGGCCCAGGGCTGCGCCACCTCGGGCCGAGGCGTGGTCTACGCCGTGGACCACTTCAAGGGCTCGCCCGAGCACCAGAAGGGCGGCCACGAGGAGACGCCGGAGATCGTGGCGCTGGGCTCCACCTTCGACGAGTTCGTGCGCAACGTCGGCGCCCACGGCCTGGGCGAGCGCGTGCGGCCCATCGTCGGGGACTCGACCCAGGCGGCGGCGGGCTGGAACGGCCCGATCCGCATGCTGTTCATCGACGGCGACCACTCCTTCGAGGGCACCCGGACCGACTTCGAGGCCTGGTTCCCCTTCGTCAGCGACCGCGGCCTGGTCTGCTTCCACGACTACCAGAACAGCCACTATCTGGACGGCGTCACCCGCTTCATCGACACCGAGGTGGCGACGCGGCCGGACATGCAGCTGATCCACCGCTCCAACAGCCTGATGACGTTCATGAAGCTGGCCGCCTGAGGCCCGCCCGTCCCGGCGCTCAGCCCTGGGCCGCGCCGGGGCCGAACAGGTCGAACACCTCCGAGCGGAACCAGCGGTGGCCGCGGTCCTGGTGCATCCGCTCGTGCCAGAACTGCTCGATGGCGATCGGCTCCAGCTCCAGCGGCGGGTCGAACACCTCCAGCCGCAGGTCGGGGGCCACGAACTCCGCGAGCTTGCGCGGGATGGTCGCGACGCCGTCGGTGCGGCTGGCCAGGAAGGCGCAGGCCAGGAAGCTCGGCACCCGCACCTGCACCCGGTCGGGCCCGAGCTCGGCGGAGAGCAC
>Ga0164243_10014966_pt1 | contig 10760 bp, 9 predicted proteins | sample OricompcompostOP_FD_108781 | JGI IMG/M metagenome (GOLD analysis project Ga0164243, IMG submission 108781) | Organic Plus compost microbial communities from Emeryville, California, USA - Original compost - Organic plus compost (OP) | ecosystem: Engineered > Solid waste > Mixed feedstock >...
ACCGAAGCCGGCCGACACCAAGGCTGGCTCCCCGACGAGATGAACCGCACCATCCACGCCGTCGAACACTGGCTCACCACCGAATCCGGCCGCGTCATCGCCTGCTCCGGCTACATGCGCGACGAGGTGACGGCCCTGTTCGGGGTGCCGACCCCACGGGTGGACGTCGTGCCGAACGGCGTCGAGCCGCACCGCTGGCAGGCGCCGCGGCGGGCCGTGGACGCGGCGCGGGCCCGGTACGCCGGGGACGGTCCGCTGGTCACCTTCGCCGGACGGCTGGTCTACGAGAAGGGCGTGCAGGACCTGCTCGCCGGGCTGCCGCGGCTGCAGGAGCGGCACCCGGGGCTGCGGGTGGTGATCGCCGGCGACGGCCCGTACCGGGACGAGCTGGAGGCGCTCGTGCACCGGCTCGACCTGGCCGGCGCCGTGAGCATGCCGGGCTTCCTCGGCGACGACCTGCCCGCCGTGATGGCGGCGTCGGACTGCTTCGCGGTGCCGAGCATCTACGAGCCGTTCGGCATGGTGGCGCTGGAGGGCGCGGCGGCCGGCGCGCCGCTCGCCGTGGCGGCCACCGGCGGCCTCGCCGAGATCGTCGAGCCCGGCGTCACCGGCATGACCTTCCGGCCGGGGGATCCGGACGGGCTGGCCGAGGCCGTGCACGCGCTGCTGGTCGACCGGGACCGGGCGTCAGCGCTCGCCCGCCGGGCGCGGTCGGTGGTGCGGAAGCGGTACGGCTGGCCGGCCATCGCCCAGCGCACCGCCGCCACGTACGCGGCCGCCATCGCCGGCGACCCGGCGTTCACGGCCGCCCGCACCGCCGAACGGATGGCCCAGGGCCGCGCCCTCCCGCCGGTACCCGACGGCAACCTGCTGGCCGCAGCCAACCTCCGCTGACCTCCCCACCCCCCCCCCGCGCCCGCGCCCCGCGCCCCGCGCCCCGCGCCCGCGCCGGTGATCATGAGGTTGGCGGGCCGGGATGTCCGGTTCGTCCCCGCCAACCTCATGATCACCGGGGGCAGGGACGGGCGCGGGGGGCGGGTGAGACGCGAGCGGCCGCCGGGCCCCTTCGGGGGCCGGCGGCCGCTCGTCGCTGTGGCTCGGGTCAGCGCTCGTTCAGCGGGACGAAGTTCCGCTCGGAGTAGCCGGTGTAGACCTGCCGCGGACGGCCGATCTTGGTCTCCGGGTCGTTGATCATCTCGCGCCACTGGGCGATCCAGCCCGGGAGCCGGCCCAGGGCGAACAGCACCGTGAACATCTTCGTCGGGAAGCCCATGGCCTTGTAGATGAGGCCGGTGTAGAAGTCCACGTTCGGGTAGAGCCGCCGGGACACGAAGAAGTCGTCGGCGAGGGCGATCTCCTCCAGCTGCATGGCGATGTCCAGCAGCGGGTCCGGCTTGGCCATGCGGCCGAGCACGTCCTGGGCGGCCTTCTTCACGATGGCCGCGCGCGGGTCGTAGTTCTTGTAGACCCGGTGGCCGAAGCCCATGAGCTTCACGCCGTCCTGCCGGTCCTTGACCTTCTGCACGAAGGTCCGGACGTCACCGCCGTCGGCCTGGATGCGCTGGAGCATTTCGAGGACGGCCTGGTTGGCGCCGCCGTGCAGCGGGCCGAAGAGGGCGTTCACGCCGGCGGAGACGGAAGCGAAGAGGTTGGCGTTGCTGGAACCCACGAGCCGGACGGTCGAGGTGGAGCAGTTCTGCTCGTGGTCGGCGTGCAGGATGAAGAGCATGTCGAGCACGCGGGCCATCACCGGGTCGACCTCGTACGGCTCCGCCGGCACGCCGAAGGTCAGCCGCAGGAAGTTCTCCACGTAGCCGAGCGAGTTGTCCGGGTACAGCAGCGGCTGCCCGATCGACTTCTTGTAGGCGTACGAGGCGATGGTGGGGACCTTCGCCATCAGCCGCACGGTGGAGATCTCCACGTGCTCGGAGTCGAACGGGTCCAGGCTGTCCTGGTAGAAGGTCGAGATCGCGCTGACCGCGGAGGAGAGCACCGCCATCGGGTGCGCGTCCCGCGGGAAGCCGTCGAAGAAGCGCCGCATCTCCTCGTGCAGCAGCGAGTGCCGGCGGATCCACTCGGTGAACTCGCTGAGCTGCTGCTCGGTCGGCAGCTCCCCGTAGATGAGCAGGTAGGAGACCTCCAGGAAGGAGGACTTCTCGGCCAGCTGCTCGATCGGGTAGCCACGGTAACGCAGGATCCCCGCGTCGCCGTCGATGTAGGTGATCGCGGACGAGCAGGCCGCGGTGTTGACGAAACCGGGGTCGTACGTCGTCAGCCCGGTCTCTTTCAGCAGCTTGCTCACCCCGATACCGGCGGGGCCCTCGACCGCGGCGTGTACCGGCATCGACAGCTGCCCACCGGGGTGATCGAGCTTGACTTCCGTCATGTGGTTCCTCGCTTCGCCGGCGAATCTTCGTTGAATTGCCTTCGCTTTTACCGTAATCGTGGTTGCGGGGACACCGCCTGCGGTGGTTCGGGGGTGAGGTATGCGTCACCCGATTCCCGACCGCCCGGCTGGGGAAACCGGCGAATCGCGCATCCGTGCTCAGGAGAGCGCGAGGTGGCGCAACCCACCGTCGGCGGCGATCTGGTAGACGTCGAGTCGATTCTTCCCCGCGTGGAAGAGCCGGTCGTCGGCGATCAGCGCGGCGAAGCGGCGCCCGCCCGGGTCGGGGGGCACGACCGGCACGACCGCGCCCACGCGCCCGTTCACGGCCACGGCGAGCAGCGTGCCGTCGGGGACGTCGTCCGGGACGGTGCCCCAGACCAGCGCCGGCAGCGCGCCGGCGTCGGGATCGATGTCGCGGAACGCGGCGAGGTCGGCCACCCGGGCGCTCCCGCCCGCCGGTCGCTGGCTCACGGTGGTGCCGACCAGCGGGTGTACGGCCGGCAGGGGCGGCGGCTTCGGCACCCCGTCCGGGATGGGCGTCGGCTCCCCCGGGCGGTCGTAGAAGTGCTTCTGTCCCGCCGGGCGGGGGGTGGCCCGGGCGGAACGGCCGTCCACCCGCCACGGCAGCCGGATGCCGGCCGCGTCCGCCACCGTCGGCAGCAGGTCGACGTGCTCCCAGTTGCGGTCGTCGACCCGTCCGGCGCGCTGGCCGGGCTCCTTCACGAACATCGGCACCCAGGCGACCTCGCCCGGCGCGGCCTTGATGGCGTCCATGCCGCGGCCCTGGAAGCCGGGGGTGAAGCTCACCCCGTGGTCGGCGGTGACCACCACGAGCGCCTGGTCGTAGAGGCCGGTGGCACGCAGCGTCCGCAGGGTCTCCCCGATCAGCCGGTCGGTGTAGCCGAGCTGCGCGAGGTGCCGCTGCCGGGCCAGCTCCACCCAGCCGTGGCCGTCGTTCGGCAGGTCCTCCGGGCCGTCGTAGCGCGCGCCGGAGGGCAGGAACGCCCACGGCGAGTGCGGCATGAGCAGGTGCAGGAAGTGCAGCGTGGGTCGGGGCGCCGGCTTCAGCCCGGCCAGGAAGCTCGTGAACCGGGCCGGCTGGTTGTCGTCCAGGCTGTCCCAGCGGAACGTCGGGTCGTCCGGGATCGGCTCGGCCGCGTCGAGCCCGGCCTCGGCCGCGGTCTGCTCCCGGTAGGAGTCCTCGGGGTCGACGAGGCTGTCCCGCGGCGCGGTGACCTGGCCGAGCAGCCGGCCGGTCTCGCGGACCAGCACCCCGAGCCCCTGCTCGGGGGCGACCGGCTGCTCGCAGCGGCTGGGCGGGCAGAGCCGGGTGATGCTCTCCTCGGCGCGGATGTCGTACAGGCCGCCGAACGCGGTGAACAGGTTCTCCGGGTACTGCGAGTAGTGCGGGGCGACGCCCCGCTCCGGGTACCGGCCGGTGAGCATGGCCGGCAGGGCGTACGGGGTCCAGCCGCTGACCCCGGTGGCGTCGCGGTACCAGGTCGATCCGGCGGCGAGCTCGGCGAAGTGCGGGAATCGGGTCGCGTCGATGCGCCCGTCGGCGCCGAGCAGGGAGACCAGCGGCAGCTCGTCGAGGACGATCATGACCACGGGCGGGTGGACGTCGGTGGCCGCCGTGCCGGTCGCCTCGCCGGCCGCCCGGGGCAGCACGAGCACCGAGGTCGGCGACACGAGCAGGAAGAGCGCCACGAACACCGGCGGCCCGGCGGCGGCGACCCGCAGCACCCGGCCGGGTGTCCGCCACCGCCGGTGGGCCGCCGCGCCGGCCGCGCCGACCACGGCCGCGGCCAGCAGCAGCGGTACGCCCCGCAGCGGTGTGCCGTGCCGGCCGACCTGGACGGCGAGCGCGGCGAGCAGCAGCCCGACCAGCACCGTGTGCGTCACCGAACGGGCCGCCCGGCCGGCGAGGCGGGTGAGTGCGCCGAAGAGCACGACCGGCACCGTGGGCGCCAGCGCGACCAGGGCCACCAGTTGCAGGATCTGCTCCCGGTCGGCGCGGTGGAACAGGAAGAAGTCGGGGCTGTGGCCGAGCACGTCCAGCAGCGGCTGGGTGACCACGAGCCCGACGAGCGCCACGACCTCCAGCACCCGGCCCAGCTCGGACCGGAACGCCGCCGTCCACCGGGCGCGACGCCCGGCCGGGGCCGTCCCGGCGGCCGGGGTGTCCCCGCCCGGACCGGGCTCGGGCCCGTCGGTCGCCGGGTCAGCCACCCACGACCACCGTGTAGAGCGTCCGGGTGCCCGAGGGCAGTTCCTCGCGCCGCGCGATCCGGCCGCGCGTCGCGAGCAGCCGCTCGAACTCCGCCCGGTGGTAGTCGGGGAAGAGCCCCTCGGGCTTGTTGGCCAGCAGGCGGCGCGCCATCGGGTCCTCGGGGTGCACGAACTCGACGACGACGCGGCCGCCGGGCGCGCAGAGGTCGGCGAGCCACGCGACCACCTCGGGCAGCGGCACGTTCCGGCCGATCGCGAGGTGGTGCACCACGGCCAGGGCGAGCACCGCGTCGGCGGCGGCCCGGTCGGCGAAGGAGGCCCGCTCGGTGCCGCGCCATCCGCCGCCGGGCGACGGGTCGGCGAGGTCCATGACGAGCGGCAGGATGCGCCGTTCGCCCTCGTCGCGCAGCGTCCGGTAGAGGGTGTCGACGACCGCCGGGTCCTGCTCGACGGCGACCACGTGGTCGGCGTGGCGTGCGGCGAGGCGGGCGTACCGGCCGTCGTTGGCGCCGAGGTCGAGCACGAGGCGGGGCCGGGGCCCGTCGGCCAGCGCGGCGGCGACGAACCGCTCCTTGCCCACCCGGTCCTCGGCGGAGTAGCCGCAGGTGCGCTGGTAGTCGTTCCAGTGGCTGGCCGACGAGGTCGGCTCCAGCCGGCGGACGAGCTTCTCGATGCCGCGTACGGTGGCGAGCGCGAGTTCCCGGGAGTAGCCGGCGGCGCGCAGTTGGGCGCGGACGTCGGTGGTGGTGGCCTCGGCGTGCCGGTTCTGCATGGCGGCGTGCAGGTGCAGGTGGGTCGGCACGCCGCGCCGGAGCCGCCGGAGGCCCCGGAACAGCGGCCGCAGCGCGTCGGCCTCGATCCCGTCGACCCGGGCCCGCAGCCAGGGCTGGAAGTCCACGCCGAGGTGCGCGGTGAGCAGCAGCGGGTAGAGCATGGTCTGGCAGAACTGGCGGTAGCCCGCCCACGGTTCCCCGTCGCGCACCGGCTCGAAGGAGCCGACGTCGATGAAGACGGGCGCGCTGCCGCGCCACTGGAGGTTGTAGGCCGACCCGTCCTTCGTGGTGAACCCGGCCGGCAGCGCGGCGCGGAGGATCTCCAGGTGCAGCAGCGCGGCGTCGCGCAGCATGGTGAAGGACCACTCGTACGGGTGGGAGACGAACGGGATGCGCTCGTGCCGCAGCACGGCCGCCCACGCCGAGTCGGCCGGGACCCGGGCGGGCTCCAGCACCTCGGTGGCGCAGACCTTGCCGGTCGCCAGCAGGGACGTGAAGAACTCGCTGCCGGCCAGCGCCCGCCAGTGCTCGGCGGCCCGCGCGTCGAGCCCGCGCAGCACCTCGTCGCCGACGTGGAAGACCCGGTTGGCCGGGTCGCGGAAGGAGCCGGGCTCGGGCCGTACGCCCGCGGGGGAGATCGCCATCGCCGGCCCGGGTCAGCGCTGGTCGGTGGGCTGGCGCCGGAACCGGTCGACCAGCCGCCGCCAGTAGAGCTTGGCGGCCACCGCGACGCCCGCCACCCCGCCGACCACCGCCTGCACGATCAGGCTGCCGGATCCCGCGTCCAGGTAGGCCAGATGGTTCACCGAGCGCTCCTTCCCTCACCGTCACGACACCGGCGTCCCGGAGGTGCAGCGCTGCGGCTTTTGACCCGGAAGGCCGGACTTTCCCCACCGTACGCCGATCACCGCCGCCGTGCGGCCACACCGGGGAGTCCGCGGCGGTCCGATTCGTTCAAGACACCCGGCGGGAGGACTTCCTAGGGTCGGGCACCATGACGCCTCGATTCGACCTGATCGGATTCGCCACCACCGACATGGCGCGGACGCTGGACTTCTACCGCCGCCTCGGCCTGGACATCCCGGCCGGTGCCGAGACCGAGCCGCACGTGGAGGTCACCCTGCCGGGTGGCCTGCGGCTCGCCTGGGACGACGTCACGATGGTGCGCTCCTTCGACCCGGACTGGACGCCGCCGACCGGCAGCCCCCGCGCCAACCTCGCCTTCCGCTGCGCCGACCCGGCCGAGGTGGACCGGTGGTACGCCGAACTGACCGACGCCGGCTACCACGGGCACCTGAAGCCGTGGGACGCCTTCTGGGGGCAGCGGTACGCGGTGCTGCACGACCCCGACGGCAACGGCGTCGACCTCTTCGCGCCCCTCCCGACCGACTGAGCCCGGCCGGCCGGCGGTCGCGCCCCGGCCGGGTCAGCCGGCGCCGAGCAGGACGGCCGGCGGCACCCCCGCGAGATCCCGCACGTCCCGGGTCAGGTGCGGCTGGTCGGCGTACCCGCAGGCGGCGGCCACCTCGGCCAGCGGCGTGCCGGACCGGGCCAGGGACAGCGCCCGGCGCATCCGCAGGATCCGGGCGAGGGTCTTCGGGCCGTACCCGAACAGGGCCCGGGACCGGCGCAGCAGGGCACGCGGGTCGAGCCCGACCTCGGCGGCGATGGCGGCCACCGGGACGCCGGCCGCCGCGGCGGCCGCCACCCGGGCGCCGAGCGGATCCGGGCCGCCGGCCGCGCGGAGCCGCCGCGCGGCGAGCGCCGTCAACGTGGACGCCGGATCGGCCGCCGCCCGCTCGGCGAGCTCGGCCACCGCCCGGTCACCCCAGAGCGCCGCCAGCGGCACCCGGGTGTCCCGCAGTTCGTCGGCGGGCACGCCGAGCACGGCGGGGCCGACGCCCGGGGGCAGGCGCAACCCCACCCACCGCTCCCCGGGCGCGCTGACGCTCAGGAAGGCCGTCCGGTCGGGGCCGGCCACCCGCAGGCCGGCCCGGCTGGACCACAGCAGGTCGACGCAGCCGTCGGGAAGCACCCGGCCGGTCCGCGTGCCGCCCGGGTTGGCGCTGGTCCACAGCGTGCCGCCGGCGACACCGGCGGGACGTTCCCGGTACACGTGCCCAGCCTGCCACGGGTGGACGCGACCGGGCGAAGCGGCCACACCGCGGGCGAGGATGCCGGTACCGTGCCGGTGTGCGCTGGACCGTGGTGGACGCGCCGCTGGACTCGTCCGGCCGGGGGCGGGGCGAGCAGGAGGCGCCGGCGGCGCTGCGCCGGGCCGGCCTGCTCTCGGCGCTGCCCGCCGAGGACGGCGGCGCGGTCGACGCCCGCGTGGACGATCCCACCCGCGACCCGGAGAGCGGCCTCGTCGGCGCCGCCGCCGTACGCCGCGCCGGCGACGCCATCGCCGCGCGGGTCGCCGACCTGCTCGCCGCCGGCCGGCGACCGCTGGTCGTGGGTGGGGACTGCGCCATCCTGCCGGGCATCTGCCGGGCCCTGCCCTTCGGGACGGACCTGTGGTTCGTGGACGCCCACCCGGACTTCTTCGACGGCGCGACCTCCGAGACCGGCGAGGGCGCCGACATGGACCTCAGCGTGGTCACCGGGCACGGTCCGGCCGCCGCCGCGGGCGTCGACGGCCCGCTGGTCGACCCGGGTCGCGTCCACCTGCTCGGGCACCGCCCGCCCACCGACGAGGCCAGCCGGGTGGAGGCGGCCCGCGTCGACCCGCGGATCCGCCAGGTGCCGGCCGCCGAGCTGCGCCGGCGCGGCCCCGGCACCGTCGGCGCGGCGCTGGCCGCCGGCGCCGGCCCCGCCTGGCTGCACCTCGACCTCGACGCGGTCGACCCGGCCGACCTTCCGGCGGTCACCTACCCGGTGCCGGGCGGGCTGCGCTGGCCCGAACTGGTCGCGCTCGTCGCGCCACTGGCCCGCGCCGAACGGCTGCTGGGGATGAGCGTGACCGACCTGAACGTCGACGAGGACCCCGACGGACGCCACACGCGGCGCGTCGTCGACGTGCTCGCCGAGGCGCTCGGCCGCTGACCACCCCACCCGTCCCGATTACGGCGAGGGGGCGGGGGACGGCAGTCGTACGGTGAACACCGTCCGGCCGGGGTGGCTGTCCACGGTGACCGTGCCGTGGTGCGCCTCCACGACGGCCGCCACGATGGACAGGCCGAGGCCCGTGCTGCCGTGCGCGCGTGAGCGGGAGCTGTCGCCGCGCGTGAACCGCTCGAAGATCTCCGCCCGCAGCGTCGGGGGCACCCCGGGACCGTCGTCGGCGACGCGGAGCACGGCCGCGTCCGGCTCGCCGCGCAGCGTGGTGGTGACCGTGGTGCCGGGTGGTGTGTGCACGCGGGCGTTGGCCAGCAGGTTGGCGACCACCTGGTGCAGGCGGGCGGCGTCACCGGTGACGGTCAGCGGCTCGTCGGGCAGGTCGAGCTGCCACCGGTGCTCCGGCCCGGCCACGTGCGCGTCGCTCACCGCGTCGACCACGAGGGCGGTGAGGTCGACCGGCTCGGCGACGAGGGGCCGGCCGGAGTCCAGCCGGGCGAGCAGGAGCAGGTCGTCGACGAGGTGGGTCATCCGGGTGCTCTCGGACTCCACCCGGCGCAGCGCGTGGGCGACGTCCGGTGGCACCTGGTCACGACCGCGTCGGGCCACCTCGGCGTACCCCCGGATGGCGGCCAGCGGGGTGCGCAGCTCGTGGCTCGCGTCGGCCACGAACTGGCGGACCCGGGTCTCGCTGGCCTGCCGGGCGGCGAGCGCGGCGGCGACGTGCCCGAGCATCCGGTTGAGGGCGCCGCCCACCTGCCCCACCTCGGTCCGCGGGTCGGTGTCGGATTCGGGCACCCGTTCGGAGAGCGCCACCTCGCCCCGGTCCAGCGTCAGCTCGCTGACGCGGCCGGCGGTGGCCGCGACGCGCCGCAGCGGGCGCAGCGTGGCCCGTACGACCAGCGCGCCGGCGGTGCCGGCGACGAGCAGCCCGGCGGTGGCCACGCCGGCCTGGGCGACGATCATCCACCAGACGGTCTCCCGCACACCGGACAGCGGCAGCGCGACCACCTGGGCCCGGTCGCCGGGCCCCGCCCGGGCGACCGCCCGGTAGTCGCCCCGCTCACCCAGGTCGACGGTGCGGGGCCGGCCGTCGACGGGCAGGCGGGACAGCGCCGCGACCTCGTCGACCGGCAACGACTCCCCGCCGGGCTGGTTCCCGGTCTGGGTGAACGCGGTGGCCACCTCGCCGCCGGTGACGGTGGCGACCACCGACCCCGGCGGCAGGCCGGGTGGGATCTGCGCCCGGGCGGGATCCGGCGCCCACCGCCACGGACGTTCCGGCCCCCGCACGGCGGGAACGAGTTGGGCGTCGACCCGGTCGATCAGGACGTGCCGCAGCGCCACGGTGGTGAGCGCGCCGGTCCCCAGACAGACCAGGGCCAGCAGGGCGACCAGCGTGACGACGAGCCGGGTCCGCAGCGTCCAGCCGGACAGTCGGCGGCGCAGCGCGCCGGCGACCCGGCGCGGCAGCCCGGTGTCACTCCGCGGGCTTGAGGACATACCCCGCGCCGCGCAACGTGTGGATCATCGGCGTCCGGCCCGCGTCGATCTTCTTCCGCAGGTACGAGATGTAGAGCTCGACCACGTTGGCCTGCCCGCCGAAGTCGTAGTTCCAGACCCGGTCGAGGATCTGCGCCTTGCTCAGCACCCGGCGTGGGTTGCGCATGAGGTAACGCAGCAGCTCGAACTCGGTGGCCGTCAGCGTGACCGGCTGCCCGCCGCGGCGCACCTCGTGGCTGTCCTCGTCCAGGGTGAGGTCACCGACGGTGAGCAGCGCGTCCCGGGCGGCGACCGCGAGACCGGAGCGGCGCAGCAGCGCACGCAGCCGGGCGATCACCTCCTCCAGGCTGAACGGCTTGGTCACGTAGTCGTCCCCGCCGACGGTGAGCCCGGCGATGCGCTCCTCCACGGCGTCACGGGCGGTCAGGAAGAGCACCGGCACGGTGGGCGCGTGCTCGCGCATGCGCCGCAGCACCTGGAAGCCGTCCAGGTCGGGCAGCATCACGTCGAGCACCACGGCGTCCGGCTGGAACTGCCGGGCCGTGGCGAGCGCGCCCGTCCCGTCGTTCGCGCTGCGCACCTGCCAGCCCTCGTACCGCAGGGCCATCGAGAGCAGGTCGGTCAACGTCGGTTCGTCGTCGACCACCAGCACCCGGACCGGCTCGCCGTCAGGGCGGCGCAGTTCGATGCGGCCGTGCGCGGCCTGCCCGTCTGAGACCATGCCCCCCATCGTGGGCCGGTTTCCTGTGTTGCGCCCCTGCGGAACCTGTGCGCGCGCTGTGTGTCGGCCGGGAGCTACTCGGTGA
>Ga0164243_10014967_pt1 | contig 10759 bp, 11 predicted proteins | sample OricompcompostOP_FD_108781 | JGI IMG/M metagenome (GOLD analysis project Ga0164243, IMG submission 108781) | Organic Plus compost microbial communities from Emeryville, California, USA - Original compost - Organic plus compost (OP) | ecosystem: Engineered > Solid waste > Mixed feedstock >...
CGGTACCCCGGATCGTCAGCGCAAGGCCTATGATCACCTAATCCAGGCTGATGCGGGCCTTGCCAGCGTGACCGGCTCACCCTCGTCCGGGCCGAGCCGGGTCGGCATTTCGATATGCGATATCGCCACCGGGCAGGCGGCTTATGCCGCGATACTGGAGGCGCTGATCAAGCGGGGGAAGACTGGAAGCGGCTGCCACATCGAGCTTTCCCTGTTCGACACCATCGCCGAATATATGAACGTGCCGTATCTCTCATATCGCTACGGCGCTCGGGAGCCGCGGCGCGTGGGCCTCGCCCATCCCTCCATTGCGCCATACGGCGTGTTTGAGACGCGAGACGGAAACATCCTCGTTTCAATCCAGAACGAGCGGGAATGGATCGTCTTTTGCGAGACGATCCTTGGGGAAGCTGAACTTGCCACGAATCCCCGCTTTTCGTCCAATACGGAGCGTGTTCGCAACCGCGACGAACTCGACCGGCGAATCCAGGCCGTCTTCGCGCGGTACGGTACCGGCGAACTCGTGGAGGCGTTGGATAAGGCCCGCATTGCCTATGGACGCGTCTCGACCATGAGCGATCTCGCGGGCCACCGCAGCGCCACGACCACCTCAGTGGAGACGCCGGGAGGACCGGTCGAACTGATGGCGCCACCGGTCATCGTGGACGGCGCGCGCGCTTCCCTCGGCCGCGTGCCCAACCTCGGCGAGCATGATGCAGCTCTCAGGGCCGAGTTTGGGCCACGTGCTGATTGAGGGCGGAAGGAGGATCGTATGAACATTACCCGGCAGGTGATCCGGTCGATCCTTGAAGCTTCGGGTTACCGTTCGCTACGTGATTTTGGCCTTTTCGAGGCGGGGGCCGGAGAGCGGCCTGCGCGGCTGGCTGCAGGGAGTATGTGAAACCATGTTTGAAGCCCAGGATCATGCCGAGATCCGCGCCGCCGTCCGCAAGCTTTGCGACCGCTTTCCCGGCGAATATTGGCGCCAGCTCGATGCTGAGCGCACCTATCCCACAGAGTTTGTCTCCGCTCTGACCGAAGCGGGATATCTCTCGACCTTCATTCCCGAAGAATATGGGGGCGTGGGCCTGGGGCTTTCCGCTGCCGCGGCTGTGCTTGAGGAAATCCAGCGGGCGGGCTGCAACGGTGCCGCCTGCCATGCTCAGATGTATGTCATGGGGACGGTGCTCCGCCACGGCAACGCGGCGCAAAAACAGAAGTACCTGCCTGGGATCGCCTCCGGGGAACTGCGGTTGCAGGCCTTCGGTGTGACGGAGCCCACCAGCGGCACCGATACGACATCCATACGCACCTTCGCGCGCCGCGAGGGTGATCGCTATGTGATCAACGGCCAGAAGATCTGGACAAGCCGTGCCCAGCATTCGGACCTCATGCTGCTCCTGGCGCGCACGACACCGCGCGAGGAGGTGGCGAAGCGAACCGAAGGGTTGTCCGTCTTCATCCTGGACATGCGGGAGGCGTTGGGCAACGGCCTCACGATCCGGCCGATCCGCACCATGATGAATCATTCCACAACGGAGGTCTTCTTCGACAATGTGTCCGTGCCGGCTGAAAACCTTATCGGCGAGGAGGGCAGGGGGTTCCGCTATATCTTGTCGGGGATGAATGCGGAGCGGATCCTAATCGCCGCCGAATGCATCGGCGATGCCAAGTGGCTGATCGAGAAGGCGGCCAACTATGCCAAGGAGCGCCATGTCTTCGGGCGGGCGATCGGCGCCAACCAGGGGATCCAGTTCCCGATCGCCCGCGCATACGCCAACATGCGGGCGGCCGAGCTCATGGTGGAGGAAGCGATCAGGCGTTACGAGGAAGGGCTCGATTGCGGCGCGGAAGCCAACATGGCCAAGATGCTCGCGGCCGATGCCTCCAATGAGGCCGCCAATGTCTGCATCCAGACCCATGGCGGCTTCGGCTTCGCCGAAGAGTACGACATCGAGCGCAAGTTCCGCGAGACGCGCCTATATCAAGTGGCGCCCATCTCCACTAACCTCATACTCTCCTTCCTTTCGGAGCACGTGCTCGGACTGCCCCGTTCCTATTGAGACCTGAAGAGCTGGAAGCGCATCATGGATGATGAAAAACCCTTTGCGGAATGGATCGGGCGCAAGAGCGAGTCCGTCGATTTCGTGACAGAGCGCCTGGTCGCGAGCTTTCGGGCGATCTTCGAGCCGCATCTTGCGCTGGTTCCGGAGGATACGGCCCCATTGGGCATCCACTGGTGCCTTTCCCCTCCCATTGCGCCTATGTCGGAACTTGGGCCTGACGGCCACCCGGCGAAGAACCGCGACCTGCCGCCGGTGCCCCAACCGCGCAGGATGTGGGCGGGCGGGACGTTGGAAACGCTGGCACCGTTGCGCATAGGCGATCAGGTGCGCCGCGTTTCAACCATCGCAGGCGTGACCAGGAAAGAGGGGCGCAGCGGCGAACTCTGGTTCGTCGCCGTTGATCATGAATACCTGACCGATCGCGGCCCGGCGATCCGCGAACGCCAGGATATCGTCTATCGCGAGGCCACCGGCTCGGCAGCCAGGCAAAAGGCCAAGGAAGGAGAGCGACCCGAACGGCCTGTCACCCATCGTTGGGCTGTCCAGACCACACCTACGCTTCTCTTCCGGTACTCCGCCATCACCTTCAACGGCCACCGCATCCACTACGATCAGCCCTATGCGACGCAGGTCGAAGGCTATGAAGGACTGGTGGTGCATGGCCCGCTACAGGCAACGCTGCTTCTCAACCTGGCAGGTTCCCGGGGGCACACGCCCCGGCGCTTTTCATATCGAGGCCTTGCTCCGGCCTTTGCCGAAACGCCGCTTTCCGTCTGCATGGGACGTGACGGGGATGAAGCTCTGCTTTGGACGGAAAACCCGGCCGGCCGGATACACATGGAGGCGAGGGTAGCTGAAACGGAGTAGGATACCCGGCGGGATGTCTCGGCACGAGCAACCCCGCAGCGGTTGCCGAAGCTATTCCGGTTGATGGCGGCCCTGCGAGGGAGTCGCCATCCGAGCTATCAAGCGATGGCTTCGATCTCCGCTACCAGGCTTTTGTCGACGGGAATGCCTTCCTCAAGAAGCTTCTGCTTCAGCGCGTGCCTGCGATAGCCGGGGAGGCGGGCTCCGGGTGCATCCGCAACCATGTCCGCCATTGCCGTGAAGCGCTGGAGCACTGCGGTGCCGCCGAATGCAGCCGGGTCGATGCAGATGATGGTCTGGCCCACTCCGGGCGGGCTTCCCTTGTCGTCGAAGAACGAGCTCGCCTCATAGGCGTAGTTTGCGCCCACAAGGCCGGCCGCGAGCAATTCGACCATCAGCGCCAGCGCCGTGCCCTTGGCGTCTCCGAGCGGAGCCATGGTCCCTGCGAGCGCTGCCTTCGGATCGGTGGTGGGCTGACCTTCAGCGTCGAAGGCCCAGTCGGAAGGAATGGGCGTGCCTTTCTGGTTGGCCGCCATGATCTTTCCGCGCGCCACCTTGGACAGCGAGACGTCCACCACGAGCGGGTCCGCTCCGGCGATCGGCGCGGCGAAGGCGATCGGGTTGGTGCCGAAAAGAGGGCGGTTCGAGCCCCACGGTGCCATGGCCCCCGGTGAGTTGGCGAACATCAAGGCGACAAGCCCGGCCTTGGCGTAGCGCTCGACGATCACGCCGGCGACGCCGCAATGATGCGACCGGCGGAAGCCGGCGAGGGCAATACCCTGTGAGCGCGCGCATTCGCTGAGCGGCTCGAAAGCAAGATCGAGCGCGGGAAACGCGAAGCCGTTCGCTGCGTCGACAGCGAGTACCGCCGGGCGTGGCCTTTCGATAGTGGGCTCCGCAAAACCATCGACCTTGCCAGCCTTGGCTTGTGCGGCATAGGCCGCAACGCGGCGCAGGCCATGCCCGCCCTGGCCAGCGAGATCGGCTTCCAAAAGAGCATCGGCGACCGAAGCCGCGTTCCGTTCCGAGGTACGGGAGCGTATCAGGGCTCCGGTGATGAGCGCGTGGACCTCCGTGGGCTGAAGCCGTATCTCGCTCATCGTGCACCCTCCAGTTCTGCCATGATCTTGTTGGCAATGACTTCGCTGACGCGGACGTTCGATTCCTCCGTGACGCCGGCAATGTGCGGCGTGAGCACGAGATTGGGAACGCCGACGAATTTCGCGCCAGCCTCCGCAGTAAGCGGCTCGGTTTCGAACACGTCGAGGGCAGCGCCTCCGAGTTTGCCTGCCTTCAGCGCGCCAGCCAGCGCCTCCTCGTCCACGATGCCGCCGCGCGCGGCATTGATGAGGATGGCGCCCGGCTTCATCCCGGAAATCTCAGCAGCGCCGATCATCCTGGTCGTCTCCGGTGTCAGCGGGACGTGAAGGCTCACCACATCGGCTGCCTGCAAAAGTTCATTGAATGACACGTTGCGCGCCTGCTGCCAGGCTTGGTCGCCGGCGGGCACGTGCGGGTCGTAGGCGACGACCTCCATGCCCAATGCTCTCGCTTTTGCGGAGACCTCGCGCGCGATTGCACCGAAGCCGACAAGTCCCATCGTGCCACCGGCAAGCTCGCGTCCAATCAGGGCCTGGCGCGGCCAAGAGCCAGACGCGACCGCAGCGGACGAGAGCCATGCTCCTCGCAGAAGCATGAGAGCGGCTGTAAGGACATATTCGACCACCGACAAATTGTTCGCTCCGGTGGCAGGATGCACCGTGACGTTCCGGCGTCGGCATTCGTCGAGATCGATATTGTCGAGGCCGACACCCAGTCTGCCAACACAACGAAGCCGAGGTGCATGGTCGAGCAGGCCCGCGCGCACCTGCGTCCGGTTGCGGACGATAAGTGCCATCGCCTCGGCAAGCTCTGCGTGGAGGCGGTCTGGCGTATCCACCAGCGTCGGGTCGTAGAGCACGGAATAACGCTGCTTGAGGCCGTCAAGCGCCGCGTCGTCCATGAATTCGCAGATGACGATATCGGCCAAGATTAGCTCCCCATCATGAGTTCGATTCCGATGACGAAGGTCATCAGGAAAATGGTCGCGCCGATCGGGACAGCCAGGGCGGCCCAGCCCATCCTGAGCGTTCCGGCGATTGAGGTTCGGATACCGATCGCGGCAACGGCCGTTGCCAGACACCAGTTCGAGAAGGTGGTGGTGACGTCACGCAGGCCTGGTGAGACGATGCCCGACGAGTTGATGACCACCAGCACGGCAAAGGCGATCGCGAAGGGCGGCAGGAGCCACGGAAGTTTCCCATCCGTAGCCGCGCGGGATCGCGTCATGAGCGCGATGATCAGGACCGTTGGCAGAAGCAGCGCCACGCGGAACAGCTTCACGATCGTTGCGGTGTCGCCGGCCTCCTCCGAAACCGCATAGCCTGCGCCCACGACCTGGGCGACATCGTGGATCGTCGCGCCGAGAAATATCCCGATCTGGCGGTCATCAAAACCGAGAAGATGCGCGATCACCGGATACGCCACCATCGCGATGGTCGAAAGAGTTGTGACCGCCACGATGACGAAGGCCGTTTCCCGATCCTTGTCGGGCGAGGGGGGCAGCGTCGAAGAGATGGCAAGCGCCGCAGATGCACCGCATATGCCTGTTGCGCCACCGGCGAGAACGCCGAAGGCGCGCTGCAACCCGAAAAGCCTTACGAGAAGCAAGCCGCTTGCAATCGAGACCGCTGTGCCGCCCGCCACTAGAAGCAGGGTTTGCGAACCGAGGCTCGCAACCTGCGCGACCGAAATCTTGAGCCCCAGAAGGGCGACGCCAAGCTGCAGCACCGGCCGTGAGGCAAAGGAAAGTCCGGCGCGCAATCGCTCATCCCCGGAAGCCGCATTGAGCGCAATCCCTATCAGCAGTGCGAAGAACATGACCGGTCCGCCGGTTGCTCCCGCCGCGAAGGTTGCGGCCGCCGCGACCGTAAGCGCAAGGAACAGGCCCGGTAGGGGCGCGGAAAGCGTTCTCCGCCATCCGCGCCCCACCATCGTCCAGATTTGGGCGTTCATGATAGGGGTGCCTATGCGCTGCGGCTGTCAGGCGCTCCGGTAAAGCTTGGTCATGACGAATTCGCGATGGCCGAGCGCCTCGGCAGCCGTGTGCCTGCCGTTCGCCGTTCGCACGATGTTCTCGATCAGCGCGTCGCCCGCCTGGTCGATGGTCATCTCGCGGCGGAGGATGCCGGATACATCGACGTCGACGTGCTCGCCCATCGTGCGCACGGTGCGCGGGTTGGCCGAGATCTTGATGACCGGCACGATCGGATTGCCGATGACGTTGCCCTGTCCCGTCGGGAAGGTATGGATCACATACCCGCCCGCAGCCATCAGCGTGACGCATTCGGCAGCCGCCGAGGATGAATCCATGAAATAGAGGCCTTTGCCCGATTTCGGCGTTTCCGCCGGCTCCAGGATATCGATATAGCGGGACGTGCGGCCGATCTTCTCCAGATTGCCGAGCGCCTTCTCCTCGATGGTCGTCAGGCCGCCTTCGATGTTGCCCTTGGTCGGTTGGCTTTCGGAGAGATCGTCGACCTTGTTCGCCTCGATGACTTCGTCCTGATAGGCCTTCCACATCTTGTACCAGCGCTCGCCGAGTTCCGGGTTGATCGCGCGCGCCTTGGCGATGTGCTCGGCGCCGGTGATCTCGGAAGTCTCGCCGAAGCAGCCATAGATGCCCTCGGGCAGAAGCTTGTCGTACATGTTGCCGACAGTCGGGCAGGAGCCGAGACCGGTGGTCGTGTCGCTCTCGCCGCATTTGGTGGAAACCCACAGTTCCGAGATCGAGCATTCCTCGCGCTGCAGTTCTGTCGCGTAGTGCACGAATTCCTTGGCCTTGTGCGAGGCGTCCATGATAGTCTTCAGATCGCCGTTCTGCTCGATCGAGAAACCCGCGACCGGTTTGCCGGTTTCTGCGATGCCGTCGACGATGCGCTTCGTCCAGCCAGGCTCGATGCCGATGACGACGACGGCCGCCACGTTGGGGTTCGCGCCTGTTCCGATCATCGTGCGGAAATGCAGGTCGAGGTCGGCGCCGAACTGGAGCCGTCCATAGGCATGCGGCAGCGCCATGGTGCCTTTGATGTTGTTCGCAACGGCCTCGCAGGCCGCGTTTGAAATGTCGTCGACCGGCAGGATCACGACGTGATTGCGCACGCCGACACGGCCGTTCTCACGGCGATAGCCCTTGAAGGTGAGGTTCGAATATTTGGAAGCCATGATCGTGTCCTACCAGCGCTTGGTCTTGAGGTTATGGACATGAACATGTCCGCCCTTGGCAACATCGGCGACGATGCGGCCAATGTCCTCGCCATACTTGATCGCCGTGTCCCCGGCTTTCAGATCAGTCAGCGCCACTTTGTGTCCGATCGGCACGTCGTCGATCACCTTCAGCGTAAAGCTCGAATTGTCGGCGGTCACCACGCAGGTCATTTCCGTGCCGGCCTTCAGGCCCTCCACCACGACGACGCCCACATTGTCGCGCCTCTCGTGCACCAGCAGTTGCGGTACGCTCACCACTCTCTCCTCGTCTAGACATTCTTATATAAGACATAAGATACGAAACTGTGGCGTTGTCAATGGAACTTCGCTATAGGATGCGTGGATAATTCGAGGAGACGGCAGACGGATGGATGTAACCGCGGATACCAAACTGGGCTTTCGTCCGCTTTATTTGCAGGTGCGCGAGGAGATCACGCGGCACCTGGCAAGCGGACGCTGGCAGCCGGGCACCATGCTGCCCAGCGAGCAGGAGCTTGCGCGCGAGCTTGGTGTCAGCCAAGGGACGGTCCGCAAGGCTCTGGATGCCATGACGGCGGAGCGTATCCTGGTGCGCCGGCAGGGAAGGGGCACCTTCGTCGCCGAATATGAGGAAAGCCGTATCCTCTTCCAGTTCTTCAGGCTCTATCCCGACGCCGGCGAGCGTCTCTTCCCGGTTTCGAAGGTGCTCGACCTTTCTTCCGCTATCCCCAATGACCGGGAGCGCGAGGCGCTCGATCTCGACGCGCAGGCCGCCGTCTGGCGGATATCGCGGCTGCGCTATCATGGCTCCGAACTGATCATGCGCGAGACGTTGTCGCTGCCGCAGACGCAATTCAAGGGCCTCGACGAGTTGAACGAAATCCCCAACAACGTCTACCGGCTCTATTCGCAGCACTGGGGCATCACCATCACGAGAATCTCGGAGAAGCTGAAGGCGGTTGCGGCCGACGAGACCGACCATGCCGAAATGAGCTGCGCGATCGGTACGCCGCTCTTGGAGATCAGGCGTATTGCCTACGATCTCAACAAGCTTCCGGTCGAATATCGTGAATCACGTTGCCTGACCGACAACATGCATTACGCATCCGACCTGAGCTGACGGCTTACAATGCGGCGAACTCCACCGCCGGCAATCCTTGAATCCCGATCTCCAGCGCGAGCAGGGCTCCGGCCAGCGGCTCCCTGGCGCGTTCCTCAGCAGAAAGACCGTCGCTGATCGAGGTCACGAAGATCGTCTTCAGGTCCGGGCCCCCGAATGCGATCTTCGACGGGCGGGGCACCGGAACCTTGACTGCCAGATCGAGCTTGCCGTCCGGCGTGTATCGGAGCAACTGCGAACCCCGAACGGCGGCAATCCAGTAGCAGCCGGCCGCGTCAACCGTGGCTCCATCGGGGCGTCCTCCGTCTTCGGGAAGATAGGCGAATATCTCCTTCTCGCCCGGCGTCCCCATCTCAGGATCGTAACGCGCTTTCCAGACCTGATGCGGTGTAACCAGCGTGTCGGCCCAGTACATCGTCCGGCCGTCGGGGCTGAACGCGATGCCGTTCGGGATGGTGAGCCCGCGCTCCATCGGCTTGACATCGCCGGTCCCTTCGATCCGATAGAGATTCCCGACCGGCGAGAGCCCTGTTTCAGGCAGCGGCATGGTGCCGAGCCATAGCCGGCCCTCGCGATCACATGCTGCATCATTCGTGCGATTGCCCGATACGGCAGGTTCCAATTGCGCGAAAAGGCTGCGGTCTCCGCTCGCGGGTTCGAATTTCAGGATGTCATCGTGCTGGCCTACCAGCCATGTTCCGTCTGAAGCCGGCTGGACGAAGCCGGTCATCTCAGGAAACCCCCAGCTTTCGGTTTGTCCAGTCGCGGGCTTTGTCCTGAGCACTCTGCGCCCGACGATATCGACCCACAGCAAGGCATCGCGACGCGGGTCCCATATCGCACTTTCCCCGACCAGCGCGGTGTAGGAGCTGATGCGCTCCACCTTCGGCGTCAGCCGGCGCATCGCTATTCGCCACCACTCAATGTCCGCAGTTCGCCTCGGGCGTTCGACATCATCAGGCCGAGATCGGAACCGGACGCCACCCAACTATAGCCGTAGGAAAGATAATCGCGAGCCTGAGCAGCGTTGCCGGCAAGAATCCCACTGGGCATGCCGAGCCTCGCGCATCGGGCGGCGGCGTCGGCCAGGACCTTTTGAACATCGGCATGGCCGGGCTGGCCGACGAAGCCCATATCGGCCGAGAGGTCTCCGGGGCCGATGAAGATGCAGTCCACGCCGGGGACCGCCGCGATTTCCTCGAGATTGGCGAGCGCCTTCTTTGTCTCCAGCTGAAGAATGACGCAGATCCCGCCGGCCGCCTTGCGCGGGTAGTCCGCGACCCCGCCGTAGCGGGTGGCGCGGCTCATGCCGGCAAAGCCCCGGATGCCGTCCGGCGGATAGCGCGTCGCCGCGACGGCGCTGCGTGCCTCCTCGGCATTCTGGATATAAGGAAACATCAGCGACTGTGCGCCGAAATCGAGCAGTTGCTTGACGGTAACGGCATCATTCCACTGCAGGCGTACCACGGCGCTCGCCGGCGTGCCGGCAACCGCCTGGAGGAGGCCAAGCGTGCGCGGCGCATCATTGGGCGCATGCTCCATATCCAGGACGACGAAATCGTACCCGGCGCAGCCCAGCGCCTCGGCGGCCACTGCGCTGCCGCTCATCGCCCAAACTCCGATCATCGGTGGCCTGCGCTTCATATTCTGCTTAAATGCGTTCGGTGGAATGTCCAATCTCTCTCTCCCTGGGGCGTACGAAATGCGCTCGGGCGCGCCAGAATTCTCTTAACGCGCTCAAAGCACATTGCCACAAATTATATCTTATGTCTTATATAAGAAAGAGGCGTCGAGGAGGCGGGGAGCTTCTGTCCGATCGCACTCGACAGGGAGGTTTGAAATGATCCGATTCCACAAAGGTGTCGTGCAACTCGTTGCCGCTGCGTCGGTGGCAGCCATGGCCGCGGGAATGGCGGCAACCGCTTCCGCTCAGGACAAGATCACCATCACATTCGCCAATTGGGCTGCCGCCGAAGGCACGACCAAGCCGGGCATCGAGAAGGTGATCGCCGATTTCGAGGCGGCCAATCCGGACATCGACATCGTGAGCGAGGCCATCTCCTTTTCCGAGATTGCGCGACAGCTTGTGTTGAGGGCCCGTTCGGGCAACCCGCCTGACGTCGCGCAGATTGCCGGCAATGACACCGTCCTGCTCGGCTCCACGGGAGCGCTCGAGCCGCTTGACAGCTATGTGAGCGAGGAGCTTGCGGCCAACCTGAAGCCCGGCGCGGACGCCGGCCTTCGCAAGGATGACTCTCTCTTCGCTTTCCCGTGGAACCAGTCGCCGGCAGGCTTCTGGTACAACAAGGAGATCATGCAGAAGGCGGGCCTCGATCCGAACAATCCGCCGCGCACCATCGACGAGCTGAACACAGCGCTTGCGGCCATCAAGTCCAGCCAGCCGGACGTTATTCCGCTTGCC
>Ga0164243_10014969_pt1 | contig 10759 bp, 10 predicted proteins | sample OricompcompostOP_FD_108781 | JGI IMG/M metagenome (GOLD analysis project Ga0164243, IMG submission 108781) | Organic Plus compost microbial communities from Emeryville, California, USA - Original compost - Organic plus compost (OP) | ecosystem: Engineered > Solid waste > Mixed feedstock >...
AAGCCACATGGCGCCGCATCGGCTCCCTGCTCGACTGCTTCTCGCCAAACGAATGCTCAAACTACATTCGCAACGCTGGCTATGCGTAAACCTAAATCAGATCGACTCTAAACATTGCCTTATCGCGCATTGCATGCCTGTCTTGCCCGGCGCTCGCGCACAGACGAGAAGTCGTCTTACACAGTGCTCAGCAGGATGCGCCGGCCTCAAAGACAGCCCTCGCTTCACGTGGGGTCACTTGAAGTTGACGCGACTGAGAGTACCTCGCCGCGCGTTGTATTTTAGCCAGCCCTCACGCGCCATTCGTTGAGGGCTCTTCTTCCCAGCTTCGGCCGCGGCTTTTTCGATCGCGCGGTTTTTTACCCCCTCGATGTAACAATTCAGATCTTCAATATCGATCAGCACCGGCCGCCCCGGAATATAGGCGAGCTTCCCGGCGAACCGTAGCCGCTTTACCTTCGAGGTTGAGCAGCGGAGGATTTCCGCCGCTTCTGCTTCTAGCAAGAGCCTTCTGCCGCTTGACATGGATGTGTCGCCTCCCGTGCCTAGTGCCTGTCGCCTGATTGGCGAGGAATTGGCGCATCTCGGCGCATTGCTTGTCAATCCCTGGCGCTGTCAGCCGGTCAAAACGGACTGCCGCCAGGACGCCCCCCCGGCCGGAGGCCTGCAGGACTACGTATGTGGGATTGATGTGTGGGACGCCAACTCATGCGGCTGGCGTTTTGGCGCTAAGTTCTTGATATTTCGGTGGCGCACCCGACAGGATTCGAACCTGTGACCTCTGCCTTCGGAGGGCAGCACTCTATCCAGCTGAGCTACGGGTGCTCCGCGCCACCATGAGCGGCCTGCGCGGGTCTTCATAGCCGAAGGGCGCTGCTGCATCAATCTTCAATCGCACCAAGGGTGAAATTCCGCCGCTGCGTCTTCCCTCCTGGACCTTCCGGCCCTCCCTCAACCTGCAGGACCTTTTCTCATGAGCAAAAAATCGGAACCCTGATTCCCCTCATTCGTTAGACGAAGGACCGAGCTTCGGCAGCAAGGGCTCGATTCCTCGCGAGGTCGCAGGCCAGGCGCAGCTCTGTCGCGACGAAATCATCATCCCGCACCGACGTGTGGGTGCGCTGGAGCCCTTTCCCTCCCGGGGCAACAGCAGGCCGTTCCGGTTCGCGCGCCGGGACGGCCATTTTTTGATCCTGTGGAGAGCCGGTTTCCCCTCCCCGCCAAAATGCTCTAAAGCGACATTGTCGACCAACATAACTGACCCGTGCTTATGCATAATCAAAGGCGCGATCCCCTCCTTCTCGGCATCGATACGGGGGGAACCTATACGGATGCCGTGCTCTACAGCGAGATCTCTGGCCTGGCGGCGAAGGCGAAGGCGCTCACCACGCGCCACGACCTTGCAGTCGGCATCGCGTCGGCGGTGGATGCTGTCCTGCATGAAGCGGGGGTCGAACCCGCGCAGATCGGCCTCGTCTCCCTGTCCACCACCCTCGCCACCAACGCCCTGGTCGAGGGACATGGCGGCCGGGCCGGGCTCGTCATGGTGGGGTTTTCCGACGCCGATCTCGATCGAGACGGCCTGCGCGCCGCGCTGGGCCACGACCCCGTGCTGTTCCTCGCCGGCGGGCACGATGTGCACGGGAACGAAACCCCGCTTGATCTCGATCCCCTTCTGCCGTGGCTGGAGGCCGTTGCTCCGACGGTGTCGGCATTCGCCGTCTGCGCGTATTTTGCGGTGCGCAATCCGGCCCATGAGATCGCCGTCTGTGAGACGATCCGTGCCCGCACGGGCCTTCCCGTAACGGCCAGCCACGAGCTTTCGGCAAAACTTGGCGGTCCGCGCCGGGCGCTGACCACGCTTCTCAACGCCCGGCTCATTTCGCTGATCGACCGGTTGATCGCCGCCACCACCGGGTTCCTTTCCGAGCGCGGCATTGCAGCGCCGGTGATGGTGGTGCGGGGTGATGGCGCCCTCGTTTCGGCCGCGCTCGCACGGGCCCATCCGATCGAGACGATCCTTTCCGGTCCGGCGGCGAGTCTCGTGGGCGCACGCCACCTGACGGGCGTGGATGACGCGATCGTCTCCGATATCGGCGGCACTACAACCGACATCGCGCTTCTTTCCGGCGGCCGCCCCCGCCTCGATCCGGAAGGAGCGATGGTGGGGGGCTGGCGCACCATGGTGGAAGCCGTCGCCATGCGCACTTTCGGCCTCGGCGGCGATTCGGAGGTAGCGCTCGAGGAAAGCGGGCTTGACGCGCAGATCCGCTTGGGGCCCAAGCGGCTCATACCGGTCTCACTCGCTGAGACACTTCATCCCGGGTCGGTCGTGCCCGAACTGGAACGTCAGTTGCGCCAGCCGCAGCCCGGCCGCTGGGACGGGCGTTTCGCGCTTTCAGCCGGCTTGCCCGAACGTTTCTCTGCCGGCCTCCCGGAGGCTGAAGATCGCCTGTTCCGACGGCTGACATCCACACCGCAGCCGCTCGACCGGCTGCTGGGCTCCAATCTGCAATCAGCAACGTTGCAGCGCCTTGTCTCGCGCGGATTGGCACAGATCTGCGGTTTCACGCCGTCCGACGCCGCCCATGTGACGGGCAGGCAGGATACATGGGACAAAGAGGCCGCGCGCCTTGCCGCAGAACTCTTCGCGCGCCGCCGCGACGGGCGCGGCCGTCTCATTGCCGACGGAGCGGAGGCGATCAGCGCGCATGTGCTGGCGCGCCTTACGCGCCGCTCCGCGGAGGCAGTGCTGGAAACGGCATTCTCGGAGGACGGGGTGGATCTGCCGCCCTCGCATCCGCTCCTGCAACGGACGCTCGATGGTGGGCTGGGGATTGTCCGCCTTGCCCTGAACCTCGACCGGCCTGTCATCGGGCTCGGCGCCTCCGCCCGCCTGCACTACGCAAATCTGAAGGGCCTCCTCTCCACGGAATGTCTCCTGCCCGATCACCTCGACGTGGCGAATGCCATCGGAGCGGTGGCGGGCCAGATCAGAATCGTCGTCGAGGCCAAAGTGACCCAACCCCGCGAGCGATTGTTCCGGGTCAGCGTCGGCGCGGATACCCAGGATTTCCACGATGAGGAAAAAGCGCTTCTCTTCGCCGAGGAACATGCGCGGGCGCTGGCAGCCCTTCGCGCAGCCGAAGCAGGCGCCGAAAACGCCGAAATCGCGGTTTTGCGCGAGATTCAGGCTGTCGATGTAGAGGGCCACCGCCTTTTCGTCGAAGGAACGGTGTCCGCGGTGGCCGCCGGGCGGCCCCGAATCGCCGGATAAGGCGATTGACCCTGCACGCCCGGCATGGTCAAACGCCCGGACAGGTTAGCTCGCAGGTGCTTGGATGACTGATCGCGTCGAGATCAACGGGCTCAAGATTGCCCGCGCATTGCATGACTTTGCGGTGGAGGAGGCGCTGCCCGGAACGGGCGTTGATGCCGAGACCTTCTGGCATTCGCTGTCGGAAATCGTGCACGCGCTGTCACCGCGGAACCGGGCGCTTCTGGCTCAGCGCGATGCGCTGCAGGAGAAGATCGACGCCTGGCATCGCGAGCACGGCGCGCCGGCGGATCTCGAAGCCTATGAGAAATTCCTGAGGGAGATCGGCTATCTTCTTCCGGAGGGACCGGATTTCACGGTCACGACATCCGACGTCGATCCTGAGATCGCCGAGATCGCCGGTCCACAGCTCGTCGTGCCGGTAATGAACGCACGCTACGCCCTCAACGCCGCGAATGCACGCTGGGGCTCGCTTTACGATGCGCTCTACGGCACGGACGCCATTCCCGAAACGGACGGGGCGGAGCGCGGAGCGGGCTATAATCCGAAGCGCGGCGAGAAGGTCATCGCCTGGGCAAAGGCGTTTCTCGATGAGGCGGTGCCGCTTGAAGGTGCGCGCTGGGCGGACGTGACGGATATCGAGGCGGGCCGGGAATTGAGGCTCTCCACCGCTGCGGGCAGCGCTTCCCTGAAAAGGCCGGATCAATATGCCGGGTATGCGGAGGGCGAGGACGGTTGGCGGCACGTCCTGCTTACGAACAACGGCCTTGGGATCGAGATACTGCTCAACCGCGATTACGGGCCGGGCAAGACCGATCCGGCCGGCATCGCGAGCGTCAATCTCGAAGCGGCGCTGACGACGATCATGGATTGCGAGGATTCGGTTGCCGCCGTCGACGCCGACGACAAGGTGCTCGCCTACCGCAACTGGCTCGGCCTCATGAAGGGCGATCTCGAAGAGACCTTCGAGAAGGGCGGCAGGACCATCACGCGCAAGCTCTATAAGGACTTCACCTACACTGCGCCAGACGGCTCGCCCTTTCCCGTCAAATGCCGCTCGCTCATGCTTGTGCGCAATGTCGGCCACCTGATGACCAATCCGGCGATCCTGGACCGCGAGGGCAACGAGGTGCCGGAAGGCATCATGGACGCCATGTTCACGGCCATGATCGCCCTTCACGACATCGGCCCCAGCGGGCGGCGCATGAACAGCCGTACCGGCTCCATGTATGTCGTGAAGCCGAAGATGCACGGCCCCGAGGAAGTGGCTTTTGCGGTCGACCTTTTCGGCCGCGTGGAGGATGCACTCGGCATGAAGCCCAACACAATCAAGATGGGCATCATGGACGAGGAGCGGCGCACGACCGTCAACCTGAAGGAGTGCATCCGCGCCGCGTCCGAACGCGTGGTCTTCATCAACACCGGCTTCCTCGACCGCACCGGCGACGAGATCCACACCTCCATGGAAGCGGGCCCGATGATCCGCAAGGGCGACATGAAGCAGTCGACCTGGATCCAGGCCTATGAGGACTGGAACGTCGATATCGGCCTTGCCTGCGGCCTTTCGGGGCGCGCGCAGATCGGCAAGGGCATGTGGGCGATGCCCGACCTCATGGCGGCGATGCTGGAGCAGAAGATCGGCCATCCGAAGGCGGGCGCGAACACGGCCTGGGTGCCTTCGCCCACGGCGGCCACGCTGCATGCCACCCACTACCACAAGGTGGATGTGAAGGCGGTTCAGGAGAGCCTGAAGTCGCGCCCGCGTGCCAAGCTCCCCGACATCCTGTCCATTCCGGTGGTTCCCCGCCCCAACTGGTCGCCGGAGGAGATCAGGCAGGAGCTCGACAACAACGCCCAGGGCATCCTCGGCTATGTGGTGCGCTGGATCGACCAGGGGGTGGGCTGCTCCAAGGTACCGGACATCAACAATATCGGCCTGATGGAGGACCGTGCCACACTGCGCATCTCATCCCAGCACATCGCCAACTGGCTGCATCACGGCGTCGTGACCCGCGAGCAGGTACTGGAGACGATGAAGCGCATGGCCGAGGTCGTGGACCGGCAGAACGCGGGCGATCCGAACTACGAGCCCATGGCGCCGAACTTCGAAAACTCGATCGCCTTCAAGGCGGCCTGCGATCTTGTTTTCAAGGGCCGTGAGCAGCCGAACGGCTACACTGAGCCGGTGCTTCATGCGCGCCGGCGCGAGAAGAAGGCGCAACGGGGCTGAAACCCAATGCTGCGGCTGAGGCCTCCAGGAGCACACGAGGGTCCGGCTTTGACGGAATTGTGTCTGCGGTCGAAGGCTTCGCATGGCTATGATGAGGCTTTCATCGAAGCCTGTCGCAGGGAGTTGACGGTGGACCCGGCGAAACCCGGCATCGTGGTTGCGGAGATCGGCGGCGTGCCTGCGGGCATGGCAGAGATTTTTCTGTCAGGCGAAAAAGCGGAGTTGATGAAGCTGTTCGTCGAGCCTGCCCATCAGGGAAAGGGGGTCGGCCGCGCCCTCTTCGAATGGGCCGTGGAGCAGGCCCGGCAGCATGGCGCTCGAGCGCTCTCGTGGGATGGCGATCCGGGCGCGGTTGCCTTTTACGAGAAAATGGGCGGCGTCATCGTCGGCCGCTCGCCGTCAGGCTCGATCCCGGGGCGAACCCTGCCGCGCCTGGAGCTCTGCCTCGGCGATGCCGCCGAAGCCTGACGTGACGCCATGAACATCCTCGCCATTGATACCGCCGCATCGCTCTGTGTAGCCTGCGTCTATGACGCCGGGGCGCGGGTGGAGAAGGGCCGCGCCGTGCTTGACCTCGGCAAAGGCCACGCCGAGCACATTATGGCCGTGATCGAGAAGGCACTCCGAAAGGCAGGGCTCTCCTATGACGCCATCGGTGCCGTGGCAGTCTCCATCGGGCCGGGCTCCTTCACCGGCGTGCGCGTGGGCGTTTCCGCGGCGCGCGGGCTCGCCCTGGCGCTGAAAATCCCTGCGGTGGGCGTCTCGACGCTCGAAGCGATCGGCACAGAGACGCGCGAGGCCTTCCCCGGGCGACCCGTCCTGGTGGCGCTCGGGCGGACGGAACCCTGGTCTCTGGCCTGTTTCGATGCCAATGGAGCTTTCATGAACGGCCCCAGGCTGGCTATGATCGATGAGGCCAGACTGATCGCGCAGACCGGGCATCCGGTGCTCGCAGGCGAGGCGGCGGAGAAGCTGGCCAAATCGGCGGGTGGACAGTTCGAGATGGGCTCAACGAAAGCAACGGCGGATATCCTCGTCTACGCCCGCATTGCCGCATCGCGTCCGCCGAGCAGCGAAAAGCCCAAGCCGCTCTACCTGCGACCTCCCGATGCGAAGCCGCAGACGGCGTTCGCGCTGCCCACGAAGGGGTGACGATGGCGCTCCCCCTTTCGCGCTTCCTGCGCCGGACCTTCACCGTGCGTGCGCTCGAAATCGATGACAGCCGCGCCCTCGCGGCACTGCATGAGGAGGATTTCATCCGTCCATGGACGGATGGCGAATTCGAGTCGCTGCTCTCCCAGGAGACCGTATTCGGCTTCGCCGCCGTCGAGGAGGGCCTGCCAAAGGCCAAACCCTGCGGCTTCGTTCTTGCCCGTCGAGCGGCCGGCGAGGCCGAAATCCTCACCGTCACCGTCTCGCGCGCCCTGCGGCGGCGCGGCATCGGCCGCATGCTCATGGATGCGGTGCTGCGCACGCTTCACGCCGAGCGCGCCGAAGCCTTGTTCCTGGAGGTGGACGAGAACAACGCGGCCGCCATCGCCCTTTACCAGCGCCTCGGCTTCCGCCAGGTGGGCCGGCGGCCCGACTATTACCGTGATGCGTTCGCCCGTCGTTCCAACGCTCTCGTGATGCGGCGGGATCTGAAGTGAGCGCAGTGCCACGGAAATGGGAAACATGCTCACCACCTCCCGGCTAGCCGGAAAGCTTCTCCTTGTTTCAGCCTATACGCTGCCGCTTGCCCTGTTGCAGGAGATCGCCCTGCGCACGAAGTGGTGGAGCGATCGTTTCCTGCCACGCCTCTGGCACAGGCTGACCTTGAGGGTGCTTGGAATCCGCGTTCATCTGAAAGGCGCGCCCTCCCGGGAGCGGCCCCTGCTCATCGCATCCAATCATGTCTCATGGACGGACATTCTCGTGCTGGGCTCGATCTCGGACGTCCATTTCATCGCCAAGGCGGAGGTGCGGGATTGGCCGGTGATGGGCGCGTTCGCCCGGCTGCAGCGCTCCGTCTTCGTCGAGCGCGAGCGCAAGCGCTCAACGCCGGAACAGGCGCGCGAGATCGCGGGTCGGCTTGCGAATGGCGATCCCATGGTGCTCTTTGCGGAAGGCACCACCGGCGATGGCAGCCGTGTGCTGCCCTTCAAAAGTACGCTTTTCGGGGCGGCGCGGCTGGCGCTTGAAGGCAAGGAGGAGAGCCGTGTTCTTGTGCAGCCGGTTGCAATCGCATATCTGCGCCGGAACGGATTGCCGCTTGATCGCCGCGAGCGCGGAGAGATCGCCTGGATCGGCGACATGGATTTCGTTCCCCATCTCATGATGCTCTTGCGGCAGGGCGCAATCGACGTCGAGGTGCGCTTCGGCGAGCCCCTGCCCTTCTCCGCCGGGGCCGACCGGAAAAGCGTCGCGCGCGCAGCCGAGGCGCAGGTCAGGCGGATGCTGGTGACAAGCCTGCGCCAGCGTGAATATTGACGCGGAAGATTCATCTGTTTTTTGACGTGGAATGGCGCTAGTTACGCCCCATGGAACAGAATTTGACGACCGAACGTTCAGGCAGTCCGGCCTCGATCGAGGCCGAGGCCAAGTCACCCACGCGCAAGAAGGTCTTCGTGAAGACCTATGGCTGCCAGATGAACGTCTATGACTCCCAGCGGATGGCCGATGCGCTGGCGCAGGACGGCTATGGCCTGACGGACGCCATCGAAGACGCCGATCTGGTGCTGCTCAACACCTGCCATATCCGTGAGAAAGCCGCCGAAAAGGTCTATTCGGAACTCGGCCGCATTCGTGTCCTCAAGGAGGAACGGGCCCGGCAGGGACGCGAGACGATGATCGGCGTCGCCGGCTGCGTGGCCCAGGCGGAAGGCCAGGAGATCCTGCGCCGCGCGCCGGTGGTCGATCTCGTCATCGGCCCGCAGACCTATCACCGCCTTCCCTCGGTGGTGAGGCGGGCAAGGGCTGGCGAGAAGATCGTCGAGACGGAATACGCGATCGAGGACAAGTTCGAGCATCTGCCGGCGCCCGAGCGCAAGGCGGTCCGAAGCCGCGGTGTGACCGCCTTCCTCACCGTGCAGGAAGGCTGTGACAAGTTCTGCACCTTCTGTGTTGTTCCCTATACGCGGGGCGCCGAGGTTTCGCGCCCCGTTTCCCAGGTCGTCGCCGAAGCCGAGCGGCTGGCCGAGGCCGGCGTGCGCGAGGTGACGCTGCTCGGCCAGAACGTGAATGCCTGGCACGGCGAGGGACCGGATGGGAGCGAATGGGGCCTTGGCCGGCTTCTCTTCCGGCTGGCGGAGATCCCGGGCCTCGACCGGCTGCGTTACACGACCAGCCACCCGCGCGACATGGACGACGAACTCATCGCCGCCCATCGTGATCTGGACAAGCTCATGCCCTACCTCCACCTCCCGGTGCAGGCGGGCTCGGACCGTATCCTGAAGGCCATGAACCGGCGCCATACGGCGGCCGACTATATGCGCCTTATCGAGCGCATTCGCGCCGCCCGGCCGGACATCGCCATGTCCGGCGATTTCATCGTCGGCTTTCCGGGCGAGACGGATGAGGATTTCGAAGATACGATGCGCATCGTGCGCGACGTGAATTATGCCCAGGCCTTCTCGTTCAAATATTCGCCCCGGCCCGGTACGCCAGGCGCGGAGATGGACAACCAGGTGCCTGAAGAGGTGAAGGACGAGCGCCTTCAGAGGCTCCAGGCGCTGCTGGCCGAACAGCAGCGCGCATTCGCTCAAAGCCTCGTCGGCCGCGAAATCGACCTGCTTCTGGAAAAGCCGGGGCGGATCGACGGCCAGCTCGTCGGCCGTTCGCCATGGCTGCAGCCGGTGATTGTTGATGAAAGGGCGGGCCGAATCGGCGACATTATCCGAGTGCGAATCACGCGGGCGGGCAGCCACAGCCTGTTCTGCCAGCCGGTGGACTGGAAAGCAGACCTGACGGAGGCTGCAAAAGGGGGTAGCGTTTGACGGCCGGACCGGAGCTGAAGAATACGCCCTCCGGGGCATCCGATATCGCACACATCGTGCTTACCTTCGACAACAACAAGCTCGCGGGGGCTCTTTACGGGCCTTTCGACGAGAATCTCGCTCGCTTGGAGCAGAGACTTGGGGTCGACATCCGCTCAAAAGGCAACCAGCTGTCGATTAAGGGCGGACCCACTGCCGCCGAGCAGGCCCGGCGTGCGCTCGACTATCTTTATGGTCTCGTGCAGGGCGGCACGGAGCTCTCGGCTTCTGAGGTCGACGGTGCGATCCGGCTTGCGCAGGCGGCGGATGACCAGCTTTCACTGCCCACCTTCGAATCCAAGGGAAAGCTTGCCGCAGCGCAAATCTCCACGCGCAAGCGAACCGTCTATGCGCGTTCTGCCAACCAGGACGCCTATATGCGCGCGTTGGAGCGTTCCGAACTTGTCTTCGGCATCGGTCCGGCGGGTACGGGCAAGACTTTCCTCGCCGTCGCTTACGCCGCCATGCTTCTCGAGCGCGGCATGGTCGACCGCATCGTGCTGTCGCGCCCCGCAGTCGAAGCCGGCGAACGCCTCGGCTTCCTGCCGGGAGACATGCGCGAAAAGGTCGATCCGTATCTGAGGCCGCTCTACGACGCGCTCTACGACATGATGCCTGCCGACAAGGTGGAGCGCGCGCTTGCCGCCGACGTCATCGAGATCGCGCCGCTCGCCTTCATGCGTGGGCGCACGCTTTCGAACGCCGTGGTGATCCTGGACGAGGCGCAGAACACCACACCTATGCAGATGAAGATGTTCCTCACCCGCCTCGGCGAGAACGGACGCATGATCGTGACGGGCGATCCCAGCCAGATCGACCTGCCGCCCAACACCAGGTCGGGACTCGTGGAGGCTCTGGACATCCTCAAGGATGTTCCGGGCATCGTCACCGTGCGCTTCAACGAGAAGGATGTGGTGCGTCATCCCCTTGTCGCCGCCATCGTGGAGGCTTACGACCGCAGGGCAAAGGGTGGCAGGCCGGCACCGAGTGATGGCTGACGACAAGACGCGCCGGCCGGCAGATATTTCCATAGAATGCTCGGTCGAGGCTGGAGCGTGGCCGCCCGAAGAGACGCTGCGGCAAACCGCACGGGATGCGGTCGCGGCCGCCGCCCGCCGGGCAGGTCATGAGGGTGCGGCGACGCTGAGCGTCCTTTTTACCGACGATGCCGAGATGCAGGCGCTGAATTCGCGTTTCCGTGGAAAGGACAAACCCACGAACGTGCTCTCCTTTCCAGCG
>Ga0164243_10014972_pt1 | contig 10758 bp, 8 predicted proteins | sample OricompcompostOP_FD_108781 | JGI IMG/M metagenome (GOLD analysis project Ga0164243, IMG submission 108781) | Organic Plus compost microbial communities from Emeryville, California, USA - Original compost - Organic plus compost (OP) | ecosystem: Engineered > Solid waste > Mixed feedstock >...
AATGCGCTCGGCATCATCATGACCGGCATGGGCGATGACGGCGCGCGCGGCTTGAAGGAGATGCGCGATGCGGGCGCGAACACGCTCGCGCAGGATGAAGCGAGCTCCGTCGTGTTCGGCATGCCCAAGGAAGCGATCAAGCTCGGCGCCGCGGAGCGCACGATCGGGCTGCGCGAGGTCGCGGGGGCGATTGCGGGGTGGATGGGCTGACTCGATCCCCGCTTCAATCTTTCATTCCCCTCCCCCGCGACGCGGGGGAGGGTTAGGGAAGGGGCGGCCTCACCAAACTGCATCCTGTAAGAAAGCCCCCCATCCTGTCCTTCCCCCGCTTCGCGGGGGAAAGGGACGCAAGGTCACACGGCTGTGCCGAACAATCTTCCAACGATCGCCGTCAACCCCATCGCGATCACGCCCGACCCCGCCACCCGCAGGCTCCCTCGCACCATCGATGCACCGCCCGCTCGCGCCGCGGCTGCGCCGAAGCACAGCAGCGCAATCACCGCCGTCACCGACGTCGCTTCCGCCACCCATGCGACGTCCGTGAACGTCACCGTGAGAATCGGCACGATCGCACCGGCCGTGAACGCCGCGCCCGATGCGATCGCCGCCTGCACAGGGCGCGCCCTGAGCGTCGGGGTGATGCCGATCTCGTCTCGCGCATGCGCCGCGAGCGCGTCCTTCGCAGTCAGCTTCTCGGCAACGGCACGCGCGAGCTCGCGATCGAGTCCGCGCTTCATGTAGATGAGCGTGAGCTCGTCGAGCTCACGCTCGGGATGCATGGCGAGCTCCTGGCGCTCGAACTCCAGATCCGCGCGCTCCGTATCCGCCTGTGATTTGACCGATACATATTCGCCCGCCGCCATCGACATCGCGCCCGCGATCGTGCCGGCGACGCCCGCGATCATCACATTCGCCGCTGCTGCGCCGGACGCGGCAACCCCGACGACGAGACTCGCGACCGAGATCGTCCCATCGTTCGCGCCGAGCACCGCCGCCCGCAACCATCCCGCGCGACTCGATTTGTGTGGTTCTAGATGAGCCCGGATCATGCGCAACGCCTTCGCAGCCGAAATGCGCCCGCACGGTATGCGGCTGACCAGGGAACGTCAACGTGCCTGCAGGCTCAGTGCCGCTCGAGCGCGGCGCGATCCCACGCAGCGAGGTTTGCGGCCGCTTCGTACGTGCTCTGCAGGAAGTCGCACAACGCCGCATCCGGATCCGACGCCGCGCGCATGTCGTCATACGGCAATACGAACTCTCGAAGCTCCGCGCTGTAGTGAGCAGCGGCCGGCTGAACCGCGCTTTGCGCGAAGCCTTGCGGCTCCGGATAGCTGTACGAATAGAACACGGCGTGCGGATACTGCTCGCCTCCGGCCCAAAAACCGGCGCTGCTCACCTCGTGTGAATACGCTTCCTGCGCCACCCAGTCAGGAAGATGCGGAACGCCGCCCGGATGCGGCGGCGCCGTGCGGCCCGAGAACCGCGTGACCGCAAGATCCGCGCTGCCCCAGAAGAAATGCACCGGGCTGTTCTTGCCGATGAAGCGCGCCCGGAAGGCATCGAACACCCGCTGCGTCTGAACGAGCACTTGCCAATAGCGGTTCGCGTACTCGGGATCGTACGAGCGATGCACGTCGTCGGTATCGAACGGAATCGGATTCGGCAGCTCGTTCGGCATCGTGTTGATCGTGACGCTCAGGCCGAGCGAACGCAGCGCATCCATGACCTTCTGATAAAACGCCGCCGTCGTTTGCGGCACGAGCAGGATGCTCGTGCCGGCGCCATCGGTGACGCGCACGTGCAGCTGATGCGTCACGAAGTCGAATTCGAGCTGGAAGGATCTCGAATCGTACGGGAGCAGACGCGTCGTGAGGCCGCGTGCGCTGACCTGCAGCGCCACGTGCCAGGAATGATTCACCCAGGCGCACTGCATGAGCTGCACCTTCCCGACGATCTGCAGCCAGAGGTGCAGCGTGTTGCAGGTTTCAGCCCACGCGTCGTAAGGCAATGCGGGCCACGCAGCCGGGGTTTGGGCTTGGGACATCGTGCTCACCTCCCGATCGGCTTGCGCAGTGTCTGCGCAACGATCAACAGCTCCGTCCGCGACAGGAGCCAGCCTGCGACGCTTTCGATGCGGCCTGCGGCGTAGTCGGCGCGGATATTGCGCGCGACGAGCGCATGCAGCTCGCGTGCGTGAGCGTGCGATCCGATCTCATCCAGACGCCGCCCGACGATCCTGATTGCAGCCGCATCGAGCGTCGAAGCGCCCAGCCGGGATGCGGTTGCGTGCGCGACGCGCGCGAGCGTTTCCAATTCGCTCGCTCGAAACGCGGCCAGCACGTCTTCCCGAAAACGCGCGAGGACTGCGACGAGTGCATTCGCTCCCGTCGATGCGCCGCGATTGCCGATGACGGCCGGCGCGCTCGCGATGAGTGCGGTGCCGGCGAGAAGCCGCGCCAGGGCGCGGCGCGTGAGCGGCTCATGATCCATGGGACTCCCCTTTCAGCATGGCGGCCAAACGCAGCGACATCGCGACGATCGTCATCGTCGGCGTCATCAGCCCGGGCGTCGGGAACACGGAGCTGCCCGCGACGAACAGATTGGCGATGCCGTGAACGCGACAGTCCTTGTCCACGACACCGAGCTTCGGATCGGGATGCATGCGCGTCGTACCGTAATGGTGATAACCCCAATCGGCGGGCGGACTCGCGAGCGCGGCATCGTCGATCTGCACCCTGCCCTTGCCGTTCGCGCCGAGCACGGCCGCGAGCTTCTTGAGCGCTGCCCGCGAAGCCTCGATCTCGAGATCGCTCGGCTTGTACACGAGCTTCAGGCGCCGCATGCCGAGCGCATCGCGATCGTCCGTCAACGTCAGCCGATTCTCGGCGAGCGGCAGCGGCTCGGCGAATGTCTGCAGTCGAAACGTGCGCGGGACTTGGGCGGCGTCGTCCCAGAAGGCGGTGAGCTTTTCCATCAACCGCGTCGGCCGCGACGTCGGCTCGGGCTTCAAGCGGATGAGCACGCGCGGTAATCGCACTTGCTCCGCGAACGCGAGCGTCGTGCGCAGTTGCGGATGCACTTTCATGCGCGGCTCGAACAGGCGCCCGAACTCGTAGAGGAGCGCCTGTTCCGTCGGCCGCATGAGCACGGCCGTGCCTGCGTCGCGCAACGCGTGATCGGAGAAGTAGCGGCCGACGAGATCGTGACGATTGCCGATGCCGCCCGGGATCTTCGAATCGGAGACGAGCAGCATGCGCGCGTTTTCAATGCCGCCGCACGCCAGCACGAACGTGTTCGCCGTGAGCGAGCGCTCCGCGCCTTCCGGCGTTTTGAGCCGCAAGCTCTGAATGCGATCGCCGCGTTCGGAGGGCATGAGCTCGACGACGTTCGCGTTCAACAGGCACGTCACCGAACGGCTCGCCTCGATCGCCGACCGATACTTTTCGCGAAAGCGCACGGGCGGCCCGACGAGGCTCACGTCTTCGAAGATCTCGCGGGTGTCGATCCCGAGCGTCAGCGCATTGCGCCGCGCCGCCCAGGGCTCGATGTGGAACTCATTTGAAACTTCGACTGCATCGCGCGCTCTGGCGAGATAGGGATTGAGCTCGCCCATCGACAGCGGCCAGCCGCTCAACGGCTCCCATGGGCGCGCTCCGAGGTCTTCGTCGGTCGGCAGGCGGCAGTAGCCGGTCCAATGATTCGTCGTGCCGCCGAAGAAGCGCAGGCGCGATGAGATGAGCGGTGCGTAGCCTTCGGAGATGCCTTGATACAGATTCTGTCCGGCGCCGCCGCCGTTCAGACCGCCGGCTTCGAGCAGACAGACATCGAGATTCGAGTCCGTCAGCTCGTTCGCGATCGTGATGCCCGCGGCACCTGCGCCGATGATGCAGAGATCGAATTTCAACGGCTCATCGCTGCCGATCTGCCCCAACGTGCGAAACATGCAGGCTCCAACGCTCTTGAGACCCGAGCATTGTGAGCACAGCGTACGCGGCAATCTCAACCGTGAAATACGTACAGCGGGCGTCGCAGTCGTGCGTCAATCGAGTGCAGCGGATTCGTGCACTCGTCATCCCGACGAACGTCGGGATCTCATTCGGCATCGTGCCAATGGCGGTCCCGACTTGCGTCGGGACGACGGTGAGTGGCAGTGACTCGTCATCCCGACGAACGTCGGGATCTCATTCGGCATCGTGCCAATGGCGGTCCCGACTTGCGTCGGGACGACGGAGGGATGTCAGCCCGCGCGCGACTTGCGCACGAGCGTGCTCTTCCCGAACAGCGATTCGACGAGATCGACGGCCACCATCGCCGTCTTGTTGCGCACATCCATCGCGGGGTTCAGCTCCATGATGTCGAGCGAACCGACGAGCCCCGTATCCGCGATCATTTCCATGCACAGCTGCGCTTCACGATACGTCGGGCCTCCTGGCACGGTCGTACCGACACCGGGAGCAACATCAGGATCGAGAAAATCGACATCGAAGCTCACGTGCAAATGCGTGCTCGCATCGAGGCCTTCGAGCGCATGCTGCATCGTCTCGCGCACGCCCATCTCGTCGATGTAGCGCATGTCGAAGACTTCCAGATGCTGCTCGTGCACGAAGCGCTTCTCGCCCTCGTCCACGCTGCGAATGCCGATCTGACGAATCCACGACGGCGAAAGCGCGGGGCTGTGTCCGCCGAGCGTCGTCAGCTCGCGCGGACCAAAGCCGCACAGACACGCGACCGGCATGCCGTGGATATTGCCGGTCGGCGTGAGATCGCTCGTATTGAAATCCGCATGCGCGTCCAACCATAGAACACGCAACTTCTTGCGAAGCTCACGACAGTGGCGCGCGACCGCGCTGATCGAACCAATGGCCAACGAATGATCGCCACCGAGCAGAATCGGCAGATGGCCGGCCGTGAGCTCCGCATGCACGGACTCGTGCACCCTGCGGTTCCATTCGATCACTTCTTGCAGGTGCCGATAGCCGCCGACCGGGCCGCGCCACGGGTTGCCCGGGCCGCTCAGATTGCCGCGATCGATCACCTTGAAGCCGCGCCCGACCAACGCCGCCTGCAGTCCGGCCACACGCAATGCCTCGGGTCCCATCGATGCGCCGCGATCGTTCGCGCCAATGTCCGTCGGCGCGCCGATGAGCGTCGCTGTACGAATCGTTTCGGTCGTCATCGTCGTCTCTCTCACACCGCGCGCATGCGAGCAGGCGGCGCCGCACGCGGGCCAAGCTCGGCGAACAGATCCTTCGGATCAGCCATGTCAGGCACGAGATCGAGCCGCTGATGCAAGCCGCCCGTCTCGCGATGCAAGCGCGCGAGATAGCGCAGCGCGGAGAAGTCTTCGAGCGCAAAGCCGACGGAATCGAAGATCGTCACCTCACGATCGTTCTCGCGCCCGCGAACGGCTCCGCTCACGACATCCGCAAATTCGATCACGGGGAAGGTCGGATCGAGCTGCTGCACCTCGCCTTCGATGCGCGACTGCGGCTCGAACTCGACGACGATGCGCGCATCCGCACGCCGCAGAATGTCCGCGTGCAGCTCCGTCTTGCCGGGGCAATCGCCGCCGACCGCATTCAGATGCATGCCCTCGCGAACCATGTCCGGCGTCAGCACGATGGCGTTGCGCTTGTCGGCCGTCACCGTCGTCACGATGTCCGCGCCCTCGACGGCTTCACGGGTCGACGCGCAGCGAACGACTTCGAGATCGCTCAATGCGAGCGCCTCGAGATTGCGCTCGAGCTTCGCGGTCGCCGCGGGATCCGTGTCGTACAGGCGCACGCTGCGGATGCCGAGCATGTGATGAAACGCGATCGTCTGAAATTCACTCTGTGCGCCGTTGCCGATGAGCGCCATCGTGCGGCTGTCGGGCCGCGCCATCCAGCGTGCGGCGAGTGCGGACATTGCGGCCGTACGCAGTGCCGTGGTGATCGTGAGCTCGGAGAGCAGCAGCGGGTAGCCCGTTTCGACATCCGCCAGCACACCGAACGCGGTGACGGTGAGCAGCCCCTTGGCGGTGTTCTTCGGGTGGCCGTTCACGTACTTGAAGGAATATTGCCGCCCGTCGCTGATCGGCATCAGCTCGATCACGCCGATGCTCGAATGCGTCGCATGGCGCGGCGATTTGTCGAGCTCGCGCCAGCGGCGGAAATCGCTCTCGATCTCGGCGGCGAGTCCGGCGATGAACTGCGCGGGGCCGGTGCGATCGACGAGCTGCCTGATTCTTTCGATACCGATGTAGTCGACCATGGGAAGGGTCCTGTCGATGCCTTGTCGGTAGTGTTTGGCTGGGCGGCGGCAATCAGAAGCCGCCGAACTGCCCAGAATGTTCGATGGATTGAGCAAATCGGCAGGGGGAACTGGCAGAATGCCCACCCCCGTTTGCGGTCCCGATGCAAGTCGGGACCGCAATCGGCACCGCTGCCGGATGAGGTCCCGACTTCCGTCGGGACGACGGGTGGGTTGGGTGCCGAATTGAGGTCCCGACTTGCGTCGGGACGACGGGTGGGCTGGGTGCCAATTGAGGTCCCGACTTGCGTCGGGACGACGGATTCGGTGACACGACGAGCTCTGACACGATGGACGATCTCGACCGACATCTGCTTTCCCTCTTGCGCGAGAACGCGCGCGCGGCCGTCGCGACGCTCGCGAAAAAACTGGGCGTCGCGCGCGGCACGGTCCAGAACCGGCTCGCGAAGCTCGAGAAGGAAGGCGTGATCGTCGGCTACACCGTGCGCCTGAAGCCGCAGGCCGAAGGCCAGCCGATTCGCGCGATCATGACGATCGCCGTCGAAGGAAATCGAACTCAGTCCGTGCTGCGCGCGTTGCGAGGCGAGCCCGCCGTCGCGGCCTTGCACAGTACGAACGGCCGCTGGGATTTCGTCGCGGAGCTGCGGGTTACGGACCTGCAGGAATTCGACCGCGTGATCGCACGCATCAGCTTGTTCGAAGGCGTCTCGCGCTCCGAGACGAATCTGTTGCTCACGAGCTATAAGGTCTAATCCACCCTCCACTCCCTCTCCCGCGAAAGCGGGAGAGGGCTGGGGTGAGGGCCCGCCCATTTACCAAGGTCCTTCATGCGCATACAGCTTCTACTCGCCTTGCTCCTCAACGCGACCACACCCGCGCTCTTCGCCGCGGACGCACCGTCGCCAGACCCCGCACCTGCCGACACCGCCGCCCCAGCCACCGACGCACAGTCAACCCAAGACGCCGCACCTTCGCGCGCGATAATGACGACCGAGCAAGTCGTCCAGATCCTCGACGAAACCGTCGACTGGTATCGAACGCTCGGCACTCAACAACAGGCCGCGACGCAGCCGAGCGACCTCTTGATCCTGTACGCGAATCGCCAGACCGCAGACAAAGTCATGGCGCTCGCGTTCGACATCGCGCGCGCGAATGCCGAGCTCATCAGCAGCGAGGAAACTGCGGCCCAGGCGAACGACTCGAATGGAACTTCGCGCACGCTGGACGAGGTGCGAGCGCGGCTCGATGAACAGCAGCAAGCCCTGAAGACCGAGCTCGAGTCCGTGCGACAGGAGCTCGCGCGCGCTCCCGCGAGCCGGCGCGCGGAGCTGCAGGCGCGTCTGTCGGTCTTGCAGCGCGGCCTCGAGCTCGTGAACGCGCGGCGGAATTTCCGCGACCACATGGCGCAGTTCCAGGCCGAGAGCGATTCCGGCGGCTTCGGAGCGAACGCGCTGAAAGCGCACATCGATGCCATTGCCGCCTCCATTCCGTCCGCCAGCGGCGGAGCGGCGCCGAATGCACCCGCGACCACCACGCTCGCCGCAACGAAACCCGAGACGACGGCCGGGACGCTCTCGGTGAGCGAATTCGGCATCTGGGAGCTCATGGGCACGGTCTTCCGCCTTTCGCAGAAGATGCACACGATCGATTCCATCGACCGCCGCACGCAGGAGCTGGAGGAGTCGTTCACGAAGATCCGCAACCCTCCCCTCGATCAGCTGAAGGCGTTGGCCGCCCGCGGCGACGCCCTCGCCGCCCAAGCCGACTCCACCGACACGGCGGCGCTTCGCGGCATGCGTGATCAGTTCGATACGCTCGCGTGGCTGTTCAAGCAGACCTCGTCGATTCTCACGCCGCTCAGCAAGGCCGGCGTGCTGCTCGATCAGTATCGCCACAATCTCGCGAGCTGGCGCGACGCCACGGAGCGCCAATATCACGATGCGCTGAAGGCGCTTGGAATTCGCGTCGCGATCTTCGCGGCGCTGCTCGCGATCGTGTTCGGCGCCGCCTATGTCTGGCAGCGCGCGGTTTTCCGGTACGTGCAGGACGCACGCCGCCGCTCGCGTCTGCTGTTACTGCGCAAGATCGTCATCTGGGCGCTCGTCGCGGTGATCGCAGCGTCCACGTTCGCGACCGAGCTCGGCTCGCTCGCGACCTTCGCGGGCCTCATCACCGCGGGCCTTGCGGTCGCGATGCAGAGCGTCCTCGTCTCGCTCGTCGGCTATTTCTTCCTGATCGGCAAGTACGGCATCCGCGTCGGCGATCGCGTGCAGATCGGCAACGTCACGGGCCAGGTGATCGAAATGGGGCTCGTGCGGCTGCACCTGATGGAGCTGAGCGGCCAAGGCAACATGACGCCGACCGGCCGCGTCGTCGCGTTCGCGAATTCGATCATCTTTCAGGCTTCGGGCGGCCTGTTCAAACAGATCCCCGGCGTGGATCTCGCCTGGCATGAGATCACGTTGAGCCTGCCGGCCGGTGCCGATTATGCTGCGATGAAAGACCGGCTCGTCGCGGCGGTCACGAACGTCATCAAGGACTATCGCGACGACATCGTTCGCCAGACACAAGCGATCCAGCAGGCCTCGGCGCAGAGCGCGACCGATCCCACGCCGCAAGTGCAGCTGCGCTTCAGCGCGGCGAGCGTGGACGCGATCGTGCGCTATCCGGTTCAGCTGTCGCACGCAGCAGAGATCGACGAGCGCGTCTCGCGCGAACTGCTGAACGTGATCGCGAACCACGAGCGGGTGGTGCCGCAGCTCGGAGCGCCAGCCCCCGGCAACGCATAAGAAGCGAGCGCGGCGGTCCGCGCTCGATGTCGATTCGCAGGCGAGAGGGAGACTTGCATGACTCACAAAGCGCAGGCCCGCTGCTGGGCCGTTGCCGGCGTGCTTTTGTTGCTGACGAATGCGCAAGCGGAGGACGGCTCGCGTGCCGACCAGCTGCTCGCGCGCATGACGCTCGATGAAAAGATCGGACAGCTCGTGCAGCGCGCGGGCGGGCGCAGCAAGGCGCTGAATTCACGGCTCGACGATGTCGAGCTGGCGCGCGTGCGAGCCGGTGCCGTCGGCTCCTATCTGCACGTGGCCGGCGCCGAACCGCTTGCGAAGCTGCAGTCCGTCGCGATCAAGGAATCGCGGCTCGGCATTCCCCTCCTCTTCGCGATGGACGTCGTGCACGGCTATCGAACGATCTTTCCCGTGCCGCTCGCGATCGCAAGCAGCTGGTCGCCTGCAGCGCATGAGTCCGCCGCGCGCATTGCTGCGACGGAAGCGACGGCGGCAGGGCTACATTGGACCTTCGCGCCGATGATCGATGTCGCACGCGATCCGCGGTGGGGCCGCATCGTCGAAGGCGCGGGCGAGGATCCCTATCTCGGCGCGCGCATGGCGGAGGCACAAGTGCGCGGCTTCCAGGGCGGTGATCTCTCGCGCGCCGATACGATGATGGCGACCGCGAAACACTTCGGCGCCTACGGTGCGGCGATCGGCGGGCGCGACTACAACTCGGCGGACATCTCCGAGCGCACGCTTCACGAGGTCTATCTCCCACCCTTCTACGCCGCGGCAAAAGCCGGATCTGCCTCGTTCATGGCGGCGTTCAATGATCTCGGCGGCGTTCCGACCACCGCGAATCGGCCCTTGCTGCGCCAGACGTTGCGCGAAGACTGGGACTATCGGGGCGTCATGATCAGCGACTGGGAGGCCATCGCCGAATTGCTCGCGCATGGAGTTGCCAGGGATCGCAGCGATGCCGCCGCGCTCGCGCTTGCGGCCGGCGTCGACATGGACATGGTCGCGAACGTGTACGCGGATGATTTGAAGCGCGTCGTCGAGCGCGATGCCGCCCAATTGAAACTACTCGACGAAGCCGTCTTGCGCCTGCTGCGCGTCAAGGAGGCGCTCGGACTGTTCGACAAGCCGATGCAATATCACGACGCAGCGCGCGAACGCCGTACGCTGCTCGCGCCGGCGCATCGTCAGGCGGCGCGCGAAATTGCGCGGCAGTCGCTCGTGCTGCTCAAGAACGAAGGCAAGGCATTGCCGCTGCTGCCGACTCGCGTTCGCAACGTCGCAGTCGTCGGCGCACTGGCCGATGACCCGATGTCCATGCTCGGATCGTGGCGCGCGCAGGGCCGGCCGGAAGATGTCGTGACGATTCTGCAGGGATTGAAGGCGAATGCGCCGCGCGACATGCAGCTCACTTACGTCGCCGGCGCGGATCCGCGCACGGACGATCTGTCCGGCGTCGACGCGGCAGTCGCTGCCGCGCGCGCCGCGGACGTGACGCTGCTCGTCATCGGCGAGCATTTCGACTTGAGCGGCGAAGCGCGCAGCCGCTCGAGCATTGCGCTCCCGGCAGGCCAGCTGGAGCTTGCGCGACGCGTGATCGAAGCCGGCAAGCCGACGATCGTGCTGCTCGTGAACGGGCGCCCGCTCGCGATTCCATACCTCGAGCAACACGCCACGGCGATTCTCGAAACCTGGATGCTCGGCGTCGAAGCCG